>Ga0070675_100002578_pt1 | contig 13585 bp, 9 predicted proteins | sample KBSM43metaG_FD_65343 | JGI IMG/M metagenome (GOLD analysis project Ga0070675, IMG submission 65343) | Miscanthus rhizosphere microbial communities from Kellogg Biological Station, Michigan, USA - KBS M4-3 metaG | ecosystem: Host-associated > Plants > Roots > Rhizosphere > Soil ...
ACGCCGGCGTGGACGCGCTCATCGTCGACACCGCGCACGGCCACAATCAGATCGTCATCGATCTGGTCGCGAAGCTGCGGCGCGAGTTCCCGAACATGGAACTCGTCGGCGGCAACGTCGCCACCGCTGCCGCGACGATCGCCCTGATCGACGCCGGATGCGACGCGGTCAAGGTCGGTATCGGCGCGGGCTCGATTTGCACGACCCGTGTGGTGGCCGGCATCGGCGTGCCGATGATCTCGTCGATCATGGAGTGCGCGAACGCCGCCGCATCGCGCAACGTGCCGATCATCGCCGACGGCGGCATGCGCTACTCGGGCGACCTCGTGAAAGCGCTGGCGGCTGGGGCCAGCAGTACCGTGCTCGGCAACCTCTTCGCCGGCACCGACGAGAGCCCGGGCGAGCTGATCCTGTTCCAGGGCCGCAGCTATAAGGAGTACCGCGGCATGGGCTCGATTGGCGCCATGCGCCGCGGCAGCCGCGACCGCTACTTCCAGGACGACTTCGACCTGGATGGCGGCCGTAACGCCGACAAGCTGGTGCCCGAGGGCATTGAAGGCCGCGTCGCCCACAAGGGCAGCGCGGCGTCGGTCATCTATCAGCTCGTCGGCGGCCTGCGCGCCGGCATGGGCTACTGCGGCGCGCCGACGATTCCCGATCTGCAGCGCAAGGCCCAGATGATCCGCATCACGCCAGCGGGCGTGCGCGAGAGCCACGTCCACGACGTGACGATCACCAAAGAAGCGCCGAACTACCGGATGGAATAGGGCTCAGGGCACCATCCGCGTCAGGTTCTGGGTCCCTTTCCTCGGGTCCCCACCACCGGCCCCTGCACGATCGGAATCGAATACCGCGGGCACACGGCGTCCGAGCGTCACGGACCAGCTAGCCACCCCGCGCGAATCGACGGCACCGAGATCTACGTCAGCGATTGGGGTGAACGGCAGCCGGTACGGTGAACAAGCCACGTTCCGGTCCGCGCCGTCTATTGACCATGATGAACGTGGTCCGGCCGGCCGACGCCTTCCTGTTCATGCTGCTCGCCGCCCATCCCGCCGCGGCGCAACGCATCAACGTCGTCGATGAAGCGAAGCTGCCCCACTTCGACGTCGCGTCCGTCAAGCCGCATCGCGGTGATGACGACGTGATGTTTGGCCATCAGTACGACGGGGATCGATTCACCGCGACGGGCAGCCTGAAGGCATTGACGCGCTTGGCCTATGGCCTGCAGCAATCCCAGCTCATTGGCGGCGCCGATTGGGCCGACTCTGACCTCTACGATATAGCTGCCATCGCAGAGGGAGCCCCGACACCCGACGTCATGCGATTGATGTTGCGGGAGCTGTTACGAGAGCGCTTCATGCTGCGCCTGGTCGTTGAAACGCGTGAACTACAGATTTACACCCTCAGCATGGCTCGGAGTGACGCGGCTCCAGGGCCGCAGCTCAATCCCGCCATTGTCGATTGCGAGACCACAAGAGGTGCCGCACATCCCCAGCCAGCGGCTGGTGGGCGTCCGCGGTGCACGATCCAGTTCGCGCCAGGAACCCTGAATGCGGCCGGCGTGAGTATGACGGTGCTGGCCGACCACCTCTCGATGTGGGTCGACCGAATCGTGACGGACAGAACCGGGCTTCACGGTACATTCGATCTCTCTCTGAGGTGGCTGCCAGATCGACTGCCCGAGGTGACAGCGCCTCTCGCGACGGCGGGCTTAGCGACGATAGGCGCCGTCGATCCGAGTGCCCCTTCGATCTTTACGGCGTTGCGCGAGCAACTCGGCCTCAAGCTCGAACCGCTCAGGGGTCCCGCGGAGGTGCTGGTGGTGGAGCGAGTGGAAAGACCGACGACCAACTGACAACCCCCTCCGCACGGTTCTTGCGTGGGCCCGGGTCTTCAGACCCGGGCATCCAGCACTTCCCTGACCCGACGCTTCAGTTCCGTGGGCGTGTAGGGCTTGCTGATGAAGGGGCTCCCGGCGTCGAGGACGCCGTGGCGCAGGATCGCGTCGTCGGTGTACCCGGAGGCGTAGAGCACCCTTGTCCCCGGCCGCGCTCCTGTCACCCGCCCAGCCAGCTCGCGGCCGTTCATCCCCGGCATCACCACGTCGGTCAGCAGCAGATGGATGCGGCCGGCGTGCGCCTCGAGCTGCTTGAGGGCCTCCGGGCCGTCGGCCGCTTCGAGGATCGCGTATCCCGCCGAGTCGAGGATGCGGCGCGTCAGCGCGCGCAGTGCGTGTTCGTCCTCGACCAGAAGAATCGTTTCGGTCCCCGGTGCCGCCGCGGCTGTCGCCGCCGGCGCCGCCGCCTGCACTGGTTCGTCCACGCACGGCAGGTAGATCTGGAACGTCGTTCCCTGTCCCGGCTTGCTCGATACCCAGATGGTGCCGCCGCTCTGCTGCACGATGCCATAGACCGTGGAGAGGCCGAGGCCGGTGCCTTTGCCGAGCGGCTTGGTGGTGAAAAACGGCTCGAAGATGCGCTGCCGCGTGGCTTCGTCCATACCGGTGCCGGTGTCGGCGACGGTGACCAGCACGTGCGGCCCGGTTGCATTGGCCGGGTGCTCGGCAAGGGAGCGATCGTCGACGACGACGTTCCGCGTGTCGAAAGTCAGCGTGCCGCCGTCGGGCATCGCATCGCGGGCGTTGACCGCGAGGTTCAGGAGCACCTGTTCCATCTGGCCCGGGTCGGCCTTCACGCTCCCCAGATCCGGGCTCGCGTGGACCACGAGCTCGACGTCTTCGCCCAGCAGCCGATCGAACATGGCCTGCAGACCGAGGACGACGGCGGACAGGTTGATGATTGCCGGCTTGAGCATCTGCTGGCGGCTCAGCGCCAGCAGTTGCCGGGTGAGCGCGGCGGCGCGGTCGCCGGCGAGCCGGATCTGTTCCAGGTCGGCGCGCAGGGGATCGGTCTCACCCAGTCCGAGCGTGGCGAGGTCGGCAGTCCCGTTGATGACGGTCAGCAGGTTATTGAAGTCGTGGGCGATGCCGCCGGCCAGACGCCCCATGCTCTCCATCTTCTGTGCCTGGCGGAACTGATCCTCGAGCTGGTGCTGCTCGGTGATATCGGTGGCGAAGCCGACGATCCGCTCGATGCGGCCCTCGGCGTTGCGAACGGGAAACGCGCGGGAGCGGATCCAGCGTGTGCTGCCATCGGGTCGGACGATGCGATAGCTTTCGTTGAAGTCGCCGCTGAACAGCTTCGTGCTCGCCAGATCGGCGATCCGCTCGCGCTCGTCGGCGGGCACGCTGTCGAGCCACGACTGGGGCGATGCGTACAGGCTCTCCCGGGTGCGCCCCCAGATGGTCTCGTAGGCCGGGCTGACGTACAGCATCTGGCGCCGCTCGCCGTCGGTGATCCAGAACACCTCGCGGATGTTCTCCACGACCTCGCGGAAACGCTGTTCGGCCTGCTGCCGCTCGGCGTCGCGGGCGTGAACCGCCAAGGCGAACGAGATGTCGGTGGCCAGCTCGTCGAGGAGCCGCATTTCCTCGGCGTCGAACACGTGGGCATCGCCCGAGTAGATGCTGAATGCCCCCAGAACGCCCGCCTGTCCCGTGAGCGGCAGGACGGCCAGCGCCCGGTAGCCGCGCGCCAGCGCTTCGTCGCGCCAGGGCAGCGTGAGCGGGTCGCTCGCGATGTCGTGGCAGATCGCGTGGAGTCCGGTGGCCAGCGTGTGCGTGGTGAACGCACAGCCCGCCGGCGGCCGCTGCTCGATGAGCCCGCGGACGATGGCCAGCGTATCGTCGTCGGCCCCCCAGTTCGCCCGCAGATGCAGGCGCTTGTCGGCGTCGAGGAGACTTATGGACGCCATGCGAAAGCCGCCGGTGTCCACCGCGATGCGGCACGCCTCGGACAGGATCGTCTCGGGCGCCCGCTCACGCACGATGGTCTCGTTGATGGCGCTCAGCATCGCGTAGACCCGATTCAGCTTGCGGATCCGTTGTTCGGCCTGGGTCCGCTCGGTGACGTCCTGCACGGTCCCGACCACTTCCGCCACCGCGCCTCCAGGCCGGCGCCGGATCGTCCCCTGCGAAAACAGCGTGCGGACGCGATTCCCAGGCCAGACCACCCGGTATTCCGCGTGGTACTCGAGCGCACCCGATCGCACCGCCTCCTCGAAGCGATGGTGCACGCCGTCCCGGAGATCGTCGGGGTGCATCACGGACACCATGGCATCGAAGGTGGGTGGCACGTCCCGCGGCAACGGAAAGAGCTCGTACATCTGGTCCGACCAGATGAGCGTGCCGCCGGGCAGGTAGCGCCAGCTGCCGATCCCGGCGTGGCGCTGCGCTTCCTTGAAGCGCTCCTCGTTCTCGCGCATCGCCGCTTCGGCCGTCTTGCGGGCCGTGATGTCCAGGACCACGCCGCGCATCCGCCTCGCATGGCCGGTCTCGTCGAAGACGAACTCGCCGCGCCCGTACACCCAGTGGATGCTGCCGTCAGGCCAGATGACGCGGTACTCGAGCTCATACGGACGCCGCTCGCGCTCGGAGCTCACCATTTCTTCGTCCACGACGGGTACGTCGTCGGGGTGTAGCCGCTCGGCAAACCCTTGATACGTGCCCGGGAACTCGCCCGGGCCATAACCCCAGAGCTCCTCGTGAATGCGGGACCACACCAGCTGTTTGGCCTCGAGGTCCCAGTGAAAGGTCCCCATGTGGGCGGCGTCGAGGGCCACACGCAAGTGCTCTTCCCGGTCGATGAGGCGCCTGGCATTGCGCCGCAGTTCGAGCTGCGTCATCACCTGACGGCCGAGGGCCTGGAGCGCGGCCATCTGCGCCTCGTCGAGCTGCCGTGGCACCGTGTCGACGACGCAGATCGTGCCCAAGGCCTGGCCCTCGGGCGACCGGAGCGGCGCCGCGGCGTAAAAGCGCACCTGCGGTTCGCCGGTGACGAACGGGTTGTCGGCAAAGCGGACATCTCTGGTGGTGTCCGGCACCACGAACGGCGTCGTGGCCGTCAGCCCATGGGCGCAGAACGAGACGTCACGGCTCGTCTCGCGTAGCGCGAACCCGAACGTGGACTTGAACCACTGCCGCTTCTCGTCCACGATCGTGATCAGCGCGATCGGTGTCCTGCAGATATAAGCCGCCAGCGCCGTGAGGTCGTCGAGGGGTTGCTCCGGCGGCGTGTCGAGCACGTCGTAGTCGCGAAGCACGGCAAGGCGGGTCGCTTCGTCGGGGGGGCGGGGCGCGATCATGCGATAAGCGGTACCGGGTGATCCTCGGGCATCGTGCGCGGTCTCCGGGCGGCTGTCAACTTCTCGCCGGGGGCGTTCACACCGAGCCGCCGTCGCCGATGCGGATGTCGCGCGTGGTGTCGTCCACGACCGCGAACACGACCACGATCGCGCCGGCGACGGGACGCGCCAGGCGGTCGGGCCATTCCACGGCCAGCACCCCTTCCTGCACGCGCTGGTCTTCCAGTCCCAGATCCGCCGCGCCGCCCTGGCCCAGACGGTAGAGATCGGCGTGGAACAGCCGCAGACGGCCGCCGCCGTACTCGTGGAGCAGGGTGAACGTCGGGCTGCTGACCTCGTCGGGGTCGACGCCCAACCCACGGGCCAGCCCGCGCACGAAGGCGGTCTTGCCCGCGCCGAGGGAGCCTGACAGCAGCAGCACGTCGCCGGCGCGAAGCCGGACGGCCAGCGCCTCGGCCAGGTGCTCGGTTTCCTCTTGCGAGCGTGTGACGGACGCGGGCACGGACCTCAGGCGTCGGTGCCCGACGGCGGGGCGGTGAGCTGTTCGAGCGCCGGGCCGACATGATGCAGGAGATCGCCGGCGATCATCGACACGCGGCCCTCGTGGGCGGCCGCGAGATCGCCGGCGGCGCCGTGCAGGAACACGGCGAGCCGGCAGGCGGCGTCGGCGTCCAGCAACTGCGCGAGCCAGGCCGCGAGCATGCCGGTGAGCACGTCGCCGGTGCCGCCGGTGGCCATCCCAGGGTTGCCGGTCGGGTTGACGGCGATGAGCCCGGACGGGCTCGCGATCACCGTGCGGTGCCCCTTGAGCACCACGTGCACCTGGTGGGTGGCGGCAAACTCGCCGGCCATCTCGACCCGGTTGGCCTGCACCTCCTCGATCGAGCGGCCGATCAACTGGGCCATCTCGCCCGGGTGCGGCGTGATCACGATGTTGCGCTCGTCGCGGCCCATGAGCCGGCCGGCGTCGCCGGCAAACGCCAGCACGGCGTCGGCGTCGAGGACCAGCGGGACCGGTGACCGCTCCACCAGCGCGCGGACGAACGCCTGCGCCGACTCCCCGCGCCCCAGACCCGGTCCGCAGGCGATGACATCCTGACGGAGCGAGAGGACTGCGTCGGCGGCCGCCTCGGCGACCTGACCGTAGGCGTCCTCCGCCAGCGGCTCGGTCATGTATTCGGCCGCCAGCGAGGCGACGATCGCCTGACACGACGCCGGCGTCGCGATCGTCACCAGCCCGGCACCCGACCGGAGCGCGCCGAGACCTGCCAGGTGCGCGGCGCCGGTCTTGCCCGGCGAGCCGGCGATGACCGTGACCCGGCCGTAGTCGCCCTTGTGCGAGTCGTTGGGGCGCGGCTGGACCATCAAGCGGACCTGCTCGGGCGTGAGCAGCTCGATCTGGCGGCCCTCGACGGCGTCGATCACGTCGTAGGGAATGCCGATGTCGGCAATTACCACGTCGCCCGCGTGGTCTTCACCCGGCGGCAGCACCAGCGACAGCTTGGGCGCCGCCAACGTCACCGTCATCGCCGCCGACAGGCACTGACCGAGCAGGTGCGGCGTGTCGGCGGAGAGCCCGCTCGGCAGGTCCACGGACACGATCGGGATGCCCATGACGTTGACGTCGGCCACTACGGTTTCCAGCAGGCCGGCCAGCGGTGCGCTCAGTCCGGTGCCGACGATCGCATCGACGATGAGCGAGCACCGTTGCACTTCCGAGGCGTGGAGCTCCCAGCGCTGCTCGTCGTCCACTTCCATGACGCCGATGCCGAGGCGGCCGAGGATCTCGAGGTTGATCTTCGCGTCGCCCTTCACGTGCGAGACCGGAGAGAGCAGGAACACCGACACGTCGACGCCACGCTGTGCGAGCGTCCGCGCCACCACGAAGCCATCGCCGCCGTTGTTCCCCCTGCCGCAGAGGATGGCGACCCGGCCCGAGAGGCGGTCCTCGTACGCCGATTCGATGGCCGACACCACCTGCCGGCCGGCGTTCTCCATCAACACCAGCGAGGCGATGCCGACCTCTTCGATCGTCTGGCGATCGGCCTCGCGCATCTGACTGGCGTTGAGAATTCGCATCCCGTCAGGCGTACTCTTCAACGGCCGGGCAGGTGCAGACCAGGTTGCGGTCGCCGAACGGGTTGTCCACCCGGCCGACAGCCGGCCAGAACTTGTGCATCCGGACGAACGGCAGGGGAAATGCCGCCGCCTCCCGCGAGTACGGGTGGGGCCAGTCCGAGGCGGCCACCGTGGCGGCCGTGTGCGGCGCCTGCGTCAGCAGGTTGTCGGTGCGGTCCGCGCGGCCCGAGACGACGTCGTCGATTTCCTGCCGGATCTGAATCATGGCCTCGCAGAACCGATCGAGCTCGGCGAGGTCCTCGCTTTCGGTCGGTTCGACCATCAGTGTCCCCGCCACCGGAAACGAGACCGTCGGCGCGTGGAAGCCGTAATCGATCAGGCGCTTGGCCACGTCCATCTCGTCGACGCCGGCGCTCTTGAACCCGCGCAGGTCGAAGATCAGCTCGTGCGCCACCCGTCCGTGCGCGCCGGCGTAGAGCACCGGGTAGTGCGGCTCGAGCCGGCTCTTGATGTAGTTGGCGTTGAGGAGCGCCACCTGCGTGGCGGCGGTCATGCCGTCGGCCCCGAGCAGGCACACGTAGGCGTGCGAGACCAGCAGGATGCTGGCGCTGCCCCACGGCGCCGCCGACACCGGCGCAATCGCGGCGGGCCCGCCCACGTCCCCGAGCGGGTGCCCGGGCAGAAACGGGACCAGGTGCGAGGCCACTGCAATCGGCCCCATTCCCGGCCCTCCCCCGCCGTGCGGGATCGCGAAGGTCTTGTGCAGGTTCAGGTGGCACACGTCGGCGCCGATGCGCGCCGGGCTGGTGAGCCCGACCTGCGCGTTCATGTTGGCGCCGTCCATGTACACCTGCCCGCCGTGCTCGTGGACGAGGGCGCACACGTCGCGGATGCCGGCTTCGAAGACGCCGTGCGTGGACGGGTAGGTAATCATCAGGCACGCCAGCGTGTCGGCGTGTTCGTCGGCTTTCCGTTTCAGGTCCGCGAGATCCACGCCGCCGTCGGGGGCGTTGGCCACGACCACCACCCGGAATCCGGCCAGCACGGCGCTCGCCGGATTGGTGCCGTGCGCCGAGGCCGGGATCAGGACCACCGTGCGGCGGTCGTCGCCGCGGCTACGGTGGTAGGCGCGAATGGCGAGCAACCCCGCGAACTCGCCCTGCGCGCCCGAGTTGGGCTGCAGCGACACGCCGGCAAAGCCGGTGATCGCGCACAGCGCCGCCGAGAGCTCGTGGAAGACCTGGTGATACCCCTCGGCCTGGTCCGCGGGCGCGAACGGGTGCACCCGTGCGAAGTGCTCCCACGTCACCGGGATCAGCTGCGCGGCCGCGTTGAGCTTCATCGTGCACGAGCCGAGCGGAATCATCGAGGTGTCGAGCCCCAGGTCCTTGCGCTCGAGCCGGCGCAGGAAGCGCATCATCTGGGTCTCGGAGCGGTGGGTGTTGAAGACGCCGTGAGTGAGAAACGGCGTCGTGCGCTCGAGGGCGGCAGGGATGCGCACGGGCAGGGCGCCCGCCGCGGCGCGCGGCATCGACGCCGCGGCGCCGGCAAACACCGCCACGACGTCCTCGAGATCGGCGTCGGCGACCGTCTCGTCGAGCGCGATGCGCACCGCGCCCGCGGTGTAGTGGAAATTGATGCCGGCGCGCAGCGCCCGCTCGCGCAACGCGTCCACGCCGTCGGGCATCGCGACGGACAGCGTGTCGAAATAGGCGGCATTGCGCTGGCGGTAGCCCAGGGCGCCGAGCGACGCTTCGAGCGAGCGCGCCTGATCGTGGATGCGCCCGGCGATCGCGCGCAGGCCCTCGGGCCCGTGGTACACCGCGTACATGGCCGCCATCGACGCCAGGAGCGCTTGCGCCGTGCAGATGTTCGAGGTGGCCTTCTCGCGGCGGATGTGCTGCTCGCGGGTGGCCAGCGCCATGCGGTACGCCGGCTGGCCCTGTGCGTCCACCGACACACCGATGAGCCGCCCGGGCATATGGCGCACGAAGGCCTGACGGGTGGCGAAGAAGCCCGCGTGCGGCCCGCCGTACCCGAGCGGCACCCCGAAGCGCTGGGCGCTGCCGTACACCACGTCGGCACCCAGCTCGCCCGGAGGCTTTGCCAGCGCCAACGACAGCAGATCGGCGCCGACCGCGACGCCGGCCCCGGCGGCGTGCGCGCGTTCGATGACGGGGGCCAGATCGAGGAGCGCGCCATGGGTGTCCGGTGACTGCACCAGCACGCCGAACACGCCCGGCTCGAAGCTGAACGCGTCGATCGCCGCCACCCGCACCGTGATGCCCAGCGGTTCGGCGCGGCCTTGCGTGACGGCAATCGTCTGCGGGAAGCAGCTGTCGGCGACGAGGAGCACCGGTGGAGCGCCGGTCGCGGGTGTCTTGCGCACGCGCAGGAGCAGCGCCATCGCCTCGGCCGCCCCGGTCGCTTCGTCGAGGAGCGAGGCGTTGGCCACCTCCATCGCCGTCAGCTCCGACACCATGGTCTGGAACGTGAGCAACGCTTCCAGCCGCCCCTGCGCAATCTCCGATTGGTACGGCGTGTAGGGGGTGTACCAGCCGGGGTTTTCGAAGATCATCCGGCGGATCACGGCCGGCGTCACCGTGTCGTGGTACCCGAGGCCGATGTAGGAGCGGAACGCCCGGTTGCGCGACGCGATAGCGCCCAGGCGCCGCAGGTAGCCGTGCTCGGTTTCGGCCGGGGGCAGCGCCAACGGCGCCTCGAGGCGGATGGCCGGCGGGATGATCTCGTCGGCCAGGGCGTCGAGTGACGGCGCGCCCACCACCCGCAGCATCGCCTCGCGCTCGGCCGGAGACGGGCCGATGTGCCGGCGGGCGAAAGACGCAGCGTCGGAAGGAGCGGGCACTAGGTGAGGAGCGCCTCGTACTGGGCGCTGTCGAGCAGGCCGTCTGGCACGCCGCCCTGCAGGCGGATCCGCACGATCCACGTCTCGTGCGGACGCTTGTTCACGTCTTCCGGCGCCTGCGCGAGTCGATCGTTGACGGCCACGATCTCGCCGCTGAGTGGCGCGAAGAGCTCGGACACGGCCTTCACGGACTCGATATTGCCGAAGGCCGTTCCTGCCGTGACCGTGGTGCCCGGCGACGGCAGCTCGACAAAAACGACGTCGCCGAGCTGCTCCTGGGCGTAGTCGGTGATGCCGACCTCCGCAGTGTCGCCGGAGATCCGCACCCACTCGTGGTCTTTCGTGTATTTCAGTTCGCTCGGATAGGGCATGGGGTTAGGCCTGACGCGCGCGCTTGTAGAACGGCAGCACAACGACGACTGCCGCGGCGGCGCGCCCGCGGACGTCCACTTCGACTTGGGTGCCAGGTGCCGCCAGCGCCGGCGGGACATAGGCCATGGCGACGGCCTTCTTCAGGAAGGGCGTCTGCGTGCCGCTCGTGACCGTGCCGACCGCGGTGCCGTCTTTCAGCACGGCGTGGCCGTGCCGGGCGATACCGCGCCCCGTGATCTCGAGGCCGACGAGCGTGCGCCCCACGCCGGCGGCCCGCTGCGCGCGCAGGCGGTCCGCCCCGAGGAACGACGGCTTCTCCCAGCCGACGAAGGCCCCGAGACCGGCCTCGAGCGGCGTGGTGGCGTCGTCGATATCCTGGCCGTAGAGCCGCATGGCCGCTTCGAGCCGCAGCGTATCGCGGGCGCCAAGGCCGCACGGGATGACGCCGGCGGCCGCGCCGGCCTGCAGCAGCGCCTGCCAGACGCGATCGGCGACGTTGGGCGGCACGTAGATCTCGAAGCCGTCCTCCCCGGTGTAGCCGGTACGCGAGATGAGCGCGCGCGCCTGCGCCACTTCCCCGTAGGTGAAGCCGTAGTTCCGCAGCGACGACAGATCCGCGCCGGTGAGCGGCTGCACCGTGTCGAGCGCCGCCGGCCCCTGCACCGCGATCAGCGCGTAGCGCGCGCTCGAATCGACGACTGCGGCCTCCCCCACCGCCTTGGCCTGCTCGACAATCCACGCGTAGGCCTTCGCGGTGTTGCCGGCGTTGACCACCAGCATGAAGTGGTTGGGGCCCAGGCGGTAGACGAGAATGTCGTCGATGTAGGTGCCTTCGGCCGTGAGCAGCCCGGAGTAGTGGGCGTGCCCCATCTTCAGCCGGTTGACGTCGTTGCACGACAGGTGCTGCACCGTCGTGACCGCGTCTTTCCCCGCGATCTCGATCTGGCCCATGTGGCTCACGTCGAACACGCCGGCGCGCGTGCGCACGGCCATGTGCTCGGCCGTGATGCCGGAGTACTCGACCGGCATGTCCCAGCCCGCGTAGGCCACCATGCGGGCGCCGGACGCGCGATGTCTGGCGTGGAGCGGGGTGGTTTTGAGCGTCGTGGCAGCCGTGTCGGTCATCGGGAACCGCCATCGACGGTACTATGCGCCCGTGCCGGTGGCAAGGCGCAGCCAGACTGGCCGGATTGGCCTTGTCTGCGACCCGAATTGGCTATCCGTCCTGGTCCCGAGTGGCGGCGTTCTGGATGGCCGATCGCACCAGGCCGTCGGTCAAGGCCAGCGCGATCGTCGGCCGGTTGCGACAGTAATCGAACGCCTCGATCAGCTGTTCGGCCGTCACGACGCCCGATCGGGCGATCTCGTGCGCGCGCAGCAGCGTCGGCACCGGGCCGGTGAGGAACAGATACTTATCGCAGATACCGGCCAGGTCGTGGAGGCGATGCGAGGACAGCACCACGGCGGCACCACGGTCGCGTTTGGCCTCGAGTATCGAGCTCAGCCAGCGCGTTGCGTCGGGGTCGAGACCCTCCCACGGATCGTCGAGAACGATGAGACGCAGGGGATGGCGTCCGAGCGCGGTGCGGAGGCCCAGCAACTGCCGCGTGGAGCGCGAGAGCGCGCGGATCCGCCGGCGCTCGGTCATCACCACGTCGCCGGCACCCAGGCTACCCCACGCCGAGGCACGAACGAACCCGGGCAAGGTGGCCTCGCCGCCGAAGTACGCCGTGGGCGCTTCGCGCAGGGCGCCCGGAGGGACCCGGCCGTCGAGGCGCACCTCCCCCGCCGACGGCGGGATGAAGCCGATGAGCGTTCGCAGCAGCGTCGTCTTGCCCGATCCGTTGGCGCCGACCACGCCCAATACCTGCCCGGCGCGCAGGTCGAACGACACGCCGCGCACCAGGACACGCCGGTGGCGATGCGCCGACACGTCCCGCGCCGAGAGCACGATGTCCGTCACGCCGTCGTCTCCAACGGCGCGTGCGTCCAGCGGTGCCACAGCAGGACCGCGGCCACCGAGATGACGCCGCACACCAACCCGGGGCTGACCGTGCCCGCGGGGAGCGCCAGGGCATCCATGCCGATCAACTCCATCGGGTAGGCCACGACCGCCAGCGCGCCCAGCAGGCTGGCCCGCGGTGCCCGTAGTGCCATCACGAGGGCGCCCTGACCGGACGGGACGACTGCCAGCGACGTGACCAGCAGCATCAGCCAGCCAATCGCCGCCGCGAAGCGCGGCAGCGGCGTGGTGAGCGCCCACGGCAGGCTCGACGCCAGCGCGAGCGCGACGACGCTGCCGGAGGTGAGGGCGGCCGGCGCTGCGCTGGACACGAGCGCCTCGAGGACCGCGACGATCATCCAGATCGCCACCCCGGGCGCGATGGACGCGGCCCAGTGCGCCGCCAGCAGCCCGGGCGCCGGCACGCCGCGAGCGAGCACGAGGTCGTAGTAGCCGCGCCGCAGCGCCTGATTGAACCCGGAGGAGGCGGCAAAGATCTGCAGCACGAGCAACGGCGTGAGCACCGTGCGGCCGGACACCAGGCCGGCCGCCATCGCCGCCGAGCCGACGGCGGCCGATGCCCACAACGCCAGGACGATCGGCCGCGTGACCGGCGGCGCCGCGCGAAAGAACGCGACGAGGAACAGGATGGTGGCCACGTTACTCCTTCGCACCGTCCGGAGCGTCGTCGGCCGGCACCCGTGCCCAGGCCGGGACCTGTTTCACCGAACCAGGCGCGTCTTTCGTGGCATAGCGGAGATAGGCCTGCAACGTGTGATAGCTGATGTCGAGCAGCCGGCACGCGTGCCGTTTGTTCCGGCCGCACCGCTCGAAGACCAGCCGTGCGTAGCGGCTGCCCCAGGCGCGCATGGTCTCGGTTCGCACCAGCGACGGGGCCAGCACCTCGGCGTACTCGCCGCGCACCTGCGGCGGCAGGTCGTCGAGCTCGATCCGTTCCGATTCGGCGAGGGCCACCGCGCGCTCGATGACCCGTTCGAGCTCGCGCACGTTGCCGGGCCAGCCGTGGAGCCGCAGCGCGTCCTGCGCGCCGTCGGACAGCG
>Ga0070675_100002580_pt1 | contig 13581 bp, 10 predicted proteins | sample KBSM43metaG_FD_65343 | JGI IMG/M metagenome (GOLD analysis project Ga0070675, IMG submission 65343) | Miscanthus rhizosphere microbial communities from Kellogg Biological Station, Michigan, USA - KBS M4-3 metaG | ecosystem: Host-associated > Plants > Roots > Rhizosphere > Soil ...
TTCCTCGTGAGCCTGCGCAACCGCGTGATCGTCGTGACACAGTGGCTGTGGTCCTACCTGCTCTTCGAGCGCGGCGCGCGCCTCATCACCGGCGACGATGCGAGGCGCGAGCCGTAGTGCAGCCCGCGGCGGCTTCTATCGAGGCGTCGCTTCCAGCAGCAGCGACTGGCGGAATCGGGCATCGAGCGTCGCGACCGGACCCCTGACCACGCCGAGGTCGAGCCCGTTGACGTAGTCCCGGATCGCGTATGACTTGTCGCGGTCCAGGCCGCGCAATTGCACCGGACCCTCATGGCGCGCAGCGAAGAAGGCGTAATAGAGCACGCCGCCCTTGCGGACCACGTGCGCCTCCGGCCGATCGAAGCCGATGTCGTACAGACCGCCCAGGTACTCACCCTCGGAGAGGCGTTTCGCCCTATAGAGCTCGACCCATCGAGCCCAGGTCTTCTCGCGCTTCGGCGTGAGGAGGAGCGTCTTGTCCTTCTCGCCGGGCGCGCCGGGCCAGGCGAAGTTCGTGCCGATCACGCCGCCCACGCCGAAGGTCGAGGCGAAGTCCTCGCCGCCGTCGCTCATTTCGACGTGATCGCCGAAGAACGCTATGCGATCGCCCACAAGCGCTTTCAACGTCTTGCCCTTGGTGCGTATCTGCCAGGAACTCTCCGGGTCGGAGGCCACCGTCATGTTGAGGTAGGGCAGCGTGTAGAACGAGTATCCGGTGCCGCAGGGGCAGATCTCGACGAGCGCGCCCGGTTTCGTCGCCTGCGCCGAATCCCAGATCGCCTTGAAGAAGCCGGGCATGCCCTCCGGCGCCGCCGCCGGTGTCGCATGCTTGTGCGCGGGGTTGAAGCACTCCGGCGCGGCGTTCAGGTGCTGCCCGTCGATCTTGAGTCCGTCGAAACCCCATTCACCGATGGCCTTCTTCACGAAAGCCGCTGCGTCCGCGCGTACGCCGTCGACCGCGGGGCACAGGTACTGCGAATCCCACCAGGTGATCTTCCTCGTCGAGCCGTCGGCGTTGCGAAGCAGCCAGTCCGGATGCTCGCGTTCCGTGCGCGAACCGGGATCGGCGCCGAGCGGCGCCCACCAGAGCTGCGCCTTGAGCCCGGCCGCGTGGATGCGATCCACGAGCGCTTTCATGTCGGCATCGCCGGCCGGGAACTTGTCCGGGCGCGGGCGCCAGTCGCCGAGTGCGACCTGCCAGCCGTCGTCGAGCACGGCCCAGCCGAAGCCCAGCTGCTTCACGACGGGCAGCGTCTCGAAGACCTGCACGGGCGTGAACGTGCGGCCATATCCCCAGGCGCACCAGATCGGGTCGAAGGCGTCCTTCGGTGCGTCCGGCAGGCGGATGCCCTGGGCCTGCATGGCGGCGCTGTAGGCCCGCAACGTGTCGAAATAGTCGCCGCTGTGGACGGCGACGAAACTCAGCAGCGTCTCCATGGACTGCCCGGGTGCGATCGTCGCGTCTCGTTTCAAGACGAGCGCGAGCCTGGCATCGCCGCGCTTCTGCCGCTCGACCGGCAACGAAACGAGTTTGGGCACCAGCTCGAGGTGTCCGATGGCGAGCCCGACGTCGCGGCGCCAGACATCCACGACCGGCGTGCCGCCGCCGTAGTCCGAGTCGTTCATGCCGAGGTAATTGGCGCGCTTGTAGCCGGCGCCCAGCGGCAACACCCAGTCCGGGCGCGCTTCGTACGAGGCGCTCTGGTACGACCAGAACGCCGGCTCGCGCCGGTCCGTCGAGGGCGAGAATTCGTAGCGGTGACTCGTGAAACCCCGGACCTGAAGCGGCGCCGCACCCGCATTCCGATAGCGGACCCGGACGAAGAGCCAGCGCGGGCGCGTGGCGTAGGCCGTGACTTCGACTTCCTTGACGATCGAGCCGGCCTCGCCCCGGAGCGTCGTGCGCTGGCCTTCGCCAAAGACATCCGAAACGGTGTCGCGCACTTCTCTCTGCAACGTGAATCCGCCGACTTCCCCCGCATCGGTCAGGAGCGTTTCGGAATCCGTGAACGGGCCGAGCGCAGTCTCCGTTCCCGAGGTCGCGACGACGCGGCTTTGCATCTGCCCGTCGAATTCGAGCCGGATCCCTTCGCCCTGCACCGCGGCGGCGGAGGTGAGCAGCAGCAGCGCAGCGCCGATCATCATGTCCCGCTCCCGGCAGTTCCGCGCCAGGCCATTGGGAAAATGCGGCGCGCATTCCCGCGATAGACCTTGTCGAGGACCTCGCGCGGCAGTTCGAGTCCGCGAAACGGCGCGTCGAATTCCTCCGAATGCAGTTCGGCGTTTCCGCTCAGGAAGCTCCAGTCCGCGAGCCAGCCTTCATGCGCCTCCGTCGCATACTCGGCGTCCGTCTGGTCGCGGCCACGGCTGAAGTCGGACCCGTAGAGGATGCGATCCTGGAATTCGATGAAGAACTGCCGGACCTTGTCGCGATCCTTGCTCGCCTGGAGCTCGAGGTGCGGCAGGCGCGCGGCGACGTCCACGCTCGCGTTCGGGTAATGGCGCAGGAAAGCCGCGATCCGGTCGACGTCCCATTCGAGCGAGGCAAGGTGCACGGCGACGAAAGTGAGGCCCGGATGCTTGTCGAGCATGCGGTCACGCGCGGCGACCTGCTGTTCGTAGCTCGGCCATTCCGGGTGCAAAGCCATGTGGTATTGCGGATGCTCCGCGAAGTACTCACGGTCGCCACGGATCGTCATCTGGTCGAGCGGCAGCCACGCATTGCGCGGTTCGCCCTGATGGCCGAGCACGGGCACGTGCCGCTGCTCGAGCCAGGCGAAGACGGGATCGAAACGCGGATCGTCGATCATGACCGCGCGGCCATCGGCATCGCGTTGCTGCATGCCAATGTCCTTCCACACCTTGACGGCGACCGCCCCCTCGCCCAATGCGGCGTCGAGTGCTTCCTCGGTGCGCGCGAGCCAGCCGGGCCGCTCGCTGCCCGCGGCGTCGAACGTCGCCGCGAAGGCGACGCGGTCCGGATACCTGTGACTGAGGGCTACCGCATCGCGAAGCTGCTGCGCGGGCGGCGGAAAATCCTTGTAGTTGACGTTGATCGTGAGGACGCGGAAGCCATCCTCTTTCGCGCGCTTCGCGAATTCCGGCATCTCCCCGTACAGGTGCATGTGCACGTCGATTTTCTCGAATGCGGCAAAGTCCTGCTCGGCGTCGGCCGGCTGGGCGGACGTGGGCAGGAGCAAGGCGCATCCGAGCGCGAGGACGGGCGCGAGGGTGTGTGCGTTCAACGAAAGACGTCCGATGATTCGCATTGCTGCTGGAGCCTCTTGACGGCGGCGGAAGGGAGCGGCCTGCCGGCGAGCCGCGCCGCGTAGAGCGCGGCGCCGACCGCCGGCGGGAATCGCGGCTTCATGTACTCAAATGGATACGGCGCCGCCGCCAGCCCGGCCCGGAAGGCATCCACCATTGCCGGGACATTGTTGAACACGCCGCCGCTGTGTGACACGGGCAGCACGGCCGTTGCAGGAGGATCCAGCGCGCGCCGGGTGGCGATGACGCAGTCCAGGAGCTCCTTCGCACCGCGCGTGAAGATGCCGGCGGCCGCGGCGTCACCCGCCTGGGCCGCTTCGTGCACGAGCCGCGCGAATTGCGCGAAGCTGTCACGGCGGTCTGCGCCGGCGCCATAGATCCTGGAACAAAGGTACAGGTCGTTCGTCAGTTTGAACCGCTCGCGCACCAACGGATGCAGCGGTCCGCGCGCGAGGCGACCGTCGCTCATGCGCGAGAACACGTTCATGCCCTCGTGGGCGATCCAGTAGGCCGAGCCCTCGTCGCCGATCAGCTCACCCCAGCCGCCGCATCGCGCCTGCCGGCCCGCGAACTCGCCATAGGCCATGGAGCCCGTGCCCGCGATGACGCTGATGCCGTCGACGCAGGCGAGCGAGCCCGCCCAGCTGCAGATCATGTCGTTGCCGCAGCGATAGCGCGAGGCGTCAAGCAGCTCCGACGGCATCGCGTCGAGCGCGGCGATCGTTTCGCCGTCCTCGCCGTAGGAGGGCAGGCCGAAAAACGCAAATGCGATGACGGCCGGTGCGAGAGACTGCTCGGCGAGCGTCGCCCGGATGCCCTCGACGAGGCGCACCCGCGCGGCCGCGATACCGCCTGCCAGGTAGTCGATGCTGGCGCCGACGTGGCTCGCCGTCAGCGCCCCGTCGCCATCGACGAGTGCGAAGGCGGTCTTGGTCCCACCGCCGTCAACGCCGAGGTACATCACGCCCCTTTCCGTCCCAGGGGTGGATCGTCACGCCCTGCACGACGCGGTTGACCGTCCCGGCCGGATCCGGCCGGTCCGGCGTCAGGCCGAGCGCAAGCGACTGCAGCAGTGCGAAGCTCTGCGCCACCAGGGCGTGCAGGGGCGCGAGCTCGAGGTCCGGGGCGTCGCCCATTCCTGAATAGATGATCCGGTCCACGCGCCCGATGTCGTCGGGTCGTGCGGCGAGTGCGAGGATTCCGCCGGCGCGCCCGTCGCGGGCAAGTTCCTGGAGGAGATCGGCATCGTAGGCGCGCGTGTAGGCGTCGTTCGACAACATGACGGCGACGAGCGTCCGGTCGTTGATGATGGTCTTCGGTCCGTGGCGGAATCCGAGCGTCGAGTCGGCGACGGCCACGACCCGGCCGTCGGTCAGCTCGAGGAGCTTGAGGGCCGCTTCCGCGGCGAGTCCGCGCAGCTCATTGCTGCCGAGATAGACCACGCGCTCGTAGCGCCTCGCGACCAGCCGTTCTCCGAGCGCCGTTGCCTCGGGCAGGAGAGCCGCCGCGGATTGCGACAGGCGCGCGATTGCCGCGGGTGTGGTGGCGCCGAATGCGAGTGCCCCGGCGAGCAGCATCGCGCTGAAGCTCGAAGTCATCGCGAATCCTCGATCGTGCGTCGCATCCGGCATGAGCACCACACAGGCATTCGTCATCCCCTGGGCACGCAGGGCGAGCGCGCCTTCGCGATTGCAGGTAATCACCAGATGATGCACCCGGCCGGCGAGGATGTGCTCGGCGAGATCGAGCGCGGCCACGCTCTCGGGACTGTTGCCCGAGCGCGCGAAAGAGACGAGCAGGGTCCGCGAGCCGCCGGGCAACCGCAGGTTCGGGCCGCTCAGGAGCTCAGTGGTCGCGATCGCCTCGACGCGCCGATGCAGGCGCGCAATGAGCGCGGGCGCAAGGCAATCGCCGATGAAGGCCGAGGTGCCGGCACCTGTCAGCATGATCCGCAGCATCGGGTCGGCGACGAGCGGCGCGAGGAATGCGTCGATCCGTGCCCGCTCGCCGGCCATGAGGCCTGCCAGCTGCGTCCAGACGGCGGGCTGCTGCGCGATCTCGCGTGCCGTCCAGGCCGCGCCGCGCGATTCCAGCAGGGCGGCTGGCAGGCCGGGAAAGACGGCAGGCGTCATGAAGCCGCTCCGGGCGCGCCGCCAACGGCTGCAAGGTAAGGCCGCAGCGCGAGTGCAATGCCCTCGCGCAGGATCTCGTTCGCCGCCACCGTCAGCCGTCCCGCCCGCACGGCTTCGTACTGTCGAGGCAGGTACTGGCTGAGCAGCGTAAGGGGTATTTTCGCCCGGTCGAGCCGGTCGAACATCGCGACACAGGCGCGCTGCACGTCCGGGTTCGGCCAGTAGTAGCGGATGCGATCGCTCAGGCTGAATTGCAGGTCGAGTTCGAGGCTTTGACCGTCCGCTTCGTAGTGACCGCGCCAATGCTGCGGATCGGCGCGCATGACATCCACGACGATGCGGCGCAGGTCCGGCACCGCGCCATGGCCGAAGAGTTCCTGCTCGATCGCGGCCAGTCCCCAGAGCGTCTCGCGCAAAGCGTAGGTCGCGCCAGGCCCCACCTTCAGGATCGCGAAATGGTCGCGCACCAGCGCGCGCAGGCTCGCCGCGGACTGGTAGTCGGTGGAATGCGCCTCGTAGACGAACTGGTCCTGCTGGCCGATGAATGCACTGAGGGCCTTTGCCTCGCCCGGCCGGTAATCGATGACCTTGTGGTGGTCGAATTCGACGCCCGGCTGAACGACGAGCGCAAGCACGCGCGTCCAGGCGTCCTCGAGCCCGGCGCGCGCGAAGGCCTCGCAATGCGCAGCGATCGTTGCCGACGCGGATTCCGGCGTCGTGACGGCGAGCGTCGTGAGGTCCTCGGTCGCGCCGCCCGGCGTCGGCACTTCGGTACCGATCACGTAGACAGGCGCCTCGCCGCCCGCATCGCGCCAGCTCGCCTCCGCGCAGGCGCAGAGTGCCGCCGCGCGCGCGGCGACGACGGCTTCAGGCAGGGGATCCGGGTCACCCTGACAGGCCATCGAGCAATCGAGGTGAATCTTGCGAATGCCCGCGGCGACGTATTCGCGGACGAGATCGGCCGCCTTCGCCATCGCCGCCCCGGACGGCTCGGTTCGCCAGGCATTGGGCCCAAGGTGATCGCCGCCGATCCAGACACGCCCGGCGGGAAAGTCAAGCCGCGCCGCGATGCCGCGCAGGAAGCGCACGAAGTCGGCAGGGCGCATGCCTGTGTAGCCGCCGAACTGGTTGACCTGGTTCGAGGTCGCCTCGATGAGCAGCGCCTGGCCGGCAGCCGCCGCCTCTTTCATCCCGCTCGCGATGACCGCCGGATGCGCGGAGCAGAGCGACCAGATGCCCGCGGCCTCGCCGCGCTTGTGGCGCGCGACGATTTCGAGGAGGGCTTTCACCGACGCTCGTCCGCTGCCGCGGATTCGGGTTGCAGGGCGAGCAGCAGGGCCGCGAGGAGCGACAGCGCGATGCCCGCCAGCTTCATGGCTCCGGGCACGACGCCGAGCAGGAGCATGGAGATGACTGCCGTCAGCAAGGGCGCGCCCGCGTTGATGAGCGGCGCGACGATGATGGCCTTGCCGTAGCGGAATGCGAACACGAGCGTGAGCGCGCCGATCGCATTCAGGATCTGGATTGACGCTGCGAGGCCCGGGCCGTCGAGGCCATAGTTGATCGGCTGCGAGAAGTCGGTCATGGCGATGGCAATCGGGACCAGCAAGAGGCCGCTCAGCATCATGAAGAAGAAGATGCTCGCCGGGTCCATCGTCCGGTTGGCGAGCTTGATGACGTACGCCTGCACGCCCCAGGCCGCAAGGATCCCGAGCGCGAGGACGAACCACAGCCCGTAGCCGGCCGTTCCTTCGTCGGAGCGATAGTCGAAGAGCGGCAAGGACAGCAGGGCGAGGGCGATCCCGAGCGCACCCATCCTGCCCGTGCGCTCACCGAGGAGCCCGATCGACAACGCGATCGTGAGCGCGGGCGACAGCGAGATGATCGGGAAGATCAGGTAAGGCGGGCCCACGCGCACGGCGTAGAAGAGGATCAGCTGCCCGCCGGCGCCGAGCAGCCCGATCGCAAGCCCGAGCATCACCGAGCGCCGGTCGCACTTCAGCGCTTCGCCGCTTCGGCGAAGCACGAACACGGCGGGCGGGATCATGGTCAGCGACCAGACGACGTAGTTCAGCGTCTCCGGCACGCCGTGCTCGCCGGGCAGCCCGGCGAGCGCGCCCCAGACGCCCCAGAGCAGCGTCGTGGTGAGCGCGTAGACCAGCCAGGAGCTCACCTAGAATTTTGCGGTGACGCCGAGGAGCACCGAGCGGCCCCAGGTTTCGAAGCCACCGTCGGCGAGCATGTCCGGCCGGCCCATGGTGGCCATGTAGTACTCGTCGGTCAGGTTCCGTCCTTCCAGTGAAATCGTGAACTGCTCGGTCAGCTGGTAGGCGACTGAGGCCGTGACCCACATGATCGGGTCGCCGTACTCCGACAGGCCGCCAACTGCGTCCGTCACCTGGACGTATTCGCCGCTGTAGTCCGCCGCAAGCTGCGCGTCCCAGCGGTCGTTCTCGAACATGAGCGCGACGGAATAGGCGGATTCCGAGACGCCCTCGAGCGGGCCGACGTTGACGCCGTCGATGTAGGACTTGGTATCCGTGTAGGTGTAGTTGGCACGCAGGCCGAAGCCGCTGTCGAAGAAGTGCTGGAACCCGAATTCGAACCCGAGCACCTCGGCACTGTCGCCGTTGATCGGCCGGAAAACGTCGTACAGGAGCGGCGCGTCGCCGGCGCCGCCGATGTCGGCGACGACGCCGATGTCCACATTCTCCTGCAGCTCGGTCGTGATGAAGCCGTCGAGGTCCTTCCAGAACACGGCACCGCTCAGCACCGACTTGTCGTCGAAGTACCACTCGACCGAGAGATCCGCCTGGTTCGCTTCGACCGGATTGAGATCGGCATTGCCGTCGTAAAACACCTCGTAGGTGCGGTCGAGCGTGCCGTCAGTGCGAGTCGGCGCAAGCTGGTTCAGCGACGGACGCGAGATGACCTGTGCGACCGCCGCGCGGACCAGGATGTCCTTGCGCGGCCACCAGCCGACGTTGAGCGAGGGAAGGACCTTGCTGTAGCTGCCTTTCTCCGTGAGCGGCACTGCCGGGCTATAGGTCACGTCCGGGCTCGAAGTCGGGATCTCGGGCGTTGGGTCGTCCACGCGTACGATGCTGTCGATCGCGGTCCGTGCGGTCGTGTCGGTGCTGACGTAGCGCAGGCCGACATTCGCGAACCAGTTGTCCGCGCCGAAGTTGGCGCTGACGTAGCCAGCGAGCGTATCCTCGTCGACGTCGTAGGACTGCACCGGGTTGAGCTCCGGGGCGACCAGCGAGGAGTCATACACCTCACCGGTCGGGTTGCCGTCCTCATCGAGGATGGGCTGCCCGTCGAGCGCGGTGAGTGCGGCGAGGTACTGCTGCACGTCGAAGTACACGAACCGTTCCGGGTGGCGGCCGCCGCCATTGCGCATGAAATTCGGCAGCGAGAGGCTGTGAACGACATGTGCGCCGAGGCTCTCGAACGTCACGGCATACTGGTTGCAATAGATGCACGAGCCGCCATTGGTGTCGTTCTCGATCGTATTGCGCGTCTTCGAGCGCCCGGTGGCGGCGGCGCCGAACTGAAGCGACGTGAAGCTGCCGGCGTCGAAGGCCAGCTCGCCATCCACGGAAAGGCCGTCGACCTTGTCCGTGACGTCGGTGCCGGAAAGGCCGATGTAGTGCAGGCCGAAGTCCGCGTCGCCGAGCTCATCGTTGCCGAGGGCGGTCGCAAGGTCGCGCCCGTCTTCGAGCGTCACGCTGATGTCCGGCAGGTGGCCATTGTTCATGTCCACGCGGCCGACGTGGCTGCCCGCGATGCCCGAGACGACCCAGGTGTCCTTGCCGCCGGAATCGCGTACCGCCTTTGACTGGTAGGCGTCGAAATTGAAATGGAGGCGGTCGCTCGCCTGCCAGGCGCCGTTCCAGCCGAACTGCGTCGTGTCCACGACGCGATGCTCGGTGATCGTCGAGATCTCCGGTATGAGCTCGGCGACGGTCATGCCGTCCACCCAGTGATCGCGGATGCTGACGTCGCTCCAGCGGTGCTGTCCCGTGGCCTCGTCGAGGATTGAGTCCTCGACGTAGAAGGACTGGTGGTAGCCGATCGTCGGCGCATGCAGTCGCGTGAAGAGGCCGTCCACCGTCATGCGGAAGCTGTCGGTGACGTCCCATTGATATACGGCGGTGACGCCGCTGCGCTGCTTCTGCTCGATGCGCGCGCCAAAGCTCGTGCAACACAGGCCAAGCAGCGCGCTCTCGTCCTCGGAGATCGTCCCGTCTTCGTTTGCATCGAACTCGCCGGGAGAATCGGGGTTGATGCCGAACTCTTGCATGGCGTCTGAACGGACTTCGGTGTCCTGATACACGCCGGTAATCATGAGGCCCATGTGATCGTCGGCGAAGGTGCGGTTGAAGACGCCGCTCACCTTGTAGCCGCTGTTTTCGGACAGGTCGTTGTAGTCGCCTTCGGCCGAGAGCGAGAGGCGCTGGCCGAAGCCGTCGAGAGGCCGCGCAGAGCGCAGGTTGACCGACCCGCCGATGCTTCCCTCGAGGCTGGGCGCCTCGGAAGATTTCAGCACGTCGGCCCCGGAGATCACCTCGGACGGCAGCACGTCGAAGGCGAACTCGCGGCCGTCGCCGTCGGTCGCGAGGATGCGGCCGTTCAGCGTCACGATGCTGAACTCGGGCCCGAGGCCGCGCACGTTGACGAACTGGCCCTCGCCGCCGTGCGTACGCTGGATGGTGACGCCGGTGATGTGCGAGAGGGAATCGGCGACGTTGTCGTCGGGGAAGCGGCCGAGGTCCTCGGCGACGATGGAATCCTGGACGATCTTGGCGCCGCGCTTGCGGTCGAGCGACTCGACGAGTGCCGCGCGTGTGCCGGTGACGACGACCTCACTGAGCTCCGTCGTCGTGGCGCTGGTCGCGGTCTGCGACAGCGCGGGCGAGGGTATCAGGGCGCCGAGGCTGGCGCCGCCGCCCACCAACAGGATTGCCAGATTGAAAGCGAATTGATTTGCAACACGCATGGCCAGTTCCCCTTTGGCTGCCGAACAATCGGATGCTAGAGAACACGATACGAAAGGACAAGAAACTTTCGTTTACTTGCGACTATCGTTAAATGGGCCCCTGGCAGGCTTTTGATTTTCGCTTATGCTTGAAAAACGAAAGTCCCTCCTTCGATTCGGAAGAGCCAACTCATGAACATGCAAGAGCGACGCCGGCAGATTCGGTCCCTGATCGAGTCGCAGGCGCAGGGCACGGTCGCCGACCTCGCCCGTCGATTCACGGTGTCGGCGGTCACGATCCGTTCGGACCTCGCTGCACTCGCGGACACGGGGGCCATCGTGCGCATCCACGGCGGCGCGCTGCCGCCGAGCGACATCGACGAGGTGCCGATCAACGTCAAGCAGACGCTCTACCACGCCGAGAAGGTGCGGATCGCGGCGGCGGCCGCCGAGCTCATCCAGGACGGCGAGACGGTGATCCTCGACTCCGGCACGACGACCGCCGAGATCGCGCGCCAGATCCGCGGACTGAAGCTCCGCTCGATCAACGTCATCACGAACGCGCTCAACATCGCGGTGCTGCTCGCGAATGCGCACCACGTCAACGTGATCATTCCCGGCGGCGTCCTCAGGCGTAAGTCCTGGTCGCTTTCGGGTCCCCAGGCGGAGCAGGCACTGCGCGACCTGCAGGCCGATCGGCTGTTCCTCGGCGTCGACAGCCTCGATCCCGAGATCGGCCTCATGACGCCTTACGTGTTCGAGGCGAAACTGAACGCACTCATGATCCGCATTGCGCGGCAGACCGTGGCGGTCACGGATTCGTCGAAGCTCCTGCGTCGAAACCTGTCCGTGATCGCGCCGGTGGAGCAGGTTCACCTCCTGATCACGGATCGCGCGGCCTCACCGGAGGTCGTCGCGGCGATCCGCGCACGCGGCGTCGAAGTGCGGCTCGTCTGACAGCGGCCACCGTCAGCGGCCTACGTCGGCGTGCGTCCCCGGCCGGGAGCCGTGGCGCACGGCCGGCGTTTCTAATGCGAGCGAAAATCAGTGGAAGCCACTGGCGGGAGAACGAGATGAAACGCACATCTGCATTCCTGATCGCGACGCTGCTGGTCGCCGGTTGCGGCACCACCAGCAACCTCGGTACGTCGGCCGATCGGCTTGACAGTTCCGCGCATCGTTTTTACCAGGAAGTCCATTCCGACCGGGCGCCCGCCCACACGACGGACGACGCGGCGGCGCTGGCCGAGGCGACCCGCGAGTTCAATCGGGCCGTGGACCGCACGCATTCGCGGGACGCCCTGCAACCGACCTTTGACAGGCTTGCGGAGCGCTATCACCACGTGCGCCAACAGGTCGAAAACCGCGAATCGCCGTACAGCGACTCCACCCTGGCATTCGAGCGCGTGACCGAGGCCTACCTTGACGTCGATCGCGCGTTGAACCATCCGGACAACCCGTCCCGCTACTGAGCTCAGAACTCCATTTCCGTCGATTCATGCTCGCGCAGGGAGTCGACCTGGCGGAATTTCGCCCAGGCGTTGGACAGCGAAAAAAGGACCGGCTTGCTGATGACCTTGGCGAGGCGCGTCGGCATGGGGAAGCGGCGCTGGTTCGAGAAGTAGTTGAAGAATTTACGGTAGTCCTCGTTCGCCTCGCCGAGCACCATGCGCGCGGCAAAGCTGCCGCAGAAGGTCGCCCAGGGAATTCCCACGCAGCCGAGGATGAAGCGTACGTGCGGGAGCTCGCGCGGCTTCGCAATGACCGGCAGCAAGTCCCGCGACATGTCGATCTGCCCCGGCCAGAACTGCATGAAGGAGAGGCCGGCAAGCTCCGGGAAGTGGCTCCTGAAGTCCCTGATGATCTTCCGGATGATCGCCGGGTTGTTGAACGCGTCCCGAAGATACGTCGTGATCGCCGTTCCGCCGCCGAGCAGCAGGCGGTTGTCTCCGGTCAGCCTGAAGTACGAATAGACGAGCTTTGAGTCCCAGCACTGCATCTGCTCGCCGGACGGAAACAGGACCCGAAGTTCACGGTCGGTGAGGGGCTCGGTCACGCTCAGGAAGGTCTGTGCGTGAAACGCCTCGTCCGCCAGCGGGCTCAGCGACCGATCCATCTTGTCGATCGCGATGATGATGCTGTCCGCGGTCACGCTGCCGGCATGCGTGTAGGCCGTGTGGCCTTCGAGTCGTTCCATCTCGGTGCTTTCGTAGATCTCCATGCCGTGGTCGATCAGCAGGTTCTTGAAACCCTGGAGCGTCGCCAGCGGATTGATTCCGTAGGTGCCGCCGTAGCGAATGCCGGCGGTGTAGTCCTGTGCGCCGAGAACGCCCTTCAGCTGGCTTTCGTCGTAGACGCGCTGGTCGGTGAATCCGACACTCTCGCGGCATTCGCGCTCTTCTTCGACGGCGTGGCCGCCATCCTTGCCGAGCCCGAGGAACAGCGAATCCTGTTTCAGCAACCCGGCCTGGATTTCGTATTTCTGGATGGTCTGCACGATGCGTTCAATGCCGCGGCAGGGCGCTTCCCAGATTTCCGATGCGGCCTTCACGCCGTAGCGCCGGACCAGCTGATGAAGCTCCAGCTCGCTGTCGGGTGTCAGCATGCCGGCGCTGCGTCCGGATGAACTGCCGCCGATGATGTTCTTTTCGATCAGTACGACCTTCAGGCCTTTCTTCAGGAATTCCGACGCGGCACTGACGCCGCTGAAGCCTCCGCCGACGATGAGCACGTCGCACTGGATGTCCTTCGTCAGCGGCGGGCAGTACTTGTACGCCTGCACCATCAGGGTGGTGAACCACCAGTTCTGGTTGACGATCCTCGCCTTTGCCGTCACGCAGCCCTCCGACTGCCCTCGTCAATCCAGGATTGCAGCAGCGTGTAGGTCACGGCGAGGATGACGGGGCCGATGAACAGGCCGACAACCCCGAACGCGATCAGGCCGCCGATGACGCCGGTGATGATCAGGAGGAGCGGCAAGTCCACGCCGCGCTTGATCAGGATCGGCCGCAGGACGTTGTCGAGCGCGCCCACGAGGATCATCCACACGAAGAGCGCCGCCGCCCAGCCGACATTGCCGGACCAGTAGAGCCAGATCACGGCTGGCAGGAGCACCGGGAGCGGCCCGAGCTGGGCAATGCCGAGCACGAAGATCACGGCCGTCAGCAATCCGGGGCGCGGCACGCCGGCGACCCAGAGGCC
>Ga0070675_100002589_pt1 | contig 13559 bp, 20 predicted proteins | sample KBSM43metaG_FD_65343 | JGI IMG/M metagenome (GOLD analysis project Ga0070675, IMG submission 65343) | Miscanthus rhizosphere microbial communities from Kellogg Biological Station, Michigan, USA - KBS M4-3 metaG | ecosystem: Host-associated > Plants > Roots > Rhizosphere > Soil ...
TGATGGCGTTTTCCATCATGCCCTGCGCTGCGGCCAAGGCGGCGGCCAACTCGTTAATTTGCTCAGATGTGTTCATTTGGTTCTCAGGGGTTGTCTTGGGGGTGGCCGGCGTGATGCGCTCGGACAGCGCTTGATTACGCAGCGCCTCGTTCTGGACTTCAAAGGTCATCGGGATTATCCTTCCGGTTCTCAGGGACCATCACGAATTGGGGCCGGCGGTGCTAACGCCGGCCCTCTTTTTTCCAAGAGCCAATAATCTGATCAAGAGCTTGCCTTGTCTTGGCACTCATGGGGTGTCCGATCATTTGCTCTTTCACCGGCTTATCCTGGCCCTCCTCCTCCCGATCGGACAGCAGGCGCTCAAGCTCGAACTCGCGCGCGTCCTGCTTGGCCTGCTCGAGCAACTGGCGCAGGTAGAGCACGCGCTGATAGTCGCGCGGCATGCCCATACCGTAGTCGGCAATGATCAGCTGCAACTCGATCTGGCGGATGCGCTGGGCGTATTCGGCGGGGGTCATAGCGGAAACTGCCTCCCCGTGTAGGTTACGCCGTCGCGGTACGGCTCTAATTCGGCGATGAAATAGCTGTCGCCATCGTGTTCGAACATATGACGGAACCCGTTCTTGGCGTATTCGCGCGCCTCATCGATTGAGCCAAAGAGGTACGGGAAATCATCTTGTGTCGGGTCGTCACATCCAGGCTCGTAACGTTCTTGGATGATTTGGTACTGCTTGGTCATTTTGTCCTGCTCCCGTTTCGATGGAGCCCAGGATACACATCTTGTGGACTATGTCAACACCCAACATGGCTTGATCATATACACATCTCGTGTTAAATTTAACCGGATGAAAATAACCAGAGCAAGCCAAGCCATCGATCTGCTGGGCGGAACCGCCGAGGTGGCCAAAATATTCGGGATGTCATACCGCGTGGTCACCAACTGGCGCGCCCGCGGCCTACCGCCCGATACCTACGACGTGCTGGGCAAGATGCTGCGCGCCAAGCGCCACACGTTCTCGCCGCTGCTGTTCGCGCAGAAACGGCCGGCCGAGCATCCGGTGGCCTACCACCGCGGCCAGCCCACTGATAAGCGCATCGACACCCCCTGAGAGGATAAAATCATGGCCGACCGACTGACCGACCTTGTGCTCGGACTGCAGCGCATGGCCGAGAACGCCAAGATGCGCGGCGACGACCTGCGTTATACCCAGCAGCAGGAAACTCAGGAACACGTTGAGTGGCTCGATCACCTGCTGCGCATGGTCGACGAGGTTCGCACCGTGTTCCTGCAGGAGCGCAAGCGGTTCATGGCGGTCGAGCAAGGCCGGGTGCATCAACTACCGACCGGGCAGGAGAAGCAGGACGCGGTGCCCAAGTTCCTCAAGCAGGGGCCGGCGAGTGGAACTCACACAGTGGGCGGCTCCGGCTGAGGCCACTTCCATGAGCGACATCCCCCGTGCCCGGGCCATGCTCGAAAAGGCCGACAAGGTCGAGAGCGGCCCAGGCGCTGAGAAAATGCTGCGCTACATCATCCGGGAGGCGTTGAAGCACCTCGACCGGGAGCGGCCGGAGTTCGTGGCACCCAAGAAACGGCCGCCATTGACGGTCGAGCAAGTCATGCGGGCCAAGGAATTGCGGGCGCAAGGATTGGCGCTGCATGAGATCGTACGCCGGCTTGGCGGTAACACCGACATCGGGCGGGTGTCGGAAGCGATCAACGGCCTGCGGGACGGGGTATGATGCGACCGCTGCCGGCCAACACCCAGGTGTTCGTCATCGAGTTGGTGGCCAAGCCCGGCACTGACGGCATTCGCGCGTTGCGGGCATTAATTAAGGTCGCGCTGCGGTCATTCGATATGCGCTGCATCGAGGCGCGTGAGGTAGAATAAAATTCTACACCACACCTAGTGGGTCAAAAGTTATTAACAGCTAGTCCACAATCCGTTGACACCATGGCGCGGCTAAGGCAGGCTGCGGTCAGCCGGGGCGCCATGGGATGGCCGTCCCTGCCATTCCCCCTCACCGTCCGGGAATGGCTCGCCCCGGTGCATCTCCTGGGCAGGAGGCGGACTCGTGATCGACATCAGGACGTTGCGTGCAGCCGGACTAACCTCGGAACAAATCCTGAAGGTAATCGAGGAGGATCAAGCGAAGGTTCGTGAGCAAAATCGAAAACGTCAACGAAAACAAAGAGCGCGTCACGGTGACATGCGTGACGGTTGTGACATGCCTCTTACTGTTCTTCCTCCTATTGAAAGACCTACTTTCTTTCAGGAAGAAAGATCAGAGATTGTGGCACTAGCGAAAACGGCCGAGCCCAAAAAACGAAAGCGGTCGCTCCCCGACGATTGGGAGCCCAAGGGCGAGCAGCGCGATCCCATCGAGCCGGACGAGTTCCGCGATCACGCCCGGGCCAAGGGCTACCAGTACATCGACTGGGATGCTGCCTACCGCAATTTCCAAAAATCCCAATACAACGCGCGCAATCGAGGAGGACAGAATGGCCAAGGACGACGACACGGATCGGTATTGGATGCCGCCGACCGGCTCAGGGAAAAGCTCAAGCAAGCGGGTGCCAGCGAAGACTACGTCCTCGGCTCAAGCGGCCCTCGACCGCTCGATCTGGATCACCAAGTGCGCCCAGCAAATCTTAGGATCGTATCGAAGGGATGATTTTGCCGATCCTGACGTGTACCTCACGCAACTCGCAATGGTGCTTGAACGCTGCGATGATTTGACCATCGATGCCGTTACCTCGCCCGTTACTGGCATCCAGCGTACCTGCAAGTTTCCACCCTCGATCGCCGAGTTTGTGGAGTTCATCGCGGATGTTACCCGGCGGGCGACCTTTGCCGCCAACTACGATCTTCAATCAAAGCGGCAATTGGCCGAGCGCGCCGAATACGAGCGCCAGGGCAAGACCGAAAGCGCCGAGCATCGTGTGGCTGTCGCAGCGCGGATCAAAAACGATCTACGCGGCCACGGCTTCCAGTTCGAAGGTGACACCAAGCCGGCCCAGAATGCCTGGAAACAATTCTCGGCCGATGAACTGCTCGCCCGTTATGGCAAGTGCCCATGAGCCGCTACGTCATCATGGCCCGCGAGAACTACCCCGGCGCCCCGATCAAAGAACTCTGCCGCTGCAACGGTCGGCCCTATGATATCAAAGATGCCCTCAGCAATTTCAAGGTGTTAGGACCGCTAGGCACCCCGATACCGAAATACAACCACGTTCAAATCCTCGAATTAGATCGGCGTCCAAATGAACAATCCACAGCAAAATATTCGGCCTATGCTCGGAAAGAGCATAACTGCCCAACTACTGCTAGTATTTGAGCAAATCGACGCCTACAAGCGGTCGGAGGCGCGCAAGTTCGAACAGCAATTGGCAGCAATCGGGAAGGCGGACACCGATGGCGAGCAGGCGCAAGGGCAGGCCCCGGAAAGCCGGGCATCGCTACCGCAGCGGAAACCTGAGGCCGAAACATGAGGCGGCTGTATCGCCGGCTGCTATCGCGGCTACGCAACCACATCGCCGTGGCCTCGGCGACCAGGCGGCAGATCAACTTGCAGAAAGCATACTCGGCCGGCTCGCGCTCCGCGGGCGGATCAGCAACCTCCAACATCTCGCCGGGCAAACCTACGGCCGGCAGTGGCGGACCTACTTAGCCACCCTGGATGGCCCCCGCTGGACCGGCAAAGGGGGCACTGGGCGCGTTTCAGCATGCGGGGGCTGTCCGACTAAGGGGGACATCACAAAATGCGCCTGTGGGCTCGCCAGCCGCTTATGGAGGCGTTCGTGGGATGCCCTCAATCGGGTGGATGCGGCGTGCCTGGTGACCGATACGGTCGGCTACGAGGTGCCGGTGGCGGCCGTCGACCTGCCGCTGCTGCGCGCCGGGCTGGATGAGCTTGTGTTCGAATTGGGATTGACGAGCGCGCGCAAATCAGGAACTTTGCAAATTCTCAATCACAGCTATGTCCGAAACCCTGCTTGACGGTCGCGTGCTGTTGCACTGCGGCGACTGCCGGGCGGTGCTGGCCACGCTGGCGCCCGACAGCACCGACGCGGTGGTGACCGATCCGCCGTATGCGCTGGGCTTCATGGGCAAGGCTTGGGATCACGCCGCGGTGGCGTTCGATCCTGCGCTGTGGGTTCTTGTCCACAGGGCGTTGAAACCCGGCGCGCATCTGATCGCGATGGGCGGCACGCGCACCTATCACCGGCTGGCCTGCGCTATCGAGGACGCCGGGTTCGAAATCCGCGACACCATCTCGTGGCTGTACGGCTCGGGCTTTCCGAAATCGCATGACGTGAGCAAGGGCATCGACCGCGCGGCAGGAGTGGAGCGGGAGGTCATAGGGAAAATTGACGGCGCAGGAATAGCCTACGGGGCGCCGCCAAACGCAACAGGATCAAATCTATGGACGGGTTTACGACGATCCAATGATGCCGCCACCGACGCCGCGCGGCAATGGGAAGGATGGGGCACCGCGCTAAAGCCCGCATGCGAATTAATCGTGCTTGCGCGCAAGCCGCTGTCGGAAGGCACGGTCGCGGCCAACGTCCTGCGGTGGAAAACCGGGGCAATCAACGTTGACGGCTGCCGGGTTGGCGTTGATGGCGGCACAAAAAGCACCGGCGAGCCGAACTACAAAAATCAAGTTTACGGCAATGGAATGGGGGGCCTTCAAATTATCGATGCAAAAACCGGCCGCTGGCCTGCCAACGTTGTGCACGACGGCAGCGACGAGGTCACGGCGGCGTTTCCTGACAGTCAATCGAGCGAACCGCGTGAGCCGACCGGGAGTCGGTTGCGACGATCCGATTTTCACATGACCGATGGTAGCGGCGGCTATAGCGACTCCGGCTCTGCCGCGCGCTTCTTCTACACGGCAAAAGCCGACGCCGACGACCGGCTGGGCTCCAAGCATCCCACGGTCAAGCCGCTCGACCTGATGCAATGGCTGGTGCGGCTGGTGACGCCCAAGGGCGGCACGGTGCTCGATCCGTTTGCCGGCACCGGCACATCGGGCGAGGCGGCATGGCGTGAGGGTGCCAATGCGGTGCTGATCGAGGCCGAGGCAGAATATCAGGCCGACATCCGCCGGCGTATGGCGCTGGCGCTGGCTGGGCCGGACGAGCGTAGCCGCGAGAGCGTCAAGGCCAAGGATTTGCCTTATGATCCGGGGCCGTTGTTCGCCCAACGTTCAACCTGGGCCGAAATGTGGGCAAAACCGTTCGACTTCTCGCAGGAGCCGCAAGGCAACCCGGGATGACCCTGGCGCAGGCGCGCCAGCGCATCGTGCGGCTGCTGCTCTACCGCTACCTGCAACTCGATTATCGGATTGTCACCCGCCAGGAGGGCTAACCATGTGCCCTTGTTGCCCGACGACGAGTATCTGTCCGATCGCGACGCGCGGCCGTCGGTGGGCTGGCCCGATCGGCTGCTGATGGCGCTGATCCGCGAGCACCCCGAGCGCATACCGGAGGGATTGCTCGACTACCTCAACCGGGGTCGTGTTCACCGTTCTAGCCTCGACCCCGATGAGCGGTCGGCGGGCCCGTCCCGATAACGCCCGCCGGCTCGCTCACTTGTGCTTGCGGATCTTGACCTTGCCCGGCGACCTGGTGATGGGCTTGGATGGCTGCATACGCTTCACATGCTGCTTGGCGGCCGAGCTTCTGGTGGTGCGGTTGGCCTTCTGGTCGTGTAGGGCGTCCTTGTCGCGATCGGCGTCGATCTTGGCGGCGCTGTCGTCAGCCTGTGACCGCTCGTTGGCCGAGGCACTCTTGCCCTTCTGCTGGGCCTCCTTCTGGTGTTTGGCCTCGTAGCCGGGCTGGTGCTCGGGGGAGCGTTCCGGCTTCTTGCCGGTGGTGGGATCGGCGGCGCGACGCTTGGGCTCCTCGGTTTCATACTCGGTGGTGCCGGGCGGGGTGCCGGGCGACTGGTGGCCGACCGGGAACTGGTGTTTGGTGCTCTCGACGTTCTTGGCCTCTGGCGGTTGGGTCGAGGGCTTGGGGTCTTCGTTCTGGCCTGGCATGGTAGCCATGGGGTTTCCTTCCTTGGGGTGGAACATCCCGATCATTAGCAATCCGGCTCCGCGCGCAATAGTTCCCCCTCGGAACTTGCGGAGGCACAGGCGGCCGCCGTTTCCGTACCCCGCGGCGGCCGCTTGGGTTCGGTGTTCAAAATTGAACAGACAGGATGGTTGGTTGTGGCAGGATGGGCCGGATCGCACGGCCCGCCCGGTCACCCCCCGGGTGGAAGGAGCCGATCAATCGCCGCCGGAAGGCGGACAACCCGGAAGCGGCGAACGCGATCGGCTGCCAGCGTTTCGACAAGCGCGAGGGGCAGGACCGCTCTTGCCGAGCCGTCAACGTCACTAGCTATAGCAGGTTCCATACCCCCTAGCAACGGGATGTGGACGACTGGTGTCGGAAACCCGACGCAACGTATTGTGGATAAACAAAATTAAATTATACTGCGGCTATGCCGAATGTCTTTTCGATCTTTACGCCTAACGTATGCTTGGATGAGGAGTTCGACGCGCCCGATCTCGCGGCTGACCACAGTCTGTGTTGCGCCATAGCGGCTGGACGGTGGGGGCTACATCCTGACGCCTGGGGCAACCACGATCCGCTGCCGCTAAGATGGCTGTTGCGCAGGCGGCGCGAGCCGGAACCCTATGAGCCTATACTTCCGGTCGATCCCGATTGGGTAGCCAAGTGGAGCCGGCCGCTGGTGGAGGAGAAGCCGCCACCCAAGCCGCCGCCCAAGCCGCCACGGTTTGTCTGGCGGTTCGAGTCAGTGCGCGAGCGTCTGGGCCTGCCGCCCGGCGAGCTATGGCCGGACCCGGCGCGCTGGGTGCCGCGACGCTTCGGCGCCAACATCCACGGCGGTGAGTTGAAGCTAACCTGTGACGACTGCGGGGCGGCATTTCCAACCACTCGCAGCTATGGACCGGGCGAGCGCGACGCCACGACCGCAGCCATCCGGCGCATGGGCAAGCCGAGTGGGTGGACATGTATCGTGGGGCGAGATCGTTGCCCGCGCTGCTCACAGACCGCCGCGCCAGAGGCAGTAGGCCACGGCGCAGGCGCCCGCCAGCGCCACAAACAGCACGCCTAGCGCGGTCAACAGCACGACGACATCGCCGCTCATCTTAGCCTCTTGACGGTGTACACAGGATGTGACATGTTCTCTCTGGTTCATAACTGGAGAGGACAAAAGATGAAGCTCGTTACGGCGATAGTACTCGTTCTGGCCACGCTCGGCGCAAGTCTGGCGTGGGCGCAGCAGTGTAGACCGGGCCAATCGGTGCGCTGCGAAAAAGACCCGTTCGGCAGCGGTTACACCTGTCGCTGCACTTGGTGATGTGTCGTGAAAGGCGCTGTCACGCTCAGTGTATACGTCGCGATCGGCCTCATCCCGGTGGTGTTCGGGCCCGCCGCAGTCGGGCAGTCATCGGACGGCTGGACGCCGCCAGGCTGGAAGCGGATGGAGATCGCCGCCCGCCCGGCACCGACGCCAGAGCACCTCAAGCCGGTGGTGATGCAATGGGAGCCCGGTGGCCATATCACGCAGCACGAATACCGCTTTCGTAGTCTCGCCAGCATGGGTTCTCCGGTGGAAATCCGCGGCGCGTGTATCTCGGCCTGCACCCTGGTTATGTCCTATGTGCCGAAGGAGCGGATTTGCTTCGGCGAGGGCTCTTACCTATCGTTTCACGCCGCTGTCAGCAGCATGGAAACCTGGGCCTATAACGGCGAGGCAACCAAGCGGATGTACCAATCCTATCCGGTCGAGATCAAAGCCTGGATCGACGGCCGCGGCGGTTGGGAGAGCCTCAAGCCTAAGGAATATTGGCCGCTGTTTGCCCGTGACCTGTGGGCGATGGGCTACGCCAAATGCCAATGAGGTGCGCTGATGCCGTATGATCCCAGAATGATGCAGCAGCCGCCGCGCGCGCGTCCGGTCGAGTATCTCCCGCCGGCGCAGCAGCAGCCGCCGCCCGGACTGCTCGACATGATCAAGATGGGCCAGCAGGGACAGGCGCTCGGCAAGCGCGCCAACCGGCCGGCCAATTCGCCAACTGGCCAGCCAACTGGCCAACCCCAATCCGGCCTCGGCCCGATCCCAGCCTGGGGGTGGCTTGGCGGGATGGGTGCTGCCGGAGGTAGCGGTGGCGGTGGCGCAGGAGGCTATTAGCCATGGCCGACACCTACCCTGACGACGAAATGGCCGAAGGACCGCAGCCGCCGGAAGAAGAAGCCGGCGAGCCCGGCGAGGGCGCCAAGCAGTCGCAGCAGGAGGCCAACTATCGCGAGGGCAACCCGCAGCGCAGTTGCGGCCTATGCGGCCATTTCGACAGCAAGGGCCATAGCTGCGATGTGGTCGAGGGCGACATTTCGCCGTTCGGGTACTCTGACCTCTATCTGCGCCAGGACAATCCATTCCGCGAGGGCGAGAAGGACAGTTTCAAGGGCGGCACCAAGGTGGCGGTGGTCGCGCCGGCTCCCGGGCTGCTGACGATCGGCCGCAAGGTCTATTGAGTGGAGGCCAACCATGGCAGATGACTTCCGCGGTGGCCAGGATGCCCCCCAATCATTGCTTGAAATGTCCGCCGGGAGCGGCGGCGGCAATAGCTCTGGCAACCAATTTGATAGCTGGCAGTCATGGGCTGAGTCGGTGGCAGCGGCGCGGCGAGCGGCGACGTTGGCGGGGTTCGCTCCGACAGCCTCGGGGGATGGGGGTGATCGTGGCGGCAGTGTCGGCAATGGTGATATATCGTCACAACCGGGTATGTCGGATTATTATGATCCCGTCACTCACGCGCCGAAAATCTCTGATGCCGAAACCGCCGCAGCACAAGGCGGCACTTCGCTTGCAGGGTTAGCGGGCGGATTTTTCCCTCGGTATGTCCAACACAATGTTCAAGGATATCAAATCCCAAGCGACCAAGGCGGATTTTTCAAGGCCGAGGATTTATTCGGACAGGTTGGTCGTAAATCAATGCCCGGGATGGGTACATTTGGGATGAGTGGACCGTCCACCAACAATTGGCGCCTGCTCGGCATGGGACCGGGCTGGATCATGCGCAACGGAAAGATGATCGACGCTCTATCGAGCGGAGCCCGCTGGGGCGGTCCCGCCTCCTATACCCCCAATATGGGCAACAGCGGCGAGCAATCGATGCCTGCAAATGGAATTGCGTTAGGGACGGGGAGTGCCATGGGTGTTCCCAACTTGCATCAAGCCGGTTTGGGCTTCCCTGTCTCTTGGGGTTGGCCGGGAGCGGATCAGTGGGATAGCGAAGGAGCGTTGTCGAGGACATACTAAATTGACCCGGCGCGACGCGTTCGAGCGCTGCTGGCCCTGGCTGGAAGCGAGCCTGAACGAGTTCGGCGCCACCCATACCAAGGATCAGGTTTGGGAAGCGATTAACCGCGGTGCCATTCTGTGGCCAGGCGAACGGGCCGTTATCCTGACCACCATGACCACCTATCCGATCGGCATCAAATGCTGCTCGGTCTGGCTGCAGGGCGGCGAGCTTGCAGAACTCAAGACCATGTACCCGATGATCGAGAAGTACGCGCGCGCGCAGGGCTGCGACTGGCTGATCGGCTGGGGCCGTGACGGCTGGGTCAAGGCCATGCCGGGGTGGGTAAGTTGCGGCACGCGACGGAAGAAAGTCCTGACATGATGCAATGGCCGTGGGATCGCGCGCAGCCGGATGAATGGTTGCCGCGGAGCCTGCGGCTATGCTGGGGCGGCGACGGCGGTGGGGGCTACAGCGGCGACAGTGGCGGCGGCGGCTGGAGCGGCGACGGCGGTTACAGCGGGGCTACTACGGGCGGCGGCGACTGGGGCAGTTCAGGCTCCTACGATGCGTCGGGCTATAACGCTGGCGGTGACGTGTCGGCCTGGGCGGGCACCGCCTACGATGCGTCCACGGCTGGCACCGGCGCTGGCGGCGGCGGCGATTGGAGCAGCTTCGGCGATACCAATTACAGCGGCATGAACGCCCCCAATCCGACCTATGCTGACGTTGCCGGCCCCAATCCTGGCGTGACCACAGGCGGCGGCGACTGGGGCTCGGCCGGCACGTTCAGCGCGGCAGGAACCGGCGGTGGTCCAGGCGGCGCCATGAGCTTCGCCAGCCCCGGCGGTGGCATGTACGGCAACACCGGCGGTGGCGGCCTGTTTGGCGACTACGGCGGCGGCAACACCGGCGGTGGCGGCAGCTACACCGGTGGCGGCAGTTACGGCGGTGGTGGCGGAAAGAGTAGTGCATCATTTGGCGAGTTTGGCGCCAACTTTGGCGGCGAGGGCGGCGGCAAAAGCTATGCGGGCAGTCCTACGGCTAGTCCGGGGTGGGAGCCGGCTGCACCGAGTGCCGGCAAGGGGGCTGATCCAGACGCCGGCCCGGTCGGAAAGTCCGATGCGCCAACGCGAAGCGAGGCCGAGGTTTCGTCTGTACCTCAGGCCGACCAAGACGCGCCGGCGGCCGCGCCCGATGCCGACCCGGATGCCGGCGGTAAGAGTGACCCGGACGCCGGCGGTAAGCCCGATGCTGGGCCCGATACTTCCCCCAGTTTGAGTGATGGTGCGCCGGCAGGAAACATCGGCGGTAAAGATGATGCAGCGCCCGCATCCGCGGGTGCAGCCGCGCCCGAGGGCAGTGAGGTCGGGGCGGCGGCGGGGGTGGCGGGAAAGGGAGTTGGCATTGACCCCGGCGGCGAGCAGTACGGGGTAGAGGCGCCGTCTTGGGGGCAAAGCCCAGCCTATCAAGAGGCATCGCAGCAACTCAGCAACATGACGCAGACGGCGCTAGCCGGCCAAGATAATTGGACCGGCTCGCCCTATGCCAATTTCGGACCAGATACCAACCAAGCCTATACCGGACCATTTGCCGGCCCTGATGTCGTGGGCGATCGCAGCAGCTCGTACGATGGACCGTTTGCCGGTCCTGATGTCGTGGGTGATAGCCGCTTTGGCGATTGGGGGCTGCAGCAAGCCGACCCGAGCCAAGCCTATCAAGAGGGCATGCAGGCACTCAGCAACCTAACGCAGACGGCGCTGGATCCCCCGTCCCAAGCGTATCAGGGCATCGAGCCCGGCGCCGAGCAATACGCCTTTGAAACCGGCCGCGCTTCCAAAGCGGAGCCGAGTTGGTTTGAAAGCCTTATCTCAGACATTCCCGGTGTGACGTATCCAGCATGGGCGCAAGATATCGGGAAATCGATAACCGATATCAACACTTGGCTATCGCCGAAAAATCAGGACCCGATCTTTTTCCCTTCACTGGACCCTAGGAGTTGGGTGGACGCGCAGTCGCCTATGGGCCCGCCGGGGCATCAGACCTATGGCGGACCATTTGGCGGTCCCGATGTCGTGGGCAATCGTAGCGCGCCAGATACACCGAGCGAATTTGCTCCCGGCCAGCCGGGGATGACGAACTTCGAAGGCGAGCCGATTTCCAGTACCGGCCACACAAACTTCGAAGGCGAGCCGGTTTCCAGCACCGGCCACACAAACTTCGAAGGCGAGCCGGTTTCCAGTACTGGCCACACGAATTTCTTTGAAGGGGAAACCACACCGGCCATTGAGGCATTCATCCCGGGCGGCAGGGAGACGGATTTTGCTAACGCCGCTCCCGGCGCAATCGAGGCTTTTATTCCCGGCGGCCGGGAAACCGACTTTGCAGGCTCCCCGGCAGAGACTGCGGCCCAGTCTGCCGCCGCTGCTGCCCAGCAGGCCGGGGTATCCCCGGAAGCCGCCGGTGCCGCTGCCTCTGCCGCATATGCAGCCGCTGCCCGCGGTGCCGGCCCCGCCGAGCAAGCCGAAGCTGCTGCCGCTGCTGCGCAGCAAGCCGGGGCCTCGCCACAGCAGGCGATGGCCATCGCCAATAGCGTCTACGGTCAAGCCCAGGAAGGTGGCGGCCGACCCCAATCGCAAGGCACTACGCTTGGGCAGGTTCTAGATGCTGTCTATGGCACAGGTGGTCCGTACACCACGCCGGGGGGCAATGTTTACGGCGCCCATACGGTCGCAGACATTCAGGCCGCGGTTTATGGCGATAACCCGCCAGGGATGCCGACGGGCAATCCAAATGCCCCCCTGTCGGACGACACTTCGCAAGGAAGCTATGCTGCGACGCCCGGCCGGGCTTCGACATTCATCCCGGGCGGTCAAGTAACGAATTTCGAATATGCCGGTTCGCCGGCACAGCAGCCGCAACAGGCCCCGCCGCCCGGTCTTGTTGATATGGGCGCGCCCGGAGGCAGCGTTGGGGGCTTCATCCCAAGCGGCAGGCCGACAGATTTCACCTATCCGTCAAGCACCAGCACAGGCATCGAACCCGGTGCCGAGCAATACGGTGTCGAGGTGGACGATGACAATACGCCGGAACCCCCGGATACTCCACAGCCGGAAGATCCCAACGCGCCGCGCCCACCTGGCAACGTCCCCGGCCAACTCATCGGCGCAAGGGACAATTATCCAAACGATCGTTTGGATAATCCGCGAAATCCATTTTATCAGAACAGCGGCCGCACCAATTACACGCAAGGGCGTCCCGGCGTTGATTACCGCACCGCTCGGCAAGCCGGCATTGTGCCTAATTTCCGCGTCGGCGATTACAACGTCCACGATCTGGATGCCCGGCTGATTGCCAACATCAATCGCGCCATCGTGGACATGGAGCGGGCAGGCATTCCCAACACTCTGACGGTCAGCAGCGCATATCGCCCCGCGACACGTGCCGAAGCCGCCGAACGCGGGATGGACGAGCGCACGTCACAGGAAAGCGTTTATGCCCGCGGTCATGCGCCTGGAGGAGTACACTTTGCCGCTGGCCGTCCTGGCGGCTCCAATCACGCCCCTGGCCGCGCCCTCGACTTTAATCCCCAATTGTCGGGCCCCGCACTGACTTGGTTGCGTGCCAATGCCAGGAACTACGGCCTCGAAACGCTCGGAACCAAAAACGGCAAACCATACGACGTTCCTCACATCCAACTGCAGGGTGCGCGCGGAATTGCCAATGTACGCCCGAACGCGCAGGAGCAGCAGGAGCAACGCGGCCTCGATGCGCAGAACCGGCAAGCGGCGAGCGGGCGGGCAAATCAGGCCGCCGTGCCGCTGCCGCGGGGCCGGCCGGCCGATGCGCCGCAGCCGGATGTAGCGCAGCCGCGGCCCCCGGCCGATATCCCGCCGCCGGTCGAGGTGCCTGCAGCACGGCCACCGCCGGAAGCGCCGTTGTCTGCGCCTGAGCCCCCATCGCGGCCACTGGCTGATATTCCGGTCGAGACGCGAACCACCCCGCCCATACTTGCGGCCCGCACGGAACGAGCGGGAATACAGTTTGCTCAGTTCCTAGCGGATATGATGGCGAAAAGCGGAAAGACACCTACCAGCAGGGAGGAGGGGCAGAAGGCGCTGAATACGCTGGCGCAAGAATTGGCCAAGGCGGGCTATCCCGCCAGCGTTGCGCAGAAGACGATCCTCGAAACTGCAACGCAAGGATCAATCAAGGCGGGCTATGGGCCCAATAGT
>Ga0070675_100002596_pt1 | contig 13546 bp, 8 predicted proteins | sample KBSM43metaG_FD_65343 | JGI IMG/M metagenome (GOLD analysis project Ga0070675, IMG submission 65343) | Miscanthus rhizosphere microbial communities from Kellogg Biological Station, Michigan, USA - KBS M4-3 metaG | ecosystem: Host-associated > Plants > Roots > Rhizosphere > Soil ...
GGCATCACCGGTATCTCGCAGGATCCGTTCGACTGGGGCCTGCCGTCGCTCTCGTTCGCCGGCCTGTCGGGCCTCCGCGACCTGACGCCCACTCAGCGCGCCGACACGCGCATCGGCACCGACTACACGTTCACGCGTCCGCTGCAGCGCCATACGCTGCGGCTCGGCGGCGGCTTCCGCCGCGACATCTCGGACGGACGCACCGCGTCCGACGCGCGCGGCGCCTTTGTCTTCACCGGGCTGTATAGCGCCGCGGGCGAAGCCGTCGCAAGCGGCAGCCGCCTCGACTTCGCGGACTTCCTGCTCGGGATGCCGCAACAAGCATCGGTGGGTTTCGGGCCTGGCGACGTCAGGCTGCGCGGGCTCGGGTTCAACCTGTTCGCGCAGGACGACTGGCGGGCGCGGTCGAACCTGACGTTCAACCTCGGCGCGCGCTACGAGGTGCAGCGCCCCTACACGGAAGCCAACGGCCACATGGCCAATCTCGACGTCACGCCTGCGTTCACCGCCGCGGCGCCGGTCGTCTCGGGCGCCACCGGCCTCTACACCGGCCCCTTCCCCGACGCCCTCGTCAACGCGGACATCAACAACATCGCGCCGCGCGTGGGGCTCGCGTGGCGCGTCGACCCGCGCACGATCGTGCGCGCGGGATACGGCATCGGCTTCAACAACGGATCCTATGCGTCGATCGCGCGGCAGCTGGTGGCGCAGCCGCCCTTTGCCACCACCAGCACGAATCTCGGCACCGTCACGGATCCGCTGGCGATCGACTCGGCGCTCGCGACGGCGTCCTCCACGACCACGAACAACTACGGCGTGGACAAGGACTACAAGCTCGGCGCGCTGCAGACGTGGAACGTGGACGTCGCGCGTACGCTGCCTCGCGGCTGGCAGGTGGGCGGCGGCTACACCGGCACCAGCGGCAGCCACCTCGACATCGTGCGCGCGCCCAACCGCGGACCCGCCGGCCCCCGCATCCCTGACGTGCAGCCGTTCTTGTGGCAGACGTCCGAGGGTACGTCCACGCTCCACGCCATGTCCGTGCGCGTGCGGAAGAACCAGACGCGAGGGCTCTCCGGCACGGCGAGCTATACGTGGGCCAAGTCGATCGACAACGCCTCCTCGATCGGCGGCGGCGGGCAGGTCGTGGCGCAGAACGACCGGGATCTCGAGGCCGAGCGCGGCCTCTCGAGCTTCGATCGCCGCCACCAGTTCGAGTCGACCCTCTCGATCGAGCTGCCGTTCGGGGCCAATCGCCGCTGGCTGCACGACGGCGGACCGTGGGCCGCGATGCTGGCCGAGTGGTCGCTCGCGGCGTCGTTCACCGCACAGTCGGGCACACCGTTCACCGCGCGCGTCCTCGCGGCGGCCTCGGACGTCGCGCGCGGTACCAACGGCACGCTGCGCGCCAACTACGTCGGCGGCCAGGTAGCGCTCGACTCGCCCACGCTGCTCCGGTTCTTCGACACCAGCGCGTTCGCGGTGCCGCCACCGGGCAGGTTCGGCGACGCGGGACGCAACACCATCATCGGCCCCGGCGACACGCAGCTCAACGCCTCGCTGGGCCGCGACGTGCGCCTCACCGGCACGCAGGTGCTCTCGCTGCGGCTCGAGGCCACCAACGTGCTCAACGTCGTGCGGTTCGGCGCCATCGACACCGCCGTCAACTCGCCTACCTTCGGGCAGGTGATCTCGATCCGGCCGATGCGGACGCTGCAGTTCAACGCGAGGTACCGGTTCTGATGCGCCCCCTGAGCGCCGCCGTCGCCGCGGCGCTGCTGCTGCCGTGCGTGGTCGCCGTGTCCGCCCAGCAGCCCCCCGCCCCGGCGTTCCGCTCGAACGTGAGCGTCGTCGTCGTGGACGTCGTGGTCCGCGATCGCAACGGCGCCATCGTGCGCGGGCTCACGGCCGACGACTTCGAGCTGCGCGAGGACAACCGGCCGCAGCAGATCCGCTCCTTCGACTTCGAGGAAGTGACCACGATGCCGCCGGCCCGGGCGCCAGCGCCAGCCCTGCTCACCGGCGCCGCGATCGCGACGCCGGCAGCTCCGGCCCCATCGGCGCCGGGCGCGCCGCTGCGGCGACAGGACCTGGCCGGCCGGCGGCTGATCGTGCTGCTGTTCGACTTGAGCTCGATGCAACCCGACGAGCTCGATCGCGCAGGGCAGGCCGCGGTGGACTACGTGGACCATCAGATGACGGGCGCCGACCTGGTGGCGGTGGCGACCATCGACACGACGCTCGATGTGGTGAGCGACTTTACCGCCGATCGCGAAACGGTCAAGCAGGCGCTCGGCCGCTTCACCACCGTGGACGGCGTGGCGTTCGACACGCCGGCCGCGGAAACCGCCGCCACCGACGAGGCCGGCGCCGCCGCTGCCAGTGCCGAGTACGACGTGTTCAACAACGACGCCCGGCTGCGCGCCATCAGGACGCTGGCCGATGCGCTGGCCCCGGTCGAGCAGAAGAAGGCGATCCTCTACTTCAGCAGCGGCATGGCGCGCAGCGGCAGCGACAACCAGGTCGAGCTGCGCACGGCCATCAGCGCGGCCGTGCGCGCCAACGTGTCGCTGTATGCGGTGGACACGCGCGGCCTGCAGGCGGTCGTGCCGGGCGGCGACGCCACCCGCGCCAGCTCGTTCGGCGCCGGGGCGTTCTCGGGCCGCGGGGTGCGGGGACAGTTCGATCAGCTGCAGGCGTCGCAGGAGACGCTGCAGACGCTCGCCTCCGACACCGGCGGCAAGGCCTTCACCGACAGCAACGACTTCGGCGCCGCGTTCACCCAGGTGATCCGCGACACCTCGGCCTACTACCTGCTCGGCTACAGCAGCACCAACGACGTGAAAGACGGGCGCTTCCGCCGGATCACGGTGCGTGTCAAGCGGCCGGATCTGCGCGTCGAGCACCGCAACGGCTACTACGCCGAGCGCGACTTCGCGCACACGGGCCGGCAGGATCGCGAGCGGGAGCTGCAGGAGCAGCTCGCCTCGCCCGTGTCGTCCACCGACGTCCCGGTCTTCGTGTCGGCGGGCTGGTTCCGTCTGGCCGCCGATCGCTACTACGTCCCGCTGTCGGTGGCGATTCCGGGCGCGTCCGCAACCGGTACCACGCCTGGCGACATCGACATCCTCGGCGCCGTGCGCGACGAGCAGGGTCGCCCGGTCGGCCGCATCCGCCAGACGCTCAAGCTCGCGCCGGGCGATGGCGGCACGAAACAGATGCTCTACCAGTCGGGCCTCTCGCTGCCACCGGGACGCTTCGCGGCCAAGGTCGTGGTGCGCAACAACGCCAGCGGCGCCGTGGGTTCGTTCGAAACCGGCGTCTTCGTGCCGGATCTGCGGCGCGCTCAAGTGAAGGTGAGCTCGGTGACGTTGAGCACCCAGCTGCGGCCGGTCGACGGGCGCCAGCGCACCGAGAACCCGCTCGTACGCGAGGGCGTGGAGATCCTGCCGAGCCTCACGCACGTCGTGGACCGCGCGCAGAAGATGTACTTCTACTACGAGGTCTACGAGCCCGAATCGGCCGCGGGCGGCACGTCGTCCCTCAAGACCAGCCTGGCGTTCTACCGCGGAGCCGTGAAGGTCTTCGAGACGCCGCTCGTCGAGCGTGCCGGACTCGATGCGGCCGATCGCCGCGCCGCGATCTTCCAGTTCGAGGTCCCCGCGTCGGGCTTCCAGCCCGGCCTCTACACCTGCCAGGTCAACATCATCGACGACGTGGCCGGCCGCTTCGCGTTTCCGCGACTCGCGCTTTACGTCCGCTAGTCGGCGGTCGCATTTAACACACCCGAAACGCGCTCGACCCCTATCCGAAACCGACGAGACATAACGTCGTTACGGAGGGGCTATTACGATGACATGGGTGACTGCTTGAATCGCCGTATGGGTGCCACACGGCTCACGTTGACCATCTTCATGTTGATCACTGCCGGCGCGTCGAACGCGGTTTTTGCGCAGGTCACACCGGCCGCGGGGTCCACGCCGCCGGACGACACACCCTCGATTCGCGTCGGCGCCACCATCTACACGAACTACAGCTATCAGACAGATCCGGAGATCACTGACTCGGACGGCAACCTGGTGCACCGCAGCGGCTTCGACGTCACCCGCAGCTACATCAACGTCACTGGCAACCTGTCGCACGTTGTGGCCTTTCGCATCACCCCAGATATCGCGCGCGAGACCAATCCGGCGAGCTCGCTCTCCGGGAGCCTGGAGTTCCGCGTCAAGTACGCGTTCCTGCAGACCAATCTCGACGATTGGATGACGCGCGGTTCGTGGGCCCGGTTCGGCATCCAGCAGACGCCTTACGTCGATTTCATGGAGGGCATCTACCGTTACCGCTTCCAGGGCACGATGTACGTCGAGCGCACGGGGTACATGTCGTCGTCCGACGCCGGCGTGTCGTTCCACTACAACTTTGCGAAGAACTACGGCGACGTCCACGTCGGCTACTACAACGGCGAGAACTACAACCGCGCCGAGGTGAACGATCAGAAAGGGCTGATGGTCCGCGCCACCGGACGGCCGTTCGCGCGCAGCGCGCCCGTCCTGCGCGGACTGCGCGGCACCTTCTTCCATGTCAGCGATCACTACGTGAAGGACGGCGAGCGGAAGCGCACCATCGGCGCCGTGAGCTACGAGCACCCGTTCGTGGTGGCGGCGTTCGAATACCTCGACGCACGCGATCAACGGTCGGCGCTGCCCGGCCAGACCAGCGTCGACGGCCAGGGCTACTCGCTGTGGGTGACGCCGAAGACGAAGCAGGGCTGGGAAGGGCTGATCCGCTACGACCATCACACGCCCGACACGTCGTCGGCGTTCGCACCGCAGGCCACGGCCGGTAATCTCGTCACGCCGCTCGATTCGCAGCGTCAGAACCGCCTCATCGCCGGCGTCGCCTACTGGTTCAAGCTGCAGGGCTCGGTCACCGCCTCGCTGCTGGTGGACTACGACGCCCAAGTGTTCAAGAACCTGACGACCCCGGAGACGAAAACCGTGGCCGTCCATGCGCTCGTGAATTTCTAGAGGAGGAGGCTCGATGACCCCGCTTTCCAGGCTCGCCGCCGTCGCGTGCACGCTGGCCCTCATGGCCGGCGTGGTCGCGCAGTCGCTTCAGGCGCAGTCGCTCCAGATCAATGGCGCCGGCGCGACGTTCCCGAACCCGATCTATTCGAAGTGGTTCGACGAGTACAACAAGCTGAAGCCGAACGTGAGGATCAACTACCAGCCGATCGGTTCCGGCGGCGGCATCCGGCAGATCACGGCGCAGACGGTGTTCTTCGGCGCGACCGACGGCCCGATGACCGAGGAGCAGATTCTCGCGGCGCCCGGCAAGATCCTGCACCTGCCGACCGTGCTCGGCGCCGACGTGCCGGTCTACAACCTCCCGGGCGTGAGCGGTGAGATCAAGTTCAGCGGCGCCCTGCTCGCCGACATCTACCTGGGCAAGGTCACGAAGTGGAACGACCCGGCGCTCGTGAAGCTGAATCCGTCCAGCAAGCTGCCGGCCACCGACATCACCGTCGTCCACCGCTCGGACGGGTCGGGCACCACCTACATCTTCGTGGACTTCCTGGCGAAGGCGTCGCCCGAGTGGAAGAAGCGCGTCGGCGTGGCGACGTCGGTGAACTGGCCGACTGGCGTGGGCGGCAAGGGCAACGAGGGCGTCTCGGGGCTGGTGCAGCAGGTCCCGGGCTCGATCGGCTACGTCGAGCTGATTTACGCCCTGCAGAACAAGATCGCCTACGGCTCGGTGCAGAACCTGGCCGGCGAGTTCGTGCGGGCTACGGTGCAGTCGGTGACGGCGGCGGCCGCCGGCGCGGCGGCCAAGATGCCGGCGGATTTCCGCGTGTCGATCACCAACGCCGAGGGCAAGGGCGTCTATCCCATCTCCTCCTTCACCTGGCTGCTGCTCTACGAGAACCCGAAGGACAAGGCGCAGAGCAAGGCGATGGTGGACTTCGTGAAGTGGGCGCTCAGCGACGGGCAGAAGTTCGCCGCGGAGCTGGGGTACGCGCCGCTGCCGGCCGAGGTCGTGAAGATGGAGCTCGCGGCGCTGGCCAAGGTTCGTGTCTCCTGACGCCGCTCAGACTCGGGGCGTGAAACGCGGAGGCCAGGGCGACCTCGGCTTCCGCGTCGGCACCGGTGCGTTCGCCGTTCTCGTCGTCGCGATCGTCGCCGGCATCGGCGCGGTACTGATCAGCGAGTCGTGGTTGTCGATCCGGAAATTCGGAATCGGCTTCTGGCAGACCACGACCTGGGACCCGGTGGCCGGCGACTTCGGCGCGCTGCCGTTCATCTGGGGCACGCTCTACTCGTCGATCCTGGCGCTCCTCATCGCCACACCGGTCGCGCTCGGCATCGCCATCTTCATCGCCGAGCTGTGCCCGGCGTGGCTGCGCATGCCGCTGGTCTTCCTGACCGAGCTGCTGGCCGCGATTCCGTCCATCGTTTACGGACTGTGGGGCATCTTCGTCCTGGTGCCCGCGGTCCGGCAGCTGGAGATCTGGACGCCGCAGGCGCTCAAGCAGATTCCGCTCTTCACCGGACCGCCGCTTGGCGTCGGCATGCTATCGGCTGGCCTCATCCTGGCGATCATGGTCACGCCGTTCACATCGTCGGTGGCGCGCGAGGTGCTGAAGGCGGTGCCGCTCGAACAGCGCGAGGCCGCCTACGCCCTGGGCGCGACGCGGTTCGAGGCCATCAAGGCGGCGCTCTACTACGCCCGCACCGGCATCGTCGGCGCGGTGATGCTGGGGTTCGGCCGCGCACTCGGTGAAACCATGGCGGTGACGATGGTCATCGGCAACGCTGCGCAGATTTCCCTGTCGCTCTTCGCGCCGCAGTACTCGATGGCGGCGGTGATCGCCAACGAGTTCACCGAGGCGGACACCGCGCTCTACCTCGACGCACTGGTCGAGATCGGGCTGGTGCTCTTCGCCATCACGCTTTTCGTCAACATTCTGTCGCGCGTGCTGATCTGGAGCATGAAGCAATCCTTCAAACAAGCGGCCGCCCCGGCGCTCACGCCGCCCGAGCCCGAGGCGGCGGCGTGACGTCGGCCACCTGGCGCAAGGCGAAGTCGGCGCTCTTCGTCGGTTTCTGCGGGCTGTCCATCGCGGTGGCGCTGGTGCCGCTCGCCTTCATCTTCTTCTTCGTCGTGAGCGAAGGCGTCCGCGCGCTCAACGTGGACTTCTTCACGCAGATGCCGAAGCCGGTGGGCGAGCCTGGCGGCGGCATGGCCAACGCGATCGTCGGCACCCTCCTCATCGTCGGGCTCGGCGCGCTCTTCGCCATCCCGACCGGGATCATGAGCGGCATCTACCTGTCGGAATACGCGGGCACGCGGCTGGCCTCGACCGTGCGGTTTGCCGCCGATACGCTCAACGGTGTGCCGTCGATCGTCATCGGGGTGTTCGTCTACACGATCGCGGTGCTGCCGGTGAAGCAGTTCAGCGCGCTCGCCGGCGGCCTGGCGCTCGGCATCATGATGATTCCGATCATCGCGCGCACCACCGAGGAGCTGCTGCTGCTGGTGCCGGGCTCGATGCGCGAGGGGTCGCTGGCGCTCGGCGCCACGCGGGCGCAGGCCACGTTCACGGTGGTGCTGCCGGCGGCGCTGCCCGGCATCCTCACCGGCGTCGTGCTGGCGCTGGCCCGGATCGCCGGCGAAACGGCCCCGCTGCTCTTCACCGCGTTCAACAACCGCTTCTTCAACACGACGCTGACCCAGCCGATGGCGTCGCTGACCGTCACCGTCTTCACCTACGCCATCTCGCCCTACGAGGACTGGCACCGGCAGGCCTGGGCCGGTGCGCTGGTGCTCGTCGCCATCGTCTTCGTCTGCTCGCTGTTTGCCCGGGTCAGCACCCGCCGCCTCGAGCGCATGCACGGCCGCTAAGGGCAGAGTGAGCGGAGTGGGCAGAGTGGGCGGAGTCGGTCAGTAAACACTCGCCCGACATCCGGCGTGTTACCTTTCAGCGGATCGCCGCCGCACGCAGGTCGGCGCAAGGAGCACAGCGGGATGATGAAGCGAGCCATTCGGGCAGGAATCGTGACCGGCGCAGCGTGTCTGCTCGCCGGCGTGGCGTCGGCGCAAGGCCCTGGACCGGGCGGACCGGTCGGCATCGCCGCCGGGATGCAGCAGCAGTACAACTTCCTCAAGAACAACCTGACGCAATCGGCGGAAATGGTGCCCGAGGCCGGCTATGGCCAGAAGGTCGGGACGATGGGCGAGGTGAGGACCTACGGACAGGTGATCGGCCACGTGGCCAACGCGCAGTTCGGCCAGTGCTCCGGCGCGCTTGGCGTGCCCAACCCGAACCAGGGGGGCAACCTCGAGGACGGCACCAAATCGCGCGCGGAGCTGATCAAGGGGCTCGCCGACTCGTTCGTGCTGTGCGACAAGGCGTTTGCCGGCCTCACCGATCAGAACGCCGCCGAGATGCTCCCGAACGGCCGCGGCGGCCAGGCCGCCCGCGCCATCGCGCTCCTTGGCGTGCTCGCGCACGGCAACGAGATGTATGGGATCTCGACGGTGTATCAGCGCGCACAGAACATCGTGCCGCCGTCCACCGCGGCCCGCGGCCGCGGCCGCGGAGGCCGAGGGAACTAGGCAGAGAGGGCGGAGAAGGCAGAGAGGGGAAAGCCTTCCCTTCTCCGCTTTCTCTGCCTGCCTGCTTACTCTGCCTCCAGGCTCAGCGAAGGTTTACGACCTGCTCACCGTAGACCTTCGGTGAGCTCGATCTGCACGCCCCAGGGGTCGGCGATCATCGCGGTCGCCACCCCGCCCATCTCCTTGTTCGACTTCTTGTAGCCCTCGGTGAGCTTGATGCCCTTGGCCTCGAGCTCCTTGATGAACGCCGGCAGGTTGCGCACCTCGAAGCCGACATGATCGGTGGCGCGGCCCTTGGTGCCGGCGTGCGTCACGGTCTGATCGCCTTCCCACCGGAAGAAGTTGAGGCTGTAACCGACGCCGGGCAGGTCCGCGCCGGCAAAGAAGTCCGTGAACGTGTTCGGCCCCGTCCGCTCGGTGGCGTTCAGCACCCGCGCGTACCAGTCCCGCATCTCGACGTACTGCTTGTTGATGAAGTGAATGTGGTGGTAGACGATCGGCGCCGGCTCCTTCTCGGCGCTCGTCACCAGCTCCACCTTGGCGCCGTCGGGCCCGAGGATGTAGGAGAAGCGCCCGTACGGCGCCTGGGTGCCTTGCGCCGCGGCGGCTTCCTTGCCCGGCACCGGCTCTCGCCCGCTCGTGAGCGTGTAGCCGGCGGCCACGATCTTGGTCGTCAGCGCCGGGACGTCCGGCACCGCAAACCCGATGTGGTCGAACGCGGTGCCGCGATTGGGTCCGCCCGGCTTCTTGGGGTCGAAGAACAGCAGGATGCCCGGGAAGCGGACGACGTCCACGCTCCCCACCTTTGCCGGCGTGCCGCCCAACGTGTCGACCCAGAACTTGCGGTGCTCGGCGACGCTCGTGGCGTTCATGTGGAAGTGTCCGACGACGACCGGGGCGTCCTTGTTGAGGAGCTGGGCCGACGCGCCCGGGGCGAGCGCTGCGATGAGCGCGGCCGTAACGACCGCGAGACGAGGGCTGGTGCCGATGTGCATGGCGCGGATGGTACTACGCAGCGCCGCCGGCGCGCCCTTCGCTCCACTCATCGCCGGACCGGCGTCTACCGCGTGGCACCGCCGCGATCGCGCGGACCATAGTGCGGCGGCGGCGCGCCCACCTCGTAGGCGCCAAGATCGGGCGCACGGCCGGCAAACCCGTCGGTGATGCCGGGCAGTTCCACTCCCGCGTCGACCGCCGCCGAGCCCTCCTTCAAGCGCAGGTCGATCTTCTCCGGATCGTAGAGCTGCGTCGGCTTCGTGAAGTCGGGGGCCGCCGCGTTGCGGAACACGCCGTAGTCAATGGCGCGGCTGTGGGTGTCCTGCCCCGTCGCCCTGGCGTAGTCCGCAAGCGTCGCGAACCGGCGGACCTGCCGCATCGACGTGTAGTCGGCGGCGATGCCGGCCGGAGGCGAGTTCCACTGGAACGCGTACGGCTGGCCCGGCGCCGGCACGTACGGCGGATCGGGGCTGACGAAGAACCCGTTGTAGTCCGACGAGCTGTAGTTGGTGTAGGTGTCGATGGCAAACACCGCTGGTCGAGCCCGCTGGCCGAGGATCAGGTTGTTGCGGAAGTGGAGGTTCGACGCCGGCGTGAGCTGCGCGATCTCCCCCACGTAGGTGTTGTTGTAATACAGCACGCCCGACGGGTCGCCGTGCACCTTGATCGGCCCATACGGCGCGTTGTAGACCACGTTGCGGATGAAGTACGCCGGCCCGCCGAAGATCGGCTGCGGGCTCATCCCGCCGGTCGCGGTGTTGAAGCAGCGGTTTCGGAAGACGCGGATGTTGTGCATCGCGCCATCGGCCTCGAAACAGTTGTCGTGCACGTTCGACACGTCGTTGTTATAGATGTCGATCGACACCGGCATCCGGTCGCGCGGCACGGCGGGGTAGCCGTCGGGCATGCCGTAGGTGGCATGGTCGAGCGCATCGTGAAAGCGGCTCACGCGGTTGTACGCCATCACGTGCCCCGAGCCGTAGATCGACACCGCGTAGTAGGACTTCAGCCGCCGGCGGCGATCGAACTCCGGCTGCGTGTTCCACGGCCATTGGTTCAGCCACCCGAACAGCTCGCCAGGGTCGTTGCGCCCGATCATCACGTTGTCGGCGATGTAGAAGTTCTTCGTGCCCGAGTAATCGCTGTGAATCCCGACCCCCACGTCCTCGAAGCGGGAGCGCTTCACCGTCAGCCCCTTCGCGCCGGCAATCCCCTTCTGTCCCGCCTCGATGGCCGTCGTGGTGTTGCGGAAGGTGATCCCCTCGAAATAGAGATGGTCGGCGCCCATCACGTTGAAGAGCGTATTGTTGCCGTCGCCGTCGAAGATCACCTCGCCGTCACCGGCGGCGACGATCGCGATCGGCCGGCCCTCGGTGCCGCCCTGGGTGAGGAAGTAGGTGCCGTCCCACGGGGTGCCGCAGCAGGCCTGGAACTGCTGCTGGATTTCGTGGCTGTAGTTGGTGCGGTCGTCCTTGTAGAGGCCCGCGTGCACCCGGATCACGTCCCCCGGCCGGACCCGCGGCGGCGACGCGCGGCTCCAGTCGCCGCCGAGCCCTTCGGTATAGTACGCCGCGAGCAGGCCGACGAACGCGGGGGCTTGTCGGGTGCCAGCGAAGCCATCCGGATAGACATGGAACGTGCGTCCACCCGTCGGCACCTGCGGTTCGGGGCGCGTCCGGACGGTCACGACACGCTGCGCCCCGCCCGCGACCCCGTCGGGATCGGTGAGCGTGAAGCGCGCCTCGTACGCCGTGTTCTCGTCGAGATCGAAGAGGCTGCCCGCAAACTGGTTGGGAGCCGTGTAGTCGAGCGTCTCGCGGTAGACGGAGCGCTCGCCGTTGAGGCGCAGCAGCGGCAGACCCTGGCGCCAGGCCGCATCGCCCGCACGACGGTACTCCACGGCCACGGAGGCGTTGCGATTGGCGTCACCCTGAATGCGCCATTCGAAACCGAGAGAGATCAGCGTCGGCGGCTCGACGATGAGCGCGCCGGGAGTGACGCCATTGGCGTTTCGTGCCGGAGGACGCTGAGCGACGGGAACCACGACGGCGAGTCCGATGAGCACGAGCACGGTGACGCCACGCCTGAAATCGCGCATGGCGGCAAGGATACTCCCGCGGTCAGTGCAGTCGGATGTCGAGCACGCTGAGGAGATTGGAGAAGTCGTCGCTCCAGAGCGGCGTGGATGGCGCCACGGCCGGCGCGTGCCATGCGCTGGATGTGGTCAGCGCGCCGAGGTCGTCGCGCGAGCGTGCCATGACCACCCACTCCGACCCGGTCTTGTCGTCGGGCCACGTCTTGCCCTCGCGCATGTCGTTGCGAGACAGGCGGAAGTCGCTCTCCTGCAGCGCCACGAGCCCGTTGGCCGCCGCCAGCCGTCCGACCACGCCTGCGAGGCGCAGGTGACGGTTCGAGACGTGGAACGCGATGACGCCGTGCGGGGCCAGCCGCGCCAGGTAGACGGCCATCGCCTCGTTGGTCAGCAGGTGCACCGGAATCGCGTCCGAGCTGAACGCATCGAGCACGACGAGCTGATAGCGGGCGCCGGCGGTTGCCGAGAGGGACAGCCGGGCGTCGCCGATCACGACACGGCACAGGTCGCCACAATCTTTCAGGAAGGTGAAATAGCGATCGTCAAGGGCGATCCGCTCGATCGCCGGGTCGATTTCGTAGAACGTCCACTGCTGGCCGGGCGTGGCATAGGCCGCCAGCGTGCCGACTCCAAGGCCGACCGCGGCCACCTCACCGGCCTCGCGCAGGTGCGGAATCGCGTCCATCATGTGGCCGAACGGGCCGGTGCGGTGGTAGTAGGTCAACGGTTCGCGGCGCCGTGCGGGGGCAAGCGCCTGCATGCCGTGCAGCGTGGTGCCGTGCGCCAGCGATCGACGCCCCGCCCCGCGATCGAGGCTGACACGATAGCTGCCGAAGAAGGTGCGGTCGGTCTGGAGCACGACTTCGCCGGGCTTGGTCACCCAGGGCGATGCCAGCAGGAACGTGGCGGCCACGGCCGCGACGGTGGTCGGCTGGTGGCGCCGCATCAGCCCGAGGACCGAGCACGCGAGAAGCCCCGCAATCATGACCGGCGGATTCGCAATCATCCAGGGCACGAAGAGCACCGCGCCGACAAACGCTGCCGCAACCAGCGGCAGCACGAAGTCCACCGAGAGGCGACCGCCCCGCGCCGGATCGGCGGGCCGGAGGAACGCCACGAGCGCCAGCGCCAGCGGGTACTCGACGATGCGGCTGAACAGCAGCGGTGCCGCCAGCGTGTTGAACAGGCCGCCGGCCATGCCGCCGAATGCCAGCCAGAAGTAGAACTCGGTCAGGTGTCGCGGCGACGGCCGGTCGGCCGCCAGGCGTCCGTGGCACACCATGGCGGCGGCCAGAAACGGCGCGAGGTGCAGCAGCAGCGCAGGCACCAGCTGCATCTGCAACCGCATGATCATCGTGGCGCCCACACCCAGCAGCAGCACCGGTACGTAGCGATCGGCCGCGGTGGCCGACTGCTGGCCGTTGCGGCCGAAGGCCAGAATGAACGTCAGGAGATACAGCGAGAGCGGGGCGACCCACAGCAGCGGAATGGGAGCGATATCGGTGGTGAGCACCGTGGTAACGCCCAGCATCAGGCTCGACGGCACGAACGCGAGGGCGCACCAGCGCGCACGCCGCGGCCATGTCATCGCCTCGACGGTCTCGTCGGTGTCCGCGATGGCGGCGGGTGGCGACACCGCGCCGGCACAACGCATCACCGCCGCACAGGTCAGGACGAGCACGACGAACAGGCCGTAGCCCACGGTCCACACGCGCCCTTGCTGCCCCAGCCCCAACCAGGGTTCGAGGACGGTCGGATACGCCACCAGGGCCGCGAGGCTCCCGGCGTTGCTGGCGACGTACAGGAAGTAGGGGTCGCGTCCCGATGCGTGGCTTGACGAGG
>Ga0070675_100002603_pt1 | contig 13541 bp, 15 predicted proteins | sample KBSM43metaG_FD_65343 | JGI IMG/M metagenome (GOLD analysis project Ga0070675, IMG submission 65343) | Miscanthus rhizosphere microbial communities from Kellogg Biological Station, Michigan, USA - KBS M4-3 metaG | ecosystem: Host-associated > Plants > Roots > Rhizosphere > Soil ...
GATGAATCCATGAACCAGAGGCCCGGTTTCGTCGGCGTCTCTGCCTTATCGAGCACGCCGATCACCTTACACTTCTTGCCGATCTTCTGAATATTGCCAAGCGCTTTCTCTTCTATCGTGGTCAGGCCGCCGGCGATATTGCCCTTGGTCGGTTGCGAATCCGACAGATCGTCCACCTTGTGTCGATCGACGACCTCCTGATAACGATTGAACATTTTCATGAACTGCTCGCGCACTTGGGGCGTCGCGCAGCGGTCGGCGACAATCGTTTCGCCGCCGGTAATCTCAGTGGTCTCACCGAAGCACATAGTGACGCCGAGTCTGTCTAGCTTGTCGAATGCGTTGCCGACGGTGGGATTTGCACCGCACCCGGACGTCGTGTCCGACTCACCGCACTTGGTCGAAACCCACAGATCGTTAATCGGGCATTCGACACGCTGCAGTTCTGACGCCCACTGCACATATTCTTTCGCGACCTTGGAAGCGCGTAATACAGTGTCGTGATCGCCATGCAGTTCGATGCCGAATCCGGTCACCGGCTTACCGGTCTTGGCGATGCCATCTACCACGCGCTTTGCCCAGCCTTCCTCGATACAGATGACGACGACTGCGGCTACGTTCGGATTGGACCCGGCGCCGATGAGTGTGCGGAAATGGAGATCCAGGTCAGCACCGAATTGCAACCGTCCATAGGGGTGCGGTATGGCAATCGCGCCTTTAATGTTGTGCGCCACCGCTTCGGCGGCGGCATTCGACAGATCGTCTACCGGCAGGATCAGCACATGGTTGCGCACGCCGACGCGGTTGTTTTCGCGCCGATAGCCCCAGAATGTCGTTTTGCTTGAGATCATGAGTGCTCCACAAATAGTCGCGCGGGTTACCAGCGCTTGGTTTTGATGTTGTGCACGTGCGCATGCGCACCTGCTTTGATATCCGCTATTGCTTTGCCGATGTCATGTCCGTATTTGATGATCGTGTCGCCGTTCTTGACGTCTTTCAGCGCAAGCTTGTGACCGATCGGAATGTCCTGCTGCGCCTTGAGCGATATGGTCCGGTCTTCGTCCATGATCCAGCCGGTCACATCCTGACCGGCCTTCACGCCTTCAACCACGACGACAGCGACCGTATCGCGCGGATCATGCAATACAAAATGAATCATGTGAGCTCCATGCGGAAATAAGGATGTCCGGTGCGTGGACGACAATCATACGGCTGTTCATCGGCGATATTACACGCCGAAACCAACAGGAGTCAACTATATGACCTATATGAATGGGGTCCGGCCATGTTAGAATCACGCCCGCCCATTAGCGTGCTGCCCGAATGAATATGTCTGATGCGTTGGCTGGTGGCACTCCCACCTTCAATCCGCTGTACAAGGAAGTGAAGATGCGACTTACGCGCAGTCTTATTGCGGGGGAATGGAAGGCGGGCGGCGTCATACCGAGCGAGACACGGTTATCGCAGCGTTTTAATGTGTCTATCGGCACGATCCGCAAAGCAATCGATGAGCTCGTGTCTGAAAACATTCTGGTGCGCCAACAGGGACGCGGCACCTTCGTCGCGACTCACACGGAAGACCGCCAGCTCTATTACTTTTTCCACATCGTCGGCAAAGATGGCAGCAAGGAACCGCCGGTGCATGAAATGCATTCGTTTCGCACGCTGAAGGCCGACGACGATGCTGCATCACGTCTTGCGCTGAAGCCGGGCGAGCGCGTATTCCGCATACAAAACATTTTGAAGCTGGCACAAAACCCGGTGATCTTCGACGAGCTCGTGTTGCCGGTCGCGCGCTTCCCTGACTTGACCGGCGCCTCGTTCGGTGGACGCGACGGCACTATCTACGGGCTATATCAGGCGCGATACGGAATAAATGTCGTGCGTATAAGCGAATCGCTGTCCGCGGGGCAGGCTGACGCCAATATCGCTGAAGTGCTCGGTATACGCACAATCACGCCGGTTCTCGTCATCAAGCGTGTCGCTTACACTTACCATGACCAGCCGGTGGAGCTCCGCACAAGCTGGGTGAATACTGCAGACCACGAATATTTCACTGCGTTGTCAAAGAACGACGCGCGATAGCCGCTCCCACGTGCGTTGACAATTAGGCGCGGGCAATGAAAAGGCGGCCTGCGCCGCCTCTTCATTTCTATGGGTTCGTTACTTCACGTCCGCCGGCGGCCCGGGCTCTTTTTCGATTGGCGGCAGTACATCTTCACTGCGCACGTCAAGGCGCTCCTTGATGCGAGCCGCTTTGCCCGAGAGTTCCCGCAGATAATAAAGCTTGGCGCGGCTGACATCGCCTCTGCGCTTGACTTCTATCGAGGCGATCAGCGGCGAATATGTTTGGAATGTGCGCTCGACACCTTCGCCCGACGAGATCTTTCGAACGATGAAAGCGGAATTTAGCCCGCGATTGCGTTTCGCGATTACAACGCCTTCATAAGCCTGCACGCGCTTGCGATCGCCTTCGACCACATTGACGTTGACGACTACGGTGTCGCCGGTTTTAAAGTCCGGAATATTCTTTCCGAGACGGGCGATTTCTTCGCTTTCGATTTTCTGTATGAGGTCCATATCATGCTCCGCTAGTTTCCTGCTTGAACTCTTCGAGCAACCTGCTCTCGTCATCCGAACACACGTGCTTCGCTAGCAAATCGGGCCGCCGCTGCCACGTTTTGCCCAACGCCTGTTTCAACCGCCAGCGCCCGATGTCCGCATGATTGCCTGACAACAACACCGGCGGTACCGCCAATCCTTCATATACTTCCGGCCGTGTATAGTGCGGACAATCGAGCAGGTCCCGCACAAACGAATCCTGCCGTGCTGAGTCCGCATCGCCCAGCACGCCCGGCAACTGGCGCACGACGCAGTCAACCACCACCATCGCCGCCAGCTCGCCACCCGACAACACGTAGTCGCCAATCGAGATCTCATCGTCGATCTCGCGCAGCGCAACACGCTCATCGACGCCTTCGTATCGCCCGGCCAGCATCACGAGTCCCTGTTCGGCCGCCAATTCCATCACCAGCTTGTGATTCAACAACTTTCCCTGCGGCGTCAGGTGTATTACGCGAGGGTTCCTGACCCCTGAACTTCTTTGGCGCTGCCGCGCTGCTGCAATCGCTTTACCCAGCGGCTCCGGCATCATTACCATTCCGGGCCCGCCGCCATATGGCCGGTCGTCGACCGTCCGGTAAGCGTTTTGCGCAAAATCGCGCGGATTCCACGCCACCAGCTGATAGATTCCTTTTTCGCGCGCGCGGCCGATTACTCCGTCTTGCGTGACCGCATCGAACATGCGCGGAAACAGCGTTACTACATCGAACTGAAGCACAGAGCCCCTGATATAACGAAGGCGCGATTGGCTGCCGAGTGCGCGTCAGCCTACCTAATAATCCTCGCCCCAGTCGACTTCAACAATGCCTGCTGCGATATCTATTTTTTTTACAGCATCCGCAATAAAAGGAATCAGCGTTTCACGACCGTTGCCAGTTTGATCAGCGACTACCAGCACATCGTTTGCGCCTGTCTCGACCATGCGCACAACACGACCAAATTCATGGTTCTGCGTATTTACGACTCTCAGGCCAATCAAATCGGCCCAATAAAACTCATTTGCCTTGGCGTCGGGCAGCCGTTGCCGGGGCACACCAATTTCCACACCCTTTAACGCCGCAGCCGCCTCGCGACTCTCTACGCCGCCAATCTGCGCGACCAACGCGTTGGCATGAACTTTTGCATCGAGAACTCTAACTTCCCGCCAATTCCCTTCGTGCCCCAACCACCAGACCGGGTAATCGCACAAATTGCCGGTGTGCGACGTTAGTGCGTAAATCTTGAGCCAACCCTTCACCCCGAACGGGGCGGTGATCCGCCCCATTACAACCATACGTTCAGGCAGCGGGCTTCGCGCCAAATTGTTTGACCAGACGCGCCGCCGTATCGCTGATCTGCGCGCCCTTACCCTGCCAGTACGTCAAGCGTTCGGCCTGGAAGCGAAAAGCCTCCTGTCCGGCGGCTGCTTTCGGATTGTAAAAACCAATGCGTTCGATGAAACGTCCATCTCGCGCACGCTTGGAGTCAGCGACTACCAGATTGAAGAACGGACGTTTCTTAGCGCCGCCACGTGCCAGCCTGATCACTACCATGGTGAAATCAACCCCGAAAATGCGGAAAGGGCGTGATTTTACGCTGCTTTTTGCTGCGAGCGCAAGGCGAAACCCGAGCCGTGCAAGGTCTGCGCGCCTAGCCAAACAACCCGTATTGCCGCGGCCAAGGCGCTAATAACGGTGCAATCGCTGTGCCGCCTCGCGGCTTCAGCGCATGCGACCGGGCAACATCCCTTTCATCGATCGCATCATTTTCGCCATGCCGCCTTTCGCCATCATCTTCATCATCTTCTGGGTCTGCTCGAACTGGGCGAGCAGCCGGTTCACTTCCTGCACGCTGACGCCGGCGCCGGTTGCTACGCGGCGTTTGCGCGAGGCCTTGAGCAGCTCCGGTCGCGCGCGCTCCTGCGCGGTCATCGAATTGATGATGCCTTCGATGCGGCGTATCTGGCGGTCGTCCATCTGCGCTTCGCCCGCCGCCTGGGCGAGCTGACCGGGCAATTTATCCAGTAACGCGGCGACACCGCCCATCTTTTTCATCTGACCGATCTGCTGCTTGAAATCCTCGAGATCGAATCGCTTGCCCGACTTAATCTTCTGAGCGAATTTTTCGGCTTCGTTGCGATCGACGTTGCGCTGCGCGTCTTCGATCAACGAGAGTACGTCGCCCATGCCAAGAATGCGCGACGCCATGCGGTCGGGGTGAAATACTTCGAGGCCGGTTAGTTTTTCGCCAACGCCGGCAAACTTAATCGGTTTCCCGGTGATGTGCCGTACAGAAAGCGCTACACCACCGCGCGCATCACCATCGAGTTTAGTGAGCACGATGCCGGTCAGGGGCAGCGCGTCCGCAAACGCCTTGGCAACCTTAACCGCGTCTTGCCCTTGCATCGAATCGACGACGAACAATGTTTCGATGGGCTTCACGGCCGCATGCAGGTCGCGAATTTCGCGCATCATCTCCTCGTCAATCGCCAGACGTCCTGCCGTGTCGACAATAACGACATCGTGATAGCGCTTGCGCGCGTAATCAAGCGCGGACAGCGCGATGTCTACGGGCTTTTGACCCGCTGCGGATGGAAAAAAATCCACTTCGACCTGGGCGGCAAGCGTCTTCAATTGCTCGATCGCCGCAGGACGATAGATGTCGCAGCTTACGAGCAGGACTTTCTTTTTCATCTGCTCGCGCAGCATCTTCGCGAGCTTGCCGCTGGTCGTCGTTTTGCCAGAGCCCTGCAGACCCGCCATCAGCAGCACAGCAGGCGGCGACGTCGCGAGATCGAGCACCGCATTGCTTTCGCCCATGAGCGTTACGAGCTCGCGATGAACGATGCCGATGAGCGCCTGACCCGGCGTTAAGCTGGTCATCACTTCCTGGCCCAGCGCTCGCTCGCGAATGCGCGCGACAAAATCTTTGACAACGGGAAGCGCAGCGTCGGCTTCAAGCAGCGCCATGCGCACTTCGCGCAGCGCATCCTGAATATTCGTTTCGGTCAGCCGCGCTTCGCCGCGCAGCGTTTTCATGACCTGCGAAAGCCGGCCGGTCAGACTTTCAAACATGTTTCATCCATGAATGGTGGCGCTGCGGGAAGCGCGATCGCGTGGTGTAAACTGGCACGCGCACGCCATGTTAAGCCCCGTATTCTATCCGATCACTTCGTTGATGTACGCGGCGCTCGCCGCATATCTATGGCGCACGCAATGGGCAACCCCGGCAACTAACTCTGTCACGCACACACCGGTTCCGGCGTTCGCCAATTTTGTCGGTATCGTTCCGATTGCATTCCACGGCGCGCTGCTCTATCAGTCGGTGTTCGCAGCCGACGGCGTTCATCTCGGTATTGGCAGCGCGGTCTCGATGATGGTATGGCTTACGGCTGCGATTTACTGGCTCGGCAACCTTTTTTACAACGTAGTAGGACTGCAGGCGCTGGTGATGCCGGTTGCCGCAATCTGCGCACTGCTGCCGGCCATCGGACCATCGACGCGCGCGTTGCCAAACACCGAAATGGCCGCGTTCAAGGCACATCTGCTGATCTCGATGTGCGCCTATAGTCTATTTACTATTGCATCACTGCACGTGATGCTGATGGCGCTGCTCGAGCGTCGGCTGCGGGGCGGACCGTTGCCGTCTGCGCTGCAAAAACTGCCCCCGCTGCTGACCATGGAAACGTTGTTGTTCCGCATCATAGGCGCAGGATTTCTGCTGCTTACGCTGACGCTCGCAAGCGGCATCGTCTTTTCCGAGGAGTTATTCGGTAAAGCGATGCGCTTCAATCACAAGACGGTGTTCGGCATTCTTTCCTGGCTTATCTTTGGCGCGCTGCTCGGCGGCCGCACATTGTACGGATGGCGCGGGCGCATAGCGGTACGCTGGACACTCACCGGATTTGTGGTCCTGGTGCTCGCTTATTTCGGCAGCAAGTTCGTGCTCGAAGTCGTTCTCGGGCGGGGCTGAAATGACACGGCTGACCTGAGCGACGTTCGGTTCAATCCTCTATGGATAACATCCCGCTATCAGCGCAGTTCACTGCCCTCGGCGTCCTTTTACTTATTTCGGCAGTGTTCTCGACAGCGGAAACCAGCATGATGGCGCTGAATCGCTATCGCTTGAAAGCGCTTGCGCGTCTGGGCAATCGAGGTGCTCAAGTGACCACGGAGCTGCTCGCTCACACTGACCGGCTGCTCGGCGTCATTCTGCTCGGCAATAATCTCATCAACGCGGCAGCCGCTGTGCTCGTCAGCATCATCAGCGTGCGCCTTTTCGGTAACAATGAAATCGTACTTGGAGTCGGTACCGTCGTTGTCACCTTCCTGATTCTCGTGTTCTCCGAGATTACCCCCAAGGTCATCGGCGCCGCATACGCAGAAAAGATTGCGTTGCCTCTCGCCTTTCTGCTTAAGCCACTGCTGCGCGCGCTCTATCCCGTCGTCTGGTTTGTGAATCTTTTCGTGCAGGCGCTGTTATGGATCTTCCGCCTGAAACCAGCCGATTCGACGGACACCAAGCTCACGCCCGAAGAACTGCGCACCCTCGTGCTCGAAGCCGGCAATTACATTCCCAAGAAACACCAAAGCATCCTGCTCAACCTTTTCGATCTGGAAAGCATCACGGTGGACGACGTTATGACGCCGCGCAGCCAGATCGAGGCGATCGATATCGACGCGCCGCCGGCGACTCTGCATCAGCAAGTCGCCACTGCGTATCATCGCCGGTTGCCGGTATATCAGGAACAACCCGAGAACATCATAGGAATCGTCGTTGTCCGGCGCTTGCTCAGCATCAGCAGCGGCGGCGAAGTCACCGCTGAAAAGATACGCACGCTCATGCGCGATCCGTATTTCATACCGTCGGGCACGCCGCTTTTCACACAACTGCAGCAATTCCAGGAGAATCAGGACCGCTTGTGCTTCGTCGTAGATGAGTACGGCGAGCTCATGGGCCTCTTAACGCTCGAGGACATCGTCGAAGAACTCATCGGTGAATTCTCGAGCCGCTCGCCCTTGCAAGCGGGACGCTTTCATCGACAGCCCGATGGCAGCTACCTGGTCGAAGGCAGCAGTCTTCTGCGCGAGCTCAATCGCAAGCTGGGATACCGTTTTCCATTGGAAGGTCCGAAGACGCTGAATGGGCTCATCCTCGAACAATTGCGCGACATCCCATCGCCTGGCATCAGCCTGACGATTGCCGGCCACCGCATCGATGTCCTGCAGACGCAGGATCGGGTCGTAAAGGCGGTGCGGGTCGCCGCGCCTGAAGCCGCCGCTACCCCTGCGACGCGCGACGATTAGGCCCGTTCATACTGCCTTTACAAAGCCCACGCACGCGGGCATTATGGCGCAGGGTCCCAATCTAAGCGCTTGGTTAGATTGGAATTATGGGGAGGCGCTCGATGGCTACAACAGCCGCGACAGCAGTTAGAAAAAAAGACGTCAAGGAATTTACCTTTTCGTGGACCGGCACAGACAAAGCCGGCAAAACGGTGCGTGGCGAGATGCGCGCCGGCGGCGAGGCAGTCGTCAATTCCCAGCTACGTCGTCAGGGCATCCGGGTGCTCAAAGTAAAAAAGCTGTCCGTCAAGCGGGGCGGCAGTGTCTCGGACAAGGACATCACGCTGTTTACGCGCCAACTCGCCACGATGTTGAAAGCCGGCGTGCCACTTCTGCAGGCCTTCGATATTGTAGGCAAAGGGCATAGCAATGCCGCCGTGCAAAAGCTGCTGCTCGATATAAAGACGGAAGTTGAAACCGGTTCGAATCTTAAAGCTGCATTTGAGAAGCATCCGCTGCATTTCGACGCACTGTTCTGTAATCTGGTCGGCGCAGGCGAGCAGGCCGGAATTCTCGATAGCCTGCTCGACCGGCTCGCTACTTACAAAGAAAAAATCCTTGCGATCAAGGGCAAGATCAAGTCAGCGCTGTTTTATCCGATCGCCATCATTCTTGTCGCCTTCATCATCACGGCGATCATAATGATATTCGTCATCCCGGCATTCAAAACGGTCTTTGCGAGTTTTGGCGCTGACCTGCCGGCACCAACGCTGATAGTGATGGCGATATCGGACTTCTTCGTTAAGTTCTGGTACCTGATATTCGGCGTCGTGATCGGCGGCGTGTATGGATTTTTCTACGCGTGGAAGCGTTCCCAGTCAGTGCAAATCTTCATGGACCGCCTGATGCTCCGCTTGCCAGTATTCGGTGACATGGTGCGCAAGGCAACCATCGCACGCTGGACGCGCACGTTGTCTACGATGTTTGCTGCCGGTGTGCCGCTGGTCGAGGCGCTCGACTCAGTCGCCGGCGCCGCGGGCAATTACGAGTATTACCTGGCGACAAAAAAGATTCAGGCCGAAGTGTCGACCGGCTCGAGCCTGACCGTCTCCATGCAAAACACCGAGCTGTTTCCGAACATGGTGCTGCAGATGGTGGCGATCGGCGAAGAAGCGGGCTCGCTCGACGGTATGCTGTCCAAGGTTGCTGATTTCTTTGAAGCCGAAGTCGATGATGCCGTTGAAGCGTTGTCGAGCCTCATGGAGCCGTTGATCATGGTCGTCCTCGGAACCCTGATCGGCGGTATGGTAATCGCGATGTATCTCCCCATCTTCAAAATGGGCCAGGCGGTATAAAATCCACGGTCCGCAGGCAATGAGGCGCGCACGCAACATCATGCGTGTCGCGCGCCGATGCGCTGTATGCAATACGCCGCTTTATTGATTCGCTAATGTCTCTGCTCCAAGCGCTCCAGGCCTCGCCCGCGCTGTTCGTGACTGCCGTCGTAACGATGTCGCTTGCGATCGGCAGCTTCTTGAACGTCGTCATACATCGCATGCCGAAGATGCTCGAGCGCCAGTGGCGCGAAGAGCTTGCTGAACTCAACGGCAAAGAATCGACACCGGCACCCCGCTACAATTTAATGGTACCAAGATCGTCGTGCCCGAGTTGCGGCCACCAGATTCGTGCCATCGAAAATATCCCGCTCATCAGCTATATAGCGCTGAGCGGCAAATGCGCCGCATGTAAAGCACCTATTGGAATGCGCTACCCGTTCGTTGAAATGCTTACGGGCGTGCTGTCGGGACTCGTGGCATGGCACTACGGCTTCAGCTGGCAGACTTTCGCTGCATTGATATTTGTGTGGGCGATGATTGCGCTCGCGTTCGTTGATCTCGACACGTTCTTCCTGCCCGACGACATCACGCTGCCGTTAACGTGGGCCGGCTTGCTCGTGAATATCAGCGCTACCTTTGTCGACCTGCAATCTGCGGTCATCGGGGCAGCGGCTGGTTATCTTTCATTGTGGGCAGTGTTCTGGGCGTACAAGCTTGCAACCGGCAAAGACGGCATGGGCTACGGAGACTTCAAGTTGTTAGCGGCGATCGGCGCGTGGCTCGGCTGGAAGTTGCTGCCCGTTGTTATCCTGCTATCGTCGCTCGTCGGTGCAATCGTCGGAGTTTCGCTTATTGTTTTCGCGCGCCATGGCCGCAATGTGCCAATCCCGTTCGGACCGTACCTTGTACTCGGCGGCGTCATTGCATTGCTATGGGGCGAACCGCTGCTCAATTACTATCTTCGCACGTTGTAAATATGGCGCTGGTCATTGCGCTCACAGGCGGCATCGGCAGCGGCAAGACGAGTGTCGCCGATGCGTTGGCGGAAATGGGCGCCGCAGTCGTCGACACCGATGCTATCGCGCACGAACTGACAGCACGCGGAAAGGCCGGGGCCCGTGAGATCGCTCGTGTATTTGGAAATGATTATCTCAACTCGGATGGCGCTCTCGACAGGCCACGCATGCGCGATCTCGTGTTCAAGGATACCGAGGCCAAGCACAAGCTCGAAGCGATCTTGCATCCGATGATCCGCACGGAAGTGCGCGCCAGAATTGACGCCGCTGCGGCAAACGGCGATGCGCCGTATACCGTCATTGTCGTGCCGCTGCTCATCGAAACGGGAGCGTATCGCGATCTTAGCCAGCGCATCCTGGTCGTCGACTGTGACGAAGCACAGCAGGTCAAGCGCGTCATGCAGAGGAGCGGCCTCACCGCGGATGCGGTGCGCGCCATTATGGCGCAGCAGGCGACGCGCGAAGAGCGATTGCGACACGCCGATGATATCGTGCGTAACGACGGCGATATCGCCGCGTTGCATGCCGCTGTAGAGTCGCTGCACCAGCGATATAGGGCCCTCGCAAGAGCTACGGCGGCGTGAACGAAGCCCCGCAGCCACGGTGCAAAATGCTTAAATAAGGTCTTTATCTTTTTCGGGTTATATAGAACAATGACCCGCATACTAACAAGCCTGCCGTCTCACACCCGTCGTGATCAGCTACGAATACCCACTTAGCGAGCGGATCCGTACCCTCTTGCGGCTCGAGGACTTATACGAGCGCGCACTGCATTTCACCGCGAAGGCGGATGCGGAAGAACACAACATCGCGCTGCTGTGTCTGTTCGAAATTCTCGAAGTGGCCGGTCGCGCCGATCTCAAGTCGGACCTCTTGCAGGAACTCGAGCGGCAAAAGCAATCGCTCGATCTACTGCGCGATAATCCGGACATATCGCAGGAGGCGCTCGACCACATCTTGTGGGAAATCGATCGTGCGTCTTCGCGTCTGTTTCAGTTGTCAGGAAAAGTCGGGCAGGAAATGCGCGAGAACGAATGGCTGATGAGCATCAAGCAGCGCGCGAGCATTCCAGGCGGTCTCTGCGAATTCGACGTTCCGTCGTACCATTACTGGCTGCATTTGAGTGCCGAGCAGCATCGCCACGATCTTGAAGCGTGGCTGGCGCCGTTTTTGCCGATTCGGGACAGCATCTCGATCGTGCTGCGTCTGCTGCGCGAGAGCGGCAAGGTTTCGCATCAAACTGCGGTGCAGGGCGTTTATCAGCAGATGATGGCCGGACGAATCGCACAGATGCTGCGCATTCGTTTGCGGCTCGATTATGAATGCGTCCCGGAAATCAGCGCGAATAAGTATGCATTGAACATCCGGTTCACGACCCATGAATTTCGGCAGCGGCCGCGTGTCATAGAATCAGATGTGGATTTTGAACTGACATTCTGTAATCTCTAATTCGCACTACAGTCGCCATGAACGCGCGTGTCGTAGCCTGTCCGCAATGCGGCAAGCCTGTCGTTTGGGAATCGAGCAATAAATTTCGTCCGTTCTGCTCCGAGCGCTGCCGGGTTATCGATCTTGGCGCATGGGCGTCCGAGACGTATCGAATTCCAGTCGCAGAGAACAAGGACGACGTGGACTCCGTATCCGAATCGGACGAGCCTCAGCGCTAACGCCGTCTCGCATTCGCCGCGCCCGCCCATGCGCCGCGCACCATAGCGACGCCGTGCGCGCCGCTGTGCCATGCATCCTCGAGGTCTGAGAGCTGCATGCCGCCGAGCGCATACACGGGGATCGGATAACCCTGCGCAAGCCGCCGGAATTCCGTCCATCCCATCGGCTTCGCATCGGGATGCGTCGGGGTCGCACGGACAGGCCCGAGCACGACAAAGTCAACGCCCAGTGTGCGTGCTCGCTCTAGCTCGGCGGCGTCATGGCACGATGCCCCGCACCAGTCACACTGCGGCCGCTTGTCCGCCGTCATAAGCCGTGCCCCCGGTAAATGCACGCCATTTGCCCCGGCTTGTGCGGCCACGTGCAACGGTCCGTTCACTATGACTCGTGCCTTGTAAGGGCGCGCGATCGCAACGACCCCCGAAACGAACTCGAGGAGTTGCCGGTCTGTCATTGATTTTTCCCGCACCTGCACCAGTCGAAGTCCATTACTCAATGCGTCTTCGAGCAGCGCATAAAATCTGGCAACCCCGCCGTCGTCCGCACACGTGATGCCGTACGCGGAAGGTAACTCGAGTGCGCGCAGGATCGGCCCATTGGCCGGCAACAGCGGAGAGACAGTCACATTCGTTATCGGCTGCCACGCGAATTGCTGTTGCTCATGACCATGCAGCACGCCTGTCCATTCGAACACACGAAAAAAATGCAGACGCACGTCCGCGTGTGTGTAATCGAAATCGCGCGTAAGCCACGGATAGGCGTCTGTAACGTCGATGCCGAGCTCTTCGTGAAGCTCGCGCTTTAACGCAGTAAGAGTGTCCTCGCCCGGTTCGACTTTACCCCCGGGAAACTCCCAGTAACCGGCATAGACCTTGCCGCGCGGGCGCTGAGCGAGCAGGAATTCGCCGCGCGAGTTGAAGATGACTGCTGCGACGACTTCAATCCGGGGCCGAGACTTCGCACCCGTGGAAATCCCGGCCATTGCGCTATTGCCTCGCTACGACTTATTTGCTGCGCGCGATTTTCGACCGTCCGGCCCAGTCGCGGGCGAACTGCCACGCAACGCGCCCGCTGCGCGAACCTCGTTGCAAAGCCCATTGCAACGCTTCATGCCGCACTGTTTCCGCATCTAAACCCGTAGCTTTGAAGTACGCCAGCCATTGCACGACGATATCGAGATATTCGTCCTGATCGAACGGATAGAACGACACCCAGATGCCGAAGCGCTCAGATAGCGAGATCTTCTCTTCCACCGTCTCGCCCGGGTGTATCTCGTCGTCGACGCGTTTGGCTTCCAGGTTCTCGGCCATATACTCAGGCATCAGATGCCGCCGGTTCGATGTCGCATAGATCAGGCAATTCTCGGAAGCGGCGGCTACTGAACCGTCGAGCACGACTTTCAGCGCCTTGTAACCGGGCTCGTCGGCCTCAAACGAAAGATCATCGCAATACAGAATGAAGCGCTCGGATCGTTCGGCAATCGAGTCGACGATTTCGGGCAAATCGGTGAGATCCTGTTTCTCGACCTCGATGACACGCAGGTTTTTCGCTGCATACTTGTTGAGCAGCGCCTTGATCAACGATGACTTTCCAGTGCCGCGCGCGCCGGTTAACAGCACGTTGTTCGCCGGATA
>Ga0070675_100002605_pt1 | contig 13534 bp, 12 predicted proteins | sample KBSM43metaG_FD_65343 | JGI IMG/M metagenome (GOLD analysis project Ga0070675, IMG submission 65343) | Miscanthus rhizosphere microbial communities from Kellogg Biological Station, Michigan, USA - KBS M4-3 metaG | ecosystem: Host-associated > Plants > Roots > Rhizosphere > Soil ...
ATGAAGCTTTGCGTGCTGGCGATTGGCGCCACGCTTCGCGTGCAGGATTCTCTACAGGCCGGCGTTTCGCGGTTCTACGCGGAAATCAACCGGCTTCACGACACGATGAGCCTTACGGCAGGGCGGATGCCGGTTCTGTTTCTGCTCGACGAAATCCTTCACGGCACGAACTCTCACGACCGAGCCATCGGCGCGGAAGCCGTGGTTCGCGGGCTGGTGGATCGTGGCGCGATTGGCCTGGTGACAACCCATGACCTTGCGTTGGCCCGCGTCGCGGAGTCTCTCAGGCCGCGCGCTCTGAATGTCCATTTCGAAGATCATCTTGAAGCCGGCCGCATGACCTTCGACTATCGGCTCCGTCCGGGTGTCGTTGAGAAAAGCAATGCTCTGGAACTGATGAGAGCTGTCGGCCTGAAGGTGTGATGCCTTTACTTGGCGATACTGTGGAAGATAAGCTTTGCTGCAATCCAGTCGGAGCGAAAGGCTAATCCTATGAGGCCCACACTTCTGCGAACAACAATGCTCGGTCTGCTTCTCTGTGCCGTTATCCCGGCCGGTGTCTGGGGACAGCGGCCCCCAGCACCTGTTCTCCCCGACTGGAGCGGTGTGTGGCAAATGGTGGGACCGACGGTCTTTGACACGTCCACCGTGGAGCCGCCGAACGGACGCGCGGGGGAGCCCGGTGTTCGAGAGCGCCCGCCCTACAACGACGAGTGGGAGGCGCGTTATCGGAAGAACATTGAAGGGATTCGCAATGGTGTATTTCCAGATCCGGTGAATACCTGCGGGACTCCGCACGGGTTCCCGAGGGTGATGAATCTTCCGGACGTTTATGAATTTGTCGTCCGTTCAGAGCAGGTTTGGATACTCGGAGAGAATGGCCCCAACATCCTCCGGATTTATACCGATGGCCGCAAGCATCCAGCAGCCGAAGATATGTGGCCGACTTACACCGGTGACTCTGTAGGGCACTGGGAAGGAGACACGTTGATTTTCGACACAGTCAGCACCAAAGGCTCGCGTGATTCCGATGTGATTGTAGACCGGACGGGACTCATCCTCAGTGATCAGCTGCACACGGTTACCCGCATGCGCAGAATCGACGACATGACGATTGAAGCGCAGATAGTTCTCGAGGATCCAAAGGCTCTCAAGGCGCCATGGCGCGTGACAAAGCGTTACCGAAAGCAACCTACAGATACCCGTGCCTACGATTACTCCTGTGCGGAGAACAATCGGAACCCGGTGACGTCATCCGGCCGGACACTCACTCTTGGCCCCGATGGGAAGCCCATAGATAAGGTCGTCAACTAGCTTGCAGGAAAGGTTGATCCATGAAAGCTAAGCACATCTTGCTCGGAGTTGTGGCACTGGTTTGCTGTGTTCAATTTGCACCCTCCCTGCTGGCTCATCACGCCGCGACAATGTTCGACACAACAAAGGTCATCGAGATCACGGCAACCGTTAAGGAGCTTCAATGGACGAATCCGCATGTCTGGATTCAGGTCTATGTGCAGAAAGCGGGCGGAAGTCGGGAGGAGTGGAGCGTTGAAGCGAATGGCCCGAACTCCCTTTCCCGGCAAGGCTGGCGTCCGACCAGCTTCAAACCGGGCGAAGTCGTGACTCTGCGGATCAATCCCATGCGCGACGGCACGCCGGCGGGGCTCTTTGTAGGCGTGAAATTCGCCAACGCGGCTACTCTGGGTCGTTGGGATCCCCAGCCCTGAGACCTGCAAAACGCCTCTATTTATCCCCTGACAAATCAGTCTGTTAGAAACCCACGTTGACAGATCCGTGACACCCCCCTAGCGTTGCCAAAAGATTTGTTCTCTTGCGTTGACTTGGAGAAAAAGGAGTGACTTCATGAGACGAAAAATTACGAGAGTAGCCTTGAATGGATTCGCATTGCTGCTCGGCGTCACGCTGATGCAGAGCGTCCGGGCTACCCCGGCCTTCGCCGAGGTGAATATAAACGTCAATATCGGAGCGCCGCCCCCGGTTGTGGTGCGCGAGCGCCCGACAATGGTCTATCTTGCTGAACCGGGCATGTTTGTCGCCGTCGGCGTTCCTTACGACATCTATTTCCTCAGCGGCCGCTACTACTACATGCATGGCGACAACTGGTTCTGGGCAAGTGGATACGACGGCCCCTGGGTTGTCGTGCAGCGGAAATCTCTGCCGCCGGGGCTCCAGAAGTACAAGATCGTCCAGTTGCGGGATTTCCGGGAGCGGGAATACAAGGTCTACAAGGTTCAGGGATCGAAGTTCAAAGGCCAGCACTTCTCAGCGGAGCCCGGAAAAGGGAAACACGATAACGACGACCATCAGGGCAATAACAACAGCCAGGGCAATAACAACAGCCAGGGTGGCGGGAAGAGCAATGGCCGCGGTCGAGGTCGAGGCTAACCGTTCGGTTGTCAGCGTTTGCTAACAATGGGGCGAGCCGGGCTGAAGTCTGGCTCGCACTCTTCGCATTAAGTAAATTCGTCGGAGCGGTTTACACGCAGCTTCAATCTGCCTAAGCCTTTGTAATCTTTGTTTTGACCATCGGCGTACTGGCAGGCGTCGGAATTGTTAACAAGGACGAATACCCGACTACCCTTTTGAACCTCGCATTTCTTCAATAAATACCGAAGGTTTTCATTCGGCACGCCCATTGCACCTATAAGCGCGCTTCCATTACACCTGCGTTTGTTTCTGCATCTGATTTCTGCTGCGTCTGAAAAACTTAATCTGAGCTGGTCGGGCTTGCAGAAGGAGGTCTTGATGCTGAAGAAGCTAATTCTGACGGTCGTCTGCTTAATGTTCGTGTCAGCAATCGGATCAGTGGCACGAGCAGAGACCATCATTCCCCAGAGCGCTCTGGTCCCCTCCACGACGTATTACACCGACATCATCGGCGGAGGTATCGGCAACATACTCGTCATGACTGGGGGAGGAGCCACGCCCAACGTCGGTCAGGCTGACGGCCGCAACGACGATGGTTTCAGCGGTCCAATCAATCTGGGCTTCTCGCTCAACTTTTTTGGAACGAGCTACACTCAATTCTGGGCAAACAATAACGGGAACATCAGTTTTGGCGGGGGAATCTCCGACTTCACTCCGGTCGGTCCGACAGGAGCCTCGCAGCCCGTCATCTCCCCGTTTTTTGCCGACGTCGATACGCGAAATACACTCAGTGGCGTTATGAGACTGCGCACTGATATTCCAAACCAGATCATTGTCACGTGGGACCAGGTTGGTTATTACAATGAAAACGGTGACAAGCTGAATAGCTTCCAACTGGTTCTGCGCGGGCCTGGATTCGCAGTTCCTGCGGGCGAGGGCCAGATCGGGTTCTTCTATAAGTCGATGCAGTGGGAGACCGGTGATGCCAGCGGTGGTACTGGTGGCTTTGGCGGTGATCCTGCAGCAGTCGGCTTCGGAAACGGTGCCGGTGACGGTCAGGTCCTGGCGGGCTCTACGGACGATGGAATTTCGGGCATCGTCAGCAACCACCATATCTGGTTCACCCTGGATAATGGCGTTCCGATACCTGTTCCTCCTCCGACGGGCGTACCCGAGCCAACGTCGCTGCTGCTTCTTGGCGGCGGGTTGTCGGTCCTGGCGGGCTACATTCGAAGATCCAAGTCCTGAGATCGCATCCGCGAGTCTCCAGGTAGACGCCTTCACGCTTCTATACAGGAACGTGAAGGCGTTTTCTTCTACGGCAGTGCGAATACGAACACGCCCGCAGCATTTCCGGGTTTCAGTTCGGGAGTCAGTCGTAGGGCGGTGCTGGAGACCAGAGACGGTCCCGTCGATACGGCGACATATTGCTTGCCGCCAACGGCAAAGGAGATTGGAAATCCGCTGACCGGCGAGTTGAGGTTTGTTTCCCACAAGATCTTGCCGGTCTTATCGTCAAACGCTCGGAAGTTTCCCGCGTCGTCTCCACCGAAAATCAGTCCGCCGCCCGTAGCAACAACAGAAAGAGTGCCGGCACGTTGCTCATATTTCCAGGCCGTCTGGCCGGTTTCCACGGAGACAGCGAACACTGTTCCAACCTTGTCCATGCCGAGAGGGATCTGCTGGACCATCTGGACCCCGTAAACCTTCGAAGGATCGCGTTGGTCCGTGGTCGTCGTCGCGGTCTGACACATGTTCTGCAGTGGAAAGTACATGGTGTTGGTCAACGGACTGTAAGCGCCTGCCGGCCAGTTTTTCCCGCCCGTGCTTCCGGGGCAAGTGACGACGGTCTGGTTGATGCGCGTGAACAGAGCCTCTTCGTTAACTGTGACGGCGCCCGTATTTCCGTCAATCACTTTGATCACGTTCTGCTGCACAGTCGGCCGAGCCCACAGGAACTCGCCGGTCTTGCGATCCAGAGTGTAGACAACGCCCGTCTTGCCCGGAATGCCCGTGATTACTTTTCGGCGTTCGCCGCCCTTGATCTTCGGGTTGATCCACAGGACGTCGCGAGCACTCGGAGCTACAACCGTGTCTACGAGGATGCGTTCGAACGGATGGTCGAGGTCCCAGTGATCGACAATGTGCTGGTAGTACCACACGATTTTGCCTGTATCGGCATCGAGGGCAAGAGTGCAGTTGTGATACAGGTGCTTGTTGTCATTGCCGCCAAGAATGAACTTCGGCGCAGGAATTGTCACCGATGTGCCGATATAGATGAGGTTCAGTTCCGGATCGTAGCTTGGAACCATCCACGTGCCGACATGCCATCGTTCCTCCATTGGGACCCCGCCCCATGTCTCGTCTCCGGGTTCGCCGGGTCTGGGAATGGTGCGCGTGCGCCAGACTTCCTTTCCGGTCTTCGCGTCGTGTGCGGTGATGATGCACCCCTCATGAGTCGCACCCGGCTGACACTGGCGTCCCGAAATGATCTTGCCGTTGGCAATGATGGGGCCTGAGCTCGCGTTGGCGGGTTTCGTGGGATCGAGAATTTGCGTCTCCCAGGCAAGTTTTCCGGTCTGCGCGTCGATTGCATAGACCGCGTTGTCCATGCTGGTATCGATGATTGTGTTGCCGTAAATCGCGATATTGCGGTTCGTGCCGCGCCGGTCATTACGAAGTGGGCGCTGGTAGTCCCAGATTAAATCGCCCGTCTGAGCGTCAATTGCCTGGATCTTGTCGCCGGTGTTGGGCAGGTACATCACACCATCATGGACAAGCGGCGTGGACTCGTTGCTGCCTCCTGCGGTCATGTCACGTGTCCAAACCTGGCGCAACCGGGCGACGTTGTCGCGGTTGATCTGATTGAGGGGGCTGTAGCCCCATCCATCCAGAGTGCGGCGCCACATCAGCCAGTCGGAGTCACTCGGCTTCTGCAGCATTGCGTCGGTTACCGGTACAAAGCGCCGGCCGCCCTGGGCGTGAATGTCGCGTCCGGAAGGTCCGGCAAAGAGGATCAGCGCGGCTAAAGCCAGCAATCGTTTCATTGTTGTGCCTCCCGATTTGCGCGGATCATACCAGAGTCCTTGGGCGCGTGTTAGCATCTCACGCAGGAATGAAGGAATACCTGACAGACCTGCTTCAAGGCCTGCCACCCGGGCTGCTCGTTAAAGTGGCCGTCATCTCGGCAATCGCGTTTGTCGGAACACTTGTTGTCATCCCGTTCGTATTGGTTCGTCTGCCGGAAAACTATTTCGACGTCCGAGTACCTCGCACGTGGATGGAGGGCCATCATCCGGCGCTTCGCATCGTCAGCCGCGCGTTTAAGAACATTGCGGGGATCGTGTTCCTGCTCGCCGGCATTTCCATGCTGGTTCTTCCGGGACAAGGTGTCCTGACAATCCTCATTGGACTCTCACTCGTCGATTTCCCGGGAAAGCAGCGGCTTGAGGCACGTATCATCGGGCATCCCAGAGTGCTCGGAACGGTGAATGCCCTTCGAGAAAAGTTTGGGAAGCCACCGTTTATTATCGAGAGAAATCATGAGGTGTAGATTTTGAAATTGGACTTTCCAATTTCAAAATTTTATCCAGGGGGAAGCATGGCGAATATTGGCTATATCGGATTAGGTGCGATGGGCAGTCAGATGGTGGACCGCCTGCTCGAGAAGGGCCACGCCGTGACGGGCTATAACCGCACGCGCTCCAAAGCGGAGTGGCTTATCGAGAAGCGAATGCAGTGGGCCGACTCTCCCAAACAGGTAGGCGAAGCCGCAGACGTGATCCTATCGATGGTTTCCAACGACGCCGCTCTTCTTGACGTTGCCGAAGGTCCACAAGGACTGCTTGCTTCTCTCAAGCCCAATCAACTCTGGGTGGACATGAGCACCGTCAGCGCTGCAACGGCGCGTTCTCTTGTCACCAGAGTCCGCGAGAAGGGCGCGGACATGGTCGATGCGCCGGTATCCGGCAGCACGGTCACGCTGAAGAAGGGAGACCTACTGATAATGGTCGGCGGGCGGCGCGAAACGTTTGAGCGGCTGAAACCGCTTCTTCTCGACATCGGAAGAAAGGTCATCCACGTAGGCGACAACGGAAATGGATTGATCTGCAAGATCGCTACAAATCTCAGCCTCGCCGTTCAGATGCTGGCTTATTCCGAAGGAATTCTGCTCGCCGAGAAGAGCGGCATCCCGCGGGAGGTCGCTGTAGAAGTTCTGTCCAATGGTGTAATCGCGTCGCCGATGGTTCAGTATCGCTCGACGTTCGTCATGAAACTGCCTGAGGAAGCTCTGTTCAATGTGAACATGCAGCAGAAGGACATGCTGCTCGCGCTGGAAATGGGACGAAAGCTTGATGTTCCTCTGCCAACAACCGCCGTCACCAATGAATTTCTCACCGCGGCTCGCGGCATGGGCTTTGCCGACAAGGATTTCGCAGTTGTCTTCAATGTCCTCGCGAAGATGGCGGGTGTGGATCCGGCGAAGTAGGCCTTAAACCTTACCCCACAATCGAGACGATGCGAGATCGGCACCCCGCCGCAACGACTGGAGTTTCAGCCAAACGGCCGGCTCGATCACCCATTCCCGTCGAGTAAATGTTCCAAAGCCGCAGTCCGTGCCCGCTATGACGCGCTCCCTGTCGCCGACAGCAGCGACAGCCTCTTCAATGCGTCGCGCCACGACTTCAGGGTGCTCTACGATGTTGCTCGTCGTTTCAACGCATCCCGGAATCAGCACCATATTGTCCGGCAGCGGGTGCCGGCGCAGTGCGCTGTATTCGTGTTGATGTCGCGGATTCGCGAATTCGATGCTCAGGGCGCCGACATTTGCCTGATACAACACCGGCAGAATCAGATCCAGCGCCACGTCGAACACATGGGGGCCGTCCCAGTTGCCCCAGCAGCAATGCAGCCTCACGCGATCCCGCGGGATACCTTCAATGCCCTTGTTGATTGCAGCGACATTTCTTTCAATGGCGGAAATGAACTGCGAATCCGAAAGATCACGAAAGAACATCGAGCGGTCCATCGCGAGGTCCGGAGAGTCGATCTGCACAAGAAAGCCTGCGTCGTGTATTGCGCGGTACTCCTGATTCATCTCGCGAGCGAGCGCATCGAGATACGACTCCCGGGAGTCGTACCAGGCGTTTAACATCGTGCTGGAAATGATTCCTGGAGACGGCGCCGTCATGAAGCATTCGCGGAACGCACCAGCAGCCTTTGCCGTGCGCATGAGGCGTTCGGTTTCTTCCCTGATGATCGAGGCTCCGAGATAGCTCACTTCGCCTCGGGCTTCGGGGGCGTTCTGCATTCTGCTGCGTTTTGGAAAGCGGTGCGTCAGAACCTCTACCAGTTCCGGGAATTCTTCGTAGTCTCGTGCGCGGCGTCTCCTGGATTCTCCGGAAAACCCGGACATTCGCTGCGATACATAGGTCTGAAAACCGACGCGCTGCTGTTCTCCGTCGTTGCCGATATCGACACCGGCAGCGGCCTGTTTCTCGACAACCCGGCGCACACCATCGTCGATTGCGCGGGTAAGGTGATCCCGGTCAACTGCTTCTCCTTCCTCGCGCTTAACCAGCAAATCGGAAAGTTCCTCATTGCGCGGCAAGCTTCCGACGTGGGTTACAAGAGTGCGATCGAGGCTGGTGATCATTGACTACTCCATTGAAAAGACAAACGTGGAAGGCCGGAAGAATACTACTTGTCGCGTGATGGAGGCGACCCAAAGTTTCGCCTTTGAAATTCCCCGGGACGGGGGATTGTCAAGAAGAGTCGCCCCGACCTCCGCAATAAAATAGCGAAGCCCCGGTTTGGCCCCACTGCAGAATGGGCGGGCGGTGTGAGACACCGCACCAAAGCATGGAGGCTGCGATGAAACTGACTGCGTTTCGCTTTCTTCCCGCCCTGGGATTGATCTTTCTTCTGCTGTGCCAGAGCGGCTTCTCTCAAAATTTCGGGCCCGATGCGCGGCGAATTGCGCTTGGAGGCGCCGGTGCCACGGGTACCGTGTCCGCCGAAATGGTCGGGAAGCAACAGGGCTACACGTCGATACCCGTTCCCATCGGACTGATCCAGGTATTCAAGAACCGCGAGATCTTCGATCCAACGGATCCAAACTTCGACCCGGTGCGCGCGGTTGAATATGCGGCCGATCCGCTGCACCTGACGATGAACCGCGATAACAATCCGCAGCAGAATCTGTTCATAACGAACCTGATCGACGCCGGATTGAACATCAATCGCGACTTGAACACATATAAGGGCTTCAAACCCGCTCAACACATTCATGCGCAGGGCCTGATTTCGCCGTCATGGGGAACGACGCTTCGCGTGGGGAGCGCAAATGGAAACTCACATGGAATCTACGTGGGTGCCGGGCCGTATCTGGCGATCGGAACTGACCTCGATTTCGATCAGAGGCTGATCGATGTGTTCTCGAGCTCGACGAATCTGTACCACCCCAACAGCTCCTACGTCATTGGTGACGTCACGAACGGACAGGCTGCAGTCGCGCTGACGGGAGGCTATCGTGGCCGCTTCGCCGTGAAGGGTCTCAATAACACATCAAAAGAGGGCGTCTACGTTTCGGCTAACTACAACTATCTCCATGGAATCCACTATGACAACGGAACCATGGCTCTCCAACTCGATACGGACTCGTCCGGTCTGCTTATCGTGACGCCTTCAAGCGTTCCGCTCGTGGTCAACAGAACAACTTCGCGGAAGGGCCATGGTTTCTCGCTGGACCTCGCTACCGGAGTGGTGAAGGGACCATGGACTGTCGGGGTGGGCCTCGACGGCATTGGCAACCGTATCAACTGGAGAGAAGCAACCGCCCGCAGATACGACCTGCAAAACCTGTTCAACGGTGGCGGATTCACCAGCTCTGCGTTGCCTTTGGCCAGCACATCGATTCACGCCACTCTTCCCGTCCGAGCCAAGGGGAACGTGGAATACACGTCAGGACGCTGGACCGCAGCGACCGAAATGGGCAGGGGCTTCCACGGATTCGATTTCAACGGTGGTGCGGAATACCGCTTCGGCCCGCTCGCATTCCGAGGTGGCACACGCTACAACCGGCACCTCTGGCACGGATCGACAGGGCTCGGGTTCAACATCATTCCAAAGGTAGGCATCGACTTTGCCGCGTTCCAGAACACAACCAATCTGGAGAATGATCACCGGCTCTCTTACGCCGTTTCGCTCCGCATCAATCATTCTGACCGGTAGCTGTTCGTTTCCTGCCTGACGTATCATCGTCGGGGAAGAAATTAGGGGACGGACTGGAAATTGGAGGTTGGAGATTGGAAATCTTAAACTGGACCACTCTGCCGTAAAGCTTCGGTTCAATTCAAGATTTCCAATCTCCAACCTCCAATCTCCAGTCCGTCCCCTAATTCCTTCCTTCTCCCAGTCATGGAATTCGAACTGAGTTATCTCCTGAAGATCCTGGCCTGTTTTGCGATCGGCGCCATCCCGTTTGCGAAGGTCGCCATGTGGGGTACAGGCATCGATATCACCAAGGTTGGCTCCAGGAATCCTGGTTTCAACAATGTTCTTCGCGTTTCGACAAAGCCTCGCGCGGCCATCGCGCTCATCGGCGATATCACAAAAGGTCTGATCGCTGTCCTACTGCTTCGTGGCGATGCCCCGCCGCAAGTCGCATGGATGATGGGTATCGCCGCGGTCGCGGGACATTGCTGGAGTCCTTTCTGTGGCTGGAATGGCGGCAAGGGTGTCGCGACGACAGTCGGTGTTTTGTTGGCGCTGGCCTGGAAGCCGACACTGATTTGCCTGCCGCTCTATGTCATTGGCCGCTGGTTTGGACGCCGGATGGGCTGGAAGCAGGAAGGAGCCATCTCATCGCTCACGACAATGTTTGTCCTGGCGACTCTGGTGTTCACGATACCGGCTTACATCTTGTTTGCGATTGTCCTGATTCGCCACATCCCCAACTTGAGAGAAATTTTCAGGAAGTAACCCGTTTTCCCGTAAAATCGCGGTTTGAGTTCTTCGGAAACATTCCAGAAGGCGGTTAGCCGCACTCCAGCATCTGACGGTTCCCTGATCACTCCGGCGCCGCAGTCCGCGCCCTCAGAAGCCGACGCAGAGAGCCTCGACGTATGGGGATTTCGCGACACGCATTTCGACGTCAGCGAGAATGGCCACGTCATTATCCGCGGAAATCGCTACGAACTGAGCGGCAAGGAACTCCCGCGTTTTCTTCCATGGGTTCGTGAAGTTCTTGAAGTGAATCTGAATCCAAAAGAAATTCACGCTCCCCGTTATCCGACGGCTATTCCCGAACCCAACCTGCCGCAGGAACTTCTCACGACGTTGCAAAGTTTTCTTTCTCCTGCGCAAATCGATACGAGTGGCGAGATCCGGATGCGTCACGGCCACGGACATACGCAGGAAGAGATGTACGCCATCAAATACACGCAGCTTGGGCGCGTTCCGGATGTTGTCGTGTATCCCGAGTCCGACGAACAGGTGACAAAGCTGGTGGAAGCCGCCAGGCAGCACGACGCGACGCTCGTTCCCTATGGCGGTGGAACGAATGTGACGGACGCCCTTCGGTGTTTCCCGAACGAGCGCCGATCGATCGTGTCCGTCGATATGCGACGGATGAATCGCATCGTCTGGATCGATCGTCAGAACATGCTTGCCTGCATTCAAGCCGGCGCTGTTGGTCGCCAGATCATGTCCGAGTTGCGGAAGTACGGCGTGACCATGGGACATGAGCCCGATAGCGTGGAGTTTTCCACTCTCGGCGGCTGGATCGCGACGAACGCCAGCGGCATGAAGAAAAACAAATACGGCAACATCGAGGACCTGGTCCTCGACGTTAGCGTGGTGACCGCGGCAGGAACGCTGGAACGATCCGGATGTGCACCGCGAGAGTCTGTCGGCATGGATCTTCGACGGTTGATCTTTGGGTCCGAAGGTACGCTCGGTATCGTGACTTCAGCGGTTGTGAAGATCTTTGCCCTGCCCGAGGTGCAGGAATACGGATCCGTTCTGTTTCCGACTTTCGAGGATGGCTTCCAGTTCATGTATGACCTGACACGGGAGACCACTCCGCCTGCGAGCGTGCGCTTGGTAGACAATCTCCAGTTTCAGTTCGGACTTGCCTTGAAGCCGAAATCGGGTGGTCTGGGAAAGCTGAAGAGCCGAATCGAGAGGTTGTTCGTCACGAAGGTCAAGGGATTCGAGCCGAACAAGATGGTCGCCTGCACGCTTGTTTTCGAGGGGACGCACGAAGAGGTCGAACAGCAGCAGAAGACGCTCTATCGCATTGCAGCGCGCCATGGTGGCATGAAGGCAGGAAGCGAGAACGGGCGGCGCGGATATCAGTTGACGTACAGCATCGCCTACATCCGCGACTTTCTGATGAACTACTACATCATCGCGGAGTCCTTCGAGACGTCGGTCGCATGGAGCGATGCCCTGGCGCTGTGCAACAACGTCAAGGCACGGCTCCAGAAGGAGTATGCAGACCGCAAGTTGCCCGGAAAACCCTTCGTGACGGCACGGGTGACGCAGGTTTATCGAACGGGCGTCTGCATCTATTTCTACTTCGGGTTCTATTACAAGGGAATTGCCAATCCGCATGAAGTCTATCTGGAACTTGAGAATGTGGCTCGAGACGAAATCCTTAAGTCCGGCGGATCCCTGTCTCATCACCACGGCGTTGGGAAACTGCGGAGGGCGTTCCTGCCTCGCATCATGTCTCCTGCGGCACTCCAGTGGAAACGTGAACTGAAGAAGGGTCTCGATCCTGGAAACCTTTTTGGTGCGGGAAATCAGGACCTGGATACTCGATGAGCAAGGGCGGAAAGTGGGCCATCGTTACCGGAGCCTCCTCCGGGATCGGCAAGGCCCTCGCGCTGGAATTTGCATCCGGCGGTTTCAACGTCGTTCTTACCGGGCGGAATGAACAGGCTCTCGCACAGGTTGCCAAAGACTGCAGCGCCCGATTCAGGGTTGCCACGGACATCATCGCTGCGGAGTTGTCCCGCTCCGATTCGACAGACCGACTGATCGCGGCAATTACTGCTCAACCCCGTGAATACGAAATCCTCGTGAACAATGCCGGCTTTGGTGTGAATGGAACGTTCTCCGACACGGATATCCAAAGCGAGATCGATCTGCTCAACGTTCAACTGACGGCAGCGCTCAAGTTGACGAAGACCGTCCTGCCGGGGATGATTTCGCGAAGGAGCGGGCGAATCCTGAATGTGGGATCGGTCTATTGTTACGCGCCCGTTCCGTTCCAGTCGGTCTACAGCGCATCCAAGGCTTTCCTCCTTTCGTTTTCAGCAGCGATTCGAAATGAACTGGCGGAGTCGGGTGTCACAGTGACCGTCTTCTGCCCGGGAATCACGCAGACTGAATTCAGGTCAAGAGCCGGCATAGCCGAGAAGAACAGGGATTCGGGGATGACCGCCGAGGCTGCCGCTCAGATTGCTTTTCAGGAGACGATGCGAGGGAAGGCGGTGGTGATTCCTGGAATGGCCAATCGGCTTTTCGTGTTGGCTGCCAAGCTTCTGCCGAACACGTCGTTTACGAACGTCATCCGGTATATCAACAAGAAGCGCGGGCATAAGAGCTAGGGATCCTCACGCCCTGAAGATCCCTCCCCCTACGCCCCCGCCTTCTTCGACGATCCAAACATCGGCCGGATCCACTTCTCGATTCCTTTTGTATGGATGTTCACCCAGTAGTCGGCCCAGTCGATGCTTTCGGGATTCCATCGGATTCGCTCGAGGTCTTCGTCCGAGAGCATCGCGGCAGCTTCGCGAATATTTCGTGTCTCGAAGATGAAGCTGTTGTGGAACATGAACGGGAGAAACTTGTCCAGAGTGATTTCCTGTGCGCGGATCTGGCGTCTGGTGTCGCGAAGGCTCTTGAGATACGGATCGACCTTCTTTGCGCCGAGCAAAGTCTTCCCCAGGGTCAGGGCAGCGTGGATGATGTCCAGCCCGCGGTGGAGACGCGAGCGGCGGGCCTGTAGCGACTCAACACTAATTACCTGGGTTTCGACATAGGCTTTCCACGCGTTTGCCAGCCGATTCCCTTCCTTCTTATGTTTGTGCTTGTAGCGGGAGTTCATGCCGAGGAAAGACACCAGCCTCGGAAG
>Ga0070675_100002606_pt1 | contig 13531 bp, 13 predicted proteins | sample KBSM43metaG_FD_65343 | JGI IMG/M metagenome (GOLD analysis project Ga0070675, IMG submission 65343) | Miscanthus rhizosphere microbial communities from Kellogg Biological Station, Michigan, USA - KBS M4-3 metaG | ecosystem: Host-associated > Plants > Roots > Rhizosphere > Soil ...
CGGAGGCGGACCGCGACCGCCAGAACGCCGAGGACATGCGGCGGTCCGAGCGGATCGCGGCCGTCGTCGCCCTGCGCGCGCTCGGCTACGACGTGCAGGCGACCCCGAGCGGCGTGCTCGTGACGAGCGTCTATACAAACGTCCCTGCCGCGAAGGTGCTCGAGGCAAACGACGTCATCGTCGGAGTCGACGGGGTCGCGGTCCGGACGCCGGCCGAACTGCGCCGCGAGATCGGCCGAGTCACGCCCGGCTCCGACCTGCGACTCTCGATCCGTCGCGGCGGCGAGCTCCAGGACGTCACGGTGCGCACGATCCCGAACCCGCAGGACCCGTCACGCGCAGTGGTCGGGATCCTCGTCGACCAGGACGCGAAGATCGAGCTGCCGATCGACGTGGACATCGACCTCGGGCGGGTGGGCGGCCCGTCGGCGGGCCTCCCCTTCGCGCTCGAGATCGCACGAAAGCTCGGCCGCGACGTCACCCATGGTTGTCGGGTCGCGGCGACGGGCGCGCTCGCCCTCGACGGCACGGTGATCCCGATCGGCGGCGTGAAGCAGAAGACCATCGGAGCACGCCGCGCGGATGTGGATTTGTTCCTCGTCCCGGCCGGCGAGAACGCGAGGGACGCACGGGCCAATGCGAAGGGCCTGCCGATCATCCCTGTTGAAAGTTTTCAACAGGCGTTGCGGAAGCTGGCAACGAATCGCGTTAAGTGCTGAATTTGCAGGTACTTGTCCTCACTGACAACACGCGCAATTTGCGGCGAATTCGTCACGGGCGGGGGTTGTCCGACCCATGCCCGCTCGCCAGAATGCTGGCTGGTCGTGAGGGGCGACCGCAACCTAAATGGCGGCAAAGAAGCGCATACCCGTGACCTGCGACGACTGCTACTTCCGGCAGGAGGGTCTCTGCGCGCTCGCCGGCAACGTGCCTTGCCCGACCTTCCGCGCGACCACGCGCGGCACACTCGCACCACCACAGCAGCCTCGTCTCGTGCCGCGTATGCCCCAGCCGGTCCAGGTCGGTCAGGCCGCCTAGACTGCGGGCGTGAGCTCGCAGGGCAGCGCGCCCCTCAAGTCCGAGAAGAACACGCCGTGGAAGCTGATCGTCTTCGCCGTGCTCGCGGTGTACGTGCTCCTGATCATCTTCCTGAACCGCAAGCAGGTCGAGGTCAGCTTCGTGTTCTTCTCGGCCGAGATCTCGCTCCTCGTCCTCATCGTGCTGTGCGTCGGGCTCGGGTTCGCGGCCGGCTACCTCTTCGAGCAGCTCCGCGACCGGCGCAAGCAGCCGTAGCTCAGCCGAGGAGGCGCATCACGCGCTCGACGCCCTCGGTGATCCGCTCGGGCGTCTCGTAGCTGTAGGCGAGGCGCGCGCTCGTCGTGCCCCCGCCTGAGCCGGCCGCGAAGAAGCCGGGGCCGGGGATGAACGCGACACCCTCCCGCTCCGCGTCGGCAGCGAGCGCATTGGCGTCTGCGCCGTCGAGCTCGAGCCAGACGAAGTAGCCGCCTGCGGGATGGCTCCACGAGACGCCGCCCGGCGCGTTGGCGTCGAGGGCCGTGAGCATCGCGTCCCGACGCGCCTGGAGCTCCGACCGAACGTGCGCGAGGTTCGGCTCGAAGTTGCCGCGGGCGATGAACTCGTGGACGACGGCCTGCGGGAGGAACGGCGGCGAGATGTACGTCGACACGGCGCGCTCCTCGAACGCGGGCGCGTCCGCCTCGGGCAGGACGAAGTAACCGCTCCGCACCCCCGGCGCCACGGTCTTCGAGAACGAGGACGTGTACGTCACGAGCTCGCCGCCTTCGAGGTCGAGCAGGCTGGCCTCCATGTCGCCCTCGAAGCGGACGAGGCCGTACGGGTCGTCCTCCAGTACCGCGAGCCCGTGCTCCCGGACGACCTCGACCAGACGCGCCCGCCGCTCCGCGGAGAGCGTCCGGCCGCTCGGATTCTGGAACGTAGGGATCGAGTAGAGGAACGACGGCTGCTCGTCGCGGCTGCGCAGCTCGGCGTCGAGCGCCTCGGGATCGAGCCCTTCGTCGTCCATGTGCAGGCCGACGATCTCGACGCCGTCCCGCGCGAGGATCTTCAGCGGCCGGTCATATGTCGGCGCCTCGACGAGAACACGCCCCGGCGTCCGTGCGAGCTGCTCGGCGGCATAGAAGACGAATCCCTGCAGACCTCCGACCGTGAGCACGACCCGTTCGGGCGCGATCCCGTGCCGTTCCGCGACCCACTCCCGCAGCGGGCCGTACCCGCCGCCGGGGCCGTATGCGAAGACCCTGTCGCCGTCGCGCTGGGCGACTGCGTGAGCGCAGTCGGCGAGCTCCCGAGCCGGGACGAGCTCGGGCGCGGGCGCACCTCGTGCGAAGGAGATGGCCGGCTGAGACACCCCGTCGAGCCTACGCGAAGAACGTGTCGTCGTCGGAGTACGGCGGGACGCAGCAGCAGAGGAGCGTCACGCCCGTGTCCGCGGCAGCCAGCTCGTGCCAACTGCCGGGCGGGATGAGGACCGCATCGCCCGGCTCGACCATGCGGGTCTCGCCGTCGACCTCCATCCGGCCTCCGCCGTCGAGGATGAGGTAGATCTCCTCGCTCCGCGCGTGGTAGTGGCGCTGCGTCGACTGGCCGGGCTCGAGTGACGCCTCGGCCAGGCTCTGCACCTCGGTATGGAGGTACTCGCGAATCGTCGAGCCGTCCTTCGTCGTGAACGGCGTCGCGTCCCGGTCGCGGTTGCGCAGTTCCACGCGGCGACTGTAGCCGCGCTACCCGCCGACGATCTCGGCGACGATCTGCGCTGCTTCGGTCGGCGTCTTCCCGACGCGGATCCCGCGCGCCTCGAGCGCCTCCTTCTTTGCCGTCGCGGTGCCCGCCGAGCCCGAGATGATCGCCCCGGCGTGCCCCATGGTCTTGCCGGGCGGCGCTGCGTATCCCGCGATGTAGCCGACGACCGGCTTCGACATCTCTGCCTCGATGAAGGCGGCGGCTTTCTCCTCCTCGTCGCCTCCGATCTCGCCGACCATGATCACCTGCTCGGTCTGCTCGTCGGCCTCGAAGAGCCGAAGAATGTCGATGAAGGACGAGCCGACGACCGGGTCTCCACCGATCCCGACGATGGTCGAGCAGCCGAGTCCGAGCTGTGTGAGCTCGTGACCGATCTGGTACGTGAGCGTGCCGGAGCGCGACACGAGCCCGACGGAGCCCTCGCGGAAGATCTCGGCGGGGATGATCCCCACGTTCGCCTTCCCGGGCGAGAGCGCCCCGGGACAGTTCGGCCCGACGATGCTGACGTCCCGGTCCTCTACGAATGCGTGCAAGCGGAGCATCTCGTGCGCGGGGACACCCTCGGTGATGCAGACCACGGTGCGCACGCCCGCGCCGACCGCCTCGTACATCGCGTCTGCAGCGAACGGCGCCGGGACGAAGACCATCGCAGTGTTTGCGTCGGTCTCGCGGACAGCGGCGGCGACCGAGTCGAAGACGGGGATGCCGTCGACGTCCTGCCCGCCCTTCCCCGGAGTGACGCCCGCGACGACGTTGGTCCCGTGCGAGCGGTTGCGGAGACCGTGGAAACGCCCCTCCGAGCCGGTCAGGCCCTGCACGACGAGCCGCGTGCCCGAGTCGACGAGAATCGCCATCAGACCGCCAGCTCCACGGCCCGGCGCGCACCGTCGAGCATGGTCGCCTCGGTCGAGAGGTTGGGCAGCGCTGCATCACCAAGGATGCGGCGGCCCTCCTCCGCATTCGTGCCGTCGAGCCGCACCACGATCGGGAGCTCGAGCCCCATCTGGGCGACCGCCTGCAAGATCCCGCGTGCGACCTCGTCGCAGCGGGTGATGCCGCCGAAGATGTTGAAGAAGATCGCCCTGACCTGCGGGTCGCGCGTGATGACCTCGAGCGCTTCGACGACGCCCTGTGCATCGCCGCCACCACCGAGGTCACAGAAGTTCGCGGGGCGCCCGCCGGCGAACGTCACGACGTCGACGGTCGCCATCGTGAGACCGGCCCCGTTGCCGAGGACACCGACTTCGCCGTCGAGCTTGACGTACGTCACGCCCTTCTCGCGCGCGAGGGCCTCGAGCGGGTCCGCCGCAGAGACGTCCCGAAGCTCGGCGATGTCGGGATGCCTGAACAGCGCGTTGTCGTCGACCGTGAACTTCGAGTCGAGCGCCCGAACCTCGCCCTCGGGAGTGACGATGAGCGGGTTGATCTCGCAGAGCATCGCCTCCGCCCCGACGAAGGCGTCGTACAGCTTCTGGACGACCGCCGCGATCTGTTTCTGCTCCCCCGGGTCGGTGACGCCACCCTCGTAGACGAGCCTTCGGGCGTGCCACGGGTGGCAGCCCTCGAGCGGGTCGACGTGCAGGCGCACGAGGGCATCGGGACTCGTGGCCGCGACCTCCTCGATCTCCATCCCGCCCTGCGTGGTGAACATGAAGAGCGGCTTCTTGGCACTGCGGTCGAACGTGAGCGAGAGGTAGTACTCGCGCGCGATGTCCGAGGCGCGCTCGATCCACAGCTTCGAGACGACGTGGCCGCGGATGTCCATGCCCAGGATCTCGCGAGCTCGCGCCTCGACCTCGTCGCCCGACTCGGCGAGTTTGATTCCGCCTGCCTTGCCACGACCTCCGGTGAGCACCTGCGCCTTCACCACCACCGGGTATCCGAGCGCGTCCGCCGCCGCTCGCGCGTCCTCAGGATCGAGCGCGAGGCGGCCCTCCGAGACCGGGATCCCGTGACGCCGGAAGAGCTCCTTCCCCTGGTACTCGTGGAGGTCCAAAGCGCGCGCGAGTCTACCGCCTCGACTCCCGAGGCCGGTCGGGCCGTATGCGAGCATCTCCGCCGATGAGCCGGTCCTCCCTCATCGTCCTCCTCGCACTCGGTGCGACCTTCGCAGGCTTCGTCCTCGCGTCGAATGCCGAGCGCCTACGGGGCGACGACTCGTCCGTGGCGCCGAGCGCCGCAGCAGGCCCGCAGACTGCCGAGCTCGACTGGAACGAGCCGTACGGGGAGAAGGGCGAGCAACTCGTCTTCATCGTGGATGGGCTCGAGGTCACGGAATCGGGCTGGAAGGCCCGAATCGGCATCGAGAACCGGACCAAGGCGGGCTGGGAGCTCGCGCCGGGTGCGACGCCCGAAGGGTCGTTCGGGCTCCAGCTGTTCGAGACGAAGGACAAAGCCGAGCTCGAGGAGCGCAACCGGGCGGGCACTCTTCCGGCTGTTCGCGCGGCGACGCGCTACGAGCCCGAGCTCCCGCGCATCCTCGAGCCCGGTAGCTCCTGGCACGGCACCATCTCGGCCCGCGGACCGCTTCTCGCGGGCAGCTTCGCACGCGTGGTGTTCGGCACACTCGTCGCCGTCGGACAGCCACCTGAGGATCTCGGCGAGATGGTGGTGTGGATCACCGACCACGCGTACGAGCTGCAGCCCTGAGTCAGCGCACGACCCGTGCGGCGTACCCCGCCTGCGGCTCCGGATCCCCACCGCAGCTCGCCGGAACGGCCGGTCCCACCCGCTCCTCGACGACGGCAGCGTGCTCGCGGCCGTCTAGGCCCCGGAATCGGACGATCGCATCCTCGACAGCGACGAAATGGAGATCGGCGACCGCCTCGATCCCCTCCGCGTCCCGCACCGCCAGCTCGGCCGCCTGCACACCGGCCGGGTAGGCCACGCGCCCGCGATAGTGCGCGAGGTCGATGCGCCCGGCGAGCGCATCCGCGACGACGGCCGCCGCGATCTCCGGTGCGAGGCGGCCGAGGTGGATCCCGGCAGGAAGGACCAGCACGTTGGCTGCGAAGCGGTGGCCGCCCTGGTGCGACGAGAGCCAGAGCTCGTCGTCGGCGAGCCGGGCAGTGAGCGCGCCGTACACGGCCGTCCCACGGAGCGCGCAGCAGGCGTCGCGCGTTCCGTGACCACACACGAGGACGAGCTCCGCGTCCGTCTCCTCCCCGCCGCCGACGAGATCCACCTCCGAGACGTCGCCGGGGCTCACGAGCTCGAAGCGCCGCACGACGCGACGGGACTCGTCGGCGTGCACGACGAACGCAAGTGCTGCCGCAGGTCGTGCGCGGCCAGGTCGCCGGATGAACAACAGCCGCGACGACGGCGTGCGCTCGAGCCATTCGCTCGCCGCCCGGCGAGCCGCCTCGGGAAGGCCCGCTCCGCCGCCGACGTCCCGGTTCCAGGTCCCGGGCAGCTCGACGAGGAGCCAGTTCTTCGCATGCGTCGCCGTGGCTCCGAGCAGCTCGCCGGCGAGCTCGGAGAGGTCGGAACACCGGGGCGACGTGCTCACTCGCTCGCGAGCAAGCAGATGACCTGACCGTTCGCGACCTGATCGCCGGGGGCGACCGCGAGCTGAGCCACGACGCCGTCGCCCGAGGAGACGATCTCGTTCTCCATCTTCATCGCCTCGACGACGCAGATGAGATCTCCGGCGGTCACCGGGGCTCCCTCGCTCACCGCGACCGACAGCACCGTCCCCTGCATCGGGCTCGTGATCGCGCCGACGGCGTCGCCCCCGAGCCCCTTGCTGCGTTCCCGGTGGCGGCGAGCGAGCTCGACCCACGGCTGCTCCGGCTCGCGCAGGCGCACCTCGTGTCGGCGACCGTCGATCTCGACGGCGAGAACCTGCTCGCGCGAGGCCGATGTGCGCCCATCGGCGGCAGCAATCGCATCCCAACGCGGACGGGAACGCTCGAGCTTCGCGGCACGCTCGGCGAGAGCCTCCGACTCGACCACGCCGTTACACGTCCCGCCCTCGATGAAGCAGGGCGAGGCGAGGAGAGCGCGATGGAACCCGAGCAGCGTCACCGGTCCCTCGATCACGAACTCCTCGAGCGCGCGCAGCATGCGCCTGCGGGCGTGCTCGCGGTCGACGTCGTGGACGATGAGCTTCGCGATCATCGGGTCGTAGAGATCCGAGATGTCGTCGCCGGCGCGAACCCCGGAGTCGACGCGCACCCCGATCCCTGCAGGCTCCCGGTAGGCAGTGATCCTGCCGGGCGAGGGCAGGAAGGAGTGGGCGACGTCTTCGGCGTTGATCCGACACTCGATGGCGTGGCCACGCAGGACGACCTCGTCCTGCGCCACGGAGAGCGGCTCGCCCGCCGCGACGCGGATCTGCTCGCGGACGATGTCGACCCCCGTGACGACCTCGGTGACCGTGTGCTCGACCTGCACGCGCGTGTTCATCTCGAGGAAGTAATAGGAGCCGTCGGCGTCCAGCAGGCCCTCGATCGTCCCGGCGGAGCGGTACCCGACGGCGCGAGCGGCGTCGACGGCGATTCCTCCGATGCGTGTTCGGAGCGCGTCGTCGACCGCCGGCGAGGGAGTCTCCTCGACGAGCTTCTGGTGTCGCCGCTGGATCGTGCAGTCGCGCTCCCCGAGGTGAACGACAGTGCCGTGCGAGTCGGCGAGGACCTGCACCTCGACGTGGCGCGGGTCCTCGAGGTAGCGCTCGACGTAGACGGCTGCGTCGGCGAAGTAGGCCTCGCCCTCGCGCCGCGCGCTTTCGAAGGCACGCTCGACCTCGTCCTCGCCGCGCGCCACGCGCATGCCCTTGCCCCCACCGCCTGCCGAGGCCTTGACGACGACGGGGTAGCCGACCTCGCTCGCGGCTGCGAGGACGTCCTCGACCGAATTCGCGGCCGAGGTCGTGCCGGGGACGACGGGAACGCCCGCGGCACGCATCCGCTCACGGGCGGCGATCTTCGATCCCATCGCCTCGATCGCCTCCGCCGGCGGTCCGATCCAGACGAGCCCGGCCTCCTCCACCCGGCGCGCGAACGCGGCGTTCTCCGCGAGGAAGCCGTACCCCGGATGTACGGCCTCGGCCTCGGCGCGAAGGGCCGCCTCGACGATCAGGTCGCCGCGCAGGTACGACTCGGGTGCAGGGCCAGGCCCGAGCAGGTACGCCTCGTCGGCGACGGCGACGTGGAGGCGATCGCGGTCGACCTCCGAGTAGACCGCAACGCTCCCGATCCCGAGCTCGCGGAGCGTGCGAAACACGCGGATCGCGATCTCGCCCCGGTTGGCAACGAGGATCTTCCGGAAGGCCGCCACGGGACGCGTATTCTCCCGAACGGTGAGCCTCCCGGACCAGCTGACGGTTGCGCGGGTCGCGGCTGTCCCGGTCGTCGTGGTGCTCTTCGCCTGGAACTTCCCGAACCACGCGTACTGGGCGACGGCAGTCTTCGTCGTCGCGATGGCGACCGATCAGATCGACGGCTGGCTGGCCCGCCGTAGCGGCACGAGCTCGGCACTCGGCACCCTGCTCGACCCCGTCGCGGACAAGGTGCTCGTGCTCGCCGCTCTCGTCATGCTCATCGGCGAAGGAGTCGCGCCTGCCTGGATGATCGCGCTCATCGTCGTGCGCGAGATCCTCGTCTCCGGCCTGCGGCTGGCTGCCGTCGAGCGCGGCGTCGTCCTCGGCGCACGCGACCTGGGTCGCGCCAAGACCTGGGCACAGGCGCTCGCCGCCACGATCGCGGGCCTCGCGGCCGCCGGGCTCTGGAGCGACGACGTCGCTTGGTGGGCGCTGCTGATCGCGCTCGTCGCGACCTGGGTCTCGGGCCTCGACTACGCGCGCGTCGCGCCACGGGTGCTGCGCGGGGAGGGCGCGTAGCCGGCGTCGGCGTCGCCCCGCTCGACCCCCTCCGACAGCGCTGCCTGTCTCCAGGCGCTCTCGTACGCCTGCACGCGAGGCGTGCTCGCCCCGACCGAGCCGAGCGCTGAGTGAAGAGCGCGCTCGGTCGCGTCGTCGACCGCAGGAGTGACGGACAGCTCCACGGCCGGAGGGTAGTACGCGCATACGCTTCCCGCTCGTGGACGACCGCCTCCGCCCACTGTGGGATTTCGACGACCTCGACGCGACGGAGGCGCGGATGCGCCGGCAACTCGTGGACGAGTCGACCGAAGCCTGCCAGGCGGAGGTACTGACGCAGCTCGCGCGGATCGAGGGTCTCCGCGGCGAGTTCGCACGCGGCGACGCGCTGATCGACGAGGCGGTCCGGCTCGCCGGCGACGACGCCGCCCCCGTGGCGCGGATCGACCTCGAGCGCGGACGCCTGCTGAGGTCGAGTGGTGACGACGAGTCGGCGCGCCCACTGTTCGAGTCGGCCTACGCGAGTGCACTCGCGGCCGAGCAGTACTTCATGGCCGCCGACGCCGCGCACATGGCCGCCCTCGTCGCCGGCGATCCAGAGGCCTTCGTCGACTGGACGAACCGCGGCGTCGAGCTCGCCGAGGCACACGAGCCGGCCGCGTACTGGGCCGGGCCGCTCCTGAACAACCTCGGCTGGGAATACCACGACGCCGGGGAGCTGGAGCCGGCTCTCGACGTGTTCGAGCGTGCGCTCGAGGTGCGCGAACGCGATCCGGAGAACGGCGACGGACTGTCCCTCGCCCGATACGCGGTCGGCAAGACGCTGCGCGGCCTCGGACGAGCGGACGAGGCGATTCCGCTCCTCGAGCAAGCCGTCGCCTGGGCGACGAGTGCACACCGACCGGACGGCTGGTTCCATGAAGAGCTCGCCCTCGACTACGCGGCAACCGGTCGGGAAGACGACGCGCGCGAGCAGGCGCGCGTCGCGATCCCGCTACTCCAAGCCGAGGACCCGGCGTTCGCAGGCGACGCCGAGCGGCGAGCGCGCCTCGACGCTCTCGCCTGAGCGCTAGAGCGGGATGTTCCCGTGCTTGCGCCTGGGCACGGACTCGCGCTTCGAGAGCGCCGTCTCGAGCGCCGAGATCAGTACCGGTCGCGTCCGGCGCGGCTGGATGACGTCGTCGACGTAGCCCCGCTCCGCCGCGGTGTACGGGTTCGCGAACCGCTCCGTGTAGTCGGCGATCAGCTCCTCGCGTCGCGCGTCCGGATCCTCGGCCTCAGCGAGCTCGCTGCGAAAGACGATGTTGACCGCGCCTTCGGGCCCCATGACCGCGACCTCCGCGGTGGGCCACGCGACGTTGAAGTCCGCGCGGATGTGCTTCGAGGACATCACGTCGTACGCGCCGCCGTACGCCTTGCGCGTGATGACCGTGAGCTTCGGCACCGTTGCCTCCGCGTAGGCGTAGAGGAGCTTCGCCCCGTGCCGGATGATCCCGCCCCACTCCTGCGCCGTCCCCGGCAGGAAGCCGGGCACGTCCACGAAGGTCACGAGCGGGATGTTGAACGCGTCGCACGTCCGCACGAAGCGCGCAGCCTTCACCGAGGCGTCGATGTCGAGCACGCCGGCCAGGGCGCCGGGTTGGTTGCCCACGACGCCGACCGAGTGCCCGCCCAGCCGCGCGAACCCGCACACGATGTTCTCGGCGAAGTGCGCGTGCACTTCGAGGAAGTCCCCGTCGTCGACGACACGCTCGATGACGCCCTTGATGTCGTATGGCTTGTTCGGGCTGTCGGGGACGAGCGTGTCGAGTGACGAATCTTCGCGGTCGACGGGGTCCGAGGGTGGCGCGTACGGCGGCGAGTCGAGGTTGTTCTGGGGGAGGAACGACAGCAGGTAGCGAGCCTCCTCGAGGCACGCCTCCTCGTCCGCAGTGGTGAAGTGCGCGACGCCCGAGCGCGTCGCATGGGTGGCGGCGCCACCGAGTTGCTCGAAGCTCACGTCCTCGCCGGTGACCGTCTTCACGACGTCGGGACCCGTGATGAACATGTACGAGGTCTCCTCGACCATGAGCACGAAGTCGGTTATCGCGGGTGAATAAACGGCCCCGCCGGCGCACGGTCCCATGACGAGTGAGATCTGCGGGACGACGCCCGACGCCTGCACGTTGCGCCAGAAGATCTCCGCGTAGCCGGCGAGCGACACGACGCCCTCCTGGATCCGAGCACCGCCCGAGTCGTTGATCCCCACCACCGGGCAGCCGTATTTGACGGCCAGGTCCATGACCTTGCAGACCTTCTCGGCGAAGACCTCGGACAGCGAGCCGCCGAAGATGGTGAAGTCCTGGGAGAAGACGAACACCTTGCGGCCGAGCACCGTTCCGTAGCCCGTGACGACGGCGTCGCCCCAGGGCCGGTTCTCACCCATGCCGAACTCGGTCTCGCGGTGCCGGACGAAGCGGTCGAGCTCGACGAACGAGCCTGGATCGAGGAGCTTCGCGATGCGCTCGCGCGCGAGCAGCTTGCCCCGCTCGCGCTGCCGTTCGACGTACCTCTCACTCGCCGGGTGGAGTGCCTCGTCACTGAGCTCCTCGAGCCAGCGGAGCTTGGCCTCGGTCGTGTCGTGGATCTCGGCCATCGTGCGCGGAGCCTAACGGGACGACTCGGCGCTGATAGCTTCGCGGCCTTGGCGAGCACTCCGATCGACCGCTCGACCGCGTGGCCGTTCGAAGACGGCGAGCCCGGAGCGTTCACGTACTCGCGCTACTCGGGCCCCACGCTCGTCGAGGCGGAGCGCAAGCTCGGAGAGCTCGACGGCGGCGAGGCGCTGCTCTTCGCCTCCGGCTCCGCCGCGGTGACGTCGCTCCTCGTCGCGCTGCTCTCGCCGGGTGACACGGTCGCCCTCGCGGAGGGCGCGTACTACGGCACCGGCGTCGTCCTCGACGAGCTCGCGCGTTGGGGGATCGAGAAGGTCGAGTTCGACCAGACCGGCCCCCCGCCCGACGGCGCCGACCTCGTGTGGCTCGAGGCGCCGTCGAACCCCTTCCTCACGATGCCGAACTTCGAGGCCGCCGCCGCGCACCCGGCCCGCGTCGTGTGCGACGCGACGGCGGCCACGCCGCTCCATGTCAGGCCGCTCGAGCGCGGCTGCGACATCGCGCTCCACTCGGCCACGAAGTACCTCGCGGGACACGACGACGCCCTCATCGGCGCGCTCGTCTGCGTGCGTCCGGAGGACGCTGCGCGTCTGCTCGAGTTTCGCTCGCGCACCGGCCCCGTGCCCGCGGCGGACACGGCCTGGCTTCTCATGCGAGGGTTGCGTACCCTCGAGCTCCGGGTCGCGCGGCAAACCGCGACGGCGACGACGCTGGTCGAGCGTCTCGGACGGCACGGCGCAGTCGAAGTGGTTCGCTATCCAGGATTCGGAGGGCTCCTGTCCTTCGACGTCGCCGACGCCGACGCGGCGCGACGCGTCGAAACGTCCACGAGGCTCATCGACAACATGACGAGTCTCGGCGGTGTCACGAGCCGGATCGAGGCGCGGGCGCGCTGGGAAGGCGAGCGCGTGCCGCCGGGCCTCCTGCGCCTGTCGGTCGGGCTCGAGGATGCGGATGCCCTCTGGGCCGATCTCGAGCAGGCACTCGCAAACGAATGAGGCTCTTCCGGCGGGACCGCGCCGACCGGCGGCCGGGCAAGACACCGCAGGACGCGGACAAGCTCGCGCTCCGGCGGCTCAAGATGGTGGGTGCGGATCTGTCGTTGCCACGCCACGTCATCCACTTCCTGCTCTTCGAGTCCGAGAGCGACGCACGCGCTGCGGCCGCCACGATCGACGCGGGCGGTGCGTGGACGACTCACGTCGACGCGCCGTCCGAGACTCTCGAGGAGTGGTCGGTACGCGTCGACGGGCACAGGATCGTGGGGGCGGAGACCGTCGCGGCCTTCCGCGCCCAGTTCGTCCAGATCGCGCGCGCACACAACGGCGAGTACGACGGCTGGGAGGCCGCTGCGAAGCCCTAGCTCACCCGCCTAGATGTCGAGGCGCAGCTCCTCGAGGTCGAGGTCGCGCGCGACGCGGATCCAGACGTCGTTCGAGATCACGCCGGTACGCCGCAACTCGACGAGCGCGCCACGCTCCGCCTCGAGCAGCTCCCGGCGAAGCCGCTGGTAGTCCTGCGAGCGCATCTCGATAGCCCCGTCGTCACCGTCGTCGAACCTGGCGCGAAACCGGTTCGTCCGGAACCGGTACGCACCGCGAACACGCTCGGCGGTGTCCTCTCGCACCCAGTCCTCGTCCACGAGAAGCTCGAGCCGCGCAAGCGCCGCCTCGGCCGCGTGAATACGAGCCTTGGCGTCCTCGAGGCCCTCGACACCGTCGTCCTCGAGCCCCAGTGCGCGGATGACGAACGGCATCGTGAGGCCCATCCCGACCAACGTGACGAGGATGACGGCGAAGGTGAGAAAGAGGATGAGATCACGTCCGGGAAACGGGTCGCCATCGTCGGTTCGGAGCGGCAAGGCAAGCGCTGCCGCAAGTGAGACCGCCCCGCGCATGCCGGCCCACGAGACGAAGACCGCCCCGCGCCAGCTCGACATCCGTCTTGCGATCCATTTCGGCGCCTGGAGGACGGCAAAGACCCAGGCGAACCGCAGAACGATGACTGCGCCGCTCACGAGCGCCGCATAGCCGACGAGCGTCGCGGTCGAGTAGTCCCCGAGCGCGTCCAGAACGACGGGGAGCTGTAGCCCAATGAGCACGAAGAGCAGGGCGTTCAGGAGGTACTGGACGATCTCCCAGACCCCCGTCGCCTGCAGGCGGACCTGCGCGTTCGTCAGCTCCGGGGTGTGCCAGCCGAGGTAGACACCGGCCGTCACCGCCGCCAGGACCGCCGAGAAGCCCATGAGCTCGGCCGGGATGAACGCGATGTACCCGGT
>Ga0070675_100002608_pt1 | contig 13528 bp, 10 predicted proteins | sample KBSM43metaG_FD_65343 | JGI IMG/M metagenome (GOLD analysis project Ga0070675, IMG submission 65343) | Miscanthus rhizosphere microbial communities from Kellogg Biological Station, Michigan, USA - KBS M4-3 metaG | ecosystem: Host-associated > Plants > Roots > Rhizosphere > Soil ...
ATGCTGACGCCGTCGCAGGCAAGTGCGCCACCTGCGGGCCGGAACGGTTGGTACACGAGCGAATCGCATGTTATCATGCGCGCATTCCCGCCATCGAAGCACCGCACGTGACGGATGGCTGTTAACCCCTCCGCTGCTGCGCCGCCGGAGATCGATTCCCTCATCGAACGTTGCCTCAAAGGTGATCAGCGCGCGTGGGACGATATCGTGCGTCTCTACTGGCGCAAGGTCTTTAACGTCGCCTATAAGTTCGTCGGCCGACAGGACGAAGCCGAAGATCTCACTCAGGACATCTTTCTCAAGCTGTTCAAGTCGCTGAAGACGTTCGATCGCCGTGCGAATTTCTCCACATGGTTGATCAGCGTCAGCCGCAATCTCTGCATCGATCACTACCGCAGCATGCGCCGCGAGCACGACGTCGTCACGCACGATGTCGACGTGGTGACGCTGGCGCGTCCATCCGTCATCGACAGCCCGCAGGCCGCGCTCGAGCAGCGCGACCGCGTCGCCCTGTTGCGCGCGGCACTCGACAAGCTCGCTCCTTCGCTGCGCACAGCCGTGATGCTGCGCGACATCCAGGAGCTGAGCTATCAGGAAATTGCGGAGAAGCTCGGCGTGCCCGAAGGAACCGTGAAGTCGCGGATTAATCGCGGGCGCACGGAACTCTCGCGGCAGATCGCCCGTCTTCGCGAACAGCAGGAAACCGTACGCATGAAGGGCGCGCGCCGCGCACCCCCGCGTCGCAGAACCGGAGCAACCCGATGAACCTCACGACCGACCACACGCAGGGTGTCGCCATCGTCCGGGTCCAGGAGAGCCGCTTGATGTATCCCCTCCTGCCGGAGTTCGCCAATACGGTCACGTCGCTCATCACGGGCGGCGAGGCAAATGTGCTCCTCGACCTGTCCACCGTCACCTATGTCGACAGCGCGACGATCGGATGCCTCATGGATCTGTACCGACAGGCGACCGCGGCCGGCGGATCGCTCAAGCTCACCGGTGTCCAGAAGCGTGTGGAAACAATGCTGACGATGACAGGTGCGCAGAATTTTCTCGAAATTCACGGTGATGAGCCGTCGGCCATGAAGAGCTTCGGAGCCTGACCATGCGCACGATCAAGACGACGACCGGCGCCTCGATTGAGCTCGACGGAGACCTGCTTGCCATCATGGAAACGCTGTATCGCGAGGTCACCGCCAGGCGCGAGCTGAATCGATCCTTCGAGGACATGACCAGCGAGATCAAACACTTGATTGATCAAATGAGCGACGCCGAGCGGCGCGCCTACTTGCTGGAAAGCTTGTTCCTCAACACCGTCCGCTACGAGAACGACAAGCTCGAAGCGTATATGCGGAAGATCTCGAAGTAGTCAGGTTCGGCCGACCGACGCGTGGCGCTCAATGTCTGCCCTGTTAGGTTCGGGGCGCCTGTTCGTTATCTCGGTGGGAACACGCCTATGCCGAGACTTGATACGTGGAAAGCGATTGCGCGATACCTCGATCGGACCGTGCGCACCGTTCAGCGGTGGGAACGGCTCGAAGGACTTCCAGTACGGCGCCATCTGCACCGGCGCGGCGCCAGCGTCTACGCGTCGCAGTCAGAGGTGGATCAGTGGCGAAGGAGACATGAATCGGTAGCCGGCGTGAGTGCGCCGGTCGGCCATTGCCCGAACTGCGGCTACCCTATTTCCGCGCGAACGGCCTGGGCATCGCGAAACGTGCCGCATCAATCGGCACGTTCGCCTGAATCTGATTGAGCACGATGGTGTTCTGCCCGTCGGTCCAGGTAATCACGGTCTTGAATGGCATCTTGACGCCCGCGACGTCGCGGTAGTCCGAGAAATCCATCTGCGTCGGCACCGTTCCAACAGGGGTGCGATTCCACCGTACCGTGCGCACGAGCAGACCGCTCTCGTCGAAATAGAAATTGACCGGCAGCGGCTGGCCGGCGCTTCTGCCCTGCAATACCTGAATGGGCTTGTCGTCAATGGTGGCCGTGCCCGCCTGCCACCCGGTGAAGGAGTCCTTGATCGTCGCGGGGAACAACGTCAGTGCCTCGATACGCGCGCCTTCGAGGTTGCCACCCGTGAGTTCCATCAGCGGCAGCGGACGCCAGCCTTCGGACACCCATGCCTTCTGACCGTTATAGGTCTTGACGTTCTCGGCATCGGGCGCCCTCACGATCTGCATGCGCTGATTCGGGGCTTTCGCGTTGACCTCGATCGGAATATCAGCGCCGCCGGTGTTGAACCCACCGTAGGTGCCACGCGCGGTGAAACTCGTGAGGGCCGCGACCTTCTGCGCCCCGCCAAGCGCCTGGATGTACTTGGCGAACACCTGGTCGGGTGTGACGGACCGGCTGCGAACGAGCGTAATCGCGTTCGGGTCATCGACCAGGTCGGCGTACTGGAGAGCCAGGCTCGGGACGTCCTCCGGATTCGGGCTGCCGCGATGACAAGTGAAGCACGTGACCCGCGGGCGCCCACCGAAGTTCGCCTCGTTGAGCCCGTTCATCATGTTGATCATCTGCCGCGCTCGCGTAATGAGCGGCGTCGTCGTCGCGAAGGCGGCGCGGTCGTAGTGAATGTCCTGTGAGTGGCAGCTCGAGCAGTCGTACCCGAGCGAGGCGGAAAACATCCCCATCGCGTCCATGAACTGATCGACGGGGATGCCCTTCAAGATTTGAATATTCTTGAAGACCTGGTCGGAAGTGGGCACGGCGGCCGGCCCCGCCTGCTGCGCAATGACGATGGTTCCGAGCCAGCACGTCGCCGCGAGGGCAACCGCTCCGCGAACCACGAACCTACGGCCCACTGCCGACTGCCTCCTGCCCACTGGCTTACTGCTTCACCGGCTGCGCCGCGTCGGGACCACCGGGGCCGAACAGCGGTTTCATGTCGCTTTTCTTCATGATCGTCTGCAGCGAGCCTCGGCTCTCGACGACCTTTCCTGCGAAGCCTTCGAAAATGACGGCGTCGCCGGCTTTCAGATCGTCCGGCCCCCAGCCCTGACGGCGAATGGTGTTCGGGCTCGTGAGCTCCATGTTCCAGTTCGTCACCTTGCCGTCTTTGTCTTTCACGTCGATGTAGACGCGCATGTGCGGATTGGTCCAGGTGACCATGCTGACAACGCCTTCGAGTTTTACGTGCTTGCTGGCGTCGTACTCGGTGTCAAACCCGTGGTGCGCGAGAACCGGGGTCGCGACCGCAATAACCGAGAGCGCCGCGGCCAGGATGCCGAACTTTCTCATTTCCGAAACCTCCAGATGATTGCGTGATCCTCTTACTTCCGTCCGTCCGTACCTTTGCCAACCTCAATCTGGGCGGCACGGCCGTACTCGTTGTCCTCCAGGCAGATGAATTCCATCAGATCCGCCTTGCCCTCGCGGTCGGGCCGCAACAGACGACCGGTGAAATGCAGCTTCACGGGACGCGTGAGCGTGCCGGGGTCCTCGAGCGTGAAGTCGTTTTCGATGCGGCCCCAGCTCGTGCGCGTCCAACGTTCGACCGTGTGGAGCTGCTCCGTGTGCGGTGTGCCGCGGCTGTCGAACCAGAACTTATCGTTATAACCAACGGTGTCGATGACGAGCGTATCGCCTTCCCAGTGGCCGATTGAGTGGCCCCACCAGTTGTTCACCCAGTTCCTGGGGTGTGGACGGCCATCCATGTACACGACGCGATGGGCGCCGGCATCACCTGTCTCGTGCAGCACGTAAATGTGCGTAAGGCCGGTCGACTGGTACTCGTAGGCGAATTTCCAGGGATACGGGTTCACGCGTGGAACGCTCATTGGAAGACATGAGGTGTACGGCTCGTCCTTCGCGACGCGTTTCTCGCGCAGTTCCTTCGCCCACGGCTGCAGCGGCAATTCACCCGGCTTCAATCCCCCGTCGCGCTCGATATCACCATTCGAGCCGCCGCCGACCCACGGTCCAGTGAGGTCGACGTGGCCGTCCGGCATGCGGGGAATCGGATGACTGTTGATCTCGGCCTCCGGGACCGTCGGGCTCCCTGGATTGATGTACCGCACCCCACCGTTGTCGGTGAGCACACCCGCCTGGTTGGTCGTTTCGCGACCGTCACCACGGCCCGGGTTGTCGTTGCCCCGTCCACCTCGCCCGCCCCGTCCCTGCGCCTGCAGAATCGTCGCGAGTGCCGCAACGGTGATCGCGATGACTAAAGCTTTTCTCACGTCAGTGCTCCTCAGAAGCCGTACTTGATGCCGAACTGCATGATTCGCGGATCGCCAGTCATCGTGGTGATCCGCCCGAATGTCCCCGCGGAGATGTTGTTGTTCGGCAGCCCCCAGTTGAAGGTATTGAACAGGTTGAACACCTCCAGCCGAAGTTCGATCGTCCGTGTCGCCGCTAAGGATACGAGACGCGATAGCGCCAGATCCACTTTGTGGAAGCCCGGTCCCTTGATGCTGTTGCGCGTGCTGGTACCGAATCCGCCTGGCGCCGGCTGCGCAAATGCCGCCGGATTGAGGAAATTGTTCAATGTTTTTGCGCCGTATACGTCGTTCGACACCTGATCGACGCGCTGGTTGGCCATGCCGTTGAACGCGTTGTCGCGGCCGCTCAGGATCGACATCCACGGCCCCGAGCGCGCGTTGAGGATACCCGAAACTCGCCAGTTTGACGCAACGGTCCGCAGTGTCGCGTTGTCGAAGGCGGGCGTCTGATAGCCGACCGTGAAATTGGCCAGGTGCGTCCGATCCTGTTCGCAGTGGCCGCGGTCGTAATCAGGGTCTGCCGGGTTCACGAACCCGATACCGAACTGCGCGCCCGTCGGCATCTCCAGGCCGAAGCAGCGCGACCACGTGTAGTTGCCGTTCAGACTCACCCCGTTCGCGGACCGCCGCTGTACCGACAGCTTGAGCCCCCGGTAGGTCTGGCTCCCGACCGCCGCGTGGTCTTCCAGATTGCTGATGAGGGTCGCTGACGCCGGATTCTCGCCGGACAGCGTCAGCACGCGCCGTTGATTCAAATTCGCGTTGGTCGTGCAGACCGCGATACTCACCCCATTGAGGGTGCAAGGCCCGGTGCCGAGGAAGACGCCCGGATTGGTCTCGACGAGTCCCCACAGGCGATCGCTGTAGCTGCCCAGATACGCGACGGACGCGCCCCAGTTAGACCCGAACTGCCGTTCGAAGCTGACGTTCCACGACTGGATGCGCGGCGCATTGATATCGGAATCCATTGACGCGAACGTCCCCCCCACCGGGAACGGCGTATCGGGTCCGGTGATGATCGGATGGGGATCGCCGCCGACGTCCCGATACGGGTTGTCGAAAAGTCCCGCCGGATCCGTGACCAGCGTGCGATTGCCGTAGGGCGGAGCGCCGGCGAGATTCGAGAAGAACTCGCCGGTCGGGAAGTCGTACATCAGCGAGTACGAGGAACGGACAGCCATGCGGCCGTCGCCATGCACGTCCCATGCGACGCCGGCCCGCGGAGAGAAGTTCCACCATTTCTTCTCGAGGCCCGATGACCCCGACGGGAAGCCCGCGTCGCCCGGATAAATCAGCCCGGCCGGCGCATTGCGAAAGACGCTGCTCCTGACGTTCGTTCTGAAGTTATCGCGAATGAAGATGGAGTTGGCCCCCCGCGTCAGGTTCTGGCTGAAGAACGGCTCCCACCGCACGCCGCCGTTCAGCGTGACTCGCTTCGACAGCTGCCACGTGTCCTGTGCGTACGCGCCGTGGTACCACTGGTAAAACCCGACGCCGGACAGACCCGACTGATCGAGCGTCGCCACGCGTCCGAGAAGGAAGTCCGCAAGTCCGGCTCCCGACGCTTGTCCGCTGAAGTTCCACTGCCCGCCGCCTCGGGCCCACGTCTTCTGATCGACGGTAAAGCGCGCGACGTTGACGCCGAATCCAAATTGATGGTTGCCGTGTACGAGCGCCAGGTCGTCGTTGACCTGGAATGAGTTGTTCACGGCAATGCCGCGCGTCGCCGTCGCCGCCGCGATGCTGAAGCCGCCGGTCACCACGACAATCATCTGATGCGGCACGTAGCTGTTGACGTTGACGCCGAGGTCGTGCGGATCGAAGTACGGATCGTTGTCGCGATTGACCGCCGTCCGGTTGAACGCAAAGCGCACGTTGTTGACGCCGTTGGTGCCGAACACTTTCGTGTCGCCGATGGTGAACGACTGCGCGAGGTTGTCGATGTGCGGGTTGACAGTCGTCAAGACATTGCCGGTCTTCGCGAATGCCGACGGTTTCTTGTCGCGCGTCGCCATGTAGCGACCGAAGATCGACTGGTTCCCGCTCAACTGATAATCGATCCGCCCGACGTACTGTCCCTCGTCGCGATCGTCGGGAAGGCTGAACAGCGTCTCGCCGCAGGGATCCGTCGTGGTGGGAAGTCGCTTGGCGAGGTTCAGCGCCGCGGGACTGAAGCGTGAGGGGTCGATTCGGTTTCCGACAAACCCGGCGCCGAGGTTCACCTGTCGTCCAGCGTTGCATGCCGGTGAGGCAAACGCGGTAAAGTCACCCGCAAGCATCGCGGCCGTGGGCACGTGCGCGACCTGACCTGGCGGCATGACGCGCGTCCGCGTGCCTTGGTAGCCTGCAAAGAAGAAGATCCGGTCGCGGACGACGGGCCCGCCAATCGTGCCGCCGTACTGATTCCGCTTCAATCCATCGTCAACGCGCTTTCCATCGGGTCCGATCGGTGCCAATGGACTCTTCGCGTTGAATCGCTTGTCGCGCACGAACTCGAAGACGTTGCCGGAATAGCGGTTGGTTCCCGACTTGGTCACGGCGTTCACCGAGGCGCCTGAGTGCATGCCGCTTTGCGCCGAGAGGCCGCTCGTTGCGACACGGAACTCCTGCAGTGCGTCAGGGAAGGGCAGCGGAAGGCCTCCCGAGTTCTGCGGGTCGTTGTGCACCGCTCCGTCGAGGCTGTAGGCGACGCCAAACTGCAGACCGCCGGCGACAGAGATGTTGACGCCGCCCTGGAAACTGCGATTGTTCGGACGCCCCGTCTCCACCGCCGCTCCGGCGAGCACAATCAAGTCGGTTACCTGCCGTCCCTGTAGCGGGAGCTCGACGATGCGCTGCTGGTCGACGACTTCGCTGATGCCGGCACTGCGCACGTCGACGAGCGGTGCCGCCGCTTCAACCGAGACGGTCTGCTCGAGATTGCCGACGCCGAGCGTCGCGTTGATGGTCGGCGAGGCGCCGACCTGCAACACGATTCCGGTCTGGACGTAGGTACGGAAACCCTGCAGCGCGATCTCCAGCCGGTACGGACCGGTCGGAAGGTTCGTCATCACATAGTTGCCGCTGGCGTCGGTGACGACAGCGCGCGAGAACGTGGTGTCGGTCTGAGTCGCAGTCACCGTGACGCCTGGAAGGACGGCGCCGCTGTCGTCGCTCACGCGGCCGTTGAGTTGCGCGGTCGCTTGCGCCCAGGCAGCCGCGTCCGCCGACAGGAATATCACCACGACGATCGACACGTCTCGCAGGACACGGCTCATTCAGATCCTCCTGATGGTGGTGCCGGAACGGACGCGTATGGTAGATCGATTTCACACGCACAAAAAAAGGCCGCGATTGCTCGCGGCCCTTGCGTGGTCAGGAGGTTCCGGGGGTCAGTTGACTGCTCGTGCGTCCTTGAGCGCACCGGCAGGGACCTGCATGGGCGCGTCGATCGGAACTTCGACGAGCGTCCAGGCATCGGTCTCTTGCAGGACCATCGCCGCGAATTCGGTGTGCAGCGCGTGCCCGCCACGATGCGCCACCAGGTGACCGATGAGCGGATGGCCGACGAGAGCCATGTCGCCGATCACGTCAAGAATCTTGTGGCGTACGAATTCATCGTCGAAACGCAGCGAGTTGTTCAGCACGCCGGTGTCGCCGATGACGATGGCATTTTCGAGCGAGCCGCCGAGCGCGAGGCCCTGCTGGCGCATCCACTCCACTTCCTTCAGGAAGCCAAAGGTTCGCGCCGGGGCGATGTCGTCGATGAACGCATCTTCCGTCAAGCGGATGGTGCGCGATTGGTGACGCAGCAGCGGATGATCGAACGCGATGCTGTAGGTCACCTTGAAATGGTCCGACGGGTAGACCGCGATACGCTTGTCGCCGCGCGTCAGCGATAGCGGCCGTAGGATTTTCATGTAGCGCCGAGCCGCCGGGAGCCGCTTGATGCCCGCTTCGTGAATCAGATAGATGAAGGGCGCCGCGCTCCCATCCATGATCGGCACTTCCGCGGAATTCAGCTCGACGATCGCATTGTCGATGCCGAGGCTGACGAGCGCCGCCAGCAGGTGCTCGATGGTGCCGACGTTGACCGCATCGCGCGTCAGGCGGGTGGCGAGGTTGATCCCACCAAGGTGCTCGATGTTGGCGGGAACTTCAAGGCCGCCAAGGTCGGAACGACGGAAACGGATGCCGAAGTCTGAAGGAGCGGGCTTGAGGGAAAGGGTGACCTTCTTGCCCGAGTGAAGACCAATCCCGGCGCAGGAAATCGATCGACGAAGTGTCCGTTGTGCGTTCATCAGCTCTGAGGCCGTCTGCGGGGGTGCTTGCCCTCAAGCAAGCAAAGTGCCCGCACGCGGCATTTCTGGTGACGCCTCCTAAACTCTTACGTCGCGTCGATTTAAGGAGTGCCTTGCACGTTCAACAGATTGAAGTGTCCGATTTTTGTGGCCACCCAACCACAACCGCTCCCGCGCAAGTTGTGGCGAGTTTAACACAGCAAGATCGTGAAAATTTGAAAACGTTGAGTCGATCTCGCCGGGGTCTGACCCCGACACCGCGCATCACTGGGGTCTGACCCCGGCTTACGCAGCGCCGAGGAGCGGTTGAAGGTACTTGCCCGTGACCGACTTCGGGTTTCCGGCGACCTCCTCCGGTGTGCCGCTCGCGATGACGCGGCCGCCGGCCGCCCCGCCTTCGGGCCCGAGGTCGATCAGATGGTCCGCGCACCGGATCACGTCCAGGTTGTGTTCGATGACGACGACCGTGTTGCCCTGATCCACGAGCTTGTTCAGGACGTCGAGCAACTTGCGCGTGTCTTCGAAGTGCAGGCCAGTGGTCGGCTCGTCGAGGATGTAGAGCGTCCGTCCGGTGCTGCGACGTGACAGCTCGCGCGACAGCTTGACCCGCTGCGCCTCTCCACCGCTCAGGGTCGTCGCCGACTGCCCGAGTTCGATATATCCGAGCCCGACGTCCTGCAGCGTCCGCAGCTTGTTGGCGATCGGCGGGAAGTTCTCGAGCAACGGGACCGCCTGATCGACAGTCAGATCAAGTACTTCGGCGATGGACTTGCCGCGGTACTGGATGTCGAGCGTCTCGCGGTTATAACGGCGCCCCTTGCACTGCTCGCAGGTGACGTACACGTCGGGCAGGAAGTGCATCTCGATCGCAATGACACCGTCGCCCTGACATGTCTCGCAGCGCCCTCCCTTGACGTTGAACGAGAACCGTCCGGGCTTGAACCCCCGCGCCTTTGCCTCGGGCATCATCGCGAACAGTTCACGGATGAAGGTAAACATGCCGGTATAGGTGGCAGGATTGCTGCGAGGCGTCCGACCGATGGGGGACTGGTCGATCTCGATGACCTTGTCGATGAACTCGACGCCGTCGATCCGATCGTGCGGGCCAGGCTCGGCCGCAGCCTTGTACAACGTGTGTGCCAGCGAGCGATAGAGGATGTCGTTGACGAGCGTCGATTTGCCCGACCCGCTGACGCCCGTGACCGCCGTCAACGTCCCGAGCGGGATTGTGACGTCCACGTTCTTCAGGTTGTTGGCGCGGGCGCCGCGGATCACGATTTCCCCTTTAAGCGGCAGCCGGCGACTCGACGGCGTCGGAATTTTCCGCTCGCCACGCAGGTAGGCACCGGTCAATGAGCCGTCAGGATTCTTCAGCAAGTCCTCGGGGACACCCTGAAAGATCACATGTCCCCCATGCTCCCCAGCACCCGGACCAAGATCGACGACCCAGTCGGCCATCCGAATCGTTTCTTCGTCGTGCTCCACGACGACGACCGTGTTGCCGAGGTCGCGGAGACGCGCGAGCGTCGACAGCAATTTCCGATTGTCCCGCTGATGGAGACCGATCGACGGCTCGTCGAGCACGTACAACACGCCCGTGAGATTTGCCCCAATCTGCGTCGCAAGGCGGATGCGCTGCCCTTCGCCGCCTGACAGTGTCGCGGCACTGCGATTCAGGGTGAGATACCCGACGCCGACGTCATGCAGGAATTTGAGCCGCTCGCGGATTTCGCGCAGCACGCGAGCGGCAATCAGCGATTCGCGCTCGGTCAGCTCGAATTTTTCGAATACCTCGACCGCTTCGCTGACGGGAAGATTCACGTACTCGGCGATGCTGCGCTCCTTCATGCGGACGGCGAGAATTTCCGGCTTGAGACGTTCGCCTTTGCACGTCGGACATTCGCGCAAGGTGCGGAACGGCTCGAGGTCCTCCTGCACCGCCCATGAGCCTTCCTCGTAACGCCGGCGGAGGTTCGGAATCACTCCTTCGAAGTCTCGCCCGAATGGATCCGCCTTCGCCGCTGCCGCGGCTTCGGCGCGGCGGCTCCTCGGCAATACGAACTCTTCGCCGCCGTCTTCGTCCTCATCACCGGCCTCATCGATGCGGCGCAACGGCTTGGCGAGTTTCACCGTCCCCTTCGGGCCGCCGGCCGGCGGCCCGAACAAAATCAGATCGCGGTGCTTCTTCGCGAGTTTTGAAAACGGGGCGTCCGGATCGAACCCGAAGGTCTGCGAAAGCTTCGCGATCGCATCACGCAGCAATTTGCGATCGCCATGCGCCCATGGCGCGATCGCACCGCCCACGATCGACTTGGATTCGTCCGGCACGATCAGCCGGGGGTCGAAGTCGTACGTTGCGCCAAGGCCCTGACAGTCAGGGCACGCGCCGTGCGGCGAGTTGAAGGAGAACGCGCGAGGGGTCATCTCCGGCATCGAGATGCCGCAGGTGACGCACGCGAGCCGCCGTGAAAACAGCTGGTCCCCTCCCTCGTACGTGTTGATGACGACGATGTCGTCGGCGAGACCCAGGGCGGTCTCGAGCGACTCCGAGAGGCGGCGTTCGATCCCCGACTTGACGATCAGCCGGTCGACGACGATGTCGACGTTGTGGTTACGGCGGCGATCGAGCTTGATGTCCTCGTCGAGCGAGCGGAACTGGCCGTCGATCCGGGCCTTCGTGAAGCCGCGCTGACGCCAGCCCTGCAGCTCTTTCTTGAATTCACCCTTGCGGCCGCGGACCACTGGCGCCAGCACGTTGATTCGGGCGTCGTTCGGATAGAGCATCACCAGATCGAGGATCCGCTCGAGCGACTGCGAGGCGATCTCGCGGCCGCAGTTGTAGCAGTGCGGCACGCCGATGTTCGCAAAGAGCAATCGAAGATAGTCGTAGATTTCCGTGACGGTCCCGACCGTCGATCGCGGGTTGGAGCCGGTTGTCTTCTGCTCGATCGAAATCGCCGGCGAGAGTCCCTCGATCAAGTCGACGTCGGGCTTCTCCATCTGCTCGAGAAACTGGCGCGCATACGCCGACAGCGATTCGACGTACCGCCGCTGCCCTTCCGCGTAGATTGTGTCGAAGGCCAGCGATGATTTGCCCGAGCCGGAGAGGCCCGTAATGACCACCAGCTGATCGCGGGGAAGATCGACGTCGATATTCTTGAGGTTATGAACGCGGGCGCCGCGCACCGCGATCCAGTCGTGCCCCATGGTTCTATGTCAGGAATTTTCCGGAATTCTGAAACCTCCATTCTACTGGAAGGCCGGCCTTCGCCGGCCTTCCAGTTTTCAGGCGGCCCGGCGCAGCCGGGAATGGCGGTATCCGTAGGTGACATACAGGACCGCGCCGATGACGAGCCAGATGATGAACCGCTCCCAGGCCTGGCGCGGCAGGCCGATCATCACAAACAGGCAGGCAGCGGCTCCGAGCGGCGCGACAACCCATGGGAACGGCACCTTGAACGGACGCGGCCGATTCGGCTCCTTGACCCGCAACACGAGGACTCCGGCGCAGACGAGGATGAACGCGAAGAGCGTTCCGATATTGGTGAGGTCGTAGGTTTCGGCCGCATCGCCGACGAGCGACGCGAGTGCGACAACGATTCCCGTTATCAGCGTCGTCGTGTATGGCACCCGCGACTGCGGATCCACGCGCGCCGCCCACGCTGGCAACAGTCCGTCGCGCGCCATCGAAAAGAAGATGCGCGGTTGCCCGTACTGGAAGACGAGCAGCACCGCGGACATCGAGACTGCTGCGCCGAGCGCAACCACCCATCCGGCGCGTGCGTATCCCGCAATCTGCAATGCGCGCGCGAGCGGATCGGCGACGGCGAGCTGCTGATACGGCACGATGCCCGTGAGAACGGCGCCGACAATGACGTAGATGACGGTGCAGATGGCAAGCCCACCCAGGATGCCGAGCGGCAGATTGCGTTGCGGGTCGCGCGTCTCCTCCGCGGCCGTCGAGATGGCGTCGAATCCGATGTACGCGAAGAACACGATCGCGGCGCCTTGATGGATCCCCGTGAAGCCGTTTGGCGCGAACGGACGGTAGTTCTCCGGATGGATGTTGGCCAGGCCGACCGCCACGAACAACCCGAGCGCGAGCAGTTTGATGACCACCATGATGTTGTTCGCCGTGGAACTCTCGCGCGCGCCGCGCAGCAGCAGCCACGTGATCAGCATCACGATCCCGAACGCAGGCACGTTGACGAGAACCGGCATGCCCGCGAATCGCGGCGCCGTGTCGAGCAGACCGTGAATGGCCGGATCCGCGCTGAGCAGCGCCGTACGGTAGCCGGTCGTCAGAAACGACGGCAGTTGGATGCCGACTCCGCGCAGCAATGTCGTGAAATAGTCGCCCCACGAAATGGCGACCGCGACGTTGCCAACCGCGTACTCGAGAATCAGGTCCCAGCCGATGATCCACGCGACCAGCTCGCCCAGGGTCGCGTAGGAGTACGCGTACGCGCTTCCCGCCTGCGGAATCATCGCGGCCAGTTCCGCGTAGCAGAGCGCCGCGAGCGCGCACGCGGCGCCAAGCAGCACGAACGAGAACACCAGCGCCGGCCCGGCGCCGTACCGAATCACCTCGCCCTGCGGCCCGACTTGCCCCGCCGCGGCAGTCCCGATCGCTCCGAAGATCCCTGCCCCAATGACCGCGCCGATCGCCAGCATGATCAGGTCGCCGGCGCCGAGAACGCGCTTCAATGAATCCGGAGCAGCGGAGTCGGGCTGGAGCGCTTCAATAGGTTTGCGAGCGAACACCTGCGACATGCGCAGCGATTAAACCACGTGGGACACGAACCACGGAGTCACGAAGAACACGGAGATCAAAAAAAGTCCTCCGTGTTCACTCGAAGCGGTATGCCGTTTCGTTCGATGCAACAACGAGCTCTCCGCTCGGGCCGAACGCCACGCCGACGAGGGTTCCCCCGGCCACAATAGGCGTGAACGAGCCGTCCGCTTCGAGACGATGCAGGCCGCTGGATCCCGCCAGCGCGTCGATGACATAGAGCT
>Ga0070675_100002610_pt1 | contig 13523 bp, 12 predicted proteins | sample KBSM43metaG_FD_65343 | JGI IMG/M metagenome (GOLD analysis project Ga0070675, IMG submission 65343) | Miscanthus rhizosphere microbial communities from Kellogg Biological Station, Michigan, USA - KBS M4-3 metaG | ecosystem: Host-associated > Plants > Roots > Rhizosphere > Soil ...
CCTCGAAGCGGTAGAAGAGGAGCAGCGGGCTCCCGGTGAGCATCGCCAGCGTGACATGTCCGATGAGGCCGGTGACGTGGAAGAGCGGCGCCAGCCCCAGAATCACGTCGGCCTGCGTCAGGCCGATCCAGCGTTCGTAGACCGTGGTGGCGAACACGACGTTGCGATGCGTGTTCATCGCCGCCTTGGGCGCGCCCGTGGTACCAGAGGTGTAGACCATGAAGGCGACGTCGTCGCCCGTGATCTCCACCGGCTCCGGCGCCACGCCGCGATGGCGTTCGACGATGTCGAGCAGGTCGGGCACGTTGGCCTGACGCGCGCGGACGACGCCGGCCAGCACCGGAGGGAGCGGCGCGCCGGCCGGCAGGAAGTCGAGCGGCGAGGTGGTAATCGAGTGCTGGACGGCCGTGGACGGGAGCGTCGTCCGCGCCACCTCGGCGAAGAGATCCTCCTGGCAGACGATCACGCGGCTGCCCGAGTCCGAGAGGATCTTGGCCAGCTCGCGCTCGCGCAGCATCGGATTGCACGGCACGATCACCGCGCCGCACTTCCACACGGCGAGCACCGTGACGAGCACCTGCGGAATGTTCTGCAGGTACATCGCCACGCGGTCGCCCGGCTCGACGCCGCGCCGCTGCAGGTCCACCGCCAGCGCATCCGACATCATGTCGATCTCGCCGGCGGTCACCGGCTGATCGAAGTAGCGCGCCAGCACCGCGCCGCGTCCGCCGCGCGCCAGCGTGCTCCGGAACATCTCGAGCGCCGTCTCGCTGGACGCGTCGATCGTGGACGGGACGTTCTGATACAGGTGAAGCCAGGGACGACGAGAGAGATCCGTCATGGCGGATCAGCCTTTCTTGTCGGTCGGCGCCGTCATGGCGCGGCTCAGCTCCTCCATGAAGCGGCTCTGGTCCGCGAGGAGCTTGGCGGCAAAGGCGTACGAGGCCTCGGCCATCTCGGCCGGCGTGGGCACCAAATCGGCGCTGGGGAACTTCGGCCAGGCCGGCGCCTGCGCGGCGCCGGCGCTCATCGCCTCGCGCCAGGCTTTCACCGCCGCAAGGTAGGCTTCCTGCTGCGAGCGCAGCAGCTCCAACGTCTGCTTCTGAAATTCCTCGGTCTTGTCCGTCGGCATGGGGGCGAATCGTTGCCCATGCGCCTGAGCCTTGTCAACGAAACGACATGGCTACGTCTTCTCGAGGAAAGAGCGATAAACCCGGATTAATGCATCCTTCTGCGCCGGCTCGAGTTTGGGATCGAGCTGAATGGCCTGTTCCACCGTGCGCTGGCCGTCGTTCGTCTCTTCGTCCATGAAGCCGAGCATCGTGTAGAGCTGCTCGGGCTTGAGGCCGAACGCCTGCGCGAGCGCTTTCACGACCTGCGGCGACGGCCGGTAGTTGCCGCGCTCGATCTGACTCAGATAGGAATCCGAGACACCCGACATCCGCGCCAGGTTGCGCTGCGACACCTGCGCCAGCCGCCGCTGCGCCTTCACGAACTCGCCGAAGGCGACGAGAACGGAGTCGTCTTGTTCGGTCATGGTGGAATCTTAGGACAGGTGGGACGGGTGGGACAGGTGGGACGGGTGGGGCTACTCGGCGCGAGATGATGGATCGTCGAGAGCTCGTAGCGCTCGTGCGCCGGGAACTTCAGGGATGTCAGGTGGATCTTGATGAAGAGATCGTCGGCACGCTGCCAGGCGACCAGGCGGTGATGATGAAGCGGAAAGTCTTGTGGCATGCCGCTACCAAGGCAAGGACGATGCCCCACCCGTCCTACCTGTCTCACCTGTCCTACCCGTCTCACCCCTTCAAGGCTCACTGCATCATCAGCACCGACTTCGTCTCGGTGTAGAGGTCGATCATCGCGCGCCCCATTTCGCGGCCGATGCCCGACTGCTTGTAGCCGCCGAACGGCAGGGCGTTGTCGAGCAGCCCGTGACAGTTCACCCACACGGTGCCGGCCTTGAGGCGTGGAATCAGGCGGTGCACGCGCTTCAAGTCGTTGGACCAGATGCTGGCCGACAGCCCGTAGGCGGTGTTGTTGGCGAGCGCGGCAATGTCGTCGACGTCGTCGAACGGCGTGGCCACGAGCACCGGCCCGAAGATCTCCTCCTGCGCCACGCGCGCCGACGCGCCCACGCCGGTGAGGATCGTCGGCTGGTGGAACCATCCGCGCGTGCCGTGACGCGCGCCGCCGGCCACGAGCGTCGCGCCGTCGTCGAGGCCCGCCTGGACGTAGCCGGACACCCGCTGCAGCTGCCGCTCCGACACCAGCGGACCGAGCTGCGTGCCCTTCTCCATCCCGGGCCCGATGCGCATCTTGGCCGCGATCGCGGTGACGCCGTCGAGCACCGCGTCGTACGCCTTCCGCTGCACGTAGAGCCGCGACCCGGCGACGCACACCTGGCCCGAGTTGAAGAAGATGGCGTTGGCGGCGCCGTTCGCGGCCACGGCCGGGTCGACGTCGTCGAGCACGATCACCGGCGACTTGCCGCCGAGCTCGAGCGAGATGCGCGTCATGTTTTCGAGCGCGGCCTGGCCGATGCGCTTGCCGACGGCCGTCGAGCCGGTGAACGCCACCTTGTCGATGCCGGGATGCGCGGCCAGCGCGGCGCCGGCGGCCGGGCCGTCGCCGGTCACGACGTTGAGCACGCCGGGCGGCACGCCGGCCTCGAGCGCCAGCGCGGCCAGGCGCAGCGCGCTCAGCGGCGTGTCCTCGGCCGGCTTGAGCACGACGCAGCAGCCGGTGGCGAGCGCCGGCCCGATCTTCCACACGGCCATGAGCAGCGGGAAGTTCCACGGGATGATCGCGCCCACGACGCCCACCGGCTCGCGTCGCGTGTAGGCAAAGAACTCGTTCTTGCGGAACCCGGTGAGCGACGGCTCCACGGTGGTGCCCTCGACCTTGGTGGCCCAGCCGGCGCAGTAGCGCAGAAAGTCCACCGCCGACGGTACGTCCACGCGCTGCGAGATGACGAGCGGCTTGCCGTTGTCGATCGTTTCGATCTCGGCGAACTCGGCGGCGTTGGCCTCGAGCAGGTCCGCCAGCTTCAGCAGCCAGCGCTCGCGGTCCACCGGACGTGCGGCGCCCCACTCGCGCGACTCGAACGCGGCGCGCGCCGCCCGCACGGCCAGGTCGACGTCGGCCGCGCCGGCGGCGGGCACCGAGGTCACCACCTCGCCGGTGGCGGGGTCCCGGACGTCGATCCGCTGGCCCGAGGCGGCGTCGCGCCATTCGCCGCCGATCAGCATCTGTCGCGGGCTCGACAGAAAGGTGGTGGCGGCACCGGAGAGAACACTCATCCGCTCAGTCTACCCCGCGCGATCCTGAAGGCCGGTTACGCGCTAGGATGAGCCTTAAGTGGCGCGCCGTCGCGCGCCCGGGGAGGGTCGTCATGGGCCTCCGTTCGAGTCTTGCCGCAGCCGCGCTGATGGCGGTCGTCACCGCCCCGTTGGCAGCGCAGCGCGCGCCCGCCCCTCCGAAGGCGCCGGATCACCTCGTCGGCGTCTGGCAGCTCAACGCCGCGAAGTCGCGCTACTTCCCCGGCCCCGCGCCCACGAGCGAAACACGGACGTACACGCGCGAAGGCGAGAGCGTCGTCGGCGTCATCGTGCGGGTGTTCAAGGACGGGCGCCGCGAGCGCATCGAATACACCGCCAACTTCGACCGCGAGTATCCGGTGATGGGCACCGAGGACTACGACCACGTGGTGCTCAAGCGCATCGACGAGAACACCTCGGAAGCCGTGCTGTCGCACGCAGGGCGCGTGTACGGCATCGCTCGCCGCGTCATTTCATCGGACAACAAGTCGATGACCATCACGTTCCGCCGCGAGAACGAGACGGGGCCGTCGGTCTACAACGTCGTGTACTACGACCGGATTGCCCTGACGCCGGGCGACCCGCAGTGATCCCTCCCCGGATTCTGATCACCGCGGTGGCGGTGATGCTCGTCGCCGCGGTGGCGTCGCCGCAGTGGCTGCGCTACCCCACGCCCGGCACGCCGCGTCTGGCCGACGGAAAGCCGAACCTCGGCGCCCCGGTCCCGCGTGCGGCCGACGGGCATCCGGACCTCACCGGCGTCTGGGAAGTGCTCGGCGATCTCGTCATGCCGACCGACGGGCGCATCCGCTCGAAGTACGTCTACAACATCGGGATCGACCTGCCCGGTGGTCACGCGCCGTTTCAACCGTGGGCGCAGGCGCTGTGGGATACGCGGCAGAAGGCGCTCGGCGTCGGCGCGCCGAGCGAGGCGTGCCTGCCGCACGGCATTCCCGACGCTATGCTCACGCGGACGCTGCCGTTCAAGCTCATACAGACGCGCGGCGTCACCATCATCCTGTTCGAGGAGTTCAACAACTGGCGGCAGGTGTTCACCGACAGCCGGCCGCTGCCCGTCGATCCCGAGCCGGCGTGGCTCGGCTACTCGGTGGGGCGCTGGGAGAAGGACGAGTTCGTGATCGAGACCGCGGGATTCAACGACAAGTCGTGGCTCGATGCCGGCGGCACGCCGCACACAGAGTCGCTGCGCACCCTCGAGCGGTTCCGCCGTCACGACTACGGCCACATGGACGTGGAGTTCTCGTTCGACGATCCCAAGACCTTCACACGCCCGTGGTCGCAGACCGTGAAGTTCGTCCTGCTGCCCGACACCGACCTGCTGGAGAGCCACTGCGACAACAACAAGTGGAAGCCGAAGGACAAGTAGGACAGGTGGGACGGGTGAGACAGGTAGGGCGGGTGGGACTGGTGGGATTTACCCTCATGCTCAGCGCGGCGCCTGGCGCCAGGCAGCTGCTGCCTCCCCCTGGCGATGGCGACATCCGCACGGTGTACTGGGAGCTGCAGAACGTCTCCGACCTCTGGCTGACGCTGGAGCCCCGCACGGTGAAGGGCGAGCGTGCGCCGCTCATGACGTTCACCTATCGCTTCCCCGGCAAGCGTCAGAACGAGGCGGCACGGGACGTGGAGGTACAAGCCTTCTCGGAACGGTTCTGGGCGCCGCGCGCGGAGCTGTGGTTCGAACTGGACGGAGCGGAGCGGATCGATCTGTCCGCGCCGGCCCACAACACGCCACTGCTGGAAGGCGGGGCGTCCGACTATTGGAGCGGGCGCGTCCCGATCGGTGTGATGCGCCGGATCGCCAGCGCTCACCAGGTCCGCGGCAGCTCGCTCGGCTTCCCGTTCGAGCTCTCGGCGCCGCAGCGGCAGGCGATCCGCACCTGGCTCGAGCGCACCGAATCACGGCGCTGAATCGCGATGTGGACGACAGACTCACGCTGGTTCGACGCCGCGGTGTTGACGACGGCGCTCGTCGTGCTGACCGCCATCTTCGACCGCTTCGAACGGCACAAGCCGGCGTGGCGGCGCGTCGGCAAGATTGTGGTGCTGGTAGCGCTCGTGCTCGTCGCGATCGAGGCGCTGGGCCGTGCATGGGGCTATGCCGTGCTCGGCCTGCTGCTGCTCGCAGGCACCGCGCTCCACTTCGTCGTGCTGTGGAAGCTCGGGATCAACGGCTTCACCGCCGAGCCACGTGAAAAATTCGAGACGCTGCTCCACGAGATCGAGACGCACGGCGAGCGGCGCACGCTCATGAGGGTTGCTACGTCCAGACGTCGTTCCTCGCCGTAAGGCGTCCGCCGGCGTCACCGGTGTTCACCACGCCGCGAGGTTCGATGATGAGCGCGCTGCACTCGCGCGCCGCGCGGGTGATGTGCTCGACCCCCTTCGGCACCACGAACAGCTCGCCCTGGCGCAGCGCCACCGTACGGTCGCGGAAGCCGATCTCCATCTCGCCCTCGAGCACCAGGAACGCCTCGTCGGTGTCGGTGTGGGCGTGCCACACGAACTCGCCCTGCAGCTTCACCAGCTTGAACTGATAGTCGTTCAGCTCCGCCACCACCCGCGGCGACCAGTGTTCGGTGAAGAGCGCGAGCTTTTCGAGAAGATTGATCGGGATCATATGAATGCAGGCGGACCTGAAGGTCCGCCTCTACGTACGCCATGGGCCGCCTGAAGGCGGCCCCTACGAAGACAGGGCGGTCTGAAGACCGCCCTCTACACCAGCCCCTCAGCCCCCCAGCCCCTCAGCCCCTTGCTAGTGCGTCATGGCGTAGAGCATCACGTCGATGCCGACGCCGTAGCCCTTGGGGGAGAACTGGAAGAAGTAGCGCGGGTCCTCGCCCTCGCGCTCCCATGCGTCGGAGATGTCGGTGTTGTGCGTCATCACCACGAACACACGCCCGTTCTTGTCGGCGATGCCACGGAAGTGCGGGGTGCGGCTCTCCTCGCCGCGCTCGGAGGTGTCGTAGGAGATGCGGCGCCACGACTGGATGGCGGGAATCTGCGGCAGCTCCTTCAACTGGAACTGCGACTGCCAGATCGGGTGCTCGAGCGGCAGCTCGACGATCGGGAACTCGGCCGGCGGCAGCACGCGCGCAATCTGCTCCACCCACTGATCCCAGGCGTACTCGCCCCAGTAGTCGTCCACCCACAGGAAGCCGCCCTTCAGCAGGTACTCGCGCAGCTTCCGGGCCTCCTCGTCACTCAGCGCCATGGTGCCCACGTCCTCCATGTGGAGGTACGGACACTTGAAGAGCGCGTCGTCGGTCAGCCGTACGGTCACGTGCACCGGCTTGCCGTCGGTGCCCCTGAAGATGCGGGCCTTCGTCAGCTCGGACAGACGGATGGAAAAGTTCAATTCCGCGTCGGGGTAGTCGGTGGACCAGCCGGTGCCGCCGGCTTCACGGCGGTCGCTGCGGTAGATGCCGCGGCAGAAGACGAACCCGTGTCCGAAGGTGTCGGCGTCGGGGAACCGTGCGGGAACGTAGCGCGGACCAAAGCCGCCGAAGCCCCCGCCGAACTGTGCCGCCGCCGCGCCCGCCATCAACATGACGAGCGCGGCGCCCGCAAAGAACGCGGGCGCCACGCGCGCGCAGTATCTGGCAAACCGGCTTGACGCCGGTTTGCGATTCACCGCCCTGACCGGGCCAGCGACCTGTAGTACTGCTCGACGAGCGCCTTGAACTCGGTGGGCACGTCGTCGGTGCCGGACAGAGCCGCGGCGCTGGCCTCGCCCTCGACCTTCCGGCGGAGCCCGAACTCGAAGCGCTTCAGCCCCTCGGCCACGAACGCCTGCAGCCGCGCCAGCTCGCCCACGTCCTGATAGACGCGATCGTCCTCGAGCTCCTTCAGCTTCGAGATCACCTCGTCGAGCTGGTTGGCGTCGATGCTCTCGCCGCGCAGCACGCCGCGCAGATCGCGCGCGTCGTTGGAGTACTGGCGCGCCTCGTTGCGGAGCTGACGGATGTCCTCCGGCGACAGACGGCGGCCGTCCCACCAGCCGCCCCACGCACCGTTCCAGCCGCCGATGCCGCCACGGTCGGCACCGTTGAAGTCGCCGCGGTTGCCGCCGAAGCCGTCGGCGCGCTGACCGTCGCCTCCGCCCTGGCCGCCGCCCTGCTGCCCTTCACCCTGGCCCTGACCCTCGCCTTGGCCCTGCTGGCCGCCCTGACCCTGACCGCTCTGACCCTGCTGACCCTGGCCCTGGCCGCTCTGACCCTGCTGGCCCTTCCCCTGCTGTCCTTTGCCCTGCTGGCCCTTGCCCTGCTGGGACTGGTCGCCGTTGCGGGCCTGCTGGCCTTCACCCTGGCCCTCTCCGCGCTCTCCGCGCTCCCCGCGCTGAGCGCGCTCGCGCGTGCGCTCCTGCAGCGACTCGAGACTGCGAGCGAGCCGGCGGGCTTTGTCGACCGCCTGCTCCTTCTTGTCGCCCTGCCCACCCTGTCCGAGCGCGGACTGCGCCTCGTCGAGCTTCTTGCGCACCGCGTCGATGCCGTCGGCGATGTCGCCTTCCATCGCGTTGATGTCGTCCTGCGACCGCCCGCGGCTTACCAGCTGCTTGGAGAACTTCACCTTGTCGCGCAGCCGGTTGTCGCGCACGGCGCCCGCGGCCTCGGACAGCTTCCGCGACGCGGCCTTCTCGTCGCCCGACGCATCACGCGCCGCGCGATCCAGCGACGACTCGAGCTCGCCAATCTTGGCCTCGAGCGCGTCCTTCTTGTCGCTCAACTGCCGCGCCTGCTGTGACCGCTCGGTGCTGCCGTTGGCGGCCATCTTCTTGGCGCCGTCGGCGATCTCCTGCTGACGCCGCGCGATGTCCTCGGCCTGCGCGCGGGCGTTCTCGACGTCGCGCTCGGCGCGCTGGGCCTTGCCGCCCTGCAGCCGGCGTTCGGTTTCGCGCAGCCGCTCGAGCGCGGCCTGTGCCTGCGCCGCGGCATTGGCGTCGCCGCCGGCCGCGGCCTTACGCATCGCGTCGGCCGCCTCTTTCATCTGCCGCGCCGAGTCGAGCAGATCCTGGCGCTCCTCTTCCCGCGCCAGCCGCTCGAGCCGCCGCGCCGCCTCTTCCACCTGATCGGCGAGCGCGCGCTGCTGGGCGCTGCCGCTGCCACCGCCGCTGCCGCCCTGGCCGGCCTGCTGCCCGCCCTCGAGCGCCTTGCGCCGCTGCCGTTCGGCTTCCTGTTCCTGCCGCCGCGCCAGCTCCTTCAGCTTCTCGAGCAGCTCGTCCACCTCGCGGTCGTTCTGCTGCTGCGACGCCTGGTTGGCCGTCTCGTAACGGCTGGCAATCTTGTCGATGTCCTGCTCGAAGAGCTCGGAGAGCTCCTGCTGCATCGCACCGCCGCCACCGCCGCCCCCGCCGCCGCCCTGACGGCCGGCCTGCACCTGCAGTTCGAACTCTTCTTCGGCCTTCTGCAGCGCCTGCAGCGCCTTGTTCTCGATCGGCAGCGCCGCCTCGATGTTCACCGCGGTGAGCTTCGCCTCGGCCTCCTGCATGTGCTTGACGGCTTCCGGCAGCAGCTCGCCGATCTTCTGGAACTTCGGATCCTTCTCCACGAGCTGGCTGTTCATGCGCGTGAGCATGCTTTCGACCTGCTCGCGCAGACGCGACTGCGACAGCGCCACCACGGTGGAGCTCTGCTTCAGCTTGTCGGGCGTGAACCCCTTCCGATCGCGCTGGACGTTGAACGTCGCGGAAATGATCTGCCGCTGCTGCTCGGAGAGCGCTTCGATCTGCCCGCCGCCGCCCCCACCGCCACCGCCGCCCCCGCCGCCCTGCGACTGCGCCTGGCGGAAGTCCTTGTTGAACGGACGGATGCGCACGAAGTAGAGGTCGCTCGACGCGCGCTTGGCCGCGCCGCCGGCGGCGTCGTTGTCCATCGCGCGCGCGTAATACGACACCGAGTCGCCGACCTGCAGCCCCATCTCCTCGAGGTAGAAGGTGTGGCCGGCCGTCACCTCGGGTAGCCGGTTCTTGCCCTGGAAGAGCGGCACCACCTTCTCGGCGCCGCCGTTCACGGAGTACACGAGCTCGAGATTGCGGACGCCGTAATCGTCCACCGCCTTGGCCTCGACGAACACTTCCTCGACCGCCGACGCGGTGGTGTCGCGGCCGGGACGGTTGAACGACACCGTCGGCGCGCCGTCGTCGAGCACGTCGATCGCGTACTTCGGCGACCCCACCACGAACTCGCCGTTCGGCGCCTGGAGCTGCACCACGTAGGCGCCATCCTTCTCGGCCACAAAGCTGGCGATGAGCGTGCCGTCGGGCTGCACGACGAGCGGCACCTGCTGCGAATCGTTGAGAGATAGCCGCCCGGCGGCCGTCTTCATGGTCGGGAAGACGTGCACCTTCACCGTGGCGCCCTTCAGCACCGCGATGTCGCCGCCGTCCTCGATCTTCTGCGGCTCGAGGCCGGTGTAGGCGGGATAGACGAATTCGAGCTCGAGGCGCTGCACGTACGGCACCTCGACGACCTTCATCGAGAAGGTCTCGGAGCGGACGCCGTCGGCTTCCACGAAGTAGTCGAGCGGGCCGTTGATGTCGAAGAGCAACCCCTCGTAGGAGCCGTTCTCGGCCCGCTGCAGCGGCAGCGGCTCGAACTTGCCCTCTGGCGTGCGCTTCACCATCAGGTTCGCATCCTCGGCGTCGAAGCCGAGCAGCTTGGCGGTGATGGTCTGGTCCGACCCCTTGGGGACGGTGGAACTGCCGGGCATCACTTCGATGCGGTAGCGCGCGGCGGCCTGGGCCTGCGGCATCAGGAACATCGCCGCGAGCCCCTGGCGGATGAACGCGGGGCCGAGCGCCACGGCCAGGAGCGCCGCCACCGCGGCGGCCGCCAGCACCGCGCCGTAGCGGCGAAGCGGCTGAGCCTCCACTTTGCGAGTGGCGTTGGCGCGCTGGCAGGCGGCGATCGCCTGCTCGATCACGCGGCGAATGAGGGCAGCCGACTCACCGTGACCGCTGCGGCTGGCTTCGACGGCGCTGAGGAGCGTGGCCTCGAGCGACGGCTCGTGCTCTTCGAGGTAGAGCGCGACCTGGTCGTCCGTGACCCGGCGCCGAAGCGGCCGCACGACGAACCAGAGCACGGAGGCGGCGAGCACGAGGCCGAACCCGACGCGGGAGAGCAGGATCGACAACCCGCTCGAGCGCGCCCACTCGATGCCGTAGGTGGCGGCGAGCACGAGCAGCATCGCCACGATGACCACGCGCACGGTGCCGCGCAAGGCCAGCTTGAAACGCCACCGGCGGCGCACCTCGGCGATGATGGCGAGTAGTTCCGTCGGCTGCGCAGAGCGAGACTCGTGCTCGAGCATGTGGCCCCCGGTCAGGTTAGACGACGCCCGGCTCCGGTCGGATTGCCAGACTTCTGATCAGGATACGCCCGATCCAGGCGCCGGTGGTCAGACTTTAAGCCGATTGGAGACCACGGTTTCGGCCGCCAACAGGGCCGCCCCCAGGCAGAGGAGGTACCACCAGAGCCGCTGGCTCCGCTCGCGCGTCTCGGGCGTTTGTGGCGCCGCCGTCGGTTGCACCCCGTCAGACTGGGACTCCCCGGTGCTGGCGGCCACGATGTCCTGGGGATCCATCGCGGTCAGGTCCGCCTCGGCCGGATCCACATTGCTGGCCACGATCGCCATCTCACCCGCGGAATTGTTATCGCCCCGCAGCTCGTAGAACCCCTGCTCGGCCAGCTCGATCACCTCGGTGCCGTCGCCGCTCACCGGCAGCCGGTTGCCCGAGGGCGTGAGCACCAGCGTCGGCACGCTCTGCCCCTTGTGCGCCCCGGCCCGGGACGTATCGAGAATCTGCCCGACCGTCGCCCACGGCTGTGATGGAACATACGCGACGAGATGGGTGGCGGCGCGCTGCACGAACGGCAGGAACACCGACCGGATCGGCAGGTCGGTCCACGACTGGTCGAAGGACGACGCCCACAGCAGGATGCGCCCGGCGCCGACGCGGCGTTCCATCACCGCAGGCGGGCCGGCGTCGAACCGCGCCAGCACCTGGGCGCCGGCGGCCGGCCCCAGATTGCGATAGCCGTACACCCGCACCGACGCGAAGTCGCCGCTGCGGGGGGCGCGGAACGCCTCGAACACGGGATGGCCGAACTCGATGGCGCCCACGCGTGCCGTGTCACCGCGGGTGCGGTCGACGGGGTTGCCGATCGTCCCCGGCAGCAGGTCGACGTCGCGCGGCCACGCCGCGCGTGAACCGGCCGCCACGAACAGCCCCCCGCCCCCTTCGACGAACTTCAACAGCCGGCGGCCGAGCGGCGACGCCACCGCCACGTCGTTGAGGACGACGAGCGACGTCTTGCGCAGGTCCTCGTCGGTGAGGTTCTCGGGCTGCCGAGTGACGAGGTCGAACTTCGGCGACTCGCCGATGGTGAGCGCCTGCGCGACATAGAGGCCGGAACCGCCGCCGCCGCGATCGACCAGCACCACGTGCACCGGTTCGGACGGGGACACCACGAAGTTGAACGAGTTGTCGGCGATGAGCGCATCTTCGCCCAGCCGCACCGTGCCCTTGTAGTTGCGGCCGGCAATCGTGAAGGGGTCGAACGACACCGACGTGCTGGCGCCGCCCTCCACGCTGAACGTCTTGGTCGCCACCTGCAGGCCGCCGGCTTCGAGCGTCACCGGCTGATTGGTGACCGCGGTCTCCGAGCGATTGGTGATGCCGGCCGTCACCGTCACGCGCTCCTGGTTGGCAAACCGCGAGCGCTGCAGCGACACGGCGGTGACGCTCAGGTTCGGCCGGTTGGCCAGGCCCTGCACCGGCACCGCCGTCAGCGTGGCGCCCGCCGGCAGCGACGTGCCTTCCTGTCCGCGCCAGCCCGAGCGCTGGAAGTCGCTGATCAGCACCACCTCGCGCCGCGGCAGCTGCGACTCGGCCAGGAGGCTCCCCGCCACCTTGAGCGCCGGCGCGTAGCGCGTCGCGGACGACGACGGCTTGGCGGCGGCGATGGCGCCGTTGAGCGCGCTGTGCTCCGCGGTGGAGCGCAGCAGGATCTCGGTGCCCGAACCGAAGGTGACGATCGACGCGCGATCCGAAGCGCCGAGCCCGGATACCACGTTGCGCGCCGCGTCCGCGGCCGCGGTCCACCGCGGCCCGTATCCCATGCTGTAGCTGTTGTCCACCAGCACCACCACCTCGCGCGCACCCTGGCCGAGCGCGAGCGGCGCGTCTGCGGTGTTCCACAGCGGACGGGTGAAGGCCAGGATGATCAGCGCCAGCGCGGCCAACCGCAGCATCAGCAGGAACCAGTGCTGGATGCGGCGCCGCCGCGACGCCTGGTAGGGAATCTTCCGCACGAACATCAGCGACGGGAAGAAGACGACCTCTTTCTTCTCTTTCTGCGTCAGATGCAGCAGGACGGGGATCGCCAGTCCGGCGAGCGCGAGCGCGAAGAGCGGCGCGAGAAGGGTCATCGACCTACCGCCTTCGCGACTTCCGCGCCCGCGCGCTCAAGAACTTGAAGAGCACGTAGTCGAGCGGTTGCGACGTGTCGAACAGCGCGTACTCCACGCCCACTTTCGAAAAGCTCTTGCCCAGCGCCTCGATGTGCGCCTGCACCATCGCCTTGTATTCCTTGCGCAGCGAGTCGGGCACGACGGGCACCTGCTCGCCGGTCTCGATGTCTTCGAATGGTGCCGCGTCCTCGAAGCCGAACTCCAGTTCGTCCTGGTCGAGAACGTGGAACACCATGACGTCGTTGCCGCGGAAGCGCAGCGGCTTCACGGCCTCGACCACCGTTTCCGGGTCCTCGTACAAATCGGAGATGAGCACCAGCACACCGCGACGGCCGTAGTGCTCCGCCAGCTTGTGCAGCGGCTCCTTCAAGCTGCCCGGCCGGCCTGGCTTCAGCCGATCGAGCACGTGCATCACGGTCTCCAGGTGCTTGGCCGACGGCGGCACGTACTCGACGACGTCGGAGTCGAAGGCGGCCATGCCCACGCGGTCCCGCTGGTGGCTCACGAGGCTGGTGAGGCACGCGGCAATGATCCGCCCGTAGTCGATCTTCTTGATGCCCTTGCCGCCGTAGTCCATGGACTTCGACACGTCCAGCAGGACGCTGAAGTTCATGTTCGATTCGGCTTCGTACTCCTTGATGTAGTAGCGATCGGTGCGCGCCCACACGCGCCAGTCCATGCGCCGGATGTCGTCGCCCGGCACGTAGCCGC
>Ga0070675_100002616_pt1 | contig 13517 bp, 11 predicted proteins | sample KBSM43metaG_FD_65343 | JGI IMG/M metagenome (GOLD analysis project Ga0070675, IMG submission 65343) | Miscanthus rhizosphere microbial communities from Kellogg Biological Station, Michigan, USA - KBS M4-3 metaG | ecosystem: Host-associated > Plants > Roots > Rhizosphere > Soil ...
GTGAAGGTAATCGTCGCCTTGCGCGTGTGGGGGGCCTTTTCAGTACCAATCTCCAACTCCCCGTGCAACATGATCCACTCGGTGGTCAGTTCAAGATCCTTATTGTTTGCGAAGCTCAGTTTGCCGTTAATCGTCAAACCGTGCAGCGGCGGCGGACTGACATCGAGGACAACATCCATGCCCTGGTTGATGGTGACAACGGCGCCTTCGGCTGGCACCTTTTTGTCTGCCCAGGTAGCTGAATCAGACCAGCGTCCCCCTTTGACGGCCGAAGAACTTGCTTGCTGAGCCTTAAGCACGGCACGTCCGCCGAGCAAGATGCAGGCCGCAACGAGCAGTGAGAGAAGCGAGAGATAATGTTTTCGCATGCTGTTAATCTCCATGATCGAGTAAGAGATCCCCGTGTTTGCAAACAACGAATGGACCGGTTGTCGATGACCAACCGTATATCATGCAACCGTCGAAAACTGGAACGTGTCTCGGTCGATCCAGACAGTTTCAAGCATCGTCGATTTCTCTAACTGTTGAGGTTGCGCCTGGAATCGATAAAAAGCGCGGCCATCGATGACGCCGTCCTCGATCGTTGTCATTGCCGCGACCCTGTTTACCGCCGACCTCGGATGGCAGAAGCAGTTTCGGAACGCGGCCCGCCGAACTGCCGGAGACGCCTGCTCTCGACCTCGTTGCGCTGGAACCGTGTCGCCATCGAGATTTTCATGAACCGCTCACCCGTCAAAGTAACTCCTTTTGGATAGGTGACTCCAAAAAGAGTTAGCCAATGACCCAATGGCGTCCGCGGGGGAGTGCGGAAAACGTGGGGTAAGCGAAGACTTACTCTATGCAAACGGCCAAAGGAAGAGTTTCCGGTAGCGGAGGAAGTCCTTTCCGCTTCGAGTCGCAGGCAATTCTTGTGAATCTGTCACTTGCAACGATTGTGTTACGCAATCGCCCCAGCGAAGAAGCGCGTCGTCACGCCGGCTCACCAAATAGTTCCCACTACCGCTTGGCTCCACCCTCCATGCCTGCTGCCACGGTCTTCAACCTGCTTTAGGGCTGCGTGCACTTGCTGGCTGGGAGTCGATCTCCATGACAGAGACTGTCAGACATTGCTAAGTGGCCGAATGTAACCTGCCGGGAGAACGAAATGTTCAAACCGTCGAGAGTCCTCTTCTCTCTTTTTGCCGCGATGCTGGCCGCTATACCCGTCTATGGCCAGATCAACTGGCGTCCCATCAATCCCCAGGAGCTAGCTCTCAAGATACCGATGGTCGACAAAGACGCCGACGCCGAGGCGATCTTCTGGAACATCTGGATGGATGACAGCCAACCCGACAAGACGATTTTCAGGCACTATCTGCGCGTCAAGGTCTTCACCGCGCGGGGTGTGGAGTCGCAAAGCCGTGTCGACCTTACCCATTTCGGCAAAGACAAGATCACCGACATCTTCGCTCGAACGATCAAAGCCGACGGCAGCATCCTGGATCTGAAGAAAGATGCGATTCTCGAGCGGGCACTGATCAAGCAAGGCAAGGCGAAGTATCAATCGAAGTCTTTTGTCATGCCGGGCGTCGAGCCCGGAGCCATTGTCGAATACCAATGGAAGCAGGAGCGCTCGCTGTCCCCTCAATACCTGCGCCTGGACTTTCAACGTGAGATTCCGTCGTGGTCGGTGAGCTACTTCATCAAGCCTTATGGCCGCATGGCGTATCAAACATTCCATATGCACGTCACTCCAATCGCCGAGAAAGGCGGCTATTCCAGCTTTTCTCTAACAAACGTGCCAGCGTTCCGCGAAGAACCGCGAATGCCTCCCGAAGCCGAGGTCCGGCCGTGGGTGCTCGTCAGCTTTGCCTCCACCGGAAAGTCTCCCGAGTATTGGAACGACCTTGGCAAGTTGCTGTATGAAATCGACCGGATGGAATTCCAATCCAACGATGACGTCAAGAAGGCAGCTCTCGCTGCGGTTGGGGATGCGACGACACCTGAGGAAAAACTTCGGAGGTTGTTTGACTTTTGCCGCGCTAAGATCACCAATCCCTTCGACGACGCCTCGGACTATTCTCTTGAAGATCTGGCGAAGCTGAAACAGAACAGATTCCCCGCCGATACTCTTAAGCGCGGCCTGGGCACGCCATACGACATCGATCTGCTTTTTGGCGCGATGGCGATCGCGGTTGGCTTCGACGTCCGCATAAGCCGCCTTCCCGATCGTAACGACATTTTCTTCGATCCCAAGATGGCGAATCGCTATTTCCTGAGCCGTTACGATGTCGCGGTGAAGGTCGGAGACTCCTGGCGTCTGTTCGATCCCGCTAACCGCTATGCGACCTTTGGCATGCTCGACTGGAGGGAAGAAGGCGTTTTTGCGCTGGTTCCTGATCGCGCAAACCCTGCGTGGGTGACAACTCCCCTTTCGGCGCCGAGCCGGACGACTCAAAAACGAAACGCACGGCTCAAACTATCAGCTGATGGGACGCTGGAGGGTGACGTCGACATCGTCTATTCCGGCCATATCAATGTCGACTGGAAGGAATTCCTCGACGACCTTACTCCGGAAGAACAGGCGGAACAAATTGCAAGTGAAGTAAAAGACCGCTTGAGCACCGCGGAGGTCTCCGCCGTGAAGCTGGAGAACGTCAAAGACTCCGACAAGCCGCTCACCATTCATTATCATGTCCGGGTTCCTCAGTACGGCCAACGCACGGGCTCGAGGCTGTTCTTTGAGCCGAACTTTTTTCATGGCAAGGGCCCGATGTTCCCGAGCGCCACGCGAACCTACGCGATCTACTTTCATTATCCGTGGTCGGAGAACGACGACCTGTCGATCGAGTTGCCTCCCTCGTTCGAGATCGAGAACGGCGACTCGCCCGGCAAGGCAAAAATAGCGGATGTGGCGACGCATGATGTCACGATGCAACTAGCCCGTGACGGTGAAAAACAGACTCTGAGATACCAGCGCCAAATGGCTTTCGGCCTTAATGGAAGGCTCGTCTTTCCGGTTGAGACTTACACAGGCATTAAGGAAGCCTTCGATGCTCTTCATCAACGTGATGCACACGTGTTGACGCTGAAAACCAGCGCGGGACAATAACCAATGAGACACCCTGACGAGAACACAAAGAAAAACCAGCTCCCCGGCCGGCGTGGGACAAAAGCTCTGGGATGCGGCTTCTTCACCTTTCTGCTCATCGCTGTCACCGCCGGGATTGCCCACGCCGCGGACCCACCGGCATGGCTTCGACAGGCGGCTCAATTGCCGACCCCGCAACTCGACCGCAGCGTTCCAGCGGTCGTTTTGCAAAACGAACAGCGAGTCACGATCGAAGAGGACGGACGGATCGTCACAACGACTGCTTCGGCCGTGCGAATCCTCACGCGAGCCGGCCGGTATGCTGCTGCAGGCGGCGATGTCTACCGCACCGACTCTGGAAAAATTTCTGACTTGCGCGGATGGCTGATTCTGCAGGCCGGCGCTGTCCGCCAGTTCGACAAGGGCGATACCGTCGATATCGCATTGGTCAATAACGATGCCTACAACGAAGTTCGGATGAAGCGGATCAGCGCCGAAGATGTGGCGGACGTGGGCTCCGTGTTCGGTTACGAATCGACAAGCGAGGATCGCGCTGTATTTACTCAGTTTGAGTTCGGGTTTCAGCGACGCCTTCCCGTGCTCGTTTCGCGGTTCAGCCTGACTGTTCCGCGAGGTTGGCGTGTGGACAGCGTGACCTTCAACCACAGCGATGTCAAGCCGACGGTGAATGGATCCCTATACACCTGGGAACTTCGCAACCTTGCGACAATCGATGACGAACCTGCCAGCCCGGAACTCACGAGTCTCGCAGCCCGCCTGGCGGTGAGCGCCTTTCCTCCCGCCGATGCGAAAGGGTTGGCATCCCGCGGCTTCGCAAGCTGGCAGGACGTGTCGAAGTGGCTCACCGAGTTAAACGATCCCCAGGTTGTCATGAGCGACACACTGACGGCCAAAGCCAAGGCTTTAACTGCGACCGCGGTTACGGACTTCGATCGGATCGCCGCAATCGGCAAATTCGCTCAAAACATCCAGTACATTTCGATTCAGACTGGCATCGGCCGTGGAGGCGGATACCGGCCGCACAGCTCGGCAGACGTTCTCAGTAATGCCTACGGCGATTGCAAAGACAAAGCGAACCTTATGCGGGCAATGCTGAGGGCAATCGGCATCACTGCATATCCAGTCGCCATCTATTCCGGCGATCCGGACTATGTCCACGAGGAATGGCCGTCTCCGCAGCAATTCAACCATGCCATTATCGCAATTCCGTTCAATCAGGACGTGCGTCTGTTGAGCACTGTTAACCATCCCACCCTGGGGCCGCTGCTGCTCTTCGATCCGACCGATCCCGATACCCCATTGGGACAACTGCCGGATCATGAGCAGGGAAGTCTTGCGCTCATCGTCGCCGGTGACCGGGGGAGTCTCACTCGAATGCCGATGGCGCCCCCCGAGTCGAACTGGCTGCAGAGGACGGTGGAAGCTGTCCTCGGCCCCAGCGGTGCGCTTTCTGCAAAGGTTCGCGAACAGTACAACGGCGAAGCCGCGGTCAACGCCCGGCGGGAACTCAATGCCGGGACGCGTTCCGACTACAACAAACGAATCGAGCAGTGGATCGTTCGCGGCGCCAGCGGCGCGAAGGTCGCCAAAGTGGAAGTTGACGAAAGCGCTGGCGCTCCGTTCACGCTTCAGGCAGAGTTCTCCGCCGAAACATACGGCCAACTGATGCAAAACCGATTGCTCATTTTCAAGCCGGCAATCGTTTCCCGCAGGGAGTCGCTGTTCCTCACAGACGCGACCCGCAAGCATCCCGTGCTTCTCGATTCAGGCGCGTATAGCGAGTCGGTTCGCGTCAAGGTGCCTGACGGTTTCCAGGTGGACGAAGTGCCCGACGCGCTTAAACTGGAGGAATCTTTCGGCAGTTACGCCGCATCTCACAGGCTCGAGGACGGATATCTCGTGTTTACGCGATCGATGACCATCCGGCGGTCCCTGCTGCCGGTGGAGCAATACGGCGCCGTGCGTAGCTTCTTCCAGAAGATTCTCGCGATGGAACAATCGCCGGCAGTGTTGATCCGAAAGTAAGAGCAATTTGCGGCCGTGCTTTGAACCGCTTATCCTTTCTACTTTGATCGATGGTAGTCGTCCAGGCACGCGACCTGATCTATGTCGCACACCCAGTGGGTCACAGCCGCCCGAGCATCACGGCGGATGTTACTCGCAGTTGCTGACGGCTCGGCGGCCACACGCAGCGCAGTCGATGGATGGTTTGTTGTTCAGTAAGGCTGTAGCGGCAGAGTGACTCGCAAAACCCGACTGGACCCGTTTCTCGGTCTTGTCGGGATCAACGTTTCTTTGCCAGTTTCCCCACCGTCCGCGACTTCCTGAGTAGCGTGAAGGCCCACTCCAGGATCGTCTCGCTGCGAGTCATTCCCCGCGTTGTTCCGACTGGGCGCGCCATTCGATGCCGGAAATCCCTACACGACATCCCGAACACAGATCGGGTTCGGGACTCTCGGCTCTCCTTATATAGCCAGTGCGCTGTGCGCGGTAGCCAAAGAAGCGTTGAAGGCGGTGTGGTATCAGAAATGGTTCGTGCATCGACGCATGCGCCCGGAAGTACTGGGTGGCCGCATTCATAACCACGTCACTCAGGCGCGTCAATATCCGATCCACAGCGACATTCTCAATTCAGTGGTTTTGGAGGAGGTGTACCGCAGACACGGCGCGTACCTGCTCCCTCAGGCGTTTCCCGAAGGGTCGCCCCTGCATCCTTCTTACGGCGCCGGTCATGCCACCGTTGCGGGTGCATGCGTGACGATTCTCAAGGCCTTCTTCGAGGAATCGTTCGTGATCCCAAATCCTGTGGAAGTGGCACCGGACGGAACTCGCCTGGTTCCCTACACAGGTCCTGTGCTCACGGTAGGCGGCGAACTGAACAAGCTCGCCTCAAACGTCGCGATGGGCCGTAATTTTGCGGGGATTCACTGGAGGTCTGACGCGTCGGAGTCCCTGAAGCTGGGTGAGGAACTGGCCATCCGCTACCTGACGGAAGACCGCAACTGTTTTAACGAACAGACCGCGCGATTTTCCCTTACAAAGTTTGATAGCACCACAATCACCATTTGAAGGGTTCTGGTGATCGGATTTCGGGCGTGCCCTGGCGGTGTTCTCTCGGATCGGCGAACTGGGGACACGACGAGTGGATAGCAGCGCTCCGGCGCGCCATGCTTTTTTCGCGGCCGGAAAAGGTGCGCAGACCAGTGAATTGACCCAGGATCAGGAAAGGTAAAGTCGGCGCACGGCCATAACGCCGCCACGGTATCACGTTCCCGAAGTGGCGACCGAGGCCAGCATTTCCTCAAGTCGGTTATAGCCTGCGGCCATTCCGCATTCCATTCCGGAGCGGCTTGCCGTGTCGCGAGCTTCCTTCGATTCGTAGCGCACCGTGAGTTTGATTTGCGTCACTTCTCCTTCTCCAGGAAGAGAGTGGTGTCGACTGCTTCGCCGGCGTACCAGGCATCGTCGAACCTCTCGGTGGCGACCAGTTTTGCATCACGAACGACTTCGCGGAACTCCCCTCCCATAACTTTCCTGAAAAAGTGACGCGACTAACCCGAAAACAGATCTCAACAAGTCGAGTTTTTGGATATAACGGGCTGGTCGCACTTCGAGCGTGCATGAATCACGGACTCCCTCAGGCGGCATACTGTGCGAGGAACAGCTGCAGCGATTAGCTTCAGCTGCTTGCGTTGGCATCGGACTTCCCTAAACGACCATTTATCAAAGGAGGCTTATCGTGCCGCAGACCCACGAATGGATGTTCTATGAAGTTATGTGGCGTATTCAGGCCCGCGGACGCCCCTTACCGTTGCCGTGGTGGGTTCAACAATACTTTCGGCGATGGACAGATGCCTTCGATCAAGGCTTGTTTGACACTCGCGAAGGAGCATTCGCTTCAAACGCTGCGTATCGCTACTGGAACATGATCGGAGTGAAAGACGCCTCGCAAGAATGCCTCATCGGCCAGGCCGGCGAAATCGAGCCCGTGTACGATGAGTATGCTCAAAGCTTTTTCCTATTTGATCCTGCCGCAAAGCAGATCGACTGTCCTCAGTTCTCGACTCCGGGGAACGGCGGTTCGCTACGGCAGCGCATGGAGAACGACTATTTACCGGTGGTCCTTACGACATGGCAGTCCCGTTTTGGCGTCGACATCGAACAGAAAGCCCTGGCCACGACAGTGGGCCCTGATCAAAAGAGCGTCGTCCTGGCGCGCTTCAAGGTTCGGCTACAGGGCGCCGCACCGGCTTCTGTCTGGTTTTGTGTCGCGGTGTCTCCGGCAGGGCCAACGGGTTTCCAGCGGCACGATAGGGCGGGTCGTTTCATTTATGACAGGCGGCTGACCTTTCTTCAATACTTGCCCGCCGAACAGCGAGTACTGATCAACTCAAGCAATGGTCCAGTGTTTGATCGACCGCCCGCCTTGTTTGGCACGTACGGCAACGGCACGTCTAGCGATCCGGACTTCTATATCGAGCAAAGCCCTTATCGCAATCTATTGGCTGCGGGTGCGCTCAATGGCTGGGAGGTCGCAGTCGATAACATTGCAGGTTTATGCAGCGGCGCTTTTGCCTGGCCTTTGAACCTGACACCGGAGAATCCGGAGTTTGCGCTTGATGTGCGACTGCCGGTGGACGATTTCCGCGGTTCTGGCGATATCGACCAGTTACGTAGTGCGGACGCACAGGCTCTTGAAGCCGGGAACCGGACTTGGTGGATCAATAAACTGGACAGCGACGGACTGCAAGCGACATTGCCATCGCAAGTTCAACATCTCTGGAACCTGTTCCGCATCTGTCGTGCAAATCTGCTGATCTTGAGCGACAACGGACAGATTCACCCGGGCCCGACAATCTATGATGAATTCTGGATTCGCGACTCGTCGGTTGAGTCGATCGCCGCCGCACTGGTCGGCGACCAAAATCTCTCACGACGTCAATTGGGCTACTGGCATCCGGCGGTCTTCAATTTCGGATTTGAGCGCATCGAAGATGTGTCGGTGCGCGGCTTTTTCGGCGGCAAACACGAAAAAGACGATCGGGAATGGGACAGCAATGGGGAAGCGCTTTGGGCTTTCGGCCGCCTGGATCGAATACTAGGAGCCGGAGCCAACTTCGGGCGCGGCCTGTTCAGTCCATATATCATCGAGGGCGCACGCTGGATTCGCGACAATCGCACTGCATTCGGATTGCTGTACAGCGGGTGGAGCGCTGAGCATATCGGAGACAAAGACAAACCCCACTACTGGGACGACTTCTGGGGTCTGGCCGGTTTGTGGGAAGCGGCCCAGTTGGCTCAACGCATCGGCGCCGGCGAGGCGGATGAAATATGGCACGCCTACGATTCGCTTCGTAACGCTACCGCAAACTCCATTCGGTGGGTCCTGGGCGAACAGCAGCGACGCGGCAATTGGGAAACATTTATTCCCACCGGTCCCGCCGACGTTGGACGGCTCGACTCCACGATCATAGGTGCTCTCTGTTACTTCCATCCCTGCCGTCTCTACGACGGCGCAAAACTCGGCGCCGATATTGACGAGGCGGTCCGTTTCACCTTGGACACCATCTGGGGCCACTTTATGGATGGCGGCTTCCGCCATGACACTGCGTGGAATTGCTATGGTCCGTATTTGACTCTGCAACTGGCTCACGCGTTTTTGCTCATTGGCGATGTGGAGCGCATGGACCTATGCCTGCGCTGGATCGTCGGGAACGCCGCCTTTGCGACCGTCAGCCGCGACAATTCGCCGACGCCCTGGCAAGTTGTGCTCGGCGCCTGGAATGAGCAGCATTGCTATCCCATCGCCAAAGACTTCGGCGAGTTTCCGAACCAATCCTGGTACATGGGCGACATCCCGCACGGTTGGGCCAGTGCCGAGTTTATGATGTTGCTTCGTGACATCCTTTTTTTTGAAGTGGACGAAGATCGAGATGCGCAGCTTTACCTGGCCCCGGGAGTGATGCCGCATTGGATTGGCGATGGTGAGTCGATTGAAGTCGGCTCCGCTCCCACTGTCTTCGGCACGCCGTTCGGTTATCGACTGACCCGCGTCAATGGCGCGCACCGCATCGAAATCCGTATCACTCAAGCGCCGCCTGCGCACGTCCGCTTCGTTTTCCCGTGTCGTTTCGGCTCCAGCATTCAATCGGCGACAGCTAACGGCAGTGCCGTGCCAGTGTTCGGCCGCGATGTAAGTTTTCCTGCTGGTACCACGACGGCTTCAGTGACTTACAACCCTTAGTCGCTGCGAGGCCTCCGTTTGATTCAGAACCTGCGTGGGTCCACACAGGACGTGCGGAAGACAATCACCCGGTCCAGCAAAGCTGCGCTCGATTTTTTTGATACACATTTCGAACGACTGCGCCGATCGACCACGTCGATCGGATGGAGTTTTTGAACACGAAGGGTAAACTGTGAGCATGCCCCTGGGAGACAGATTGGAACGGCGTGCGGTTGAAGCACTGGCTGGCCGCCGTGCGGAGCTCCAGCGCATGGAGGTTTTTGCCTTAGGAGATGAACCCCTTGTGATGCACATTCAGGGCATCCCGGGTATAGGAAAAACTCACCTGCTGAATGCGCTGGCGGCACGTATCGGCGGAAAGGGCGTTTTCGCTGTGCGGGTGGACGGCCGCTGGTGCGAGCCTTCCCCCGCGGCTTTGTGTCGAGCGATCTGTAGGGAAATCGGTGCCGCGGAGTCCGAAGATGCCGCGGCCGTGGCGACCAGTCTGTCGGACAGGGCCACCCGAATTCTCCTGGTGCTCGACAGTTACGAATCTTTCCGTCTGCTTGACTCCTGGCTAAGGCAAGTTTTTTTGCCCTCGCTCGGCGAAAGTGTGCGCACAATCCTGTCCAGTCGCGAGCCACCCCGGCCAGCGTGGCGTATTGCCCCGGAGTGGAGAGGCTTATTTGATTCTCTGGTCCTGGAAACATTTTCTCCGGAAGTGGCTCTAGAGTATCTGACCTCGGAGGGCGTGCCGGAGGAAAGCGCTCGGGAGTTGAATCGGGTTGCGCACGGGCATCCGTTGGCACTCTCCCTGGGATTGGCGCTCTACTCTGGGGGAGGGCAGGTGCGGGGGGCCGCGTCTACGCGGCATCAGGTACTGGAGCATATGGCTGCGCTCTTTCTAGAGGATGCCGATTCGGGAACCATACAGGTTGTACAGGCCGCTTGCCTGGTCCGAACAGCCAATGCGCCGCTACTGGTGGCCATGCTGCCGCATATGCCGCCTGATGAGGCACTGGATCGGCTGCGTGCGCTGCCATTTGTCAGCGCAGGTCCTCATGGATTGGTGGTGCATGACGCCGTTCGCGGGCCGGTGGCGGCTGCTCTCAAGTCCCGTGATCCGGCCCGATTCCAGGCGTACCGGCGCGCAGCTTCGCAGGTCGTGCGTGATCAGTACAAGCAGTCACCGCGATCCGACCTCTGGCGCTGCACGGCGGACGTACTCTACCTGCTTGAAAACGAGAACCTACGCGAAGGTTTTTTCCCCACGACTGAAAGCCCGGTCTCCGTCGAACCAGCCCGCGCCGCCGACGGGCCATCAATTTCAGCGATTATTCACAACTTCGATGGCCCACAGTCGCGTCAAGCGCTGGAGCAATGGTGGCACTATCATCCAGACTCGTTTTTTGTCGTGCGGGATGAACACGGCGGACTGCAAGGCTTCTACCTGGCAATTGTGGCATCGAAGGTTCACAAAAACGTGATTGGGAGAGACCCGCTTGCGGCAAGCTGGTCCAGGGATTTACCGCGCTCAGACGATAAAGCCGCCACTCTGTGGGTGAGGCGTACGTTGGATCGCGACACCGGAGAAGGGCCGTCATCCGGCCAGGCGGCCTGCTGGCTCGACATCAAACGCACCTATTTGGAACTGCGTCCGCGCCTGCGCTGGGTCTATACCTGCTACCGTGAAGCCGAGCCATATCGCCGCTCCTTCGAGCAATTGGGTCTCCAGCTGGTGGACGAAGGCCGCCCGGTCCTCGACGGAGTCAAGCAACACACATTTCGTCTCGACATGGGATTGGATTCGGTAGATGGATGGCTTGGGAACCTGCTTGCCCAGGAAACCGGCACGGCCACAGAAGAGGCTGGGTGTTACTCGCCATTGCTGGATGAGCAAGCGCGTGAGTTAGTCGTAAGCGGAAGCCGAGTTGGCCTGACCCCGCTTGAGTTCGGGGTCTTCGCGTATCTTGTGGCCAGGCCGAGCAGAGTTGTGGCTCGCTACGAACTGGTGGAGGCGGTCTGGGGATATGGAAAGGAAGCGTCAACCAGCAACGTGGTTGAGACGGTGGTGCGCTCCGTGAGACAGAAGCTGGGAGCGCACCGGAGCGTGCTGGAGACAGTGCGGGGAGTGGGCTACCGATATCGGCCAACAACGTGAAATCGCGCTCCCCGCACGGATCTGAATGGTGGTTCAAGGGTGAGCTTCAAGAATCAGGTTGAACGGAGTTTCCATGGCCACCCTCGCGCTCCGGAACCCCGCCTCGTTGAGGATTGCAAGCAACTGAGCAGCGCCAGCCTGGGCTCCCAGTGAATAGCGTCCTCCTTGCGATAGTGCGTTCTGGGTACATAAACCAGCGGAAGCCGAGTAGTACATCCTTGCTACAGGGCCGACATTTTCCTCAGACCGGTCCTTTGCGAACGGTTCCACCAGCATTAGTGCGCCGTACGGAGCCATTGCCTCCCGGGAAGCCCAGACAGCTTCCAGTGGATCACCCATGTCGTGGAGTGAATCCATGAAACAGACCAGGTCGAATTTCTCCTCACTACTCGCAAGCGCCCGCGGGGTTGCCACCTCAAACCGAATCTGATCAGCCACTCCGGCCTGCTTCGCTCGTTCCCGCGCCACGAGAATTGAAGATTCATGGTAGTCAATTCCCACGAACTTTGATTTCGGAAATGCCTGCGCCATGAGGATGACCGAGGCGCCGTGCCCGCAGCCGAGGTCGGCTACTTGCCCGCCTTTGGTCAACTGCTCCTGGACACCGCTGAGAGATGGAATCCAGGTTTGAGTCAGGTGCGCCCTGTATCCGTTGCGAAAAAAGGCCTCCGTTGCGGTGAACAGCCGGCAATCGTGTTCGTGCCAGCCCACTCCCTTGCCAGAGCGGAACGCGGCGAGGATCTGGTCTTCGTCCTGCCACAACGAAGCCGCTACGTCGAACGCCGGCGTAAGAAAGGCCGGACTATCCGGATTCGCCAATACAAAAACGTGTTCAGGCGGCAGTAAGTACTGCCTGGTGTTCGTGTCGTACTCCAAATATCCCCCGGCAACCTGCCCGTTAAGCCACTCTCGTACAGAGCGCTCATTGGTTTCGGTGCGGCGTGCCAGTTCATCCGATGTGAGGGGACCACTCTCTGCCATGGCCCGGTAAAGGCCGAGCTTGTGCCCAAGGTTGGTCATAACACCTGCCATGGTGGCTGCAAGATCGGTTACCACCTGAGCGGCGAACTGTTCGATTCTCTCCTGCATGTCTTCCCTGATGGGCTTAGTATTTTGATTCATTACTGCCCCCTGCCACCATGGCGTCTGGCCTTGAATATTGCACGCGAATATCGGGGAGAGGAGCCCGAGTGATCGACGAGAGGGAACTCTCTACGTTCCATAGCTGGGACTGGGTGGATATGACAGCAGGATTTCTGCACACGGCCTGGATTACCGGGTGGTTCAGGTAAGCCTCGGCACTTTCACGGTTCGCAAATAGATAGATACCTCCCATCTCAAACTCCTCCTCCTGCAAGACCCATATCTTCCAGATCAGACCTTCGGCCGCGGCAATGATGGTAGCGGCCTCTCGGCTGTGGGCAAGCAAGACCTGTGGCGGTACCCGCAACTTGAAGCGGAGGTGCAGGACGGTGTAAGTGGTAGCACTCTTCTCTGACATTTCGTTTCTCCAATGTGTTTATTTCTGCATCTGTCGCAGACATAGGGGAGTCTAGGACTCCTGAAACATCCGAGATGAGAGCGTGATGAGAACATGATGAGAATTGTCAGCAGAGAAGAAGCGTCGGTAGACGGTGCGGCGCGTCTGCAACCACGTTCGCAGGACTTTGCGATTTATCTGGTTCGCACGGAGCCCGCCGGCGACATGCCTGTACATTGCGGGGGATTACGCAATGCTGGCCCGGGATCGACCAAGTAACCACAGACCGACCGTGGCTACTTCTGCTTTCGAATTCGTTCGAAGTACGTGTCCAGCACTCTCACGTTCTCCAGGATCGGGTAGGTCCGGGCGCTCGGCGACGCGTCGAACACCATGACCTGCTGGTTCTGGTCGGTGAAGGCCGGCCACGGCGGCAACCCTTTGCCATTGGGATCGCCGGTCATGGCGAAGTTCACATAGTACGAACTGATCATGTCCGACAACGCCAGATCCTGAGGACTCGGTGTCCGACGTCCCGCCAACGTCTGAAAGGCAAACGGCA
>Ga0070675_100002617_pt1 | contig 13517 bp, 26 predicted proteins | sample KBSM43metaG_FD_65343 | JGI IMG/M metagenome (GOLD analysis project Ga0070675, IMG submission 65343) | Miscanthus rhizosphere microbial communities from Kellogg Biological Station, Michigan, USA - KBS M4-3 metaG | ecosystem: Host-associated > Plants > Roots > Rhizosphere > Soil ...
GAACCAGTCCAGAAATGCGTTCCAGTTGCGGGGGTAGTCTTTACCCGCCTCGGGCACTACGATATGCTGGATATCCATCCAGTAGTTCCGCCGTTGCTGGAGCTAATAGGATATCCCTTACATTCATACAGTATCGCGCCATCCCACGCCTGTCAACTCGCCGCGCGAGCATTCCTCCCCTTCCACTTTCACGTCCCAACGCGACGGGGAAGGTGGACACTGGCGTGTCGTCGATATCCCGTTCGAACACTGAAGACAACGATGAGCGACACCACTCGAAATACCGCGGCTCGACGCGGCGTCAGCTACTTGTGCTTCATCGGTGTATTCGGTTTGCTGCTCGCGATGTACTTGGTGATCGAGGGCTTTGCCCAAGTGCGTGTGGGGCGCTTGCAGACCGGCTTCGGATCGTTCGTTGTCGGCGCCTTTCTCGGTGCGGCCGCTGTTCGCGTCCTGAAGCTTTGGCGAGAAGCTCGAGGCGCGGTCAAGCGCTCTCCAGGTGGGACGGACGCGGGATCCCATTCGCCGACGACGGAGTAACCCGATGTGCCTCATGCTCGCCCTGGTTACTGTGGCCGTCATTGCTGGCGCGCAATGCTCTTCATGTTCCTTCCGGGTTCGTTCCTGCAATCTTGGCTTCCTCTCTGGTCCGTTAGACGTCGCAAAGCCCGTTTCGCGCGCTTGAGCCGCGCCTCATGTCGAACATCGACGCCTCAGCATCGAGCAATATGGAATCACGACGACTCAGGGTGGGGCAGCCCATTGCTCCCGAACAATTCGACGAACTCACGGACGAGCAACTTGTGCGTCTCGTTCCCCGTGCGTACCGCGAGTTCTTTCCCGGAAAGGACTTTTGCGCCGACGGCCACTTCTACCTGCATGACGGAACCGCCTGGAGCTTCTACAAGGCGGGCTTCCTTGACGAGTAGCGGAATGCCAGTCCAACGGAGACGCCGGTCGCAGCCCGAACTCCCGCGAGGTTCGCCGGCCGGCTTCTCCGTCAACTCGGCATGCTCTCGAATTGCGGCTTGTCAGGCGGCGTGGCCCATCCGACCCGACCATCGAGCGGAAGCGCTCAACCGATTCCCACTTTGGCACGCCCCTCACCTAAACCTCGGGCGCCCTGGAGCCTTCGCCCTAGACGGTCGCCGCCATCCTCGGAGAGAGCACCATGGCCAAATACCTGATCTCCTTCCCAAGCGCAGCGATGGTCGTGCCCGACGGCGAATGGCAGACCGTGGGGCGCGACTCGCACGCTGTGATCGACGAGGCGAAGGCCGCCGGCGTCTACGTGTTCGGCGGTGGCATCGACGAAAGCGTTCCGCCGGCACTTGTCTCCGCGGACGGTACCGTCGCCGAGGGTGGATATCCGTGGGCACCGCCGCTCGACGGCGGCTTCACCGTGTTAGAACTTCCTTCGCGCGAGGAAGCCGTCGCGTGGGCAGCGCGTATCGCCAAGGCTTGCCGCTGCAACCAGGAGCTCCGCGTCTTCCAATTCGATCCGCAGTCCTGAGCTGCGTTTTCGCCACCACTCACACCCCGAGCGATGGTGCGAGTCAGGCCCAAGGGGAAAAGCGTTGATTCGTCACACCGTCGCGTTCAAGCTCAAGCACTCGCCGAACTCCGAGCCGGAGATGTCCTTCCTGAAGGCGGCCAAGGTGCTCGCCGCAATTCCGACGGTGCGAAACTTCGAGTGGCTGAGACAGGTCAGCGAGAAGAACTCGTTCGACTTCGGCTTCTCCATGGAGTTCGCGACGCAACAGGACTACGCAGCGTACAACGTTCATCCCGATCACATTCGGTTCGTGGAAACACGCTGGAAGCCCGAGGTCGCCGAATTCCTCGAGATCGACTACGCACCATTCGTTCCCGATTGAACGGTGCCCAACACGGGCCGGTGCCCATCGTGTCCTGGATCCGAAGACTCTTCCACCGCCGGCCCCCCGACGACGAGCTTCTGAATGAAGGTCTCGAGCTGGCCATGGACTGGGGTGAGAACTGGCTCTCGCCGATCAACGCGAGGCTTCGCAAGCTTCATCCGCATCTCCGTGCCGAAGAGCTCGAGGCGTGCAACGCAGCATGCCAGGGCGCCATGCGACTGGGGTGCGAAGCCGTCCACACCCTGCTCCGTGAGGGCTCGGCGAGCCCTTCGGCCGGCCGCCTTGCGACGATCGTCAGAGCCCGGTATCCCTGGGTCAATGAAGACAACCTGGGCCGGCTGCTGCAACAAGGCGTTTACTACGCGGCGAAAGTAGGTGGGCATGGTCGCGAGGCCTGACCGCCTCCATCGAGCGGCCCTGCGGCAGGCCGCGCATGATCATTGCTGCCAGCGTGTGCTCGGGAACGGTGGCTACAGCAGAGATCAAGCGCCAGTTCGGCAATCCGCTCGTCAGCTACATTCATCTCCACCATGCCAGGCGCGCCTGCTCTTCTTGCTCGGTCAGGTGGGTGCCCGGACCCGACGACGAAACCTGATTCCCGATCGAGGCGAAGTCCTTCCGCAAGCCTAAGCTTCGCGTGGCCACGCCGGCATGTCTGTACATAGCGCCACGATGCCCATGCAAAAATCGGAAGTCGTCCACAGCCCCGACGCTTATGTGGCCTCGCTGAACGGCTGGCAAGGCCGCTATGTCACAGCGTTGCGGTCGGCCGTTCTCGAAGCCGCGCCGATGCGCGAGGCCATCAAGTGGGGCCACCTCGTGTACTTCTCGAACGGGCCGGTTCTTCTCATTCGAGCTGAAGAGAGGCGAGTGCTTTTCGGGTTCTGGCGTGGCAAGCGCCTACGCACCATCGAGCCTCGTCTGAAGGCTGGCGGCAAGTACGAGATGGCCACATTGGCGCTGCCGGAATTCGCGCCGCTGAAGCGCTCGGTCGTGCTCGAACTCACGTGGGCTGCTGTCGCCTTGAACAGGGACGACGGCGACCCGACAGCCCTCACCGTCCGCACGACCCGCGATGGCGCTTGATCCGACATACACCATGCCCGCTTCCGATTTGACGGCCGCTCCCACTGACTTCGACTTCATCATCGGTGACTGGAACGTACGCCACCGTCGGCTCGATTCGCGCCTGGCGGGCTGCACCGACTGGACGGAGTTCTCGGGTCTGTCGTCGACTCGCAAGATCCTCGGCGGATTCGGCAACGTTGAAGACAACGTCCTCTTCTTCCCCGACGCAGAAGTAAGGGCCGCTGCCTTCCGGTCGTTCGACCCACGAGCCGGAACCTGGGCGATATGGTGGCTCGACGGCCGCGCTCCGCACGGCCTCGACGTCCCGGTCGTGGGCGGCTTCGCCGGCCCCGTGGGTGTCTTCTTCGCGAACGACACCTTGCATGGCAAGCCGATCAGGATCCGATTCACCTGGAACGCGCATCCCGGAGACGCTCCGCGCTGGGAGCAGGCCTTTTCCGGCGACGAGGGCGCCACCTGGGAAACGAATTGGGTCATGCAATTCACACGCAGCGAGGCTCCTTCCATCGCGCGGTGATGCCGACCCAAGGACACCTACCGTGAGCCAGCTCTCGCCCAATGCCCAGCTCGTCACCGCCATCTTCGAGGAGGTCGCGAAAGGCAACGGCGCCCCCTTCTGGGAAGCCTGTCGCGACGACGTCGTGTGGCGAACCATCGGTGAAGGCTCGTGGAGCGGCGAATTCGTCGGCAAGCAGACCATCATCGACGAGATCTTTCGCCCTCTGAACCGCGTCCTCGCCGAGCGCGCCACGATTCCCAGCCGTGTAATCGACGGCGGCGACGTCATCGTCGTCCAGGCCACGGGCCGCAATGTCACGCGCGACGGCCAACGCTACGACAACGACTATGCCTTCGTGATCCACTTCAGGGAGGGCAAGATCGCTCGCTACGAAGAGTACTGCGACACCGATCTGATCGCCCGCGTCCTGCCCGACCGCCTGGCAGCCAAGACGATGCCGAAGCCCGCGTAAGGTGGTGTCATGCTCAAGACATACAGCGGTCGTTGCCATTGCGGGGCGGTCACGTTCGAGGCCGAGCTGGACCTCGCCCAGGCGTCCTATCGCTGCAACTGCTCGATCTGCCGCCGGACCAGGTTCTGGCCTGCGGTGGCAACGCCGGAGCATTTCCGCCTCGTGACAGGAGAGGCGCAACTCACCGAGTACCGGTTCAACACGGGCAAGAACTTGCACTTCTTCTGCAGGGCTTGTGGCGTCCGGCCCTTCGGTGTCGGGACCGACACTCCCATCGGCGTGATGTACGGTGTCAACATCGGCTGCCTGGAAGGAATCTCGGAAGAAGAGCTCGCCCGCATTCCGGTGACGCATGTCGACGGAATCAACGATCGGTTCGCTCCACCCGAGCACTTCTCTCATCTGTGAGGCGTCGGCGCCTCGAGGAAGCATCGTGCCCATCGAACTCTGGCTTGCCTTCGCCGCCGCGTCGGCGGTCCTCCTGGTCATTCCCGGGCCGACGATCCTCACCGTCATCAGCTACTCGATGGCGCATGGGCGGCGCGCCAACATCCCGCTCGTCGCCGCCGTCGCGCTGGGTGACTCGACCGCTCTGGTCGTGTCACTCCTCGGACTGGGAGCGCTTCTCGCCACGTCGGGGTTCTGGTTCACGGCGGTCAAGTGGGTGGGCGGCCTTTACTTGCTCTACGTCGGCGTCAGACTTCTACGTGCGGGAGTCTCGTCCAGCGAGCTCGCGCCACCGGCTGTGCCAGGCTCAAGCTGGAGGTTGTTCGCCAACACTTATCTGGTCACTGCACTCAATCCCAAGGGCATCGTGTTTTTCGTGGCTTTCCTGCCGCAGTTCATCAGCGCGGACGCGCCGGTGGCGCAACAGCTCTGGATCCTCGCCGCCACGTTCGTCGTCATGGCCACCCTCAACGCCGCGCTCTATGCGGCGTTTGCAGCGTCCGCCCGCAGACTGCTGTCGTCACCGGCGGCGCAGCGGCGCTTCAACGTCGCAGGCGGGTCCTTGCTCTCGGCAGCGGGCATGTGGGCGCTCTTGGCGAAGCGGCCTGGATGAGGGGCGGCGAACCCCATGAAGTCGGCACTGCTCATCATCGACATCCAAGCAGCCTTGTGCTCGGGCGAATGGTCCGCGTTCGACATCGACGCTGCTGTCGATCGGATCAACGCGGTCGCCCGCAAGGCCAGGGCGGCAGACGCTCCCGTGTTTCTCATCCAACACGAGGAGGCGGACGGACCGCTTCAGCACGGATCCGACGGCTGGCGGCTGTATGAGCGGCTGGAGGTCCGGCCCGGCGACATCCGCATCCGAAAGACGGCGACGGACTCGTTCTACCGAACCGAGCTCCACTCCCACCTTCGCTCGCGAGCCGTCGCCCAAGTCATGTCTCGGGGCTGCAAAGCGAATTCTGCGTGGATTCCACGGTTCGCGGCGCGCTGGCTCTCGGCTACCCGGTGCTTCTGGTCGCGGATGGTCACTCCACCCTGGACAACGGCGTCCTCGCCGCGGCCCAGATCTCGGCCCATCACAACGTGACGCTCGCGAACCTCGGCAGCTTCGGCCCGAGAGTCACCACGACGCCCGCCGACAGCGTTCGCATCGAGGCCCTGATCGCTGCATCGTGACTCGCAACGTCGAAAGGGCTCGGTCACTTCGTGGAACCGGAGGTCGTGCCGCGTGAGAAATGAGCCCTCGGAGGCAGGCGTGCGTGAGGCCGACGAGCTGATGAGTCGGCTCGGATCGAGCCGCGACAGCTGGTCGAGGGCGCCTGTGTCGGGCAACGGACATGACCTCATGTTCAACGCCGAGCTCGTGACGGCCTCGCTCGCATGACCGCTCCAGTGTCCGAAGGCCTTCTCACCTTGTACGGGGCGGCTGCATCGGGCTCGGTCGCGGTCGAGGCGGCGCTGACCCTGCTCGACATTCCGTTCACGGTGATCGAAGGCGCGACGTGGGCGTCAGAACCGGCACGAGACCGGGTCGGCTCGCAGAACCTGATGCGACAGATCCCGACGCTGGTGCTTCCCGACGGAGAGATCTTCACCGAGTGTGCGGCGATCTTGGTCTACCTGGCAGACAAGCACCCGGCAGCTTGCCTCGCCCCAGGGCTCAACGAGCCATCTCGGCGGCAGTACCTTCGCTGGATGTTCTTCGTTTCGTCTGCGATCTATGCACTTCACTGGATCAAGCCTGATGTTCGCCGCATCGGTGCGCCCGCAAGCGCCCGCCACGAGGTGATCGACGCCGTGCATGAACGCATCGCCTTTTGCTGGCGGACCATGGATTCGCAGGTCAGCCCTGGCCCCTATTTGCTGGGTGAACAGTTGAGCGTCCTCGACCTCTACGTCGCGGTCGTCTCGCGCTTCGGACCCTGGCGCGAGCGGTTCTACGCGGACGCGCCGCGAATGACGCCCGCGATCCGCCGAGTCGACGAAGATCCTCGCCTCAGATCGCTGTGGTCGAGTCGGTTCGCCGATGCCTGAGGGAACGGCCACGCCCCAGTCAGCCGTCGAGCAGGCGTCGCAAAGGCCTTTCGCGCCCTGCGGCCTGCCGCTCGTGTAGAACTAGAGGTCTCAGCGGATCCGCTTCCTTCGATGCGCAACTACTGGATAGGCGTCGTCTCCCGCTCGCACGTCAGAATTGGCGTGAAAGGCGGGTTCATCCAGCTCAACCACGGCAAGAAGGCGCCTCTGCAGCGTCTCGAGGCTGGCGACATGCTGGCCATGTATTCGCCCCGAGAGTCCTATCCGGACGGCCCCGTCCTCCAGGCGTTCACCGCGATCGGCACGATCAAGTCCGGCAACGTCTATCAGGTCGAGATGTCGCCGGACTTCAAGCCCTATCGTGTCGATGTCGAGTTTGCGCGCTGCGACGAGGCGTCGATCAAGCCACTCATCGAACGGCTCTCCTTCATCCGCAGCAAGACGCACTGGGGCGGAGCCTTCAGGTTCGGCTACGTGAAGGTACCCGAGGCGGACTTCGCACGCATTGCTGACGCCATGAAGCCAGCCTCCTCTTCGCGGGATGGGACCTGACCCTCCCGCCACATCTCGACCCCTACTCCAAAGGCAGACCCCATGCAATTCCACTTCGGCCGGCTCATCGACCATGTTCACCTGCGCGTCGCCGACGTGGAAGCGAGCAAGGCTTTCTATCGTGCGGTCGTCGCATCACTCGCGCGGCCCGACAGCCTGATCGAAGGCAGTGGCTTTTTCCACATCGACGAGCTGTTCGTGGACAAGGCCGATGGTCCGGTCTCGCGGATTCACCTGGCCTTCCAGGCGCCCGACCGCGAAACGGTCGCGGCATTTCACAGCGCCGCCCTTGCCGCCGGCGGGCAGGACAACGGGCCGCCGGGCGAACGCTCATACCACCCGGGGTACTACGGAGCGTTCGTCCTGGACCCGGACGGCAACAACATCGAAGCGGTGTTTCACGGGCAGGCAAACAGGTCATCCGACTCGGTCGTCGTCACCCCAGCGACCCCGTAGCGGCTGGCACGAGGCATGGCGACGCAGCGATCCGCCCAGCAACAGGCACTCGGCCTCGTCGGCTGGCTCGGCGCCAGCTTCGTTGCCGGCGGGCTGGGAGCCGTTGCCTCGTCGAATGCGGGGGCCTTCTATCGCGAGCTCTCGCGGCCGCCTTGGGCCCCGCCCGCGTGGCTGTTCGGTCCCGTCTGGTCGGTGCTCTATGCGCTCATGGCAATCGCGGCCTGGCTGGTGTGGCGCCGTCACGGCTTTCAAGGCGCTGCGACGGCGCTCGGCCTGTTCGTCGCTCAACTCCTGGCCAATGCACTGTGGACCTGGCTGTTCTTCCAGTGGCATCTCGGCGCGGTCGCGCTCGCCGAGATCCTTGTCCTGTGGCTGCTCATCGCGGCCACGCTCGTGAGCTTCTGGCGACTTCATCGCCCGGCTGCACTGCTCTTGGTGCCGTATCTGGCCTGGGTCAGCTTTGCCACGGCGCTCACCTTGTCCCTGTGGCGACTCAATCACTCGATCCTCGGCTAGCAGTGGAGGTTGTGATGACCCAAACAAAGACTCCGGCGGCCATAGCGGCCTGCGAGGTACCGCTTCGCGAGAAGGCGACGACTTATCCCGAGCCGTTCGCCAGCCGGATGCAGGGGCGGCAGAAGCGCCAACTGGGCGAGTTCTTCGGCCTCCAGAACTTCGGAGTGAATCTCACCCACCTCGCGCCGGGCGCACTCTCCTCGCTTCGTCATGCGCACACGAAGCAAGACGAGTTCGTCTACATCGTGGGTGGCCGACCGACCCTGCACACCAACGAAGGTCAGCGTCAGCTCTCTCCAGGCATGTGCGTCGGCTTCAGGGCGGGAACCGGCAACGCCCACCATCTGCACAACGACACTGCGGACGAGGTGGTGTATCTCGAGGTCGGCGACAGGATGCCCGGTGACGAAGTCAGCTATCCGGAAGACGACCTTCAAGTGATTCGCGTCGGCGGCAAGGGGCTGTACACGCGCAAGGACGGAACGCCCTACTGAACTTCGCCGGGAGCACTCATGTTCGACCATGTGCGGGCACAACATCACCCGTGTGCCACGAACCCGAGGCCTGACCCACATCCCCCATGACCGTTGACTCTGTTCGCCAAGCGGTGCTTTCGGACTTGCCGGTCCTGGCTCCGCTGTTCGACGCTTACCGTCAGTTCTACGGTCGCGCACCGGACCTGGCGGCGGCGGAATCGTTTCTTCGCGAGCGGCTCACGCGCCAGGAGTCGACCGTATTCCTCGCTCACGCCGAGAGCAGCCCTGTGGGCTTCACGCAGCTCTATCCGAGCTTCTCGTCGGTCTCGCTCGCGCGGACCTTCATCCTGAACGACTTGTTCGTGGTCGCGAGTCACCGGCGAACGGGGGTCGGCTCGGCGCTGCTACGTGCCGCCGTGGAGCATGCGTGCTCGCTTGGGGCCGTTCGCGTGAGCCTGAACACCGACATCCGGAATACCTCCGCTCAAGCCACCTATGAGGCAACGGGCTGGAAACGTGATCGCGAGTTCTACGCCTACCACTTCACCCCGCAGAACTAGGGATCGACGGTCGCGCAACTCCCCGAGAGCGCCCGTCACGCGGCAGGCGGCGGCTGTCCGGCGACCTGCGGAAGCTCGGGGTCGAAGCAGGCCCACGTCGGCGCGCTGGCCGTCCACATCGTCAACGCCGGGCGGGCTACATCGGGGTCATCGAATGTCCCGACGCGAACGAATATCAGATGCGGCCTCGCCTCGGCTTCGCTGAAGAGTGGCGTGCCGCATCTCCGGCAGAACCGCCGTCGCATGCGGTTGCCGCTCTCGGCGAGACTGAAGTAATCGGTGGCCTCTCCCTCCATGGAGAACGCCGCGGTGCGAAAGCACGAGTTCATGGTCCCGCTGCCCGCACCAAGGTACTGGCAGTCGCGGCACCAGCACACGCGGGTGACGATGGGCAGCTCCGAACTTGCCCACCGAACGGAACTGCAGAGGCATCCACCGGTTATCGTCATCGGCAAAAGTCTGGGGTGGAGGGCCCCGAAGGAGGCCACTCCGAAGCTCAACTCTAGTCCTCGCGCCGATGTTGCGGCAAGACGTGGCCGCATCGGTCTGACCGGATCCGCTTGGTAGCGATAGGCTCTCGCCGTGAGCCCACCAATCGTCAAGCAGACCTCGTAACCATGCTTCCATCTCTCGCCTTCTTCATCGCCGCAGTGGTTCTCGCCGTCACTCCCGGTCCCGGCATCGCCTACGTGGTGGCCCGCACCGCCGCAGGCGGGCGGGCCGAGGGCTTGGCTTGCTGTGTCGGCACGGGCATCGGCGGCTTGCTGCATGTGGGCGCGGCCGCCCTGGGCCTGTCGGTGTTGCTGGCACAGTCGGCAACGGCCTTCTCGATCGTCAAGTACGTCGGCGCGGCCTACCTGGTCTATCTCGGCGTCTGCTTGCTTATGTCGAAGTCAGCTCCCGCCACGGTGCAGACCGGCTCGACCGGCGCGCGCCGCGCCTTGCTCGAGGGGATCTTGGTCGAGACGCTCAACGTCAAGACCGCACTGTTCTTCCTGGCGTTCCTGCCGCAGTTCCTCGTCAGCGGACTTTCGGTCGCGATCCAGCTGGCGGTCATGGGCAGTGTCTGTGTCGTGCTGAACACGGCCGTCGACGTCGCGGCCGTCTACGGTGCCGCACGGGTGCTCGGGTCCGAGGCGTCGGGGCGGCGACGCGCGAAGGTGGTCCACCAGGTGTCCGGACTCGCACTCGTCGGCCTCGGGTTGTATGTGGCAGCGACGAGGCGCGGCGCGCCATGACCGGTCCCGGAGACCCATGACCCGGACCGTGCTCGCGTCGCTCGAGACACAGGACTGTTCGGCGTGCGTGGACTTCTTCGTGCGCGAGGACGGGACCTTCGGCTTCGAGCAGTACCGCGGCGAGTACGATGGCACGGGCCGGTGGCAAAGCCTGGGCAAGTATTCGCAGCTGGTCTTCGCGTCGGGCCGCGAGGCTCTCGATGCAGCCAAGCAACACGTGACATGGCTGGGCCGAGACGAGGTCTGGCGCTGGTAATGTCACTCTGAAACCGGGCGCTTAAAGGCAAATTCGTGTCTCTCTCTTTCGACCGCATCGTCGTCATCGGCAGCAGCTGCGCCGGCAAGACAACGTTCGCCACCCGACTGGCGAAAGTGCTCGATCAGCCGACGACAGACCTCGACGAGCTGTTCTGGGCACCCCAATGGCAGGCCAAGCCGTTGCAGGAATTCCGCCGCCTGACGGAGGCCGTCGCCTCGTCCGAGCGTTGGGTGGTGTCGGGCAACTACAGCGATGTCCGAGCGATCCTGTGGCCACGGGCAACCGCCGTGATCTGGCTGAACTACGGCCTTGCGGTCGTCCTGTGGCGCGCGCTCACCCGCACCGCGCGACGCGTCGCCACGCGGCAGACTTTGTGGCACGGCAACCGGGAGTCTTTCAGACGCTCGTTCCTGTCGCGAAAATCCATCCTGGTGTGGGTGATGAGCACCTTCCACGGCCGGCGGCGCCAGTTCGGCGAGCTCCGCGCCGCCGCTGCGTATCCGCACCTGTCCTGGGTCGAGTTCAAGCGGCCTGCGGATGCAGAACGCTTCGTTCGCCTGCTCGACAAGCCTTCCGGCCCCGCCACCGTCTCGACGCTCGAGCGTGCGCTCTAGGCGATGCGCTTGGCCCCGACACTCGTGACGGCTGCGCTCGCCGGCATCTTCTCCGGCGTCATGTGGCCTTTGATCTGGCCATTGAGCAGTCTCTGGCTCATGCTGGGAACCGCCGTGCTGGTCGTCTTGCCGGCGCATGCATTCGTGGTCGGATTCAAGCGACAGCAACGTATACGCCCCGGCGCCATCGACGCCGCCCTGCTGAGCCGCGTCGGAGCATGGATCGCGTGCGCGGCCATCGCTTCGTTTCTGGTCTCCGGGTGGCGCGTACCGGCGTGAATGCCACGCCGGCTCCGAGGGCACGGCGTGCCACCTGATCCGTCGCCGATGCAGGCGTACTACGCGGCTCGCGCGGAGGAGTACGACAAGGTCTACGAGAAGCCCGAGCGGCAGTCCGACCTGCGACTGATCGAACGCTGGCTCGCTGCCGTGCTGTCGGGAAAGACGGTGCTGGAGATCGCCTGCGGCACCGGCTACTGGACCCGGTTCATCGCGACGGCGGCATCGTCGGTCGTCGCCTTCGACTCGGCGCCGGAGACGCTTCGGATCGCCAGCGAGCGAGTGCCAGCGGGCGGCGTGCGCTTCGAAGTCGGTGACGCATACGCCCTTACGGCGCATCGCGGTGGCTTCGATGCGGCGTTCGCTGGCTTCTGGTTCTCGCATGTGCCGCTTGAGCGCCGGCACGAATTCTTGCGTGGCGTGAACCGGGCGCTCGAACCCGGCGCCAAGGTGGTGCTGCTGGACAACCTCTTCGTCGAAGGAAGCTCCTCGGTCATCAGCGAGCGAGACGCCGACGGCAACACGTATCAGTCGCGCAGACTCGGCGACGGCTCGACCCATCGGGTGCTCAAGAATTTTCCCGGCGAAGCAGAACTGTTCGCGCTGATCGGTTCCGGCTTGGGTGAGTCCGCCACCTTCACGAGCTGGCAGTACTACTGGGCATTCGAATACCTCGTGCCCCGGCCCGGAGCCGACCCGTCGGCTAGAAGGTGACTCGCGTCAGGCCGAAGCAGAAGGCCGCGAGCAGCGCGAGGTTGAGCAGCATGCCGCCGATGTGAAGGCGCCGAAACTGGGCGATGGCGGCAGCGTCGTCTGACGTCATTGTGCTGCGCACGAGATCCATGCGCGAAACCAGCCAATGGCGCCCCGCGAAGCCAAGCCCCGCGACGCAGGCGAACGCCGCCGCGATCGCGGCACGACCGGCAAAGGCGCCGCCGAGCGCACCGACTGCCGCCGTGCTCATGATTGCCATGTAGTAGACGTTGAAGAGGCCGCGAATGAACCGCGCGTCGACCGGCGTGTCGTGCTTCAGGATGAGCAGAGGCAACGAGCCCATCATGAAAAAGCCCATCCAGACGACGAGCACGACACTCGAGATGAGCGCAATGATCAGCATCGGATCACTCAGACAGCCTGTTTCGGCACGGCATTGCGGCCTTCGGTCGCTTCAAATTCTAAGTGCGCCCGGCCGTTCAGCGGAGGAACAGACGGCGCCGTGTCGTCCCTCGCTACACTGAAGTTCGGCGCGCCACGCTAGAACGCGCTTCACCCCCACCTCCGAGTTGTCGCCATGACCGAACACGCTCTCGATGCCTGGCATCGCCTGGTCCGTACCCAGGACGTTTCGGGCCTCGACCGGCTGCTCGCGGAGGACGCGGTGTTCCATTCGCCCGTCGTCCACACCCCGCAGCGTGGGCGCAAGCTCGCGACGATGTACCTGGGTGCCGCGTTCAGCGTATTTTTCAACCCGACTTTTCGCTACGTGCGCGAGATCGTCGGCCCTTTCGATGCGATGCTCGAGTTCGAGACCGAGGTCGATCGGATATCGGTCAACGGAGTCGACCTGATCAAGTGGAACGACGCCGGCCAGATCGTCGACTTCAAGGTCATGCTCAGGCCGCTGAAGGCGATCAACGTCATCCATCAGCGAATGGCGGCGATGCTCCAGGCCAACCAGTAAAGCGCGATGCCGTCTGCTGAAACCCTGGAACGCTTCGTCGCCAGAGTGGAATCGGGCGCGCACGCCGAGGCCATTGCCGAGTTCTATGTCGAGGACGGCCGGATGCGCGAGAACCAAGGCGCGCCACGGGTCGGCCGTGCCGTGCTGGTCGCTCACGAGCAAGGCGTCCTGAGCCGCGCGACCAGCGTCGAATCGGTCTGCATTCGCCCGGTCCTCGTGAACGGCGCCATCGTCGTCATCCGTTGGATCTTCCGCTTTCGCTGGCGCAACGGAACAGTCACGGAGATGGAGGAGCTGGCATATCAGCGCTGGGAGGGCGAGCACATCGCCGAAGAGCAGTTTTTCTATGATCCGGCGCAGCTGCAGCCGACGCATCCGGCCCTCTAGGCGACAGGAAGCTCGCTGTCCGCCCGCGGCCGCTGGGCGCGCGGGCCTGGCGCAATGAGCGTGCTCGCGACT
>Ga0070675_100002619_pt1 | contig 13516 bp, 15 predicted proteins | sample KBSM43metaG_FD_65343 | JGI IMG/M metagenome (GOLD analysis project Ga0070675, IMG submission 65343) | Miscanthus rhizosphere microbial communities from Kellogg Biological Station, Michigan, USA - KBS M4-3 metaG | ecosystem: Host-associated > Plants > Roots > Rhizosphere > Soil ...
CTTCTGTTGCCCGGTGGGGTCCGACCGCGCTTTTGTCTTTGTAACTTAGACCGTTAGGCCGTCAGTTACGCAGCAATTGCGAGCGCCTCGTTATCGTTGGCACTTGTGTGAATGAGCCGTCACGGTGGCTCAATCCGACCGGCAACCAGGCCATTATTGCACTCGTCGATCCTATTTCGCCCCCATCAGCAGCAGCGAATTCCTCGCTTGGCGGAAACCCGCCCGCTGCTGGTGGTGGAGGCGCCGGGGTACTGCCCCCCGGGTCCGAAATGCCTATTCCACCCGATAATCTACCGACATAGCCGGGTTGCCCCGACAGGGACCAAGATAGGCATTTGGCGGTTAAAGAACAAGTTTCATGGCTGTTGCGGCAAGGACTGGCGCGGAACGGCACAGTGTTGCTAAGGGGTGACTGTTGCAGCTTGCGAATAGGGGTAAGTCAATGAAGAAGCTTGGGTTTGTCGTCGTCGGGTCAGCCGCTCTCGCGCTTGCCGCGTGCGGCAGCAAGAATGCCGACCAGCTCAACGAGGGTGAGGCGCAGAATGTCGAGGCGAACGTCCTCAACGATCTGGCCGACAATGCCGCCAACGCGGAGGTCGAGGCGCTCGGCACTCAGGAGCAGCAGCTCAATGCCGAGACCAATGAGGCTCCGGCGGCTGTCGAGGAGCCCGCCGCCAACACGACCGATCCGAAGCAGGTCGAGGACGACGTCCAAGGCATGTAATTACCCGCACGTTCGTGAACCGATAAGGGCCGCCGCGTCGATGACCGGCGGCCTTTTTCTTTGTCCGCCGTGCGCCTAGGTCGACAGCCGATGAATGATGAAGCGATCCCCGCCGCTACGTTGATCCTCGTCCGGGATCGCTCAGATGAGCCGCCCCAGCTTCTGATGGTTGAGCGTGCTGCAGGGATGGCGTTCGCAGCTGGCGCTTGGGTGTTCCCTGGTGGTCGGATCGACGAAGAGGACGAAATTCTCGGTCGGTCCTTTGACGTTGATCATGCCGCCGCGCGCGTCGCCGCAATCCGTGAAACGATCGAAGAGACAGCCATTCCCGCAGGACTCGCGCCGATGACCTGGTCCGGCACAGTTCAAGAAGTGCAACAGCAGTTGCTGGCCGGAACGCGGTTCGCAGATGTCGCGGCGAGTTGCGGGCTCCGACTCAACCTCGACGCGCTGACTCCTTTCGCGCGCTGGGTGCCTCGTTTCCACGCCAAACGGCGGTTCGACACTCTGTTCTTCGTTTCGCGTGCTCCCGAGGGCGACTGGAAGCCACGTATAGTCGAAGGCGAGTGCACCGGCGCCTCGTGGGTCACCGCCGCCGAAATGCTGGAGCGCGACCGAGCGGGCGAAGTGCAATTGATCTTTCCCACGCGCCGCACGCTGGAGAGGCTCGCTCAGCATTCCAGCTTCGATGAAATTTTTGCCGACGCTTCTGCGCATGCGATCCAACCGATCAGCCCATGGCTCGAAGAGAAAGACGGGGAGCGGTTCATCACCATCCCCGAAGGAATTGGATATCCCGTGACGCGCGAACGGCTCGACGGCCTCTGGCGTGGCTGATCGCGACTGAATCGTTGCGAGTCGCCTCTTGAGGACATGAAAAAGGGGACCCGCATCGCTGCGAGTCCCCCTGTTCGCCTTGCGGCGACGCGATTTACTTCAGGTGGTTCGAGAGATGCTTGTTCATCTCGAACATGCTGACGCGATCCTTACCGCCAAAGACTTTCTTCAGCTTGTCGTCAGCCAAGATTTCCCTTTTGTTCTGAGGGTTTTGCAGGTTGTTCTTGCGAATGTGATCCCACACTTTCGAAACGACCTGGCTACGCGGCAGAGGCGCATTGCCGGTGATCGCTGCGAGATCTGCCGAAGGCTGAACCGGGCGTGCCAGTCCTCCGCCCGCTTTCCTGCCCGTCCCCGATTTAGATGCCATTTTGGCCCTCCTGTTGTTCTCACTTGTTGATAGAGCGCAAAGTACTGCTCTTGGCAATGCCGTTTTCAGAGGGAAAACCGCTGAAAATTATCTCGTAAACGGAACGACCCGGTTGTGCACGTCGTGACCGATGTCCGCGCGGCCGCCGAAGCGGATGCCGGAGCGGTCGCACCACTCCTGAACGATGGCGGCCTCGTCGCGTCCGAAATCCGGGTCGTTGGCGGGAATATCCCCTACCCTTCCGAGCCTTAGTCGAGATACTTTCCGGACGTTCGAGCTCGAGGCGACGTGGAACATAGTCCGATCGATGCGATAGTGATGCTCGCTGACATCCTCGATGAGCAGGTCGACGCCGGAGAAGTCCGGTTCCAGCACCGTTCCCAGCAATGTCGCCAGAACGGTCAGGTTAAACGCCATTGCAGGCGCCTCGAGCGACGGCTCCAGGGCCGCGGGGTCACGCCTGATCATCCAGTCTAGCACGCGACTCACCGCCGCATCTCCGTCCTGGCGGTGGAAATCCGTCGGCATTGGACCCCAGGCGACCTCCAGGCCGGCTTTGTGAAATGCCGCATGCAGGAAGCCCGCGTCGCTGTAGCCAACATAGACCTTTGACCGCGCAGCTTCAGGCAGATCAGCTGAGGCGGCCTCGGCGATGCGGTTGGAGCCGTATCCTCCGCGAGCGAACCAGACGGCATCTACCGACGGATCAGCCATGACTTCGCGAAGCGCCGAGAGCCGTACCTCGTCCGGTCCGGCGAAGTGCCCTTCGGATAAGAAGCATTGCGGATGGACGGCGACTTCGCAGTCCCCGCGCTTCTGAACGAGTGCCTCAAGCCGGTCCGCGGACTGGCGTGTCAAGGTGCAGCTGGGGGCGACGACCGCAATCTTCATGCGCCGATACATTTAGCATGGCGCCGCCGCACGCAATGGGGCAGCTTCGCCGGCCTGGTCGGAAGGGGGAGTTCATGATCAAGCGCTCGGTATTCGCTGCCGCGGGGGCGGCATTGCTTTCAACCTCGGCAATGGCGCAGGCGCCAGAGACCTACGACCTGCTGATCGACAACGGCACGATCTACGACGGAATGGGCGGAGAGCCGTTCACAGGCGACGTCGCCATTCGCGGCGACAAGATCGTCTACGTTGGACCGCAAGCCCCCGGCACTGCGAAGAAAACCGTCGACGCGGCCGGAATGGCCGTGTCCCCCGGCTTCATCAACATGCTGAGCTGGGCCGTCGAAAGCCTCATCGCCGACGGCCGCGGCTTGAGCGACACAATGCAGGGCGTGACGCTCGAAGTCTTCGGCGAAGGCGACTCCATGGGCCCGCTCAACCCGCAGATGAAGAAGCTCGCGGTCAAACGGCAGGGCGACATCAAATATCCGATTTTGTGGACGACGCTTGGCGAGTATCTGACCTATATAACCCGCAAAGGCATCACGCCGAACGTGGCCTCCTTCATCGGTGCCACGACCGTCCGAGTGCATGAGCTCGGCGAGAAGGACGTCGATCCGACCCCCGAACAGCTCGACCGCATGCGAGCCCTCGTCCGCGGCGCGATGAAGGAAGGCGCGCTCGGCGTCGGCTCATCCCTCATCTATGCGCCCGCCAGTTACGCAGAGACTCCCGAGCTCGTCGCCATCACCAGCGAGGCCGGCAAATGCGGCGGCATGTACATCAGCCACATGCGGTCCGAGGCCGATCGCCTCGTCGAGTCCGTCGACGAGCTGATTACCATCAGCAAGGAGTCCGGTGCGCCAGCCGAAATCTACCATCTGAAGCAGGCCGGAAAGGCGAATTGGGGCAAGCTCGACGAGGTGATCCGCCACGTCGAGGCGGCTCGCGCTTCGGGCCAGCGGATTACGGCGGACATGTACACCTATACCGCAGGCGCCACGGGCCTGGATGCGTCCATGCCGACCTGGGTTCAGTCGGGCGGGCTAGAGGAATGGATCAAGCGGATGAAGGACCCGGAGGTCCGGGCCAAGCTTGTCCAGGAAATGCGGGCTCCGGGGAAGGACTGGGAGAATTTGCTCTACGGCGCCGGCACTCCCGAAAATGTCCTCCTCATTTCCTTCAAGAACCCGAAGCTGAAGCCGCTCACCGGCAAGACCCTGGGCGAAGTCGCGAAGATGCGCGGCAAGAGCCCGGAAGAGACTGCCATGGACCTCGTGATCGAGGACGGCAGTCGTGTCGGCACGGTCTATTTCCTGATGAGCGAGGACAATGTGCGGCGGCAGGTCGGGCTTCCCTGGGTCGCCTTCGGCTCGGACGCGGAATCATCCGCTCCGGAAGGCGTCTTCCTGAAATCCTCAACGCATCCGCGTGCGTACGGCAATTTCATCCGCGCGCTGGGCAAATATTCACGCGACGAGAAGGCTGCGCCGCTCGCCGACGTGATCCGCAGGATGACGAGCTTCCCGGCGACAAACCTCGGCATCAGGGGGCGCGGCGTCCTTCGCGACGGCTATTATGCCGACGTTGTCGTCTTCGATCCGGCGAAGATCGAGGATCACGCCACCTTCCAAAAGCCGATGCAGCTCGCGACCGGCGTCCGCGACGTCTTCGTCAACGGCGGCCAAGTCCTTCAAGATGGCAAACACACCGGCGCCAAGCCGGGACGTTTCGTCCACGGGCCGGGATGGACGGGGTGGCCGGACGGCGGCGCTTGCAAATAAGCCAGCGCCCAATAGGGCCTGAGATCAATGACTGAATCGACCATCTTCTTTTGCGGCATCGGCGGCAGTGGCATGCTCCCGCTCGCCTCGATCGTTCGCGCGACCGGCGCAAGGGTTTCGGGCTCCGACCGATCGCTCGACGCCGGCCGTGTCGCCAACAAGTTTGCCTATCTTCGCTCGCTCGGGATTGGTCTGTTTCCGCAGGATGGCTCCGGCCTTAAGCCGGGGATGACGCTAGTCACCTCGGCCGCGGTCGAGGAAACCGTTCCAGACGTCGTCCGCGCTCGTGAGCTTGACCTCCTGCATCTGACGAGACCGCAATTCCTCGCCCAGCTGCTGAACCACGCCCAGCGCAGCGTCGCGGTTGGGGGGACGAGCGGCAAGTCGACCGTCACCGGGATGATTGGCTGGATCCTCCACCATGCGCACCGGCAGCCGACGGTCATGAATGGCGCCGTTATGAAGAATTTCGTTACCCCGTCAGCGCCGTTCGCAAGCGCCCTCGTCGGCGATCCGGAACTGTTCATAAGCGAGGTGGACGAGAGCGACGGCTCTATCGCCCTTTACAAGCCTGAGGTCGCAGTGCTCACCAACATCAGCCTGGACCACAAGGAGATGGCCGAGCTTCGCAGCCTTTTCGCCGCCTTCCTGCTGCGGTCGCGAAAGGCGGTGCTGAACCTCGACGATCCCGAGACGCGCGCCATCGGCGACGTCGTCTCGGCGGAGCAATGCGTGGGTTACGGCTTCGACAGCCCCGGCGCGACCTTCATGGGCAAGAACCTCGAGCTCGCTGCCGACGGCAGCAGCTTTACGGTCATCGCGGGTGAAGAGAGCCAGGAGGTGCGATTGAACGTCCCCGGGCGCCACAACGCCTCCAATGCCCTCGCTGCCATTGCATCAACGCGCCAGCTTGGTGTCTCGCTCGAAGAAGCCGCCGCAGCTCTGGAGCGGTTCGAGGGCCTCAAGCGCCGGCTCGAGACCGTTGGAAAAGCGGTTGGCGTGACAGTCATCGACGATTTCGCTCACAATCCCGACAAGATCGACGCGACGCTGGCCACGCTCCGCCAGTGCGATGGGCGGCTTCTCATCATGTTCCAGCCGCACGGCTACGGGCCTCTTGCCAAGATGGGCGAGGAGCTTGCGGCAAGCTTCGCCAAGGGCATGGCGCCCGGTGACAAGCTCTATCTTCCGGATCCCGTCTATCAGGGTGGCACGGTCGAACGGACCCGCGGGTCCGACTGGCTCGCGGAGCAGGTTCGCGCAAAGGGCGGAGGAGCCGAGCATATTCCTGAGCGCGCTGCGATCGGCGAGGCCCTTCTCGCCGAAGCGCGGGAAGGCGACCGTATCGTCATCATGGGCGCGCGCGACGATTCCTTGAGCGAGTTCGCGGCGGAACTGCTCGAGCGCATCGCCGCACGGAACTGAACGAGCTCTTCGGCGTCGGACCGCCATGGCAGAGCCTGGCACAGTCATCGGCTGGCTCCTCGCGAAGGAGGATCGCGAAAAGCTGCTCGAGCAATTCAAGCCGAAGTACGAAAAAACCGTCGCGCATCACGTGACTTTCAAGACGGATGCGGCGAGCGACCCACTGCCGGCAGAAGTCCGTGGACAGGTCGTCGGGTTCACGGATGACGGCAAAGGCGTGCAGGCAATGGTCGTCGCCATCGACGGGACAACGGAGCGACCCGATGGATCGACGTATCACATCACCTGGTCGCTTGGGGACGGCCGCCGGGCCCGTGAAAGCAACGACGTGCTGAAGAAGCGCGGATGGGAAGAGCTCGACCAGCCCATCGCAGTGAAGCTCGAACCGGGCCGCTTCTGATCGTGCCGAAGAAGCAGCCGCATCTCTTCCTCGACTGCGACGGCGTACTGGCCGACTTCGATGCGGGAGCAGTCGATCTGTTCGGAATGACATCAGCCGAGTTCGAGCGGCGCTTCGGCAAGGGCGAGTTCTGGAAGCGGCTTGCGGGGCACCGCAACTTCTACGGCGAGCTTCCGGAAATGCAGGATGCGCAGAAGCTATTCAATGCGGTCAAGCACTTGAAACCGACGATCCTCACCGGATTACCGCTGGGAACGTGGGCCGCACCTCAAAAGGAGCGTTGGGCGGCAACGCATTTTCCCGGCGTGCCTATCATCACGACAATGGCCCGCCAGAAGCATCTGCACATGGACCCGGGGGACGTGCTCGTCGACGATCGGGAGAACCACCGGCACTTGTGGGACAAGGCCGGCGGCATCTTCATCCATCACAAGAATGCAGCAGACAGCATTCGTCGGCTGGCGAAGATCTATCCGTCAGTGAAGGTGGAAGCGGAGGCTTAGGCCGCCGCTTTGAGATCGACCTTCTCGACCCACTCCGGCCAGAAGACCGGCTCGCGGTTCGACCAGCCCGGCGCGGTCGCTGCGCTCTCGCTGATCGACTGGAGCAGGGTCCGGCGGCGATCCGGATGCAGGTGCGGAAGCGCTGCGGCGGCGCAGAACGCTGCCGGCAGCCACGGACGGGCCGAAGCACCCACCAGCCGCTCGTACAAGAATCGGAACGCTGCGAAATTCGGAAGCCGGTCCTGGCCCAGGTCGAAAGCGGCCACGGTGATCAGCATGCCCATGAACGGCTCGATCATGTCGAGACCGCTATCGTCGGGAACCTGCAGGCGCAGGTGGTCGAGCTGCTTGTAGATTCGAGCCTGGGCGCGGATGGAAGCGGCCTCGCCTTCGTCGCGGGCCCAGCATTCGATCGCATCGCGGCGGCCGTATGCTACGTCGAGCGAGCGGCGGATGTACCGCTGCGTCGCCTTTGCGAAGCTGGCGAACTCTTTCATCTCCGAGAGCAGCAACGCGCCGTTAGCCGGCTGGCTGGTCCGCGTAATCATCACCCCGACTCCTTAGTCCCACCGGCGGGATGATGCGGCCGCTCTAGTTGCGGATTGATTAACCACTATCCCACCCCCGTTCAGATTGAATCAGAGGACGGGCTTCACAGCAATGCTAAATGATCACGGCTCGTCGCATCGGCAGCCGCTGTAGATTTCATGCAACGCAAATATGTGGATAAGTGCCGGTCCCGCCGTACTATTTGCCCTCGGGAAAGCTCGATGACGGTACCGGATCGTCGCCGCACCCGGGCTGAGCCGCCGACGGCGGATCTGAAGCGTCCATCGATTCGTCGCTTCCCACGTCGACTTTCGCGTCAGGATTTTCAGGGTCCTTCTGCAGCTTGTGCTCGAGTTCCTTCTCCGGTGGCGCGGAGATGACCGGCGGCGGAACGGAGTCTTTGTCGTTCGTGACGGCGTTCACTTGATTTCCTCTTCCGGCGAATCGTTTCATGGGCTGAACGAAGACGCGGCGGGCCCGTTCCTCGGCTCTGTTGTTTATCTGGCGTTCAGTTTCGACCGAACGCACGTGCGCTTCTGCCAAAGGACGAAGGGCAATTGCTCCGGAGAGCGTGCGGAGCTTACAAGTATGACGATGAACGCACCGATGACCCGGGCTGTGGACCGTTCCGCTCCGGGGCGATTTTCCGATTGGCCACTCGCGCTGAAGTCGATTTTGGGCTTCTGGCTCTTCTACGCGCTCACCGTCGCTGTTCGCGCACTGATGGGCACAGATGCGCTGACGATGCTGATCAACAAGCTGATCGTCATCCTCATCGGCGTCGTCCTGACGTTCCTGGTCTATGGCGCGATCGCCACTTTCGCAGGCGGGGCGAATACCACGAAGAAAGCTGTGGTCGCGGCGATCGCATCCTTTGCAGCGTCATGCGCAATGGCCGGTGCCTTCCTTTTCGTCGAAGACCTGATGCGCGAGCCGAAGGAGGTCTTTCGCTATCAGTCTCGCGAAGGCTTTGTGATCGTCGAGAAGGGTCGAACGTTAACCGTCGAGCGCGGGGCGCAGGAGCCATTGGTGGTTACCTTCCCGCGAATGGTCGACCTGAACTCCAACCAGAGGATCCGCTTTGCGGCCGACACCGCCGTTGTCTGGCTGTTCTTCTTCATCGCTTGGAGCGCTTTCTATCTCGCGACGGTCGCCCAGGCCGAAGCTCTCAATGCGAGGCGCCGAGCCGTCGAGGCCGAAAGCGAGGCCCGCGCCGCTCAGGTTCGCGCGCTGCGCTACCAGATCAACCCCCACTTCCTCTTCAACACGCTGAACTCCCTCTCCTCGTTGGTCATGTCAGGCCGCCCTGACGAAGCGGAGAGCATGATCCTGAAGCTGTCGACTTTCTTTCGGACAGGTCTGTCCCTGGATCCGACCGCTGACGTGACCTTGTCGGAGGAGATCGGGCTGCAGCGGCTCTATCTCGACATCGAGAAAGTGCGATTTCCGCGCCGGCTCAAGGTCGAGATCGACATTCCCGAAGAGCTTGCGAACGCCCGCGTGCCGCCTCTCATCCTCCAGCCTTTAGTGGAGAATGCGATCAAATACGGGGTGTCGGGGTCTCGTGAGACGGTAACTCTGACGATCACTGCGGCTGAAGCAGGGCCTGGTCGCTTCACGATCGAGGTCCTGAATACAGCCGGTACGGCGGCGCGAAAGCGTTCCGGAAGCAAGCCCGAAGGCACGGGCGTTGGAATCGGCAATGTCTGCCAGCGTCTGGAAGCGCGCTTCGGAACGCATGCGAAATGTGAGTTTGGCCCAACAGCCGACGGCGGTTATCGTGTAATGATGACGCTGCCGTTGGACCGGGCCGATGGATGACCGGCCGCTAAGACTCCTCATCGCCGATGATGAGCCGCTCGCGGCGGAGCGACTTCAGCTCCTCCTCGCCCAGGCGCCTCAAGTCGACCTCGTGGGCACGGCAAGCGACGGCGAGAGCGCCGTGCGAATGGCGGACGCGCTCGGCCCCGACCTTCTTCTTCTGGATATCGAAATGCCCGGTCTCGACGGCATCGACGTCGCACGGGCGCTCGCCGCGAAACAGCCGTCGGCAGCTGTCGTCTTCATCACTGCCTTCGATCAGTTCGCGGTCGCCGCCTTCGAGGTGGAAGCCGTCGATTATCTGATGAAGCCCGTCACGCCCGAGCGCCTGCAGAGGGCGCTGAAGCGAGCTCGGGACTATCTCCATCGGCGAGAGAAGGCACCGGCGCGTGAGCCCTCTCCTGCGTCTCCTTACCTGGAGGAATTCTGGGCCTCCGACCTTTCGGGACTGGTGCGTATCGCATCGCGCGACATCGACCGGGTGTCGGCGGAGCGCGACTACATGCGGTTGCATGTCGGCCGTCGCAGCTGGCTCATTCATCATTCGATGAACGCCCTTGAAGAGGGCCTCGACCCCGAGCTGTTCGTTCGGCTTCATCGCTCGGCAATCGTCCGAAAGGACTTCATCGCAGGCTTCACGCGGAACCCCTCCGGCCGATGGATCGCTCGCCTGACCGACGGAACGGAGCAGCCGGTCGGCCGCCTTTACACCGATAAGGTGAGAACAATCGCTCGCAGATGAGGATCGCGCTCAGGCGCGAAGAGGTTGCGCCGCCTGAGCTGCGGCAAGCTGTCCCGCCGACATCACCGTTTTACCCTGGCCCTGCGTCACCGTCGGCGTAACAAGCGCAGCCGAAGCGACCGAAGCCGCGATCACAATCAGGATCTTCACCGTATCGCTCCTCAAATGTGCGACGCGGAAGTCGGGTCTGGGGAATTCTAGGGGAACCGTACACCCGCGTCGCAGTGGCCCGGATACGGTTACGCCCTTCCGCTGTCCTTCCAGCCTCGACCAGCGCGGCTGAAGGGTCGGCGACCGGACGCTTCCGTCGACGAAGGCCGTTCGCCGAACGGCCATTCGACGAACGTCAGGCACTCGTTTCGGCGGATTCACCCCCAACGCTACGATCCACGACGGTTGTCACGGCGACGTCCAGCGTGACGTTTCCGAGCGTCCGGAAAATGTCCGGCACCATCTCGACGGCGACGAGCAAGGCGAGCGGCGCAATTGGCACTCCGAGAGCCATTGCAATCGGGGCAATGGAGCTGATGAAGCTGACTTCTCCCGGAAGGCTCACTGCGCCATAGCTCATCACAGCACCCACCGCTGTCGCGGCGATCATCTGCGTCATGGTCGGCTCGTAGCCGAGCCAATGCGCGACGTAGAATGCCACGGCGGTGTTCATCGCGGGCCCGGTTGCACGAAACAACGCCACCGCAAGAGGCAGAGTGACGTCTGCCACCTGTTCCCGAACGCCCAGAGTCCGCGCGGCGCCGAGCATCGCCGGAAGAGAGGCAAGCGATGACCGAGTGGAGATCGCGACACTCTGCGGAGCGATCATCGCCTTGCTGAAGGCTCCCAGCCCGATCCGCCCCCAGACCATCACGATCGGATAGGCCCAGAGCGTCACGAGCACGCCGATCGACGAGATGACGAGGATATAGTGCCCCAATCCGGCGAAGGCGGCGCCGCCCGCGCTGGCGCCCACGCTGAAGGCCAGTGCAAAGACGCCAAGCGGCGCAATCCACAGCACCCAGCCGATGATGATCAGCAAGGCCTGTGCGACCGCTTCGAACAAATCGACAAGCGTGCGTCTCCGCTTTGCTTCAAGGCGCGAGACCGCCAGCGCGAAGAACAATGCAAAGACGACGAGCGGCAGGACATCGCCGTTCGCGGCAGCCGAAATCACGTTTCCCGGGACGACCCCTTTGAAAAATTCAAGCGCGCCCGGGATCGGGCCGGATGCCACCGATTGATCCAGGCCAGCGAGGCCGGTTTGCATGGCCTGGGCCTGGGCCGCTGGCAGTGGGAAGGCTCCCGTGATCAGCTTGACCGCTACGGCCCCGAAAATGGCGGAGCACGTGCAGAGGATGACGATCCACAACACGGAGCGCCCGGCGATCCTGCCCGCCCGCGCTGCCTCCGCTCCGGCGGCTATGCCGGTTACAAGCAGCGCCACCACCAAAGGGATGACGGTCATTTTCAAGGCGTTCAGCCACAATCCGCCGACGAGCCCCGACGCCTGCAAGGCCGGCTCGCGAAGTCCGTCGCCCGCGGCCTGCGCGAAGGTGCCCGCGATCAGGCCGGCGACGAGCGCGACCAGAACCAGGTAGGGCCGCGATCCGCGACTTTGCTCCGCGACCGCGGCTCCTCCTGTTTCGCTCATTTGGGTTTGACGAACTTGTAGATGAAGCGATCGGTCTTGCCGCGGATCTGCGGATTGAAGACCAGTAGGCTGTGATCGTCAGCCGGATTGCGCAGGATGTCGCTTGTCCCGGCAAGCTTGAAGCCGGCCTTTTCGAAGTCCGCCTTCACCGTCGCGGGATCGATCCGATGGAATTTCTCGACGTTCTCGCGGGTGTCGCCTGGGTTCGCCACATGGTCGATGACGCCCACGATGCCGCCCGGCTTCATCGACGCGTAGACGGTCTTCAGGAAAGCCTCAGGATCCATCCGCGGGATTCCGTACTTCGCGCTTTCCCAATAGACGTCGTGATAGTTCAGGTTGATCATCATGAAATCGTAGGAATTGGGATCGAGCGCCAACGCTTCGAACGGAGTCACGATCATGTGCGCGTTGGGTGCTTTGGCCTGGAACGCGGCAAACTTGTCCTGCGCATCCTTGTCATAGAATTGCGCCGGCTCCCACACCGTCACGTGGCCCTTCGGCCCGACCGCGGGCGCCATGATCTCCGCCCAGTAGCGATTGCCGCCGAACATATCGATCGCCTGCATACCCGACTGGAGACCGAGGAAGGCCAGCACCTCGGCCGGCTTGCGGCCCTCGTCCAGCTTTACATTGTCTTCGCTGCGGTTGGCCGTTGCAGCGACTGCCGCCGCGACGTTCGCGGGCTTGGCCGCTGCTGCTGAGATTGCCGTTACCGAAGCGCCTGCAAGCGCCAGTGCGAAAGTGATCGTCTTCAGTGTCCGCATGGGAAGTCCCCCTTTCAATTGCCGGGCGCGGCTGACGAGCCTTTCCTTCGCCTGACAACAACCGTTCGATCAACATCCACCTTGGCGCGACCGGGGGTTTCGCGCTAGGCTCGATTTAGCACCCGCGTTTCCTTGGGGGAGGGAATCCAGTGGCTACTATTGCTTCGCCCGCTATCGACGCACAGGCGCGCGAGCGCCGCTTCTACTGCCGGATGGCGATCTTCCTGGTCGTCATCGTCCTGCTTGGCTTCGGCCCCAGCTTCTACTTGCGGGGAATTGTCCCCGAATATCCGCGACCGAATCCGACCCTGCCACCCGCCGTGATGCTTCACGGTCTGGCGTTCACTTCATGGATGATCTTGTTCGTCGCGCAGACGCAGCTGGTCTCGGCTGGGAGGCGCGATCTCCACATGAAGCTCGGCGCCGCGACGGTTGTACTGGCGGCGGTCCTTGTCCCCATCATGTATCTGACGGCCGTCTGGGGAGTAGCGCGAGAGTCCCATCCGCCCTTCATTGATGGACTGAACTGGACCGCCATCCCGCTCGCCGTGATCCCGGCTTTCATCTTCTTGGTCTACGAAGCGTGGCGTCGCAGAATGCAGGCGCAGTGGCACAAAAGGCTGATGCTTGGCGCGACGATCCTGGTGGTGTTCGGGCCCGGCTTCTCCCGCATCCCGCTAGCTCCGCCGAGCTTCTGGGCCTTCACCATCCAGCTTTTTGCAGGCCTACTCCTGATCTATGCGCCGGTCTTCGTCTGGGACAGGCGGACAGTCGGTAAGGTTCACCCCGCGACCTGGACCGGCTTCATCGCCGGTGCGCTTGCGGCGGGCGTGCCGCTCGTGCTGATGGGTACGGGCAGCTGGGCCACCATCGCGCAGAAGCTGCCGGGGGTTGGCAGCTAACCGAGCATCGAGCGCAAAGCCCATGCTCTCCCCCAAGCGTACCGAGCAATTGGGAACTAGCCTAAGCCGCTGCACCCTTTCCAGCTTTCTCTGCGGCCATCGCATTGAGAAGCTTGAGCGCCTCATGCGCAGAGAGCGCCGACCCTTCCTGCCAAA
>Ga0070675_100002620_pt1 | contig 13514 bp, 12 predicted proteins | sample KBSM43metaG_FD_65343 | JGI IMG/M metagenome (GOLD analysis project Ga0070675, IMG submission 65343) | Miscanthus rhizosphere microbial communities from Kellogg Biological Station, Michigan, USA - KBS M4-3 metaG | ecosystem: Host-associated > Plants > Roots > Rhizosphere > Soil ...
ACGATGGAAGGCGCAACCAGCTTTGTCACCGCAGCGCCCGTATTGCCCACGCCGAATATGCCCATCGCCAGGCCTTGGCGATTGCGCGGGAACCAGCGCGCGCAATAGGCGATGCCGACCGTGAATGAGCCTCCGGCGATGCCGACGAACAGGCCGGTCACGAGAAATTGCCAGAATTCAGTGGCGCGCGAGATCAGCCATATCGGGAAGACTGTCGACAGCATCAGTATGAAAAATACCGTGCGGCCGCCGAATTTGTCCGTCCACATGCCCAGCGGCAGCCGAATGAGCGACCCGGTCAGCACCGGCATCGCGACTAATATTCCGAACTGCGTTTCGTTAAGTCGGAGCGATTGCTTGATCGGGATTCCGATCACCGCAAACATCATCCACACCATGAAACACACAGTGAAGGCAATCGTGCTCGTTGTTACTACGGACCATTGTTTGTACACCTGCGATGCCATCACCCGTTCCCTCGCCCTCGATCAAGGTGTAGCCAGTGTAGGGACGCTGCAGGCGTCACTTTTTGATGTAGATCAACCTAAGATGTATTTGCCATGCATCTTCGAACAAATGATCTACCATCGGGAGTAACGACAACAATGCGCGAATGTCTTACATTCGCTTTAGAAATCCATGCGCCTCACAAACTTTACGGACTACGCGCTGCGCGTGCTCATGTATCTAGGTGCGCATAGCGACGAACGGCTCGCTACGATCGGTGAAATCGCCGCAAGCTATGGTATTTCGCAGAACCATCTGATGAAGGTGGTGCACCACCTTGCTAAACAAGGCTATGTCGAAACATCGCGCGGGCATGGCGGCGGCATGCGACTCGCGCGCGCGCCTCAAGACATCAATATCGGTGACGTGGTTCGTGGCGCCGAGGAAGATCTCGCGGTCGTGGAATGTTTTCAGATAGACAACCGCAACTGTCCGATCATGCCGGTATGCGAATTGAGGTCGCTGCTCGAGCATGCGGTAAACGCATTCGTTGCGGTGCTCGACCGAAAGACGCTCGCAGACCTTACGCGGTCTCAGTCCAGCCTGCTAAAGAGTTTCGCCTCGCGCAGGCGACATCCCAGCGGCGTGCCGGACTAATCGCAGCAGTCTCGGAACATGTCGCGTTTCGGGCAGCCGACGGGCCGCGCTCGGCCAGTTCTAGCGGAAGAAAATCGTTGATGTCGCAGCAGGCCGCTGCAGCTCGCATGCAAATGGAGTCGATCCGAGCGCGAGCAGCGAGAAAGCGAAGAAACCCGGTGTATGTACCGCGATACGGCTAAATGTCAGCGGTTCTCCGATTAAGTGCAGAACTGTATAACGCGCTCCGATATGCCGTGCGCAAGAGAAAACCCGCACGCAGACCATTGGGCGCCGGACCAAAGGCATCGTTGACCCAGGTCAGTACCCGGCATACGAGCCGCAATTAGAATTAGCTTGATTCGGTGAATGGCGGTCCTTCCATCATGACCAACCGCAATGTTGCGCTTATCGCAAAAGAACACCCGCTTACGATGCCGGCGAGTCAAACCGTGCAGCATGCCTGTGAACTCATGTGGCAGCGCCGGATAGGCGCTGTACTGGTGACGAGTGACGACGGTGACCTGGTTGGAATTTTTACCGGCCGTGATGCGGTTCACTCGCTTGCGAAATCCATGAATGCGTCGCAACGTACACTTGCTGACGCTATGACGCCCAATCCCGACACCATCATGCCTGACAGCACCGCAATCGACGCGTTGCGCAAAATGAGTGATGGCGGTTACCGCCACTTGCCCATCGTTGCCGACGGCAAAATCATCGGAATCGTGTCGCGCAGCGATTTTCAGAGTCTCGAACTCGACCGCATTGAGACCGAAACTGAGTTGTGGGAGCGCATAGGGTAGCCGCAGGCTTTTTAAAGCATCTCCACAGGAACATGCTGGCGGAGATAATCGGCGATCCGCTCGAGCGCACCGAGCCTGCGCTGGTCCGACTCGTTCCACGGGCAGTGGTAACTAGAGGGCGGACATGACGTTGTCGAGAAACGGCTCCACGCAAAACAAGTGATCCCGGACCTCGCGCACGCCAGGCGTATTCTCCGCCATCACGCACAGGCCCTGACGTTCCCGCTCGTCCAATATCGGCCCCCAAAGGTGCACCACGCCGTTGTGGACGACTACATCGACCAGCGCTCGTGGCCCCCACGCCTGCGCACCAAGTTCCGCGAGGATGTGTTGTCGGATCTTATCGTCATCACGCGATAAGGCCGACGCTTCAGTGACGCTCGCCAGTGCGCGCAACAGGTCGGCGCGGCTCACAATACCCACCATCTTTCCCGACGCGACGACCGGCAGGCGTTTGACGCGGTGATATTCCATCAGTTCCACTGCCTCGATGAGGGGCGTGTCCGGCGCAACGGTCATCACATCACGCGTCATGATTTCCTCGATGCGGCGCCCGTGCGTATGCACGTATTCCTGGGCCAGAAAACCGGGATTCAAAACGATTTCCAGCCAGCGCGGACGCTTGCGTTCGGTAGCGATTTCACTGCGTCTCAGAAAGTCGGCCTCGGTGATGATTCCGAGCAATGCTCCATCGCTAGCTGTCACCGGAAGGCCGCTTAAATGCTGGTTGAGCATCAGCCCGATCGCTTCCTGGATCGTCTGCGCCGCGCCTATGGACACGACTTGCCGGGTCATGATGTCACTGACTTTCATGCTTTAGCTCCTGCGCTGGCAACACTTGCATTGCGTGTGCAGTCCATTTTGTAGTTGCCTGGTGAAACAGGATTGATTCAGATCAAAGCCTGACGCTTCGTCTTGACCAAAATTAAAGCATCGCGGCCACAAGTGATGCAACATACGCGTCATGCTCGCAATACGTGCATGGTGGAATTGAAATCAAGAAAGCCATGAACATCGCCACGAAAGTACTGCACATCTCGCACGAAGCCGTTGGTGGTGAAACAGTATGTAGATTTACACAATCATTGCGCGACTCGTAACCGCCTATGCGGCTCCAATATCGTCTTGACTGATTTTGTCGTGGATTCTGATGCAGTAGAAAATCCGGGGCTCAGCGCAGCTGAGGCCGCGGCGCGACTCGCGAAAGATGGTTTCAACGAGCTCCCATCGACGAAACAGCGCGGAATTGTGGCATTCGCGCTCGACGTTGTGCGTGAGCCGATGTTTCTGCTGTTGGTGGCGGCAAGTGCTATTTATTTCGTACTCGGAGATCTCGCCGAGGCGCTAGTGCTCGTCGCGTCCGTCTTCGTCGTCATGGGGATCACCATCTATCAGACGCGCAAGACGGAACGCGCGCTCGACGCGCTGCGTGACCTGTCGACCCCGCGCGCACTCGTGTTGCGCGACGGTATTCCAACGCGTATTCCGGGGCGCGAAGTCGTATGCGGCGACACGCTCATGCTTAAAGAAGGAGACCGCGTACCAGCCGACGGTGTCCTGATGTCGGCACATGATCTAAGCGTAGATGAATCGCTGCTGACCGGAGAATCCGTGCCGGTTGGGAAGACCGCTGGGGACCCAGGTACGGCGATGATTCGTCCTGGCGGTGATGGGTTGCCGTTTGTGTATTCAGGGACGCTGTTGGTTCAAGGACACGGCGTTGCCGAAGTCGTCGCTACGGGTGCCCGCACGGAATTCGGCAGAATCGGCAAAGCACTGCAGACGATCGATGCCAAGGCCACTCGCCTGCAGCGTGAAACCGGGATTGCAGTGCGACGGCTCGCCATCGGCGGACTCATACTGTGCGCGCTGGTGGTCCTGTTGCACGGCTTGACGCGTGGCGTATGGCTCGAAGGATTCCTCGCGGGCATCACACTCGCGATGGCGATACTGCCTGAAGAATTTCCTGTCGTCCTCACCGTTTTCCTCGCCTTGGGCGCGTGGCGGATTTCCCGCCGCGGCGTGCTGACGCGGCATATGCCGGCAGTGGAGACACTCGGTTCCGCAACAGTCCTCTGCGTCGATAAGACGGGGACGCTTACGTTCAATCGGATGGCGGTGCAGCAGCTTTATGCCGGCGGAGCGGTAATTAACGTCGCTAGCGCGGAGACTCGACTACCCGATGCATTTCATGCAGTCCTTGAGTGCGCGATGCTGGCGTCCGAGCTTCACCCGTTTGACCCCATGGAAAAGGCAATCGTAGAACTTGCTGAGCACGAGATTCCCAACGCACGCAGGCGCCAGTCACGAGGAACGCTGGTAAGAGAGTACCCACTAACATCGCGCTTGCTCGCACACACGCATGCCTGGCGCGGGTTGCGTTCTGACGAGGCGTGCCTGCTGGCAACCAAGGGTGCGCCCGAGGCGATCGCCGACCTGTGCAGACTGACGCCCGAGATGCGAAGAGAGATGGATACGCAAGTTGCGACTATGGCAAGCAGCGGATTGCGCGTACTCGGCGTCGCGGAAGCATCATTTGACGGCACCGATTGGCCTCCGACACCGGAGGCTTTCCATTTTGAATGTCTGGGCCTTGTCGCGCTGGCCGATCCGGTGCGTCCGACGGTGGCAGCGGCAGTGCACGAATGTCACTCAGCGGGCATCCGGGTCGTAATGATTACAGGCGATTACCCGTTGACCGCGCGCGCCATTGCCCGCCAGATCGGATTAAGACCGGTAGATTCGGTTATCACCGGTGTGCAACTTACCGAGATGAGCGATGAACAATTGCGCGAGCGCATCGCGAGGACGAGTATTTTCGCGCGCGTGGTACCGGAACAGAAGTTGCGACTGATTGAAGCGTTCAAAGCGAACGGCGATATCGTCGCCATGACCGGCGATGGCGTTAATGATGCACCTGCGCTTAAAGCCGCCGACATCGGCATTGCGATGGGAGCGCGGGGCACGGACGTCGCGCGTGAGGCGTCGTCGCTCGTGCTGATCGACGACGATTTCGATTCGATAGTGCATGCCGTGCGCCTTGGTCGCCGGATCTATCGCAACATCGCTCACGCCATGGCATATCTCATAGCCGTCCACATACCGACTGCGGGCATGGCATTTATTCCGATTATCTTCGGTTGGCCCATGGCTTTCTTTCCGGTGCATATCGTCTTCTTTGAGTTTGTAATTGATCCGGCATGCTCGATCGTTTTCGAAGCCGAACCGGACGACGCGTCAGTGATGCGCCAGCCACCCCGATCGCCCGACTCGCACCTCTTTTCTGCCCGCGCTGTTGCTGCGAGTGTGGTGCAGGGGCTCGCCGTATTGCTGGCTGTAGCGGCGGTATATGGACTTGCATTGACGCCAGGGCCGGAACCGCAGGCACGCGCGATGGCATTCGCTACCATCGTATTCGGCAATCTTGGCTTGATACTCGTCAACCGTTCGGAGGCACGCGCGATGCTGACGAGCCTCGCCTATGCGAGCACGGCGCTGTGGCTCGTCATCGGCGGAACGCTGACCGCTCTCATGCTAGTGCTGTATGTTCCGTACCTGCGCGACCTGTTTCGACTCTCGGCGCTGAGCTTGACGCAGGTCCTCATATGCCTGACGGCTGCTGGTGCCGGCGTACTTGTACCAGAACTTTACAAACATACGAGCAGAAGCCGCTGAGCCTGCGGGCGCACGCTGCAGCTGACGTATGCGAAATCCCCTTGCGGGACCTCGAGCAGGTTCCGACCTTACACGGTCATGTTCACCGCATAATGACTGGTAAGATCGCACGGGACTATGGTGATGTTACACCTTGGAACCGTTGAAGCGCCTAGACGAATAGGCCCAACCACAAGACGTTGGGGACATGGTCGTCTCTTCCCATGGCGTGCTAGGAAATCGGCACTTGCTTGGGGCTCGTGCCGGGAAACAGTCTGCCGCACAATCTCGCACTTGCAAACTACATACTCGTCAGCGTTAGTATTAGAAACGTTGAGAGACACAATCTCGACGGCCTGCGCAAGATGCTTGGCCGATGTGCGCCGGCGACAGCGGGTGCTGCGGTGAACGCTATAACGGCAGGCAGTTAAGCGGTCGGCCCAAGGTAATTGCGCTTCCTTGTCGGAAGTGTATGACATAGACTTGCGGTCGCAGCCTCAGCCGTTGTCAGTGCGGCATCATAATCGGCAGGCGCACGACGAATTCGGCACCCTGATCGAGGCCACCACTGAATACTTCCACTGTTCCATCATGCAACTCCGCGACGTACCTCACCAGCGATAGGCCTATGCCCAGCCCAACCTGCGCTCGGGATGACGGTGTGTCCGCCTGTACGTAGATTTCGAAGATGCGTGACAACAGTTCTTTCGCAATGCCGATGCCGTTGTCTTTGACACTAACGATAACCTTAGAAGTGGTCCGACTGACTGAGAGTCGTATCTCGCCATGTGCCGGCGTAAATTTCGCTGCGTTGTTTAACAGATTGACAAACAGCTGTACCAAGCGCGCCGAGTCGCCGTACACGACGATTGGCGCTGAGGGTAGTTTCAAAATCAAACGGTGATCAGAGCGCTCCATAACTACACGACTGGTATCAAGCGCCAAGGACAGGACGTCTATAAGGTCGACGGCGGTTCTTTCGATACGCAGCTTTCCTTTCTCTATGCGGCTTCCGTCCAGCAAATCATTTGTCAGTCGTGTGAGCTGCGCAATCTGACGCACCATCATATTTTCCGCACCCGTTCGAGCTTGCGTATTCGGGCTTTCGCTCAGCACCTGCATGCAGTTACTCAACGTGGCCAGCGGGTTACGAATTTCGTGCGCGAGGGTCGCGAGGAACGTGTCCTTGGATTCATTTGCGCTTCGCAATTCTTCCTGGAGTCGTTTGTATGCACTGACATCGAGAAATGCGCCGATCGCCCCGCGGGGCGCTCCCTGTTCGTCAAAAAGCGGAAGGGCGTTCCCGAAAATGGTTCGTCGTCGGCCATCTGAAAAATGTAATTCCAGCTCCACCTCCCTCACGGGCTTTCCCGACGAAGCCGCAGTTTGCACCGGCAATTCTGCGGGCGTCATCTTTCGCCCATTCGAATACACCTCGAAGTTCTGGGGAGCTTCGTTACTCGGCGCGCTTTTGGAGAGGTTCTTGTTCGTCTGCACTTCCAGGAGCTCGTGCACTTCGCGATTTCCAGTCATCGAACAACAAAGAGAGTCATGAGCGATAATCACCGCAGCCGGAATCGCTTCCATCATCGTCGCGATCTCTGCCCGCCTCGCCCGCTCCGCCGCCGCCGCTTCACGTAGGGCGTCTTCCGTATTCTTGAGCGCCGTGATGTCGCGGCTAATGCCGACCAACCCAATTACGGCACCGCTCGAATCCCGAACTACATCTTTAGTGGTGTAGAGCTGTCGGACGTTTCCGTTTAGCGGAAGAGTTTCGTAAAACGCCCTCGGTTGTCCGTCCGCCAGCAATGCGCTCTCCACTTGGCGAATGGCTCTTGCAGCGTCATCGGGGAACAGAAAGAAATCGTCCTTGCCGATAATCTCGTCGGGATGCTTGTTTACTGCGGAAGCCGCTGCAGCGTTGACACTCAAATAACGCAGGTGACGATCTTTAGCGAAAATGAAGTCTGTTGAGCTCTCCACAATTGCACGAAAGAAGTCTTCTTCGGGCGCATGGGTTGCGTTGTCAAGACATTCAGCTGCCATGTTGTTCTCCCTATTGGACATCGATCGCAAGCGTATGCGATCGACAAACGGTGCAGCGGACCTGAGAGGTTATCCTGCGGAATCCCTGGATCGTTCCGGTACTACTTGTGATTTACGGCTGCTAATCCTCAGCCGCCAGTGAATCTTGACCAAATCGCGAAATTGCTTCGATTTTCTCAGACCTAATGCGAACTTCATTGATGTGCGTCAAACATTGACCCGCTCCACCGTGCACTGCACGGCCCGCACCTGGAGTCGTTCCAATACCTCAACTATCGGGCGACCGCCGGTCAGGTGCGACCAATTCCCATAAATTGCGGTCGTGCAGTAGGCCGCCATAATTCGCGCCATCGTTATTCAAAACGGCTTATGACTGAACCGATATCGACACGCTTCACTCGTATGCGTCGTGGTCGCGGCGTCTCTTTTGCACCGTTGCGGCCGAATTGCCGGCTGCCCCGGCGCTCACTATCTTCTCGCTTGGCGCCCGCGTCTTCCGTGAGGATGCTGGCCCCCCTGCTTCACACCATACCGGTGAGAGCTTCTAGTCCATCACGCAAGGCGCCGCATATATGCCAATTGCATTAGCGACCCTTTACACCTTTACGGCACTTCTTGCGCGACTTTAGAACCCGGGAAACCATGCAATCGAGCCGATGCTGTTCGATCAACTGCATGTCCTGGCGTCTATTACCGGGAAAGCACCGTATAAGATGATTCCAGCATACCGCTCAGCTATGACGGATCTTCAGTTGGGGGAAACAATCACCAAGCACAAGTCACGTGTAAAGCATAAAACGGAGGTGTCAAATCAGTCGGAACCGGGTTCGACTACGAGCTCAAACACCGACTTTTAGAACGCGCTTCCGGAATGAAGGTGTGATCAGCGTTCAAAACAAAAACATCCAGATTAGAAGCCTCACGCGCCTGCGCGAGCTCATCAGCCCGTAGACTAATACGCAACACAGATCCGAAATTCAACGTGAACTGGGTTTTCGTAGCAGCATTTGATGGGACGGACCAGTAGAGTGCGGCTGAAAGAAAACGCGCCCAGGTAAATTCGATCCGACAGCACAGCGTTTGCCCTGGTCGCTCCAGACGATTGCCAACGAAGGTAGATGGCAGTGCTTTGAGTTAGATCAAGCTGCTGCAGATCGGGTTGTCTGACACTGATATCAGGGACCGCCGTAGAAGCACCGTAGAAGCATACAGGCGATTGCACCGAATCAACAGTTCATTGAAGGAGTGGGAACATGAAGAAGATATTGCAGGCCGCGTTCGTGTCGGCGCTCTTATTCGGCTCGTCATCACTTGTGGCCCAGCAGGTAACGCCACCTGCCAGCAAGGACGTGCAGGCGACACCGGCGCCGATGCCGACGCCAGAGCAGTTCGACAAGACCATGGCGCAGATGCTCGAACAGATGAAGACCATGCAAGCACAGATGGAGAAGATACGTCAGAGCCAGGATCCGCAGGCGCGGCAGAAACTACTGCAAGAACATTGGACCAGTATGCAAAACGCAATGGCTACCCTGTATGGAATCGGCGGACCCATGTCGGGTCGGGGCATGACGGGGCCAAGCATGATGGGCGGCGGGCCCATGATGGTCGGAAGGACGCGTGGGCCGATGATGTGGGGAGACTATCGAAATCTGAACACGGACCAGTTGAAACAGCGCCAGTACATGATGGGCCAGTACATGGGAGTCCAGCAGATGATGATGGATCACATGATGTGGCACCAGTATTGGACGACGGCCCAAAGTCCGGCGGCACCAAAATAACCCGACCCGTTTCTTGCCGGCGGAATTTCACTCATACCGAAGCCAGAGAGTCTCCAACACAACGATCAAGCTCGCGCACGCTAGTCGATATCCGTCCAAGTATAAAAACGGTCGCCGATGCGCCCCGCATTCCGCCTGATAGGGTTGCCATGCCGCGCAGCGACGTCGCCCGCTGACGATGGCAACTGGGGTCGAGATCAGTGGTGCGTACGGACCGGCACTTGGCCAATAGCGCGAGGCACAGAACAACATTGCACAATGCCCACCTTCACCATGTCAGGGCGGCGATCAATGCCGCACGCACTCTCGGTGTAGCGATTGATTCGCACCGTTGGCGCGCTGGTCCGGCCACCCGTCGTGCGGCCGCAAAGGTGGCACGGTCGTGTGCGGCGGCATTAGGTACGCTCTCTTATTCGCTTGCATCTGTTTTGGCAGAGGCCCCGCACACGCACGACTATAGCTTCTATGTCGCGGAGAGGTGGACGCAGGTTATGTTGCATCGGACGTCGCCAACACGCCGCTGATCAAGAGGCGGTCCGATACGAGCAGGTTCGCGCTCAGATGACGATGCCGCCGTACGATAATCCTAAACGGCAATGATTACGTCGAGGCGTCGACGCGCTCATCAACACGCGCCTCGACGCTATCGCTGCTTAACGACAGACGAGTACGGGGATCTTACTATGAGTCAGGAGTTTGTGCGTTTCGCTTCCCAGCAGAAAACCCTGCAACCCTCTTCTGCCATGTGACGCCATCACCATGAGATCGCACGCGGACTTGCCAGCCTGCTTGATGAGCGCTTCGTATGGACTGTCGCCCGAGACGGTGACAACGTCGCATTGGACACCCGATTTCTCCGCGCTGGTCTTCACTGCATTGAGTATCTTCGCAGACCGCTCAACAGCGTCCGCGGTATAGCGCTTTTCGATTTGCCTCAATTGAGGGCTGACAAATCCTTCGCTTGCATACTCCGCATGATACGGTCGCACGACATGGGCTGCTGTCATCCTCGCGCCCAGCGCTCGCGCCATTTCAACAGCCTTGTTCGCTGCCTTGCGCGATAGTTTCGAGCCGTCGGTTGCTAACATTATGTGTTTGAACATAGTGGCCTCTACGCAAAAAGTTACGATGCATTGCTTATCCTTGAAAAGCCTCTCGATATCGCCAACTTCGCACCAGGAGCGCGCCGCATCTTCAAGCCTTCCGCAACCTCCTTTAGGTCGCGGAAGCCGGCGACATCATTGATAAAATGATGGCGCTCCGCCGTAACGATGACGGGGCGAGCGCTTTTCGCCGCCGCCCTTTTCGTTCCTGGTTTTCACGACAAGTTGTCGTTCAGTGAACCGCAATTTTCTTGGCGTTCGACTTTGCCTTCTTCGGCAATGTCAGCTTGAGGACGCCATCGGCATACTGCGCGTCGACGGCAGTTTCATCGACTTCAGTATCGAGCGTGAAGCTGCGTGAAAGCTTGCCGTAGTAGCGCTCACTGCGCACAACGCGTTCGTCTTTCTTCTCTTCTTTTTCCTTCTTTACTTCTGCATCGATAGTCACGAGGTTTCCATCCACCTGTACGTGGATATCATCCTTTTTGACGCCGGGCATGTCAGCGCTCACGGTATATGCCTTGTCGTCCTGCTTGACATCGACTTTCATACTGAGTTGCTGATCACCGTTGGTGTCGAACCGGATCGGGCGCAGAAGCAAGCCCTCGAAAAGGTCATTCAGATTGGTCGAGAATGGATCGAAACGTGTAGTATTTGCCATGATCGTCTCCGGATGATTGCACGCACGTCATGCACGTGCAGGATAAAAGACAGCCTTCACCTACAGCGTAGTTTTGCACGCACACGCATGGCCTGAGTTGATGTATATCAAACCGTGCCGCTGTCCGAAAGCCACTGAACGCGGCTCCGCCGCATGCAGCGGATTGTATTGCGAGGCGTGTTCTCACCCCATGCACAATAGATAGTCATGGCACTCTCACACAAAAATGACACACACTGTCCCGCACTACGGTGGAGTGAACTAGTCGCGCGCTAGGTCCGCCCGCTCTTCCCAGCGGAATACAAGATCACGGCGCCCCGTGGCCGAAACCGTCGTCGAGCGCTTAACCGAAATGTCTCCATATATCGCCGTCACTTGGTAGTTTCCCGGTGTCAACCGCGCGAATAGAAACGGACCTTCAGCCACTGTCTCAAGAACCTTCGTGTTGCGGGCATCGTCGATTTTCACCAAAACCTCGGAGAGGTAATGACCATCTTTCGCCGCGAAAAGCAGCTTGAGATTGAATTCTGGTGCCAGTCCCGCCAACCGCTCGGCCGAAGTTTCTCCGACTCCGCCCGAATGAATGTGGCCTTCCCGCTATGCATGACTTGCTCCTGTGCCCAGGCTGTCGATAATAGAACGAACACGGTTGTAACGACGATCGCGATGAAGTTCGATGTAATTTTCATAGTGGTTCCTCGTGTCAGTTAATGCACCTGCTCGCGGATGGCACGCATTGGCGAGCTTGCCATTACGCGCGTCATTTCGTCAGAGCCTCAATTGGGTGCGCGTCCCGATCGCTATTCGATTTGTATAGCCGCACGGCATGCACGCGACTGCCACGGTTGCGAGATCATGCAATCCGTGGTCACCACCGTGCGGGCTTTCGGTCCCAACGTCACTCTCAGCACGCGTGCAAGCGTTTCAATGCCGGTCAGGATTCGCGCGTGCGCATCATCGTAGAAAAATATCTCTCTGGCGCCGATAATCATGAGCCAACCGAGACACGGTCAACGTAATCAATATAGACCTCTGCGGGCTATCCAGTTTGATGTGCATCAAGTGCTTACATCGAGTGACACTCGCCTATTAGATAGTCGTTTCGCATGTGCAGAAACTAGTGGCCTTCACCATCCTTCCATCATGCTGAAGAGGACAGAGCTCGAGAACAAGATGTCGGTTAAACAAGACGAATCAAATGTGGGCGCACTTGTCTCCCACGAAAACAGACTTCTGAAGAGCGCAGAGGCGCTCGTCCGTAAGCGCGGCCTCAACGCCGAACCAGCAATGTCCGAAAGTTCGACCCGCGCAGCTGAAGCTAGCTTATCGCAGCAAAAAAAATGGCGGGCGAAATCACCGTCATGGGAACGTATGGCCGGCGGCCCGCATCAAGCTACTTCATGACCAGCGATGCTGAGCAAGTTCTCAGAATGGCGCCGGTTCCTGCCTTACCGGTACGCAAGAAGCAATCCTGTTGTTTGTTTCAATCGTACGCTGCGTCGAGTTGTTCGTCAGCGATGCGAATACACGAACTAAGGTCGCGTCCAAGCTATTGCCTACAAGCACTGCGTGCGAGCGCTGATAGCGGACAAGCGGATTAGTACGTTTCCGCAACATCTTGAACGAACGCGAAAGATCCACCGTGACGACGTATGCTTTCTGCATGAAAGCTCACACTTGACATAAATCAAAGAACTCACAAAGCACAGGCGTGATAATCGACGATCGCTTTGAGGAGTTTGTCGTGCCCGAGAATTCCTGCGCTGAAACGTGGACACTGCCCGATGGGATCAGCCTCAAGATGCGTCATATCCGCATCGCCGACGCTGGTATCGAGCAGGCGTTTGTAAGGTCGCTGTCCGCCCACTCGCGCTACTTACGTTTCCACCATGCAGTCAATGACCTGACCGCCAGGGAATTACACGACTTCACCGACGTCGACCCGGATAAGTCCACAGCACTGATCGTAGTCTGCAATCGCGGGCATGGCGAGGAAGAAATTGCCGTCGCACGCTACAGCATAAACGACGACCACAACACTGGCGAATTTGCGATCGTCGTCAGCGATGCGTGGCAACGACACGGTATCGGGAGGCGTCTGATGAACGCATTAATAACCCATGCGGAAGCGCGAGGCGTGAAAGACTTATACGGCCGCGTTCTCCAGTCGAATAGCGGGATGCGCAATTTCTGCGTGGGACTTGGTTTCGTGGAAAGCCGAAGCGCAGACGATCCGTTTGTAGTCGTTGTCACTAAAGCGTTGGTCCCTCCGCCGCCATCCGTAGGTACGGGCGCCTCCGTACAGACAAAGGCTAGCGTGGGGTCACGACAGACGATTGACCGCACAGCCTGACGCTCCGGCGCAGGCGCTAAAGCG
>Ga0070675_100002623_pt1 | contig 13507 bp, 11 predicted proteins | sample KBSM43metaG_FD_65343 | JGI IMG/M metagenome (GOLD analysis project Ga0070675, IMG submission 65343) | Miscanthus rhizosphere microbial communities from Kellogg Biological Station, Michigan, USA - KBS M4-3 metaG | ecosystem: Host-associated > Plants > Roots > Rhizosphere > Soil ...
ATCGGCGCGGCTGCCCCTCCTTAAGGAGGGGATATTTGCAGCCCCCGCGGAGCGAACGAATTTCTAACTCAGGACGCGAGCTCGCCAGAACAAATCTCTGCCCCACTCCGTCCTTACATGATCAGCTTGATGGGCTGCTCGAGCGCTTCCGCCACCCATCGAACGAATCGGGCTGCGTCCGCGCCGTCGACAGCGCGGTGATCAAACGACAACGCCAGAGGAAGCATCAGCCGAGGCTTGAATTCCCCATTGAGAAGAACAGGCTGATGCTTCGCACGCGAAAGTCCGAGAATCGCCACTTCAGGGCTGTTGATTATCGGAGTAAAGTTGGAGCCCCCAACGCCGCCCAGGTTCGTAATTGTGAACGTGCCTCCCTGCATCTCCTCGATGCTCAGCTTTCGGTCTCTCGCTTTCTCTGCGGCCTGAGCCAGTTCCCTCGAGATTTCGGAGACGCTCTTTTTGTCCACATCGCGAATTACCGGAACCAGAAGACCATGTTCGGTATCGACGGCAACTCCGATATGACAATACTTCTTGTAGATGACCTCCTCTCGATCCAGATCGATCGTCACGTTAAATTGCGGGAAGACACCGAGAGCTGCGGACACAATCTTCATTGCAATGGCGGTAATCGTCAGTTTCGGCTGCCCGTTTGGCGATTTAGCGACGGCCGCTTCACGAAACTTCTCCAGTTCCGTGATATCTGCAGAATCGAAGTGCGTCACGTGCGGAATTGAAAGCCACGCGTCCTGAAGGTGTTCTGAGATTGCGCGGCGGATGCTCGACATCGCCTTGCGCTCCACGGTTCCCCAGCGTGAAAAATCCGGCAAGGCGGAAGGCTTGTGCGTCATTACCGTAGCTGTGGCGTTGAGAATGATCGATCGAGCATAGTTCCGGACGTCTTCCTTGGTGATCCAGCCATTCGGCCCAGTCCCTGCAACAGCGCGAATGTCGACGCCCAGCTCTCGCGCCATTCTTCGCAGCGAAGGAGCAGCAGGCACACCTTCTTCTGAGGGCTCGACCAGTTTTTCGAGGGATTCTTCTTTGATCTCGGGTTCCTTCGCGTCGCCTTTCGCTGGAGGGGGAGCCACTTCCTGCTTCGGTTGAAGATCGGCACTCTTTTCCGGTTCAACCTTCGGAGCCGGAGACTCCAACTTCTTTTCAGGCGGTGGCGCAGGCTTCTTTTCAGGCGGCGGCGCCTTCTTTGCAGACGTGGGCGCGGGTTTGTTTTCAGGCGTTGCCGCAGCAGGTTCGCCGCTCTCTTGAAGCGTCAGGACGACCTGGCCGACAGTGATGGTGTCTCCTTCCTTCACGCGAATCTCTGTCACCGTTCCTGAACCCGAGGACGGAACGTCAACGGAGGCCTTTTCTGTGTCCAGTTCCATGATGGGCTGGTCCTTCTTAATCGTGTCGCCGACCTTGACCAGGACCTTGGTGACAGTTGCCGAATCAATATTCTCTCCCAGCGCGGGCAGGCGGATCTCCATTGCCATAGATATTCTCTCTTATGCGATCAGGGGGTTCACTCTCTCGGGGTCAATCTTCAGATCGAGCATCGCCTGGCGAACAATACCGGGCTTCACCTGCTTCTCTCGACAAAGTGCTGTAAGAGTCGCGAGCACAATGAATCTGGCATCGACTTCAAAAAAATCACGAAGGGCAGCGCGACCGTCGCTGCGTCCGAATCCATCCGTTCCCAAAGAATGCAGAAACCTTGGGAAGAAACGTGAAATGGAATCCGGTAAAGCCCGAACATAATCCGATGCCGCGACGAAAACTCCGGGATGGCCCGACACACATTGGGTGACGTAAGGGACGCGTGGTTCTTCTCCGGGATGAAGCATGTTCCAACGCTCCACGTCGATGCCGTCCTGGTGCAGTTCCTTATAGCTGGTGACGCTCCAGACATCGGCGGCAACCTGATAACTCTCGGCCAGCATTTCCTGAGCGCGAAGGACTTCGTTGAGGATTGCGCCACTCCCGAGAAGCTGAGCACGAAGAGCAGATTTTGGATTAGCGGCGGGCTTCAGCCGATACATCCCTTTCAAGATGCCTTCTGCAACGTCAGCCCCGGATGGCATGGGCGGGTGCGGATAGTTTTCGTTCATCACCGTGATGTAGTAAAAGCGGTCTTCCTGACGTTCGTACATCCGGCGAATTCCGTCCTGGACGATGATAGCGAGTTCGAAAGCAAAGGCCGGATCATAGGCCTTCAGGTTGGGCAGCGGATACGCAAGCAGGTGACTATGACCATCCTGGTGCTGCAGACCCTCGCCGGCAAGCGTCGTTCGGCCGGATGTGCCTCCAACGAGAAAGCCTTTGGTCCGGCAATCGCCGGCAGCCCAGATCAAATCCCCCACGCGCTGAAAGCCAAACATGGAATAGAAGATGAAAAAAGGAACCGTAGGAATTCGGTGAGTCGAATATGCGGTCCCCGCAGCGATGAATGACGACATCGAACCGGCCTCGGTGATGCCCTCTTCTAGAATTTGTCCGTCCAGTGCTTCCCGATAGTAGAGCAGCGTCTCCCTGTCGACAGGTTCATAGAGCTGTCCCACATGCGAATAAATGCCGATCTGCCTGAAGAGCGGCTCCATGCCGAATGTCCGCGATTCGTCGGGAATGATCGGGACGATGAACTTTCCAAACTTTTCATCGCGCAGTAGCTTCGAAAGTATCCTCACGAAGACCATGGTCGTCGAGACCTGACGATCTTCGGTACCTTTGTAGAACTCTTCGAAAAGGTCATCGGCGACGGCATCTATGTGCACGGGCGAAGCGTTGCGAGCCGGGATGTACCCGCCGAGCTTGCGCCTCCGCTCCTGGATGTACTGGGCCTCCACGCTATCGTCCGCAGGCCGATAGAATGGCGCGTCCGCAATCTCGTCATCGGAGATTGGAATGCCGAATCGGCCGCGAAAGTGTCGCAGTTCCTCTTCGTTCATCTTTTTCTGCTGATGCGTAATGTTTCTGCCTTCGCCGCTTTCCCCAAGTCCGTAGCCCTTTATGGTGCGTGCGAGAACAACAGTCGGCGAACCCTGATTTCGTACAGCAGCGTCATATGCCGCATAGACTTTGATTGGATCGTGCCCGCCGAGGCCGAGTTTGGTGATCTGTTCATCGGACAGATGCTTGACCATGTCGAGCAGACGAGGATCGGGGCCAAACAGGTGCTCCCGGATGTAGGCGCCAGACTCAATAGAGTACTTCTGCCACTCGCCGTCGACAGTCTCACTCATTCGCTTCACGAGCGCTCCGTCACGATCGGCAGCAAGGAGAGGATCCCAACTCCTGCCCCAGATAGCCTTGATCACATTCCAACCGGCGCCGCGGAAAATGGCTTCAAGTTCCTGAATGATGTTGCCGTTGCCGCGCACGGGACCATCGAGGCGTTGAAGATTGCAGTTGATGACGAAGATAAGATTGTCGAGCCTCTCACGCGAGGCGAGTGTGATTGCGCCGAGCGCTTCAGGCTCGTCGGTCTCTCCATCGCCGAGAAATGCCCAGACCTTCGCATCGGATTCTTTCTTCAGGCCGCGATCTTCAAGGTAACGATTGAAGCGGGCCTGATAGATGGCCATGATCGGGCCGAGTCCCATCGATACGGTCGGGAATTCCCAGAAATGCGGCATCAACCATGGATGCGGATACGAAGAAAGCCCACCCTGCGGTCGCAGTTCACGCCGAAAGTTTTCCAGGTGTCGCCTGTCCAACCGGCCTTCGAGGAAGGCACGTGCATAGATTCCGGGCGACGCGTGCCCCTGGAAATAAATGATGTCGCCTTCCTGGTCCCCGTCTCTGCCACGAAAAAAGTGATTGAACCCGACTTCGTACAACGTCGCGGCAGATGCGAACGTCGAAATATGGCCTCCGATGCCGCTCTCCTCGCGATTAGCCCGAACAACCATGGCCAGGGCGTTCCAGCGCACCAGGCTTCGAATGCGCTGCTCGATGTCTCCATTGCCCGGATAGAGAGGCTGCTGCTCCAGGGGAATCGTATTTATATAGGGCGTGTTCGCCGAGAATGGGATTTGAACGCCTCTTTGCAGGGCGTATGCACGCAGTTGATCCAGCAGAATGTTGGCTCGCTGGGCTCCCCGATTCTGAATGACGTAATCGAGGGATTCGATCCAGTCCTGGATTTCAATCTCATTGAAGTTCGGGATCTGCTTGCCAGGCCTCTTCATCATCTATTTATGACCTCGATACGACAGGAACGTTCACGCAAGCGGCTAGTCGGATGTGCACGACGCTATTGATGATACTACGCTTCGATGGATTCAGATGGGGGCAGCCCCGGGACCTCCGCAGAAATCAAGCCGAAATGCCACATTTGCTTGTCTTTGGTTTAGAACTCACTGTGAAGGGAGAGAATGACGGGATGCAGGATCGAAGCCAGAAGAGGCCGACCATTTGGATTGTTGCTGTCGCTCTGCTTACCATGGTCGTCCTCATTGGCATTCTGTTCATGCCCGGCACCGACGGCAGGTGGGATGCAATGAGAACCCGGGTGGCAAAGCTTAGGGACGAAGCACGGTCTCGTAATGTGTCAAGGCCGGTTCTCCGGGGGGAACCAATTCCCGGCAATGCCTGGGATGAGTACAACATCGCCCTTAACCGGGCACTCGACTTTAAGGAAGAAGGAAACGGCGCCAAGCTCAACCAGTTCAATAATCGCGACGCGAGCGCGGATCGGGCCATGGTGGCGCAACTCATCGCGGCACACCCAGGCGTCATCGATCACCTTCGCCTCGGAGCTCAAGTTGACTCGACAGGACCTTGCGACTCTTGCAAAGGAACTGGAGATCGCCGAACGCAACTTTCCAGCTCTCGGTACTGCCTTCACGAATGAGGCCGCATTAAGCGGGTTCGCCGTCGACATGCCCGATCTGGACGCGGCCGTCGGAGGCTGGTTGTCCCTCGCCCGGGAAGGCGGTTGGCGCTACGGATCTTCCACACGACAGATGGCGCTCGATGCTTTTGAACAATGGGATCTCTACGCAACGCGATCCCACAACATCGATAAACTACCCTTTGACGCTGCAACGAAGGAGGCACAGGCGATCACCAATGAAGTAGAGGCATCGATGAATCCCCTGGTCCGAATGTTTGTGCCGAACCTTTCTAAAGCCATGATGACCCATCGGGAAGCTCTCGCTCGATTGCGGCTCCTGAGAGCCGCCACAATCATTCTCGCCACCGGAGAAATGCCGGAGCTCGGCGATCCCTTCGGCAAGAACCTGTCCTTCGAGAAGGACGGCGACAAGTTCAAAATCTGGAGCAACGGACGCGACGGCGTGAACCAGAACGGTCAGGGGAGTTGGAGTCAGACTGCAGGTCCGGATATCGTGCTGGAAATCGCAAAATAGAAATCAAAAAGGACGAAGTCCAGCTAGTGCCTGAGTTAGAAGTTCCTTTTCGAATTTGCGGGGACAGAAAAAGCGCCGGGCGTTCGATGAATTCTGAAGGATGCGAACGAATTTCTACCTGAGGACACTAGAGCACCTCATCGAGTGCTGCGCAGATTTTCCTGGGAAACCTGAACCCAATTCCGCTCAAGGGGGAAGGAACTTGCGGGACACATAAACATCTTCAAAACTGTACCGACGATTTCAATCGTCTGCCGGCATACCGTACAGGTATAGAACTGCCTCGTGTCGTCGACCATATAGAGGATCTTGAACTCTATTCCACACGCGCATTGCTGGAACACAACTGCCGGCATCACATTCTCACTTTCAAGAAATGAACATACACGCTGCCGTTTCCTGCCCGCAACGCGAAGAGAAGACGAATTTCAAATATTTTCGGGTGTACGCTAACGTACCGACTTTGCGCATGCGATTCTCTTAAAGACGGGCAGATTCCCGGCAAAAGTTCATCTGAGCTTCAGATTGATGACCTTGTAACAGCCGCAAGCAACTTTCTGGAGACCGCGACGCGATCGAATCGTGATGGCGCCCGGCGTATAGCTGATCAGACCGTCGGCCTGGAGCTTTGCTGCGGCGACGGAAATCGTGGCCCGACGGGTTCCGAGAACACCTGCGATCGAATCCTGGGTGAAGTGCAGGACACTGGTGCCGACGCGCTCCCCCATGACCAGCAACCAGCGGCTGAGTCTCTGATCGAGAGGATGGCTGTTATTGCAGATTCCCAGGTAAGACACCTGAGTCATCAGATACTGGAGATATCCGAGCACCGCCTTATGGAAAGCAGCGCTCTGCTCGAAGTGCTTTCGCAGGACCGATGCTTTTCCGCGAATCGCGGTCCCAGGGACTAGAGCGACACCGGGAAATGGTGTGCTGTGACCGAGAAGTCCTGCGATACCGGCTACTCCCTCGTGCCCGACCGACCAGACCTCAATGCTGCCGCCGCCTGTTGTATCGCCGAGAAAGGAAATAACGGCGCCGGTCGGAAAATAGATGTACTCGTTGCGTCTGCCGGCAAGAAAGACCGCGTTGTCCTTTGCCACTGGCACGGATTCCAGATCCCTGGAAATTTTTCCGAATTCCTTATACGGGAGGCTGTCCAGTATGGAATTCCCGTTCGATTTTGAAGCCATGGGCGCAACATCTCATCAATCCAGAAATTCCCCATATCACACAGAAACTGGTCGACGCGTTGAGGGAGGCGGCTCGTAAGCTGTTGTAATCGCTTCGTAGCATTCACAGGAATCTTCCTCCAACTGCTTGCGATTGAGAATGGAAATCGTCCCTCGTTCGTAACGAATCGCGCCGCTGCGCTGGAAAGCAGCCGCTGCACCGGAAATGGATGCGCGGCGAGTTCCGAGAACTCTTGCAAGCGCATCATGGGTCATGGGAATGAAATCGACCGTTGCCTTATCCTGGGCCGTCAGCAGCCACCGGCAAAATCGTTCCTCAACGGAATGAAACTTATTGCAGACAGCAGTCTGCGATAACTGGAGAAGCAATGCGTTCGTGTAACGCAAAAGTACACGATGGACAACATCGCATCGCCCGAATTCGGTTTGCAGGAAGTCACAGCTGACCGCGTACGCGAGGCCAGGTATCTGAACAACGGCATGGAACGCCGTAACGTTCTCAAACAGCGACGTAACCCCAACGATGCCTTCGTTGCCGACAACACACACCTCAATCGATTCACCATCGGCCGTCCCGGACAGACAAGAGACCATTGCCTCCTCGGGAAAGTAGACCTGCTTGATCCGCTCGCCAGCCTCATAAAGAACGGCATCCTTGGCCAACATGGACGGCTTCAAGTGCGGTGCAAGGAGACGACTCTCCCGTTCCGGTAATTTTTTCAAGATGTGATTGCGATGGTCGTTCATCATAGCCACATTTCAGGCACACGTTAGGTATCAGTTTCTTCAGGCAGCGGTCGGTACGCTGCCGTACAGGGTGTACAGAAATCGACATACAAGACATCGCATGTCGTTGGCCCAGGGACGGGATTTCAGTCACCTAAGGGCCCGAGATCGGTCGAGACAACGAACGTCACAAATGTTTGTGCAATTTGATCGCCAGAAACAGCGATTGTCGACGTGACATCAAGAAAAGTATCGGGTCAAAAAACCCTCCTTATGGAGGGGCTATAAATGGCATCCTTCAGAATTCATCGACCAACCCGGCCCTTCCGCGCAGCTCTAGAAGCTCCGGCCAGGCCGCATCATTTTGCAAAGGAACTTCTAGCTCAAGACTTCTAGAATGCGGAAATGGCATTCGATCTGAGGTCGACGTGGCGGCCTGCGCGAGTAATTACCAATCGTCCTGTGGCGAATGGCAGCATGTGGATTGCATTGGCGGCAACCGACGAGGGGCCCGCAGCTTTCCACCCGGGACATGTTCTGGGCCTTGGCATGAAGCTCGACGACCACACTCTGATACGTCATGCCTACACGGTCAGCCGCGGCGAACCGACTGCTCGGCGGTTCGAGCATCTCTACCGCGTCGTCTCCGGTGGGCGCATGTCTCCGCTATTGGCTCAACTCTCTCCTGCCGACACAGTCTACTTTCATGGCCCATTCCACACGCCTATCCAACAGGAAATCGATTCGGAAGCCAGACATATCCTGTTGATATCGACCGGGGCGGGTATCGGTCCCCTCTTCGGATATGCCGAGAAGGCGCTGACCGATGGCGAAGCGCGACCAATGACCCTTTACGCTGGATTCCGCGAAGAATCTCATGCGTGCCTGAGGCCGGAACTAAGCGAGCTGGCAACTCGTCATCCGAACTTCAGCTGGCAGTTCACCCTCACACGCGCCTCGAAAACCTGGAACGGACTCACAGGTCGCGTCACCGAGGTTATTCCAGATCGAATTGATCAAAACGACCTGGAGAGTTACCACTTCCATTTAGTCGGTAACGGAGAAATGGTTCACCTCCTGCGAACGGCCCTGTACCGTGCAGGTGTCCCCATCGGCCGGGTGAGCATCGAGACCTACTTCAATCACCATGCCACGCCATCGGATGAAGCGGTCGATCAATTGGCCAGGCAATTCCACGCGGAGTAATTCAGCATGTCCCCATTCGAAGTTCTGCAAACCTATCTGCAAGCCAGGGCTACATTCACAGATCAGGAGTTCGATTTCATCCGGACGGTGTTCATCCCCAGGACTCTCCGTGCGGGCGAATCCCTTCATCAGGCTGGCGAGGTCGCAAAACATGCGGTATTTGTTGCGAGCGGATGTCTTCGCAGTTATGTGATCGATTCCGGGGGGAAGCAGCACATCGTGATGTTCGCGCCAGAGCACTGGTGGCTGGCTGACAGCATCAGTCTGGCGACTAAGACTCCCTCTCAGTATTTTGTGGACGCGATCGAAGATTCCGACATCCTGATGATCGACCCCGAATCACACGAAAAGCTTGTGGAAAGGGTTCCGGGTTATGCGGGAGCGTTTCGCAAGGGTCTGCAGAAACATGCTGCGACGAAAGACCAACGAATCGTCAAGTCGCTGAGCAGTTCTGCCGAGGAACGCTATTTGGATTTTCTTACGACCTATCCATCCATCGCGACAAGGGTGCCGCAATGGATGGTGGCGTCATACCTCGGAGTCTCACCCGAAACGATCAGTCGAATTCGAAAGAAGCTGTCTCGGAAGTGACTGTATCGCTGTCACTTTCTAAGGTCATCTACGGAGACCGTATACGCGAGAGTGTCGCGTATGGATCGAGCGCGGGCCTCGACAGTCTCCGCCCTGGAGGTCTCCTGCATTTGCCGGAGCAGTTTCCCGAACTGTTCCAGCGAGGAGGCAACTTCCGGGGCTTCGGCACCAAGAATCCGCTCCTGAACAGGCAGGGATGCAGCAAACAGGCTATACGCTTCTTCATTCTTCTTTAGCGCCGTCAGCACTGTTGCCAGCCGCGTGGCGACACGCACTGCTTCGATGCGATCTCGTCCGAAAGCAGCTTGCCGGATACTGAGGGCGCGCCGGAACGCGGCTTCAGCACCGACAAAGTCGCGCTGCTGGATGTTCTGCTCGCCGAGATTGACCATGGCGTCGGAAATGCCTGGGTGGTCCGGGCCGAATGAACGCTCAAAGAGGTCCACGGCACGCAGGAGCAGCATTTCCGCCCGGCTCCATTTCTTTTGCAACGAATAGGTCCCGGCAAGACTCGTCAAAATCGTCGCCAGTTCTTCAGGCGGATAAGCAGAGTTCCTTTCCGCAATTGCAAGGGCCTCCTTCAGGCGGGTCTCCGCCCGGTTCACCCGCTTCGTCATGGCGTAGACGATTCCCTGTTTCTTCAGTGCGCTCGCCAGTTCCTGGCTATCGGGACCAAAATGCTTCCGGCACAGGACGACGACCTCATCGAGAAGCGATTCTGAACGGCCTAGCCGGTCGGTGTTGCTATAGAGCGCGGAGAGGTTCAGCAGGAGAATGGTTCGGACGCGCGGATCCACCGGCGCGCTCTCCTCCACCTTCAACGCTCGATCAAAGAGTTCTTCGGCCTCCCTAAAGCGACCCTGGCTCGCCAACACCTGCGCGAGGTTTCCAAGAATCGTGGCCATGCGTCCTGGAGTAGCGTTCGCAGCCTCCGCATCGCGCAACGCCTCTCGAAAGTAGCGTTCCGCTTCTTCATAGTTGCCCTTCAGGAATGCTCTTTTTCCAACATTGCCCGATACAAAATCGTCGGTAGCCTCCTGCGCGAAGACGTTCAGTGGAAATCCGATGGCCGCAATAACCAATCCTAAAATGAATCCCATCAGCAATCTCGTATTGTTCATTCTTCAGCTCCCTCAGATCAATCGCGCTGAATAAAGCAATCGCGTCGCCAATCGTAAAGACGCACCTGGTCGTTCCAGCGATGGCGGTCTGCGGTGAAATACGAGGGTAAAACGCGGAAGTTCCCTGGAAATTACACGCGTGTGCGCTCACGGTTGCAGTGAACACGACAAAAACCGTAGATCCATTACAGAATCGGCGCGCCGGCGGAAATTCCCCTGAAACGTCTCAGATGAATTCGTCATCTCCGTGAAAGGAGTGCTAGGATGCGCTCCTCAACCGGAGCCATCTCCTGGCGGATTCACCAGGCCAATCTGAATTGATAAGCGAACGTAGAGTCGCTCAGTGCAATCGCCTGTGCGATGGACGTTCAGGAGGAAAGATGTCACGGCTTATTAAGAAAACATTTTTAGGAAGTGCTGCTCTGCTTGGTATGGCAGCCATGATTCTTGCGCAGGGATCCGGCGCTCCCCCGGGCCATCAACTCGACGGGAAGCGTCTGTTTGAGGATGCCACGTTTGGCGGCAATGGTCGTACATGCCAGACCTGTCACAGTCAGGACACTGGGACTGTGTCGCCCGAAGATGCGCAGAAGCGGTTCAAAAAAAACCCGAACGATCCGCTCTTCGTTCATGATGGTAGCGACGACGGTCTGGGCGGTGGCGCAACCAGAATGCGCGAGGATGCGACGATAATAGTTAACATCCCACTGGCAGCGAACGTCAGCCTCGCCGATGACCCAAACGCCAGAACCGTGATTTTGAAGCGCGGCATTGCCACGACGATCAATACTCCGGCGCTCGATCCAAAATTAATGCTGGATGGCCGGCAACCCAGCCTGGAGGCTCAAGCGGCTGGCGCGATTGCGGACCACGCTCAGGGCACCGTCCCCTCCCAGGCGGATCTCCACGCCATTGCAGAGTTCCAGAAGACAAACGCCTTCTTCAGTTCACCGGAAGTGAGACGTTTTGCGCTCGGAGGACCCGCTCCAGTATTGCCTCAAGGGCACACGGCATCTGAGAAGCGCGGCCGCCGCTTCTTTGAAGATGTTCCGCCAGATCCGACCCAGGGCCTGAAGCCGGGCCTTTGCTCCCACTGCCACAGCGGGCCGTTATTGAATCAAACGAACCAGTTCGCAGCCGATTTCATCGGACTTCCGATTCCTGCCGGTCAACGTTTCATCAGTGTCGGCGTGTCCGAGTTCAACGATCTGGGCAACCCCATTCGGGAGTTCATCTTCAACAAAGGCACACCGGCGGAATTCAGCCTTCTGAGCCCCGATCCCGGGCGCGCCCTGATCACCGGGCTTCTGCCGGGCCAGGGCCAGCCTCCGGGCCTGGAGTTTCTGGATACCAACGCGTTCAAGATATCGCCGCTGCGCGGTATCAAGGCGACGGCGCCCTACTTCCATGACAACTCTGCCAAGACGCTCGAGGACGTGGCGGCGCACTATGCGAAGTTCTTCGCCTTTGTCACTGTTGGCGCCATTCAGTTGACACCGGAAGATCAGCAGGACATCGTCGCTTACCTGAAGCTTCTGGACTAGGAAGCTCCACTGCGGCCGCTCCAGGTCGGCCGCAGTATTTAGCTCAGAGGTAATTTCCAGAATGGCTCGTTTCATTCAAATCGGCCTTCTGACTCTTCTGGCCGTCACGCTGGCGTTTTCGCAGGAACCCGGTGGCTCAGTGTCCGGTACTGTCGTAGACGCGGACACACAAGTCTCGGTTGGCGGTGCCGTCGTTGTGATGCCCGGGGTCGGACAGGTAACGACGGACGAGGCCGGACGATTCCGAATCTCTGGCGTGGGTCCGGGGAGGCACACGATTCAGGCGGTTCGCAGTGGCATGGCCATGCCACTGCGAGATCGTTCCGTGAGCACTGTCACGCTCAGACCCGGGGAGGACGTCCGCAATGTCCGCCTGTCGTTGGCACCATTCGGTGTAATTCGTGGCCGTATAACCGGCGACGACGGTAATCCGCTTTCTGGAGCGTTGGTGGAGGCGTTGATCGCTGGTTATGAGCGCGGTAAGCGAGCCTTCACGGCACCTTCTCTGCCGGCAGGTATTCTCAACTACTCCAGGAAAACGGATACGAACGGGGAATATCGATTCGAATTGCCCCAGGGCGTCTACTACATCAAGGCCCAAGGCAACAGGCCGGCATCCACGGCGAGTAACGTGGCGAGTGTCTTCGCCGGGAGCCCCAGCGCCTACTACCCTGGAACCCCAGATCCCGAAGCTGCCGCTAAAGTCGTACTCGCTGGTGGAGAGGCGCCGGGAATCGATTTCAGAGTGCCATCTGCCATGAAGAGTCTGCACCGGATTTCCGTGCGGGTTGCCGGCGACGGGCAGCCCGTCCGAATATTTGCAACCGCCGGAATGCAATTCGCGGAACTACGCGATCGCTTTTCAACGGCCCGGATGCCTATACTCGCTCCCCTTCGCAACGAAACCCGTGATTCGCAAACCGTCCTTATCGAAGGGGTACCCAGCGGATCTTACGACCTCTTCATGGATGGCGTGATGGCGGACGGTCGTCGTAGCCGGGGCGTCACAACAATTGATGTCCGAGACGAGGACGTTTCCGACATTGTTCTGACGATGCACCCCGCGCAAAACATTCCCGGTCGCGTTGTCGCCTCTGATCCGGTCAAGGCCGTCGCCCCATCAACCTTGACTGTCACACTGGGCACTCGTCGCATCAGCGTTGGATCGGATGGAGGGTTCGTCGTTCCGGAAGTGCTTGACGGTTTCTACTCCGTTGCTGTCGAGGGCCTGCCGCCGGAAGCCTTCATTGCTGACATTCGCTACGGCGGCACAAGTCTTTACGAAACGGCACGAAGTCTGAACGGGCCGGAGCTTCATGCCGGTCTTCTCAGCACCCCGTTGGAAATCGTCGTTTCCGCAAAGGGAGGAACCGTCGAGGGCACCGTGGAGAATCGCGAAGGCGCAGCGGGTGCGACAGTCGTTCTGGTGCCAGGCGCGGGTCGCCGTTTTGTGCAGAGCTATTACAAAGTGTCTGTCACGGGCGCGGAAGGCTCGTTTTTGTTAACGGGAGTGCCACCCGGGACGTATGAAGTGTTTGCGTGGGACAGCGTTCCGGAAACGGCGTGGCTCAACCCCGAATTCATGTCTCGATGGGAGGGGCGTGGCCAGTCGGTTGCAGTTGACGCGGGCCGCACGGTTCATGTGAATGCGCGACTCTTACGAGAAGACTAGTGCTACCCGGAGGTGATCGATCGCCCCTCCTGGCCAGGAGGGGTGGACGCGACATCAAGAAAAATATCGCGAAGCTCCTTTGATG
>Ga0070675_100002624_pt1 | contig 13507 bp, 16 predicted proteins | sample KBSM43metaG_FD_65343 | JGI IMG/M metagenome (GOLD analysis project Ga0070675, IMG submission 65343) | Miscanthus rhizosphere microbial communities from Kellogg Biological Station, Michigan, USA - KBS M4-3 metaG | ecosystem: Host-associated > Plants > Roots > Rhizosphere > Soil ...
GATCACGCACTACGTCCGATACTCCACTGATGGGAAAACTTCCTACGGGATTCTTGAAGGGGAAACCGTCCGGGAACTGAAAGCGAACTTCCTCCAAGACGTCACACCCACCGGAACCGTTCATTCGGTCTCCGAGGTGAAGCTGCTCGCTCCCTGCGAACCTTCAAAGGTCATCGCGGTCGGGAGGAACTACAAAAGCCACCTGGGCGAGCGGACGCCGACAGTTTATCCGGCAGTATTCCTGAAACTGCCGTCGTGCATCATCGGCCCCGACGAAGCGATTGTCATTCCCCCGGGTGCCACCGATGTGCATTACGAAGCTGAGCTTGTAGTCGTCATGGGAAAAACCACAAGCAAGGTGGCGAAAGAAGCTATTCCGGCGCACATCTTCGGTGTCACCGCAGGCAATGACATCAGCGAACGTGTCTGGCAGAAGAATGATGTGCAATGGTTTCGGGCAAAGGCGTCCGATACTTTTGGTCCGCTTGGGCCGGCGATCGTCCAGGGGCTTGACTACGGCAACCTTCTGCTGCAAAGCCGTGTCAATGGAGAGGTCCGGCAACTTCAGCGAACCTGTGACATGCTCTTCGACGTCGCGACAATGGTCAGCTATATAAGCCAGTTTGTTACGCTGTTCGCGGGCGACGTCATCTATACTGGAACACCAGCACAAACCCGAGCAATGCAACCTGGCGACGTTGTTGAAGTGGAGATCGAAGGAATCGGAATCCTGCGCAATCCCGTTCGGTAGAGGAACCATCGATCGATGAAAAGAAGAGGGACACCTTCAGAAGTCCGTGTTGTTGTCGAAGTGGACGGAAACCCCGTAGGTTTTCTCAATCTCGACATGGAACGCCTCTGGCCCCTGATAAATCACAACCTCAAGGAAGCTCCATCCGCCGAGTGGATTGACCGGAGCCGCTTCGACACGATGATGCGTGCCGTTGTCGCCCGCAATCTCTCCAATCGGCTCCAGTCGCATCTCTACTCCACGCTCGGAAACGAAATCGTCAAGACCGAACTGGATATCGAGGGCTTCGCTCTGAAAGCCGAAGCGGCAGCACAAGCCTTTGGCAGCACGCGGAAAGAAATTGAAAAGCTGGCAGCCACCACCGGCAGCACACCTGCAAAGTTCTACGAGTTCTTCTGGAATTACATGACGGAGGAACGCGATGGAGTCGAGCCGAAAAAGGCCTGGAAGAAGGCCGCTAAAAGCTGATCGATATTCGCTATTGCACACACTGCTCGCAGCAGGCAAAATCGCTTCTTACTTCATAGAACTCCGGGGCCACTTAACTCAACATGTCGACTGTCAGATCTGAATCCCTCTCTCCACTTGCAGGACTGCAGGCAGCGCAGGAAGAACGTACGAATGCTCTCCTGAAATCCACGCCGACCCTTGGTGCGGCCATTGAATCTAACGTTTTGCCGTTTGTGCTGGACCCGTCACAGGGATCGCTCAACGCGGAGTCTGAAACAACGCTGGCCGCGCTCGAAAAAGTGGCGGCAAGTATTGCAATCAAATCCCTGGTCTCACTGGCAAAGGCCGGTGACATCGATCATCTCGGAGGCGGTCTGGAGTTGATTCCTGCCCTCCTTATGACCCTCGCCTCAACCGATTACGACAAACGGCAGTTCGCCATAGAACACGGCCACACCAGCATCGGATACTACGCCTCGCTGGCCGCGCTCGGATTCCTTCCCGAAGACCGCGTCATTGACAGCTTCCGGCGTAGCCTTGATATTGCCGGGCACGTATCGTGGGTTCCCGGAGGCACGCCTATTGGTTCCGGCCGTCTCGGTATCGCTGTGCCGGTATCCACGGGACTCGCCCTTGGACTGAAAGCCCGCAAGGGAGCCGACGCCATGGTCGTCTGCCACTGCGGCGATGCGGGATGGATTTCCGGACAGGCGCTGAATGGCTTCACGGCGGCGAGTCTTCACCAGGCGCCGATAACCTTCGTGATGCACCGAAACGGGATCCAGCTTTCCGGCACCACAAAGAAGATCATGGATAAGGATCCCCGGCCGGTTATCGCCTCACTCGGGATCGAGATCCTGGAAATCGCATCGCTGCATGACCGGCAATCTCTCATCAAGGCATACAACGACGCGTTCGGCCTTGCAGCTGCCGGACGTCCGTCATTGATATATCCAACCGGGTTCAAATCTGAAGGAAGCAAGGCCGTCACAGTCAGCACCCTCGGTGAGATGTATGGCATCACACCGGCTGTCACCGCGTTCGCACAGAAGAACAATGTGCCGATGGACAAGCCCATCTGGATTCCGGGCTCGCTCATGAGCTTCCGCGACGTTCACGCGATGCTCGAATGCGTGTTCTATGTGAATGGTCTTCCCGGCGGCGAAGCACATCATGACGGCGGAATGAAGGGACGCGATGGGCAGGCAACGCTGGCGGGTCCGATGCTTCAGCTGAGCGCAGAGGAATCCGCAGCTCTGCAGAGTTTGAAGACGAAAGCGCCACGCAAAGTCGTCACGCGAGAGCGTCCGGCCAAGGGATCCCCGAATCTTCCTTTGACCGAGGCCGATGTCAAAGATATCCAGCTTCCCGCGGCCGATAAGCCTGTGACGCCGAGGAATGGATCTGAGGCCGCCTATGCCGCAGTCGCAAAGAAGTACCCGGATCGGTGTTTCTTTATTTCATGCGATCTGAATCCTTCGACAAAGCTCGGAAAGGCAGCGTCGCTTGTTCCTTCCAATCACTCGTTTGAGTTGAGCATTCAGGAGCTCGCAGGTTCTCTGGTGACGGACGGGCTCTCGTTCATGCAGGACGGTCCGCAGCTTAACGTGTTTGCGACCTTTGCCGCGTTCATCGAAGGGATCGCTCGCGAAGGTTTCGAGATGTGGCGATATCAGCGGAATCTGAATGGCCGCAACGAAGGCCTTAACGTCGTGATGCATCTCTCTCACATCGGCGCCTGTACGGGACGCGACCATTTTTCGGGCTGGAGCCTGGACTGGATCAATCTTGCGCTCGGATATCTTCCGTTTCTTCGACGCTTCTACGCGCCGGCCGATGCGCGGAACGCCTTTCTCGCAGTGAAGGATGCAGCAGCCGAGTATGGCGGCCATATCGTCGCGATTCCGCGAGACAATCTGCCTGTTCTCACCCGGCAGGGAACATCAGATCCCCTGTGGAACGCCACGGACGCCTGGACTCCTGCGACAGTCCTGCGACAATTCCCCGATTCACGCATCGTCATCCTGGCTGTTGGAGCTCCGAGTTATCTGGCGGCCGAGGCAGCTGATGAAGCCGCGTCGCAGGGCATTTTTGCCGATGCCATCGTCGTCAACGGGTTCCCTCTCGCAGATTCTTTCTTTGCCGATATCGCAACCCGTTATACGCGTGTGATCACTATTGAGGACGGCCTCATCGGCACTGTCGAATCCGGTCTGCGGGGCTTCGCGGCTCTCGCTGCATCGCAACTCTATCGAAGCCGGGTAGACATGGATCATCTCGGAATCACCGATCCCGGCGTGGCTCCTTCGGATCACTTCCATAAGGTGTGGGAGCACTACGGCATGACGAGAGCGGCACTGGTTGCGAGCATCAGGAAGTAAATCCGGCTAAGTCCAATTGTCATCGGACAACAATCAATGGAGCCGAGGATTGAGGAACCCGCTTCTTCCAATGGTCGGCTGTCCATTGACTGTTGTGCGTTGATAATTGGACTTAGCCGGATCCTATGAAGTTTTCCTCCGGTATTCCGCCTCAATCACGGAGCTCATCCCGCCGCGCGTCGTGAAATCCCCCGTCACCTTGACGTAAAGCGGCTGGCACGCGCTGACGACATCCCGCAGGATTTTGTTCACCGCATTCTCATAGAAAATCCCGAGCGTCCGGTACGACTGGATGTACATCTTCAGGGATTTCAGCTCCAGGCAGAGCTTGTCCGGCCGGTACTGAATCGTGATCGTGCCGAAGTCCGGCAGCCCGGTCTTGGGGCACATCGAGGTGTACTCCGGGTTCGAGATACGGATGTCGTAGTCGGGAAACTGATTAGGCCAGCACTCAATTGAAGGTAGGGAGGCGGAAACGCCGGCCTTTGCGTGCTCTTCGGTGTAGTCGGTCACGGCGTGAATATAACAGAAAAAACTAAAAAGCCTTCAGGCGCTTCTTGCACCTGAAGGCTGGTTCCCTAGTCTCCTTCGTCGCCGCTCCGGACTCCGCCCGCGACTTCCTTTTCGCGCGGATTCCTTCTCGTGGCGGCCTTCCTATATCCCAAGCGCCGACTACCGTCCCTGGCTGGAGTAGCCAAAAAATTGCTACTAGGAAAGCTTATCCCTTTCGAGATGGCGAATATTCTTCAGGCAGGTCACGAAGAATGCAAGTATTTTCTCGGAAGTTTCGGTTACTATTTGGGTCTCATGCCCACATCAAAAACTGCGCCGTTAGTAGTGATTATTTTAGCCGTCCTTGCGGCCGGCGGTATCGCTATCTTCATGTCCCGACAGGGCTCGTCAGCCAATGATGCGGCAGACGCCTCTTCCGCCGTGGGTCAGACGGCCCGAGTCCGCGGAGCTGCGGATGCCAAGATCAGTCTAGTCGAGTACGGGGACTATCAGTGCCCAACCTGCGGCCAGTACCACCCCATTCTTCAAGAGCTGTTGGCCCGGTATCCGGGGAAGGTCAAACTGGAATTCCACCACTTTCCTCTCGTGCAGATGCATTCCAACGCCATGGCGGCGGCTATCGCAGCGGAGTCAGCCGGTGACCAGGGCAAATTCTGGGAAATGCACGACCTGCTTTTCGAGCATCAGCGGCAGTGGGGCGATCTTCGCAATCCGAGTCCGAACCCCGAGGCGGTCTTCCTGCAGTTCGCACTACAGCTCGGGCTGGATTCCAACAAATTCATGCAGTCCATGCGCTCCCCGGAAACCCGCGACAGGGTGCTTGCGGACGTCAGGCGAGGAAACCCGATTGTGAAAGGAACCCCGACATTTGTTCTCGACGGACAGGTCCTCCCCAATCTCCCGAACCTGGAGTGGTTTGTGGATTACGTCGAACGTCAGCTGGGAACAACAGCCTCCAAGTCTGAAAAGTGAGAACCCGCGGGATCATCCTGCTGCTGCTCGCCTTTCTGGGATTGGTTGACACCCTCTATCTGGGGATCAAGCGCGGCAAACCCGTTCCCTGTTCGATCACCACGGGCTGTGAGGAAGTCCTCAACAGCGAGTTCTCCACCGTCGGTGGAATTCCAATCTCGTGGTTCGGCTTTGCCTTCTATCTGTCCGTTTTCAGTGCCGCAGCCTTCGCCGTCTTTAGCGAAGACGATCGACTTCTGCGCTGGACCTTCTGGCCGGCCCTTGCCGGTTTCCTGATTTCGATCGGCCTTGTCGGAGTCCAGGCATTTATCCTCCATGCCTATTGTCAGTACTGTCTGGGCTCGGCAATCCTCACGACATTGATCTTCTTCGTGTCACCAAAGCCCTCTTTTGGCCGTAATCTTCCAGATAATTAGCGAAAGTTTTTCAACGATTCGGGGTCAGCGGTAGTAGTAGGTATTGGAAGGGCAAGATGGAACTTCTGATGACGAGGTTGCCGGACAGCGAAACGGCGCCCGAGACGCTCGAAATCGAAACACTCGTGCGGAAGACTCTGGCGGGAGACTGCCGGGCCTTCGAGCAGATTGTCCTGCAGTACGAGCGGCGCGTGATGACACTCTCCAGCCGGCTCCTGCACGGTATCGATGAAGCCCAGGACGCCACGCAGGAAGTTTTTCTCAGGGCCTTCAAATACCTCCACCGCCTGGATGTCCGGCGTCCGGTCGAGCCGTGGTTGATGCGAATCACCGTCAATGTTTGCCGGGACATCCAGCGCAAGACCCAGCGCAGGCACTACACGTTCTGCGAAGTCCCTTTGCCAGAAACCGAAACGCCGGGCAGGGGGCCGGATCCTTATTCCGGCTTCGCCTGGGAACAGGAGCGGCAGCGGCTATGGACGGCCCTGAACGCATTGCCCGAGAAGGAGAGGATGGCCCTGATTCTCCGCGATGTTGAAGGGTTCTCGACAGCGGAAGTGGCCGAGATTCTGGGTTCCTCCGAGACCACCGTGCGATCGCAGATCTGCCGGGGGCGACTCAGGCTGAAGGAAGCTATGGATCGGAAAACGGGAGACCAATCATGAACTGCAAGCGCGCGAAAGAGACACTTCCACTTTATGCCGGCGGAGATCTGTCTGCTGACGAAGCGGATAATGTGAGCGCTCATCTGCAGCAGTGCGCCAGCTGCAGGCAATTCCATGAAAGCCTCGCGAGCCAGCACGCGCTGCTCCGATCGCTTCGCCAGACAACGGCAACACCGGCGGCGCTTGCGTCCATGCGACAGGGATTGTTTCCACGACTCGCCACCCAGCAGCTGGGATGGTGGGTACGCCTCGAAAGACTCCTGCTGGTTGAGGCGCGCCGGCCTCGTCTGGCTTTTGCCGGAGCGGCCATCGCTGTCATTATTTCCGCAACGTTCTTCGCGCAACTGTGGCAGGTCACTGCAAATCCGACCGTCGCGATCTTTGAAGATTCCGACACGCTTCGCCTTCCGGCTGACTATCGGGATTGGATCGTTCTCGGCACCGCTTCGACCCTCCCGCATTCAGGAAATATCTTTGTAAGCCCGGCGGCCTATCAGGAGTACCAGCGCCTTGGAAGATTCCCCGAGGGAACCGTGATGGTGCTGGAATCAAAGGCCGCCAATATGGGCGGAATCACGCTGGAGGCTTCCGTGAAGGACCGGCGGTTCAACGAAGGATGGGGTTACTTCCGTTTCGATGGCGGAGCAGAAGGGCCGGCGAAGAAAACACGTGCTCTTCCGGAATCCGCCGGATGCCTGGCGTGCCATCGAGACCGTGGGATTTAGGGCGCGTGATGAATTTGGCCCGCCGAGTTCGACGGAGTCTGATTGTCACCGCAATGATCGCCGTGTCCTGCGCGCAGGCCGCTGCTGATCGTCTGGAGACGCTCGGCGAGGCAATGATCTGCATGTGCCGCAGCGCAGACGGCGGCTGCGGCCAGCTTCTGTCAGAGTGCAACATGATTGGCTGTCCCGTGTCGGAACCGATGCGCCGGGAACTGAAGGGACAGATCGCTCTCGGAATGAATGATCCGGAAATCCTGGCGGCGTTTTCTGAAAAGTACGGTCCCAGGGTGCTCTCTGCTCCAGGATTTGATACGTCGTGGGACCTCATGGCCTGGGTAACGCCATTTGGAGCTTTGCTGAGCGGATTGGTTCTGGCAGGCCTGTTTGTGAAACGGTCAGTCCGACTTGGACCGAATCGCGGCACTCCGGTGGTTGCTGAGAACTACGAAAGGGAGATTGAAGAAGAACTCAGGAGGCATAGACCTGAAGAATAGGTTGGGAACAGGGCATTTGAGATTGGAGAGTCCGGCATTGGAGATTCGAGGTTGGAAATCGCAGATTGGACTCCTATGCCAACAGGCTGCAGTCCAATTTGAGGTTTCCAACCTCGAATCTCCAATGCCGGACTCTCCAATCTCGAATTCTCCTCATCCTGTCCTTCGGGCCCGGGAAGGGCGTGCTATAATTTCCGAGCGCATTACCTGGGGTTTAAATCCATGAAATCCAAGCAACTTAAGTTTCTTGTTGGGTCTGTCGCCATCCTCGTGGCTCTGGTCTACTTCGGCTATCAGGGCTTTAACGAAAGCATGTCGTACTTCCAAACGGTGCCGGAACTGTATGCCTCCGGCGACCAGGCCTTCGAGCGCCCGCGGATCAAGGTTCAGGGTGAGGTAGTCAAGGGTTCGATCCGACGGGAAGGCGGCGCCACAGTTTTCACTATCGGTCCGGCAGACTTTAAGCCGCCCGAGGGATTCGTTCCGGGCCCGGGCACGCATACCCTGCAGGTGCGCTACGTCGGAAAAGACGCCATTCCGGATACATTCCGGGATTACGCCAGCGCCATCGTTACCGGAAATCTCAAGAAAGACGGAACGTTCGAGGGCACATTCATACAGGCTCAATGCGCTTCCAAGTACGAACGTGAAAATGCCGCAGGAGTAACCGCGGCGAATCAGTAGGAGCAGGTACAAACAATGGCTCAACTTGGTCAGTTTGCTCTGGCGATCGCATTCATCGTTGCGATTTATACGATCGTCGCGTCGCTGATAGGTATCCGTACCCGCAATGACAAGTTGATCGCCAGCGGACGCAACGCCGCCATCTGCAATACCATTGCGATTTCCACCGCGATCTTCAGCCTCGGATATCTCTTCCTCACGAACGACTTTTCAGTCGCGTACGTCGCGGCCCACTCGAGCATTGATCTGCCACTTCATTTCAAGATCAGTTCGGTGTGGGGAGGCCAGGAAGGATCGTTGCTGTTCTGGTCGTGGATTCTGACGGTGTACTCTGCCCTGGTCATCTTCCAGAACCGAAACAAACACCGGTCGATGATGCCCTATGTTACTTCGGTGCTCACAGCGACTTCGCTGTTCTTCACGGCCATGCATCTGTTTGTCGCGAATCCCTTCAAAGTGGGCGCGATCCAGATGCCGAACGGCGCGCTCAGCCTCTTCCGTCCCACTGACGGCGTCGGCCTGAATCCGCTGCTTCAGGACACGCTGATGGTGATTCATCCTCCGATGCTCTATGCCGGGATGGTCGGGCTTGCCGTTCCCTACGCCTTCGCGATCGCCGCATTGATCACGCGGCAACTCGGGGACACATGGATTCGAACCAGCCGCCGGTGGACGATGGCAGCGTGGGGCATTCTCGGAATCGGAATTCTGCTGGGCGGCAAATGGGCGTACAGGGAACTCGGATGGGGCGGCTACTGGGCATGGGATCCCGTTGAGAATGCCTCACTGATGCCCTGGCTGATTGGAACAGCTTTCCTGCACTCGGTCATGGTTCAGGAAAAGAAGGGAATGCTGAAGGTCTGGAACGTGGTGCTGATCGTTGCGGCCTACACGATGTCGATCTTCGGCACGACGCTCACACGCAGTGGACTGGTCGATTCCGTTCACGCGTTTGCCAAATCCGATATTGGCGGATACTTCATGGCCTTTATCATCGTGACCATATCCGGTGCCCTGTACCTGATCCTCGATCGACTGCCCTACCTGAAGCCGGATAACCAGATGGGCTCGGTTGTGTCGCGTGAAAGCAGTTTCATGTTCAACAACCTCGTGCTGCTGGTTTCCTGCTTCGCGATTCTCTGGGGCACGATGTTCCCGGTTCTCAGTGAGTGGTACAACGGCAACAAGATCACGGTGGGCGCTCCGTTCTTCAATCGCGTCAATGTTCCGATCGCGATCTTCCTCCTGTTCCTGACCGGTGTCGGTCCCCTGCTGGCGTGGCGCAAGGCCTCGACGAACAGCCTGAAGCGCAACTTTCTTATTCCTGCTGTCATTGCGCTGGTCTCGGGTATTCCGCTGTACCTCCTCGGCGTCAACCACTTTTACGCGTGGCTGTCTCTCGTCATGTCGATCTTCGTGGGCATCACAATCATCCGTGAGTTCTACAAGGGCGCCCAGGCGCGCTCTTATGGCACGGGTGAGAGATTCCACGAAGCGATCGTCAATCTGACCATGCGCAACACCCGGCGATATGGTGGCTACATCATTCACTTTGGTTTTGTGCTGCTGTTTATCGGCTGGTCGGGTCAGGCCTTCAGCGAAAAGGTCCGTCTGCCGGAAAGCCGCATCGGCGACAAATTCCAGGTGCACCAGTACGACATGCGCGTGGAAGAGATGGGCGTGCGCGAAGGCGCCAACTATGCCGCGCAGTTCGCCCGGGTCAGCCTGTACGAATACGGCAAGAAGATCGCAGTCATGGCGCCGGAATGGCGAAAGTATGGCGGACGCGATCAGCAGGGCACAACGGAGGTTGCGATTCTGTCAACTCTGAAGACCGACATCTACCTCGTGTTTCAGGGTTCGACGGATGGTGTGAGTGGAGATTTCACGATCTACTACAACCCTCTCGTGATGTGGGTCTGGATCGGCGGAACGATTCTCGGCATCGGGACAGTCATCGCCATGTTGCCGAACAGACAAACACCCGGCAAGACACCGCAGTCCATCAGGACGAAGGAGAGCGAGGAAGTTGAACAGGCCGTCTAGCATCGTTCGCAAGCTGGTCATCGTGATGTTCCTGGCGGTCGCGTCGGCAGCACAGGCGAGTGCCGATCGTGCGGAGAAACTGGGAGAAGGACTGATCTGCATGTGCGGTTGCAATCAGTTGCTCTCGGGCTGCGAAATGATCAAATGCCCGACGGCCCCGTCGATGCGCAAGGAACTCAAGCAGTATGTGGAAATCGGCGAAGACGACAAGACCATCTTCGCGTCGTTCGCCGCCAAGTACGGGCCGAAAGTTCTCTCAGCTCCCGCGACCGATGACTGGTTCAATCTGTCGGCATGGGTCATGCCGTTTGTGGCGCTGGCTGCCGGTGCCGCTGCCGTGATTTTCGTTCTCAGACGTATCCGGGCTGCCCAGCCGGCCTCAGGACCTTCCACGACGGATGCCGCTTCCTACGAAAAGGAGATCGAAGAAGAGCTCCGCAAGCTGACGCCGGAAGACTGATGATCTACCTGCTCTGCGGCCTGTTGGGAGGCGGCGTACTTACTGCGATCTGCGTTCCTCTGTTCAGGAAGGAACACACCGTCGAATCCGCAATCATTGAAGAGACCGAATGGGATCTTCTTCTTCGAAAAAAGGAAGTCGTCCTGGGCAACATCCAGGATCTGGACTTCGAATACAAGTGCGGAAAGCTCTCCGAAACCGACTACCAGCAGGTTCGCAAGGAAATGATGGGAGAAGTGGCGGCTGTGCTCGAGCGTATCCACAACCTTGAAGCCTCACTGGACCTCGATACTCTCATCCGGCGCGAGATCACGGCGCGAAAGGACCCCCCGGCCAAATCGTCACTTCGGGCCTGCCCCTCGTGTGGTGCAAACAATCCACCCAAGAACAAGTTCTGTGCGGAATGCGGCGCGAAACTAAAGCAATAATCCGAATCGCCGCAGCTCTCGCATGTGTGCTCTTACCCGTCGTCACGGTGGCCCAGGACGAAGGTCCGCGCGAAGTCCAGCTGCCCAACCCGATGGGAGCTCATACGTGGTTCATCATTGTCGCGGTCGGCGCCTTTCTCGCCTGGTGCATCAGTTACGTTCTTCAGTTGCAGAAGGAGAAACTGACCAGCCAGCCCCAGCGAGCAACTCTGCTTCGCCAGAAGGAAGAACTGCTCGATCGTCTCGCGGAACTCGAATCGCAGAAGGAAGCCGGCAGCATTTCCACTCAGCGTTACGAAAAGGAATTCAGGAAGGCGAAGGGCCGGCTGTCTGAAATTATCGGACGTCTGGCGCGCAAGGACTCGACGGAGACCTGAGGATGTCCGATACGCTGGCGCTCGACTCAAAGGATATTGAGAAGAAGTTTGGGTACGCCTACGCGATCCGGAACATAAGCCTGCAGGTGAGGCGTGGGGAGTTCGTCGCGCTCTTCGGAAGCAACGGAGCCGGCAAGACCACGTTCCTGAAAGTCACGGCAGGTCTGATGCGCCCGACAAAAGGCAGTCTCTCGATCGAAGGGTTTGATGTCGCAAAAAACGCGGAAGAGACCCGTCGCAGAATCGGATTCCTTTCTCACAATACTTTTGTCTACCGCGACCTTTCACCGCTCGAGAATCTGAAGTTTTTTTGCAGGCTGTATGGAGTTTCGGATTCCGAGGAGCGTCTTCTGGGTCTGCTGAAGCGGGTGGATCTGGCGCAACGTGCAAATGAGCCCGTTCGAGCATTCTCGCGCGGTCTTCAGCAGCGTGTGGGGATTGCCCGGGCGTTGCTGCACGATCCATCCCTGATCCTGCTTGATGAACCCTACACCGGTCTGGATGCGAAGGCCGCGCAAACACTGAACGACATTCTGGATGAAGCGGCCCGATCCGGGAAGACGATCATCCTCACGACACACGACATCCAGCAGGGCTTGCGTGCCGCGACTCGCGCCGTCATTCTGGATCGCGGCAAGGTCGTACACGATGGACCGGCAAAGGACATCGCTGTCCAGGAAGCCTATGTTCGATATATCCATCACGGAGCGTCCGCATGAGGCCTGTTGCCGCCATTGTCGCGAAAGACATCGCCATTGAGTACAAGAACAAAGAGGCCTTCACTTCGATGCTCTTGTTCGGCCTTCTGGTGGTCGTGGTGTTCAGCTTTGCCTTCGAGGGATCGGATCGCCATGCTCTCGCGCCGGGAATGCTCTGGGTGGCCTATGCGTTCGCAGGAATTCTTGGCCTGAACCGATCGCTCAACATGGAAATCGACAACGATTGCCTTCAGGGATTGCTGCTGTCCCCTGTGAGCCGCGGAGATCTTTACCTGGGAAAGGTGGTCGGGAATTTCGTGTTCACGCTGATCGCAGAACTCGTGATCCTTCCCGTGTTCATCATCCTGAACAACCTGGCGTTCAACACAGTCCTGATCTGGATCGCGGGCATTACTCTGCTGGGCACACTCGGATTCGTCGCGATCGGAACAACCCTGTCTCTGATTTCAGCGCAGACGCGAATGAAAGAAGTGCTTTTGCCGGCTCTTCAGATTCCCATGACGTTTCCGGTGATCCTGTCCGCCGTACAGGCGACGTCACTGGTGATGTCGGAAGATTCGAAGGGGGTTTCCTTCCCGTTGTCGGTGCTCGGGATCTTTAGTACGGTCTACATCACTGCGTCGTACTTTGTTTTTGAGTACATCGTCGAGGAATAACAATGAAAAGTCGCATCCTTGGAGTTGCATCGCTCGTTGGTATCGCGGTCGCCCTGTTCTTTGCGCTCAAATACGCTCCGACCGAACAGACAATGGGCGTCCTGCAGCGAGTCTTCTACTTCCATCTCCCGCAGGCGATTCTCTCCTATCTCGCCGCATTTCTCGTAGGCTTTGGAAGCCTGATGTACCTGGCAACCCGGGATCTAAAATGGGATCGCTTCGCGTACTGCAATGCAGAACTCGGCGTGCTCTTCACGACAACAACGCTGATTACGGGGATGATCTGGGGACGGCTGGCGTGGAACGTCTGGTGGGCCGGCGATGCGAGAACCAATCTCGAACTCATCCTCGGGTTGCTTTACGTCGGTTATCTGATGTTGAGGGCCTATCTTCCGGAGCGTGAGAAACGCGCGCGCCTCTCCACAGTCTTTGGTTTCCTCGCGGTATTGGATGTTCCCATCAACTACGGTGCGATCTATTGGTGGGAGACTCAGCATCCGAAGCCGGTGCTTGGACCGAGCGGTGGAGGCCTGGATCCCCATATGAGGATCGCCCTCTATGTTTCGCTGCTCGCGTTCGCGATCGTGTACGCATGGCTCATTACAAAGCGGCTTGAAGTGGCAAGGCTTGAAGACGAAGTCGGTGCGTTGGAATCTTCTCTGGAGGCTTCATGAATCCCGGACCTGTTGTCGGCGCCTGGGCGGTGGCCGCTGCGTATGCCGTCGTGCTCGTAAGCCTGCTGGTGTTTGTGATGATCGTGAACGGAAAGA
>Ga0070675_100002625_pt1 | contig 13505 bp, 10 predicted proteins | sample KBSM43metaG_FD_65343 | JGI IMG/M metagenome (GOLD analysis project Ga0070675, IMG submission 65343) | Miscanthus rhizosphere microbial communities from Kellogg Biological Station, Michigan, USA - KBS M4-3 metaG | ecosystem: Host-associated > Plants > Roots > Rhizosphere > Soil ...
GGCTTGTTGGTCTTCTTCGGATCGTTGCGATCGAGAAAGTCGATGACCTTCGCCGAGATCTCTTCATCGACGGTCTTCGAGCGCTCCAGCGTCAGCGGGCCCTCGTCCTTGCACGTCTGATTCTTCTCGGTGCCGTCGGACGACTTGCACCAGAGAACCGGCCGCGGGGGCGTGAGACAGGTCGTGGTCTTCGGATCCACAGCGCCCGGCACCTCGGGGACGCCGGGTATCGTCGTGTTCTTGCACGGCGGCGCCACGCCCTGCGTGGTCGGGTTTTTGTTGATGTCGGGGAAGCTCACCTGCTGCATCGCGTCCAGGTGGTACAGATAACCCCAGTACTCCTGGAAGCCGTGCGCCGTAGGCAGGGCCTCCGTATGGTCGCCGAGATGGTTCTTGCCGAACTCGCCGGTGGTGTAGCCGAGATCGTGTAGGAAGACGGCGAGCGCAGGCGTCCCCGGGCGCAGATAGGCCGGACTGCCGGGAAGCTCCGGCGGGATCAGTCCGGTGCGCAGCGGATACATGCCGGTGAAGAATGCATTGCGGCCAGACGTGCAACTCTGCATGGCCACATAGTCCATGAAAATCGCGCCTTCCTTGCCGATGCGGTCGATGTTTGGCGTCTCACCGACCATCAAGCCGCGATGGTAGATGCTCGGCTGCATCCAGCCGATGTCGTCGCCCATGATGAACAGGATGTTCGGCTTCGCTCCGGTGCCCTGAGCCAGCGCCCGATGCGATGTCAGAGTGAAGCATGAGGCCGCAAGGGTCACGATCAATGCCCGCTTCCCCAGCGAGCGACGTCTGGTCAACTTGTTACGCACATCTCCTCCAGGTTTCGGCCTGTTCCATCAGAACAGCCGCGCTACGCTGGTGTATTTCGAGCACTCGTCGTGCCACTGAGTCGCATCTCGTACACGTCCGCTATTGGCTTGTGCGCGCGGTGTTTCGCGCGTTCAGCGATTCCGAAGCGAGACGATGACGTCACGAGAAATTGAGAGGAGCCGTGATCACCCTTTCGATGGAGCGAAGTATCCCTTTCGAGCACGAATACGAAGGTTCTTGCTGTCTGGACGCGTAATCTTGACTTCGAGCTTCCGCCACGCTCCATCCGTCTTCTCGTTGGCGGAGAGATAACCGATCGTGTACTGCGCTCGAACCTCGCCGAGCACCTGCTCGTAGATGCGATCGAGGTCCTTGGCACTTCCAGGGAAAAAGGCGGCTCCGCCGGTCGCCTCGGCGATATCCGACAGGATCGCGCGCGGAGCTGCTTGCGCGAATGGCGGCTGATTGCGGAGCGCTCCAATGGCATAGACTGTGACGTCCGACGCCTTGAGCAGCTTCATCAGTTCGTCGAGATCGAGGCGGCTTTTCGTATCGCCGCCGTCGGTATAGAGCACCATGACTTTTCGTCCGTCCTGAACAGCCGCGCCATCCAGATAGACACCGATCGCGTCGTAGAGCGCCGTCCCTCCCCCCGCACGCAGTTCCCGGACGCGCTGGGTCAGTTGCGCCAAATCGCTTCGAGGAAAGCGCGATGCCCGCACGTCGTCCGCGAAATCGATGAACGTCATGTCCACGGCGTCGGTCAGCATCGTCTGGAATCTAATCGCCGCCGTCTGCGTGAACGGCAGATCGGTCTCCTGACTCCCGCTGACATCGAGCAGGACCCCGACGTGCAGTGGCGGTCCCGCCTGTTCTCCGCGGGCAAACGCGAAGATGGTCTGCAGGCGTCCGTCTTCGTAGACGGCGAAATCGCTGGCGTCGAGATCGGTGACGAGACGACGCTTCTTGTCGGCCACCGTGACGCCGACATTCACGAGGTCGACGTGCCCGCGAAACAACGTCGGCTGCTGCGAGCGCAGTCGCGCGGGTAGAGCAAAGGAGGTCAGCGCGGTGATGACGGCAATCGCGAGAACGCCAGGCATTCCCGTGAGTGATGGTCTTTCCATACGGTCCCAGCGTCACGAGTTGGCAATAGCGCTGCCTCGTGCTCGCGTGCGAGAGACCCCGGAATATCGGGCCGATTAGGAATGCCGGGCGGAAGCGATCACCAATTGTCGTGGCGTTCTCGTGATGATCGTCCCCGCCTGAGGCATTAGAACTTGATCGTGAAGCCGAAGAGCGGACCCTTCATCGCCGTGTCGAACAGGAAATTGTCCTTGTCGTAATCCACGCTCAGATAGCGGTACGCGAAATTGAGGGCATACCGCTCATGAATGTCCAACCCTGCCGTCCCGACGATCTGATATGTGAAGTTCGATCCGCCGCCGCCGAGATCGCCATAGGCACGTGCCCACCAGTTGCGCGGGAGATCCCGCGTCGCTCGCAGTCCGACGATGGCATCGACCCAGTTCCGGCTGGCCTCGAGATTGAGGGCGGGCAATATACCGGGCTGAAAGTTCAACTCTGAGTTCAGGTGCCACAGCCGGATACCCCCGACAACATCGAGGGATGCGCCCTCGGTATTCAGCAACCGGTATCCAGCTTCCGGCGTGAGAATGAACAGCCTCTGCTCAGGGCTCACTCCTGAAAACAATGGGCCCGGGGTCGCGCGCTGTCCGCGAACGTCGGTGTAAATCGTGTCACCCAGGATCACGAGCTGATCTCGTTGCGCCTCAACGAGCCCCATCGCCGCAAAATGCAGATGATCGAGGATGTTGCGGAACGACGCATCGACGTCGACGGTGCGCGCGCCAATGCCGACGCCACCATCCAGGCCTGATCCCCAGAGGTAGGGCACAACCTGGAGCTGCCAGCCGTCGGGCGTCGATGGCGAAGGGGCAGTTTGCGCTGAAAGTCCTGGCGCATAGAGCAGCAAACAAACCACGGTTCCAAGAACCAAATAACGTGTGCTCATAGTTCCTCTCGTGACAACGGCAATTCGCCGAAGCGCACGGCTTTCGCGCGCCGCCCGGGTTGCGCACGTTCCATGCCGCGCGTGCGGTGTCGCACTCGCTTGCGTTCGGTCGATTTAGCCCGCGAAGATCGGGAGGAATGACAATCGTTTGCTGCGGCTCACGAAGTCTTGTGTTCGGCGTCGCGTTGACTTTTGGGATGCCCAGACAGGAGACTGCTGGGCATGCCCAAGTTTCTCATTGAGGTTCCGCACGAATCGGAAACGGTTGCGTGCGCCCGCGCCGCCAAGGTACTTCTGGAAACCGGCTCACATTTCCTGACGCATGCGGACTTCGGTTGCTGTGACGGCGTCCACAAGGCGTGGATCGTCGTCGATGTCGACAACAAGGACGAGGCGCGCAACCTGTTACCGCCGGCATACCGCCGGCAAGCCTCGGTCGTGCAGTTGTGCAAGTTCGGACTCGATGAACTGGACGACCTGATCACGCGTCACACGGCCCGATAGCCCGGTCCGCGCTCTGAACGATCCGAACGACTCGAACGCTTATTATCGGAGCATGAGATTAATGAATCGGTCGTTCTGAACGACCCACCAGAACACCGTATGCCCGATTACAAGTAGCGCGGCGCTTGCGATGCTCGCGCGGATGGAGGTCGACGAGACCCAGAGCAGTGCAAAGACTGCGGGAAACAGCGCCACGATCATGTCCATCTCGATCGCGATGCCCTGTGGTGGCCAGAAGAGCAGGAAGGCGATCGCGCATGGGATCGAAAACGCCAGCGCAAGCCGTGCTTCTCGCGGTGATTGTTTTCTGACCAACAGCGTGACGAGCACAAGCGGCAAGCCGGCGATCAACCCACTGAAGAACACGTCGCGAGCCGTGATGATCGAGAACAACGGGTAGAGGATCCTGCCTTCCGCTTCGCGCGACCGCCAGAGCGTTCTCATAATGAACCCGCCGGCCGCATGACTTGGAATCACGTCGAACCCCAGCACAGAGAGGTAGTACCACACCCAAATCAGGGCGGCAGCGATTGCGACACCGCTGAGAGCGACAGCCAACACTACGCGGCGACGAAGCGGGAGACCGGGGAGACCAGTCGCGATCACCGCGAAGAACAGCGCGGCAATGCTCAGATACCCAATGCCATGCATCGCGGCTCCCAACCCGTAAAGGATGGCTCCGAAGAGCATCCCCGGGGTTAGTTCGTCGCCGTTGATGAGATCTCGCGCGATGAACGGGAACGCCGCCGCTGAAAGAGACAAGTAGCCGACTTCGAGATACCCGAAGTACATCAGCGCCGCCGGCGCCATCAAGGCGAGCGCGATGTATCGAACCGAGCGTGAACTCCACCGATCGGTGGCCGCCAGAAACCACAGCGTCACCGCGAAGACAGCACCGGCGAGCCACGAAAGCATTCGGTACGCCTCGACGGGAGAGTCCGCGGTCGAACCGAGCGCCGCGTCGAATCGACCCAGCAACCGATACGCGAGGTGCGCTGAAAACCGTACGAACCTAGCTCCGCGCGCGACGATTTCGTCGAAGTTGGCGCGGTTCTGAACGATGCTGGATCCGTCCCCCATCACAAATCGATTGGTCGGGAGCGGAGCAATGAGCGCGATTGCCAGCCACGAGGTCAATGCCACGGTGGCGGCCACGGCTCGCCGCCGTGTCGAATTCAAACTGGCCGCAGCGAGCAGAAGCGCTCCTACTGTGCACGAAAAAACGGATTGCAAGCGTGACTATTGTGCCAGCGACTCAGCGGGCCAACGCGTGACCGGTGCCTTGACGAGGTCGTTTCTCAACCGTACGTGCTGTCGTGCTTTTCAGGAGTACCTAAAGTTCCGTATCTTTCAAGGAATGCGGGTGCGCGTGCTCAAACATGGGGAGGGTGTTGTTGACGGCGTGAGCCTTCGGTGCCTGGTTCCAGGCAGTATTTATGATGTCAATCCGACGCTTGGTCACTTCCTCGTGACCAACGGGCTCGCAGAAGAACTCCTGCCGGCGTCAGATCCCGCGCTCGTGATACCGCTGGACACGCCATACGCAATCGAACAATTGACGCGAGGAATAACTGTGCTGCCTCCCGGCGGAATCGTCACTCTGGAAAAGCGCCGTCGCACGTCCGCCCGGCGGAAGACCACGCGATCCGATCGGCGGCGTAACTGATCGGCGACGGTGCGCTCAGGCGCACGGTCTGCGCGCCTGCCTGCTTCCCATATTTGCAACTCACGTCGGAAAGCCGTTCGGGTAGTATGTGTCGCGCACCAGGATGACCACCAAATCGAGAAAGCGACGGCCGCCGAAGGTCGCGGCGCAAGTACACGCACTCCGCGCGGCGCCCAACTGGCCGCTCCTGGCGGTGAGCGGCCTGGGCATCGCCTTGACCGGGTACCTGTCATGGGTCGCCTTCAGTGGCGGCGCCGTACGCGGATGTCCTGCCGGCGGAGGATGCGATCTCGTTCTCACGAGCCGCTGGGCGACGCTGCTCGGTCTGCCGACGTCCTTCTGGGGACTGGTGGCGTATTGCACGCTCGCGGCGATCGCATTCGTCAAGCGAGCAGACAAGCACTGGTCGTATGCGTGGACCGTCGCATTATTCGGCATCTGCTACAGCGTCTATTTGACGATCGTGTCGCTGACCATTCTCGGGTCCGCCTGTCCGTACTGTTTGACATCACTTGGACTGATGACCGCCACGCTCGCGTTGGTGGTCGTGCAGCGTCCCGCCGAATACGCGCAGCGCTCCTGGCTGCGTCTGGCTGCGACGCGCGGCGCGTTCGCCGCCATCGTGATCCTGCTCGTCCACGCCAATTACGTGGCGCCGCAAGCCGAGGCCGAAGGCCCTGAAGACCCGATGGTTCGCGCGCTCGCGGAGCACCTTGCCGACGAAGGCGCCGTGTTCTACGGCGCATCGTGGTGTCCGCACTGCCAGGAGCAGAAGCGACTCTTCGGTGCATCGGCGCGGCGGCTTCCGTACATCGAATGCAGTCCGGCTGGACCGAATGCACCGCAGGCGCCGTCCTGCAACATCGCCGGCGTGCAAAGCTATCCAACATGGGTTATCAACGGTCGGACCATCGTCGGTGAGGTGTTGACTCTCGCCCAGCTGGCCGAGGCCTCAAAGTTCCCTGGAAAAGCGAGCTTCAACTAGCGAACCTATGACCCTGTTTGTCACGCTCGTCAGCGAAAGCGATCTGGTACTCAGCCTGGTCCGCGACTATGCTCGCGGCCTCGGCTGTCCCGTCACCGCGGCATCTTCGGATCGAAGTGTCCGTATCGAAGTACCGGACGATGATCACAGCTTCCTGGAGCTGCTCACGCATGTGGCGCTCAGCACCGCGAAGGCGGGCATCACCGTCGCCGAGCCGACCGTCCGCGTGACGTACCGGCACCCCAGCGTCACCTCAGAAGTCGCACTCACGCTTCGCATCGACGAGTTCCGCATCGACGCGGTCGCCCGAGTGGGCGCGTAGGCCGCGATCTCACGATTCCGCGAGGACTCTCAGCCCGCGAGGGAACGCCGCGCTCCCGTTTTGACCGCAGATAACGCTGGCGCGCTCGAACTGCCCGTCGTTCGGGCATCCTGCGGCCGAGCTCGACCGTGAGCTGACGTGGCACTAACAGTGCGCACGCAGACCTGTCGGGGTTTGTTTGCCGCCGAAGGCCAGAGCCACGCCAGGGTCCGTATGAGCATCACCGCCGCCGATCGCAATTCCCATCATCTCGCCGCCATTGTGTCCTCGTCAGACGACGCAATTATCAGCAAGGATCTCAATGGGATCGTGAAGTCGTGGAACAGCGCCGCCGAGCGCATGTTCGGATATACGGCAGAGGAGGCGATCGGGCAATCGATTGGTTTGATTATTCCCCGCGATCGTCACAGTGAAGAAGACGAGGTGCTGCGCCGAATCCGCGCTGGCAAGTCGGTCATCCAGTTCGAAACCGAGCGTCTTCGCAAGAACGGGACGTTAATCCCGATTTCGTTGACCATCTCGCCGATTTTCGATGCCGAAAGGAATGTGATTGGCGCGTCGAAGATCGCGCGCGACATCAGCGAGCGGAAAAATCGAGAGGCTCAGCTTGGCGCGATTGAAGCCGCCCGCGCCGATCTGCACGCCCGGCTCCTGATGCTCGTAGCTGCGTCGACGAAGCTATTCGGCACCCCTCATCTCTCCGCGGTCGTCGCCGCCGCGTTGAGCGTCGCCGCGGACCTCGTGCCGGCTGACGCGTACGTCATCTGGCGTCTGAAACAGGACACAGGCTGGCTTCCACTCGGTTTCGACGGCGTGTCACCAGAATTCGCCAGCATCGCCCGAAGCCACGGAAAAACCGAGCTTGAATTCACCGAGCCGACAACGGTGGAAGACGTGTTGACGTGGCCGCCGGGTACTCCGCGACGCGATGCCTATATACAGGAAGGCATTGCCTCGATGCTGATCATCCCGTTGGTCCTCAACGGTCTTCGGCAGGGTGCGTTCGTTTTCTACCACCGTGTGCCGCATCGGTACTCCGAGGTCGACGTGAATATTGCGGCTGCATTGGGCAATCTGACAGCCGCGGCAATCAGCAACGCCGAGCTGTTTGACGAGCACCAGCGCGTCGTCCGCGCCGGTGTCCTCGCGGACGTGTTGCGGTGCCTGTCCACACCGTTGAACTACCAGGAGATGCTGACACACATCGTCTCCGTTTTCGTGCCCCGCATCGCCGACTGGTGTGCCGTCGATCTGATCGGCAAGGACAGGAAGGTGGAACGCGTGGCCGCCGCGCATGTGGACGAATCGAAAGGCGCGATGATTCACGAGCTGCGGCGACGCTTTCCTGACATCGAGTTCACTCCAGGCGCTTCGGGCTCGGTGATGACGTCCGGCCAATCGGTCTTCGTTCGAAGAGTGACCGATGACATGCTCGTCGCGGCGTTTCCTGACAGCGAGGAACGACTGCGGCTCGTACGTGCCCTCGGCATCGGTTCTTACATGTGCGTGCCACTCGTGGGGCAACGGGGCGTGATTGGCGCAATCGCGTTCGTGTTGGGAGAGTCAGGGCGTCACTTTGTCCAGGACGATCTGGTGCTGGTCCAGGAACTTGCCGATCGCACGGCGCTCGCGATCGAGAGCGCTCAGGCGTACGAAGAGGCCCAGCGCGCGAACCGCATCAAGGACAACTTCCTCGCGACGCTGTCACACGAGTTGCGCACGCCGCTGAACGCGATCCTCGGCTACACGTGGATGCTGCGAGCCAACGCGTTGAGCGACGATCGCCGCGAACATGCGCTCGAGACCGTGGAGCGGAACGCGAAGACCGTATCGCAGATGCTCTACGACCTCCTGGATGTGTCACGCATCGCGTCAGGAAAGCTCACCTTGACGATGCAGCCGATCGATCTTCGTACCCTGGTGCTCGAAAGCGTCGAGTCTGTCGCGCCGAAAGCGGCGGCGAATGGCTTGTCGCTGCACGTGAACGTCGGCAACGACCCGATGTTGATACAAGGCGATCGGGCGCGGCTCCTGCAGGTGTTCTGGAACCTTCTTTCGAACGCGTTGAAGTTCACGCCAGCGGGTGGGCGAATCTACGTGACGGTGAATGCCGACGAGAAGGCCGCGATCGTCGCCGTGCAGGATTCCGGAATCGGGATACCGCCAGCCTTCCAGTCGAGGGTGTTCGAACCGTTTCAGCAAGTCAGGCTGAAGTCGACGCCACAAATCGGGGGATTGGGCCTCGGGCTCGCCATCGTGCACCAGATCGTCGAGTTGCACGGCGGCACCGTGACACTCCTGAGCGAGGGCGAAGGCAAAGGGTCCACCTTCACCGTACGATTGCCACGGCACGTTTCACTTCCTCGCGAGGATGTTGCTGGTTGTTAGGCGGCGGCCTGAGCGGCTTCCGCCAGCATCGGAACCGTAAAGGAAAACGTCGTCTTCTTACCCGGGGTGCTTTCGGCCCAAATCCGTCCTCCGTGCGCTTCGATGAGCCCCTTGCAAATGTAGAGTCCCAAGCCGAGTCCCGGAACGCCACTGCCGCGAGTCGTTCTGCCACGAGCGAATCGCTCGAACAGCGTGGGTATCTCTCCCGGTGGAATCCCGCTTCCAGCGTTGACGACCGAGATCCTGAACTGCGACCCCTGCGTGGCGAGCTCGACGGCAATCTCGCCCTCTGGCTCGCCGTACTTGACAGCATTTGAAATCAAATTGCCCAGCACCTGCTCGAATCGCGCGGCATCCACCCATGCCGGCGCCGGCCTGACGTGAACCTGCAACCGAATGCGACGTCCTGGCACGAGCGATGACAGGCGATCGACTGCGTCCTCGATGAACGACGCCAAATCGGTTTTCGTGCGCTCGAGCGACAGACGTCGCGCTTCGAGGCGCGACACATCGAGCAGGTCGTTGATCATCGTGTTCAGCCGGCTTGTGCTTCGGCGGATCCGTTCAGTGACTTTGGAACCTTCCGCCAGCCGACCGGAATCGAACATCCTTCCGAGCCGGTCAGCTTCGAAAGCAATGATCGCGACAGGTTGACGCAGATCGTGTGCAACGACCGACGACCATTCCTCGCGCATGCGCTCAAGCTCCTTCAGCGTCGAAATGTCCTGATAGATCGTGACCGCGCCCGACCGATTACCCTGCTCGTCGAAGACCGGCGCTGCGCTGACCAGCATCGGTAGAAGTCGACCGTCGGGATGTCGCAGCGAAAACTCCTGGCTGATTGTCGGAGCTCCGGTTGCCAACGCGCGGGTCTGGGGCTGATCGCCCTCGGCGACGGGCCGACCGTCGGGAAGCCGTAGGTCATATCGCACGGCCGGTTGCCGTTGATCGCCAGGAGTATCGTGACGAGCGAAGGCCTGCATCGATCGGTTCTCGAGCGTGGTCCCCGTTGCATTCGTGAGGACGACGCCCTCTGGCATCTGATCGATCACGGCCGCCAACCAGGCGCGTTCGAGGCGTTCGGCTTGATAGAGGCGCGCGGTTTCTATGGCGGTCCCGGCGCGCGCGGCCAGCCGCTCGACGGCTTGTTCGTCGGCAACGGTAAACTCCGCCCTTCCACGCTTGTTCGCAAGGTAAAGATTGCCAACGGCGCGCCCGTGCCTGCGAATGGGGACGCCGAGAAAGCTGGTCATCCGCGGGTGAACCGCTGGGAAACCCAGGAACGCAGGATGGTTCGGGATGTCTGCGATCCTGATCGAGCGATCCCGCACCAGACCCAGAAGGCCGACACGTCGCGGCGGCGGGCCCAACCTCGATGCCTCATCAAGTGGCAGTCCGACGAATATCCATTCGTCGAACGAATGTTCGCTGTCGCCACCGAAACCAAACGCTGCATACTCCGCGTCAGCGACGGTCTTCGCTTGCATCGTGATCGTCTCCAGCACCGCACGCAGACTCGACTGCGGGGACTTCGTGACCGCTTCCGCTACGGCATCGCCCGCGCGCTCGACGGTTTTCCGAGCCGAGATGTCGCGGACGAGCCCCTGCCAGCGTCCGTCCGGGAGGATTTTCGCGCTGACTTCAACGGGCAGGCGGGTGCCATCCCGTCGCAAAAGGGTCCACTCGTCGACCTGAGCGTCGCCGCGAAGGAGCGCGGCCTTTGACGCATCGAGTCGCGGACGGTCCGCGGCAGGTAACAGGTCCATGATGGTCTTGCCAACGAGATCCTCACGGCGATATCCGAGCATCTTGCAACCCGCGTCATTCACCTCGGTATAGCGACCGTCGAGATCCGCAAGGAAGACACCATCGGAGGCCTGCTGAATCAGGTCGCGCAGGCGCTCTTCGCGCTCGGCCACCGCGCGCTCCGACGTCGTTCGCGCGGTGTCGATGCGATCGAGCGCTTTCCCCGTCGCCAGGACGAGGACCACCGCAATCGCCATCGCCGCCACTGCGAGGAGCGCGGCCGCATACGGTTCATCGTAGAGGGATCGCCGCAGGCCCACGGTGATCAGCAGGCCGAGAACCGGAATCGAGAAGGCGCCGACCAGCAGCCGCCTGACGACAAAGCCGCCGACTTGGTTGCTGGTCACGAGCGCCATCAGCGGGCGATCCGGTCGGACGCAGATCACGCCGCCGCTGAGCACGAGCATTCCGATGACGGTATGCACCGCCATTCCCTTGCCGGGAATGCTTGTCTCATACAGTACGGTCGCGCCGTACAGGTATCCGGCCGCGGTGGTCAGCGCGACGAGTGCCGCACCAACGGCGAGCACCTCTGAAAGGTCGGTTCGTACTGCCCGCTTGGTGTCGAGCGTCAAGAGCGCCAGACCGATCAGAAAGAATGCCGCCGCACTGCCCAGCCCGCTGCGTGTCACCGGGAATCGAGGCGTCGCCTGCAGCGGGCTACTCACGTAGGTGCGATCGATCCCGAGATCCACACCGACGGCATATTCGATCAGCGTGATGGCTGCGAGCGCGACCGCGACGAGAGCGAATATCTGCGCGATCCGTCGCCACGGCGGTCGCGTGTGCCGTCGCCGCAACAGCAGAAGAGAAGTTCCGAGGAGTACAAAACAAAGCGCCGTCTCCTGGACCATTTCCGGCATCCCGGGAATCGGCTGCACGACTCTTGCACTACCTAGCCGCCACCCTGCGAATACGACGAGGCCGAGAAGTTGCGCGACGATGGCGGCGGCGGCGCCCGCTTGTTCCGGCCAGGTTGGACGCTGTTGAGCTGAATTCGAGGACATCTCCTGTGTATTCCGTTTTGCCCTTTGATAGGGCAAGAGGGGTGCCTCGAGTCGCGCGCCCAACGCCGTGACGGTGTGGATTCGTCGAATTCCGGATCACGGTAGGTAGGGCGCGGGTCGTGCCTGATCACAGCGGACATCGTAGGAGGCCGGCCTGAATCGAGGCGATTACCGCATCGTTCGAACCAGCTGATTCTGATCGGCCAACGGACCAGGTTGGTGCGGTTCGTAGAATGGTGATGCATCGAGTCCCGCACGGGACGCCCGGCTTCGCGTGCACGAGCCATGCGATGGCGGACGCGCAATCGAAAACCAGACGCGGCGTAGCGCCGTCAGAAAAGAATCAGTTCAGGAGATTTCGCATGGCCCCTGTACGACTGCCGGTGTCCACGGCCGCAGCGATAGTGTTTGTCCTCGCGATGCCCTACGCGGCGCGCGCGCAGACGTCATCGAACGGTGTTTATATCGTTGACCTGGCGGCAAGTACGGTCAGCTTCACGCTGCAAGCCTCAGCCATTTTCAAGGTCAAGAAGGACGGCTACTTCAAGAACTTCAGCGGCCTGGTGTCGTATAACCCTGAGCGGCCGGTCGACACCCGCGTGGACCTGACGGTGGATGCCGACAGCATCGACATGCGCGACCCGGAGCACAGCCAGCTCCTGAAGTCGGCCGAGTTCTTCGACGTCGAACGCTTCCCGACGTTGCATTTCGCGAGCGAGTCGACCAACTTGCGGCCCGACGGGACGCTCTCGGTGACGGGCGACATGACCATTCGCGGCGTCACCAGAAGAATGACGATTCCCGTCACGCTGCGCCCGACGACGGCGAGCGGTTCAACAGAGGGCAGAGAGTTCGAATCGACATTTCAGATCGATCGCACAGAATTTGGATTGAACGGCGTTCCCGATTGGCACGGCTTCCACGTGTCCATCTCGAAGAAAGTCGAGATTCATATCGCGATCGCGACACGACCCGGTCCACCGCTGCCGTAGTCGTCAGAACGCGACCATCTGCGTCACCTTCGCGACCAGTGCGCGGTCGAGCAGGCCGCCCGTGCTCGTATCGCGGCGTTCGTTGAAGACCAGAAAGAAGTCGCTGAGGCGGTGGTGAATGACGTTGAAGCGCAGGTTCGACGTCCACTCCCGCGCGTCGGTGTTGTATTGGATGAGGGCGTTGGCAAATGCCATGGTCGAAAATCCGTATTCGACCCGCGCGGTGATCAGATCGGTCGTATAACTGCCGGCTTGCAGCTGAATCTGATTCCGCGATTCGGTGATTGCGGCATTCAACCGGCCGCCAACGCGCAGCGCCGCCCCGCCGCCGTACGACTGTCTGTGGCCGTCGTAGAAGTCGCCGACGTCGAAGCGTCCGTTCACCGAGAACGGCGCCGAGGCATTGGTCCGCCATGTGGCGTGCCAGTCGTTGAAATCGTACCGGCCGACGGGAATGATGATGCCGCGTCGCCGGTTGATCAGAAACGGCACGGTCAGGTTTTCGGTCGTCGGGTCGACACCGAGCTCACCGCCGCTGCCGTCCTGAAGATTGATACTCATATGCGCGCCGATCAGGCGCGACTGCAGCTCGCCGCTCTTCAGCCACGATACGTTGGTGACCCCGAGATGCGGGAACAACTCTCGCAGCCACTTCGACAGACGCGTCGGCCTGAAGCGTGCGCCGTACGTGCTGTCGAATTTCCAGACCCCCGTTCGCGGCACGAACCCCATCTCGTCGTTGAATCGGTCGCCGATCCTGACGTAAGTACTTTGCAGTTCCCAGCGCCTGTCGCGATAGTGGACGCTCGCATTGCCCATCGACTCGCTGCCCTCGCTGCCCACAACCGTCACCGGCGACAGCGTTCGGGCGACCGAGCCATTGACGTCGAGGCTGTTGAAGAACCGGAAATTGGCATCGGCTCCGACCACGCGATTGAAGCGCGCCCCGTGTTCGTCCTTGTTCAGCAGGATGAGGCC
>Ga0070675_100002626_pt1 | contig 13505 bp, 16 predicted proteins | sample KBSM43metaG_FD_65343 | JGI IMG/M metagenome (GOLD analysis project Ga0070675, IMG submission 65343) | Miscanthus rhizosphere microbial communities from Kellogg Biological Station, Michigan, USA - KBS M4-3 metaG | ecosystem: Host-associated > Plants > Roots > Rhizosphere > Soil ...
CCCTTGAGCGCCAGGATGAAGCAGACGGCGGCCACAAGGTAGAGCAGGGCTGTCCATTCGGGGCTCAGGAGGCTCATTTGGCCTCCCCCGCCGCGTCGGCGGAGCTCCCCTCGCCGGGGTGTCCTTCACCCGCGGCTCCGCCAGCCTTGGCGGCGCCGCTTGAGGCGGGGATGCGTGTCCGCTTGTGGGCGCTGAACATCTCCAGCATCCGGTCCGTGACCACAAAGCCGCCCACCAGGTTGACGGTGGCCAGGACGACGGCCAGGAGCGCGATGCCGAGGACCCACGGGTCACTTGCCTGTCCGGCCACGATGATGGCGCCGACCAGGATGATGCCGTGGATGGCGTTGGCGCCGGACATGAGCGGTGTGTGCAGTTTGCTGGTGACCTTGGAGACGACTTCGAAGCCAACGAACACCGCGAGCACCACCACGGTCAGCAACACGACGGGGCCCATCACGCCTCCCTTTCCAATGCTTCCGCGGTGGGGGCGTGCCGCACCGTGCCGCCGTGGGTCAGGCACGTTCCGGCGACCACGTCGTCGTCGAAGTCCGGGGCCACCGAGCCGCAGTCGGTCATGAGCGCGAGGAAGTTGCTGACGTTCCGGGCGAAAAGCCGGGACGCGTCCGAGGGCATGGCGGATGCCGCGTCCTGCAAACCCACGAGCGTGACCGATCCGCCGTCGACCGGCACCTGCACATCCTGGCCGGCGATCACGCCTTCGACGTTGCCTCCGGACTCCGCGGCGAGGTCGACGACGACAGACCCTGCCCGCATGCCGGCCACCATGGCGGTGGTCACCAGCAAGGGAGCGGCCCGGCCGGGGATGGCGGCCGTCGTGATCAGGACGTCCGCCGCCGCGACATGCGGGGCCAGGAGGCTGCGCTGGCGTTGCGCCCGGTCCTCGCCGAGGGCACGGGCGTAGCCTCCGGCTCCGTCTGCCGCCGCATCGATGTCCAGGTTGATGAAGGTGCCACCCATCGAGGCGACTTCCTCGGCGGAGGCGGCCCGGATGTCGTTGGCCGAGACCCGGGCGCCGAGCCGCTTCGCCGTGCCTATTGCCTGCAGCCCGGCGACGCCGGCACCAAGGACCAGCACCCTCGCCGGCGGGATGGTACCGGCGGCGGTCATGTAGAGCGGGAAGAACCGCGGGTAGCGGACGGCGGCTTCCAGCACGGCGCGGTAGCCCGTGACCAGGGACTGGGAGCTGAGCGCATCCATGGACTGCGCCCGGGAGATCCGCGGAAGCAGCTCCAGGGCGAACGAGGTGATCCCGGCCGCGGCGAGTGCCCGGACGGTTGGCAGTTCCGAGGACGGCGAAGCCAGCCCGATGGTGACGGTGCCGGGCCGCAGCCGGGCCGCGGCCTCCGGAGTGAGCGGGCGGACATGCAACAGGACGTCCAGGGCCTCGAACGGGAGCTCGGAGATCACCGTCGCGCCGGCCTCCTTGAAGGCGGCGTCGGCGAAGCCTGCTTCGGTGCCGGCACCGCTCTCGACCAGGAGATGGAGCCCGAGCGCTGTCAGCTGCCGGGCCGTCTCCGGTGTGGCCGCGACGCGACGTTCTCCGGCTCGCTGCTCTCGTCCGACACCGACCTGCACGGGCCACTCCTCTCGGTTGGGATCAGAGTAGGCACATGCCTGACGGTTTGGCGAGAGGCGGGCTCCCGAAGCGCGGCGGCGAGTCCGGTCAGCGGCCCAGCCCCGCTTCCACTCCGCGAGTCCCGGTGGCCTGCACAGCCGCCAGGAGGGCCTCGACGATGGGGAGGTCCGCCGGGATCCACGGCAGGTCCAGGACCCCTGCCGGGTTGCGGAGGTCGAGCCAGCGCAATTCGTCATGGTCCTCCAGCGGCCGGGGTTCTCCCTGCGCGAGCTCCGCGAACCAGACCCTCATCGCCGCCTTCGCGTTGAGCGGCCAGCCCGCGGCGGTTTCCGCGGGCAGTTCCGCCCCGAGCCGCACCAGCACGCCCAGTTCTTCCTGGAGCTCGCGGTGCAAGGCGTCCTCGGCGGCCTCTCCTGCTTCGACTTTTCCGCCCGGGAACTCCCACATTCCGGCAAACTGCGGCGGCGCCGTGCGCCGGGCCACAAGGAGCATGCCCGGGTCGGCCAGGGAGTCCACTACTGCGCCGCCAACGACGCCTATGAGTCCAGTCACGCCCTCAAGTCTAAGGCGGGCGCAGGGTCCGGCGCCCGGGGCCGGGGGCCGGGGCCGGCTCAGGTAGGGGACAATGGTGGAGGCGGCCGCCACGACACCTTCCGGAATATTCGGCGCCCCCTCCCGGTTCTTAAAAGCATATTTATCTGTCCGATCCATCCGGTCTCTCCCGGAAAAACTCTCCGAAAAGACGAATGACAACCACCACACACGCCCCGGCGCCGACCAAGACCGGCACCCGTCACGTTGCCCTGGCAATCATTGCTCTCGCGATGGGCGGCTTTGGCATCGGCACCACGGAATTCACCATGATGGGCCTGCTCAAGGAGATCGAACAGGGCCTGAACATCAGCACGCCCGAGGCAGGTCACCTGATTTCGGCCTACGCCCTCGGCGTCGTGATTGGCGCGCCGGTGCTGGCCGCGGTGGGAGCCAAACTCCCGCGGAAGTATCTGGCCCTCGGGCTCATGCTCTTCTTCAGCGTCGCCAACCTCAGTTCCTTCCTCGCCCCGGACTACGGCTCCATGCTGGTGTCCCGGTTCGCCGCGGGACTCCCCCACGGCGCCTTCTTCGGGGTCGCGGCCGTGATTGCCGCCTCCCTGGTGGCGCCGACCAAGCGGGGTTGGGCCATTTCGATGGTCATGGCCGGACTGACGGTATCCAACGTCATTGGCGTCCCCTTCGCCACCTGGCTGGGCCAGAGCTACGGGTGGCGGCTGCTGTTCCTGCTGGTGGGCCTGATCGGCATCATTACGCTCTTCATGCTGTGGAAGTTTGTCCCGTTCCAGAAACCGCACGCCGATGCCAGTTTCCGCAGGGAGCTCGGCGCGCTCAAGCGGCTGCAGGTGTGGCTTGCCATCCTGGTCGGCATCGTCGGCTTCGGCGGGTTCTTCGCGACCTACACCTACATTTCGCACACCATGACCTCCGTCGCCGGCCTCCCGGCGGTCTGGCTGCCGCTGGTCGTGGCGCTGTACGGCGTGGGCATGGTGGTGGGCAACATCGTTGGCGGCCGGATCGCCGACAAGTCCGTCATGGGCACGATTTACTGGGTGCTGCCCGGCACGGCGGTGGCACTCGTGGTTTATGCCGTGGGCGTCCACTGGGCCTGGTCCGCGCTGGTCATGGTGTTCGTCGTGGGCGCCGCCGGGTCCATGCTCGTTCCCGCCCTGCAGACGAGGCTGCTCGATGCGTCCCCGGACGCACCGTCGCTGGCCTCCTCGCTGAACCATGCTGCGCTCAACGTCGCCAACGCCCTCGGTGCCTTCCTGGGCGGCCTGGTGATCGCCTGGGGCTGGGGCTACGTCGCCCCCGCGCTCGTGGGCGCCGTCCTGGCCGTGATGGGTCTCGGGGTCGCCGCCTTCAGCGGCGCCGTGGAACGCAAGCGGCCGCTGGCCTCCTAGCCACCCCCGCCGCCACGGCAGAACCGCCCCGCCAGAACAGCCCCAGCCAACGGCAGCGGCCGAGGCCGAGGCCGCCGCGTGCAAAATGCTCCAAAAAACAGCAGTCCGGTCCAGTGATGCACTGGACCGGACTGCTGTTTTGTTGAAGGGCTGCCGTTCCATCTGGCGGCTGCCGTTCTCCCTATGGGCTCTGTGCTACCTATGGGCCGGGCGGCTCAGGGGGCGCTGACGCGCTGCACGTCCGGTTCCAGGTAGATGACCCGGGCAATCGGGACGGCTTCGCGGACCCGAACCTCCGCGTCATCAATTGCCTTGGCAATGTCCTGGCCCGAGTCCGAGCGGCCGATGCTGATCTTGGCCGCCACCAGCAGCTCCTCAGGGCCAAGGTGCATGGTCTTGAGGTGAATGATGCTCGTGCCGCCGGCCTCGATCGCGCTGCGGATCTTGGCGACGTCATCGCGGGTGGCCGACTCGCCCAGCAGCAGCGACTTGGTTTCCATGGCCAGGACCACGGCGATCGACACGAGCAGCAGACCGATCATCGCGGTGCCGAGGGCGTCCCAGATGCCGTTCCCGGTCAGGAGCGTCAGGCCCACGCCGAAGAGCGCGAACACCAGGCCCACGAGGGCGCCGAAGTCCTCGAGCAGGATGACCGGGAGTTCCGGCTGCTTGGCGTTGCGGATGAATTTAACCCAGCTTTGCTTCCCGCGGAGCGGGTTGGATTCGATGATCGCTGTCCGGAACGAGAAGGACTCGGCAATGATCGCGCCGATCAGGACGGCCAGCGGCACCCACCAGAAGTCCCCTTCGATGGCATGCGGGTGCTGGATTTTTCCCCAGGCCTCGTACAGTGCGAACAGGCCGCCGACGCTGAAAAGCACAATCGAAACGATGAAGGCGTAGATGTAACGCTCGCGGCCGTAGCCGAAGGGGTGCTCGGGGCTCGCTTCCCGCTTCGCGCGTTTGCCGCCGAGCAGGAGCAGCAGCTGGTTGCCGGAGTCTGCGAGGGAGTGAATCGCCTCGGCCAGCATGGACGAGGACAGCGTCAGAAAGTAGGCGACGAACTTCAAAACGGCGATGGTCAGGTTTGCGGCCAGCGCCGCGAGAATCGCCTTGGTACCGCCATTTGCAGCCACGTGAGCTTCTCCTTATGGGGTTCTTCCGGGGTGTATGCGAACACCGGAAGAACCCAGCGCCCACAAGGAATACCGTACCGGTTTCCGGGCCGGCGCCGAACCGCGGCGGGACCAACGCTGCCACGTAACGATTGGGTAGTCCCCTGCTGACAAGCAATCCGCCCTATGTTAGCTTGAAGCCATATTCGGTATTCACAATTTGGATGCCGAAAAATATGTAGGAGGAGACATGGGCTTTCTTGGCTGGATCATTCTCGGACTCATAGTGGGTGCAATCGTCAAGGCACTCTTGCCCGGCAGGGTCGGTGGCGGCTGGGTTACCAGCCTCGTGCTCGGCGTCGTCGGCGCAATTGTTGGCGGCTGGATCGGGGACCTGCTGTTCGGCGGCGGCAAGATGGAATTCTGGAATCTCGGTTCCTGGCTCCTGGCCATCGTCGGTGGCCTCGCGGCCGCGCTCATCTACGGCGCCATCACAGGGCGCAACAAGACCACCACCTAATTCTTCAAGGCACTGGCCGCACACTTTGTGTGGGGGCGGCAGTGACAGTACGACGGCGGGGCTCACCATTCGGTGGGCCCCGCCGTTCGTTTGGCCTGCTTTTTTTGGACAGGAATTCCTGCCGGACCCGCTGGTTTCCTGCCGGGCGGCTAGGGGGTTTGCTGGGAGCGGGCGCTGGCGTACAGGCAGACGGTGGCTGCGGTGCCGAGGTTCAGGCTTTCCGCTTCCCCGTACACCGGCACGGCCACCCGGTGGTCGGCCAGCGCGATCTCGTCCTCGGACAGGCCTTGGGCCTCGTTGCCGAAGAGCCAGGCGGTCGGCTGTTCCAACGCATACACCGATTCGGCGGCGGGGGCCCCCAGGCGGCGGGCGGCGTTCTCGTCCTGGAGACGGTCCAGGTCCAGTTGTCCCTTGCCGTCCGCGGCCAGCACGCCGACGCCACGCTCCCGGCAGCGGGCCACGACTTCCTCGACCTCCGCGCCGAGGACGACGGGCAGATGGAACAGGGAACCCGCCGTCGACCGCACGGCCTTGGGGTTGTAGATATCCACGCTCGAGCCGGTCAGGATGACGGCGTCGGCGCCGGCGGCGTCGGCCGCCCGCAACACGGTGCCGGCGTTGCCGGGGTCGCGGACCTGGCACAGGACGGCAATCAGCCGCGGGCCGGCGTCGAGCACGTGCTCAAGGCTGACGTCCAGGAAGCCGCAGACGGCGACGATGCCCTGTGGGGTGACGGTATCCGCCATCGCAGCGATCACTTCGTCGGTTGCGAGGTGCGCGTGGGTTCCCTCGGCCAGCTGCTCCAGCTCCGGGTGGCGGTCCAGGCAGGCCTCGGTGGCGTACACCTCATAGACGATGCCGGGCTCCCCCGCGGCGATCCTCTTCCGGTGCAGGACCAAGGCCTCTCGGACCGCCTGCGGGCCTTCGGCCAGGAACTCGCGACGCTTTAAACGGGCCGGGCGCCCGGCAAGCTGTGCCACCTTCCTCATCCGATCAGCTCGGGGGTTGGAGAGTGGAAAGTCTTGCGGGCGCCCGGTTTCGTTCATATAAGAACCTTAGTGGCTATTCCAGCCGGCTCTTGAACGAGGCAGTCTTTCAACTGCGGGAGGAACTACTTTGCAGCCTCGTCGGCGGCCTTCTTGGCAGCAGGCTTCTTCGCGGGAGCCTTCTTGGCAGCCTTGGGAGCCGGAGCAGCCTCAGCCTGAACGGCCGGAGCGGACGTGTCGGCAGGCAGCGAGTCCTTGGCGACCTTGACCAGCGCAGCGAAGGCGTTGGCGTCGGAAACGGCCAGCTCGGCCAGCATACGGCGGTCAACCTCAACCTCAGCGGCCTTCAGGCCCTGGATCAGGCGGTTGTAGGTCAGGCCGTTGGCGCGGGATGCAGCGTTGATGCGCTGGATCCAAAGACGGCGGAAGTCGCCCTTCTTCTTCTTGCGGTCACCATAGCTGTACACAAACGAGTGCAGCAGCTGCTCTTTTGCCTTGCGGTACAGGCGTGAACGCTGTCCGCGGTAACCCTTTGCGCGTTCGAGGATAACCCGGCGCTTCTTGTGGGCGTTAACCGCCCTCTTCACACGTGCCACGTGCGTACTCCTTAGAAAATTTCTGATCCCAAGCGTCTACTGCCGGAACGGTCCGGCTGGCCTGAGAAGCCTTTTTGGTAGTTGACTGCTGCCAGGTGGCGAACAGTCAGAGAACTTGGAACTTAGATGCCGAGCATCTTCCGGATGACCTTGGCGTCGCCCTTGAAGACGATCTTGTCGCCGGCAAGGCGACGGGTCAGCCGGGAGGACTTGTGCTCGAGGTAGTGGCGGCGGTTGGCCTGCTGGCGGCGCAGCTTGCCGGTACCGGTCAGCTTGAAGCGCTTCTTAGCACCGCTGTGGGTCTTCATCTTCGGCATGGGAACCGATCTCCTTACGTATCCGCAGAAAAGTCTGCAGCTCTTTCGTGCAGCCACCCCTGCGGGCGGCGTGCTGGTTGCCTGCTGCCGGACATTGCTGTCCGGCAGCCGTGAACTAGTTGGTCTTCTTGGTGCCAGGCTTGGCGGCTGCCCGGGGGGCGGCCGGCCGTGCGGCGGGCTTCGGCGCTGCGGGCCTGGGTACCGGCTTCGGAGCAGCAACCGGCTTCGGTGCTGCTGCCGGAGCGGCTGCCTTTTCCTCGGGAGCCTTCGCTGCCGCCGGGGCCGGAGCGGCCTTCGGAGCCGCGGGAGCCTTGGCTGCTGCAGGCTTCTCGGCGGCCTTCGGAGCCGCGGGAGCCTTCGCTGCTGCCGGCTTCTCGGCTGCCTTCGGAGCCGCCGGAGCCTTCGCTGCTGCCGGCTCCTCGGCTGCCTTCGGAGCGCTTTCCGCCGCCGCGTCCTGGGCGGGGGCCTCGTCGGCCTTGGTCTCTTCGACCGGAGCCGCTTCAACCTTGGCTTCTTCAACCTTGGTCTCTTCGACCTTGGTCTCGTCAACCTTGGCTTCTTCGACCTTGGCTTCTTCGACGGGGGCCTCCGCTGCGGGTGCCTCCGGCGATACGACGTAGCCTTCCGGCAGGAGGTCCGACAGCGTCTGGGTCAGCGGGGCGTTGCCACCGGAGACATCGACGCGTCCCGAAGCCTTGGCTTCGTTCTCAGCCTTGGCTTCTGCGCGCTGCGTTGCGCGGCGGGCCTCCGCCTTGGCTTCGGCCTTGTTCTTCAGCGGGCCAACCACCATGACCATGTTGCGGCCATCGATGCGCGGGCTGGACTCCACCACACCAACTTCGGCGACGTCGTCGGCGAAGCGCTGGAGCAGGCGGATGCCCATCTCGGGGCGCTGCTGCTCGCGGCCGCGGAACTGGATCATGGCCTTGACCTTGTCACCGGCACCGAGGAAGCGGAGCGCGTGGCCGCGCTTCGTTTCGTAGTCGTGGGTGTCGATCTTCAGGCGGAAACGGATTTCCTTCAGGACCGTGTTGGTCTGGTTCTTCCGGGCCTCGCGTGCCTTGACAGCGGCTTCGTACTTGTACTTGCCGAAGTCCATCAGCTTGCACACCGGAGGCTTCGCCTGCGGTGCAACTTCAACGAGATCAAGATCGGACTCGGCAGCCAAACGCAGGGCATCCTCAATACGGACAATTCCTACTTGTTCGCCTGCAGGGCCGACCAGCCGCACCTCGGGGACGCGGATACGCTCATTGATTCTTGGCTCGCTAATGTTAAAGCTCCTGTGTTCGTGAGGGGTATTCCACCGGCAAAAAGAGAAGGCCCCCAATTGCCGGAGCAATCGAAGGCCTCGAGATCGGAACTGCCGCCCTCAATGGGGCAACATGCACTTCCTGCGGACCGGAGTCCGAGGTAGTGCCCGACCAGGTACCCGGCAACCTTGACTCCTGAACAGGAGGGGCTTCCCGAAGGAAGTTTCGCGGCTGACGCGGGTGGGAGAGAACTCCGCTTGCAAACTAAAGCCAACTCTACAGAAAAACACCCGTTCAACGCACGTATGCGTCGTCGGGCGCCAACTTCAGTGACAAGCACTGCCAGTCAGAACACTGCATTCTATAAAAGCTTGAGAATAACGACATTTAGTCGGTCTGTGACAAGCTTACCAGCATGAGCACTTCAGATAGTAATTCCCATGTCTTCGAGCCCGCGGCCGCCCAGGCGGACGTCTCGCAGCAGATCCGCGACATCTCGGAAGTCCCCTCGATCGAGGTCATCACCACGGCCGCCGTGCACCTGATGAGCGCCGCCGCGGTAAAGCTCGGCCTCGCCGCCGAGGAAAATGCCCAGGACCTCAAGGACCTGGACGAGGCCCGCAAGCTGATCACCGCCCTCGCCGGTCTGGTGACCGCGGCGGCGCCCGAAATCGGCTCACAGCACGCTGGACCGTTGCGCGACGGACTCCGTTCGCTCCAGTTGGCCTTCCGCGAAGAATCGATCATCCCGGACGCTCCGGGCAAGGGCCCGGGCGAGAAGTACACCGGCCCCGTCAACTAAGCACTCGTCAGCCAGGACAACGCCGGCGTGCGGACCACCCAGGTCCGCCCGCCGGCGTCGCTATTTTTCCGTTCGCACGATTTTCCGTCCGCACGATTTTCCGTCCGCACGGCCCGGGCGCGTGCCCGGGTCGGCGCAGTGGGGCCGGCCCGCGTTCAGACGCGGGCCAGGCGGCTGCGCCGGACCTGTTGCAGGGCCAGTCCCACCAGGCAGAGGGCCACGCCCGCCAACCCCACTGAGACGAAGCCGGCCGACGGGCCGATGAGGTCAATGAACAGCCCGGCAAGCGGCGCGCCCAGGGCCACTCCGCCGGTGAGCGATGACCCGTACCAGCCCATCGCCTCGCCGCGCCGGCTTTCATCCACCAGTTCGGCCACCTTTTCCGAGGCCGCGGACAACACCGGCGCGCACAGCAGACCCGGCAGCAACGCGAGCAGGCTGAGCGTCCAGACGTCGGTCGCGAAGGCCATCGGGACCGTCAGCGCTGACATCCCCAGCAACAGGAGGATCGGGGAAACGGCCCGGTGCATGGCACCGTAGAGGACGCCGCCCACCACCGAGGCCGCGCACCAGAAGAGGAACACGATGCCGATTTCGGCCTGGTGGCCGCCGGTCTGGAGCGCCGCGACGATGCCGACGTCGGTGCCGCTGAGGACCATGCCGGCACCGGCGCCGACGGCAAACACGGCGGCTACGGCGGCGGTGAACCAGCTGAAGTTGTGGAAGACCCTCTGGCGCAGGCCGGAGCCCCGCCGGCGGCGCTCCCCGGCGGCGGCCGCCAGGGGTGCCAGTTCGGCTGCGGCTTCCTGCAGGTGGGCCGGCGCGGCGGCGACCACTGCGGCTTCCGCGCACTCCAGCTCCTGCGCCTCCAGCCCGGCGTCCGGGGAAGCACTCCGGGTGGGCGGGTTGAACCACATCAGGAAGAGCCCGGAGACGGATGTGGCCACTCCCACGACTGTCAGGCCCAGGACGGACTGGCCGCTGGTGGCGACGACGGCCCCGACGGCCGGGCCGATCATGAAGACCAGCTCGGTGGCGATGGCGTCGAGCGCAAAGGCAGTCCGGCGCTGTTCCCCGGGGGCCAGCACGCCCAGCGACTGCCGCACCACGCTGAAGATAGGCAGGGTCAGCAGGCCCCCGATGAAGACCAGGGGCAACAGGGCTTCGTAGGACACGTGCGGCACGATCGACCAGATCACGGCCTCGGAGACCACAGACGGAATCAGCGCCTTTCGCAGCCCCACGGTGTCGACCCGGCGTCCGCGCCAGGGCGCGCCGACGGCGATACCGATCGTCATCACGGCGGCGGCCGCTCCGGCGGCGGCGTAGCCCTGGCCGAGGGTCAGGACGATGTGCAGGGTCAGCAGGACGCCGGCAGCCGAGTGCGGTATGCGGGCGATCATGCCGACCAGCAGGAGGCGCCTGATGGGCCGGACGGCCAGCAGCTGACGGTAAAGCGCGAAATTCACGGACTATATCCTTCTGGTACTGCCCACGGCAGCACCGGGAGGTCCCCCCGTTGGGCCGTCAGCTATGGTGCTGCGCGCTGCAGCTTGACCTCGATCGAATCAACCCGCTCGGCAAAGATTTCATTCCGGGCCCAGGCGTTATTGAGGCCGGCGACGATCGACTGCACGCCGGCGGCGTCGAGACCGTCTTCAAGATAGAGGACCACACGGAGTTCCGGGCCGGCTCCCCCACCGGGGAGCCGCCTGCCATCGGCCGTGGCCGAGGCAACTCCACCCCCCGGATGAATTTCAACACGGCGGACCGCCGGAAAGCCAACCGCGCCTTCCCCGAGTGCTCCCGCGAGATCGGGATCGGCGTACGACGGCGTCCAGGGCTGCTGCTGGGCGAGGGCCCAGACTGCCGGCCGGCGGACCACGAACGTCACTTCCGAGCCGGGATCGAGCACGAGCAGCTCCGCGCCTTCCGCGACCGCTGACAAGGCGGCCCGGGCCGCGTACACGGCGACCGGCCTGGCCTCCGGGTGCCACGCCGAAAGTGACGCCGCCGAGGTGAACACCGGCATGGCCGTCCGCCCGTCCGGCGCCTTGAGCGTCACCAGGGCCATGTCGGCCTGCTTGTCCGAGTGCAGCGGATCCCCGTTGGGGCCGGCCGCGGCCTCGCCCTCTTCGGCGAGCTGGGCGAGGATTGGCACGAACACCCGGGCGGTGGCCAGCGCCGCCACCACGGCCGCTTCGTCGCCAGTGCCCGCTGCGAGGTCGGACAAAGCCGCCAGATAGCCGGCGTCGGCGGTGCCGTCGTCGTTGTCGAAATTGTGGATCTTGGCGTCATCGCCGGAGAGGCTGCGCCCTGCCCAGGGCTGGCCGGCGGAGTCGGTGGCCCCGCCGGCGCCGGCGAGGGCCGCCGCGATGTGCCCGGGCAGATGCCGGACGGGACCCGCCCCAGTCCCTGCCTGCACTGTCTCGTGGGGGTTATTGGGGTCGTGGGTGTCGTGGGTGTGCGTCATGGGCGCCTTCGCCGCTAGCGGCGGCCGGCGACGTCGAGGGCCTCGGGCAGGGTGAAGTTGCCGTTGTAGAGGGCCTTGCCGACGATGGCGCCTTCGACGCCGAGCGGCACCAGGGAACGCAGGACTTTGAGATCCTCAAGGCTGGAAATGCCGCCGGAGGCGACCACCGGCTTGCCCGTTTTCTCGACCATCTGGCGCAGCAGTTCGACATTGGGACCCTGGAGCGTGCCGTCCTTGGTCACATCGGTCACGACGTACCGGGCGCAGCCGGCGTCCTCAAGGCGGCCGAGCACGTCCCAGAGGTCCCCGCCTTCCTTGGTCCAGCCCCGGCCGGCGAGGGTGGTGCCGCGGACATCCAGGCCGACGGCAATCTTGTCGCCGAAGCGATCGATCACCCGGGCCGTCCATTCCGGGTTCTCCAGTGCCGCCGTGCCCAGGTTGACGCGGGCGACGCCGAGGTCGAGGGCCTTCTCAAGGGATTCGTCGTCGCGCAGGCCGCCGGAGAGCTCCACCTTGATATCGAGCCGGCCGACGACCTCGCGCAGGAGCTCGGCGTTGGAACCGCGCCCGAACGCGGCGTCCAGGTCGACCAGATGCACCCATTCAGCCCCCTGCTGCTGCCAGTTGAGGGCGGCCTCCAGCGGGGTGCCGTAGCTCGTCTCGCTGCCGGCTTCGCCCTGTACGAGCCGGACGGCCTGTCCGTTGACGACGTCGACGGCGGGCAGGAGCTCGAGTACGGGCAGCGGGGTTTCGGTGGTCATCGTGGAGTCCTCAGCTTGGGGATGGTGGTGGGGAGGGGGCGGTCAGGACGCCGGCAGGGTCAGGAGGTAGGCGGCCAGCAGCGACATGCCGGCGAGGATGTAGAAAACGATCTGCACCCAGAGCGGACTTTTCTGCTGGCGGAAGGAGATCCCGCCGCCAACCAGCAGGCCGGCCACGCCCATAAGCACCAGAGACCACATCTAGGCGGTCCCTTCCGGGGCTGCGGTCCGGTCCGGGGCTGCGGGGCGCAGGCCCTGGACCCAGTTGCGCAGCAGCCGGGCGCCGGCGTCGCCGGACTTCTCCGGGTGGAACTGGGTGGCACACAGCGGGCCGTTCTCCACGGCCGCGATGAACGGGGCACCGTGGTCGGACCAGGTCACCAGCGGCGCAGCCATCCGCGGCTGGATGACGTCGAAGTCCCACTTCTGGACACCGTAGGAGTGCACGAAGTAGAAACGCTCGTCCTCAACCCCGGCGAAGAGCCTGGACCCTTCGGGGACGGCGACGGTGTTCCAGCCCATGTGGGGCACGACGTCGGCAGGCAACAGTTCCACCTTGCCGGGCCACTCCCCCATGCCCTCGGCTTCGGTGCCGTGTTCGACGCCGGCCTCGAACAGCACTTGGAGCCCGACGCAGATGGCCAGCACGGGACGGCCTCCGGCGACACGGCGGCCGATCATCCGGATGGCGTCAACGGCCTTGAGTTCGCGCATGACGGTTTCGAAGGCGCCCACACCGGGGACGACGAGGCCGTCGGCATTGAGGACATCCTCAGCCTTGGAGCTGAGGATGACTTCGGCGCCGGCCCGCTCCAGCGCGCGGACGGCGGACCGGACATTCCCGGAGCCGTAGTCCAGCACCGTAACGGTGGGCTTTCCCTGCGGGGAGACCGGCTTGGTCGCGGCGGCGGGGTCGATGATGGCCCCGTCGCGGAGCAGCGGGCCGGTCACAAAGCACCCTTTGTCGACGGGATGCCCTCGACGCGGGGATCCGGCTCGACGGCGGCGCGCAGGGCGCGGGCAAAGGCTTTGAACTGGGCCTCGACGATGTGGTGGGGGTCGCGCCCGGCGGTGACGTTCATGTGCAGGCAGATCCCGGCGTGAAGGGTGATCGCCTCAAAAACGTG
>Ga0070675_100002628_pt1 | contig 13503 bp, 10 predicted proteins | sample KBSM43metaG_FD_65343 | JGI IMG/M metagenome (GOLD analysis project Ga0070675, IMG submission 65343) | Miscanthus rhizosphere microbial communities from Kellogg Biological Station, Michigan, USA - KBS M4-3 metaG | ecosystem: Host-associated > Plants > Roots > Rhizosphere > Soil ...
GGATTGTCCTCCGGGAATTTCAAAATAGGACTGGCCGCCCCAAAAATGTTTGCGCGATCCGAGCGTGTTCGGTTCGGCCCTGCCATCTTCAAACGGAAGCACCACAACAACCGCGTCCGGCTTTTGCGAACTGGATTGGACCACGGGGATGAGATTGATCGGCACGACTTCGCCCTTCGCCGCGCAGCCGGCCACAGCCAACACTCCGACGAAGCCGAGCATAGATAGCATTCCTCTTCTCACAACATCCTCCTCCTTCTCTGGTCAGGTCCAATGGATTCCAGATCGTGAGCACGGCCAGCACGACCCGATTGGCTTTTGATCCGCTTAAGGGGAGGTACTATAACAGATTCGAATTGCAGCGCCAATCCGGAGGTCCGCCTGTCGCCGCACTTGACTGCTCCAGAGACGGCGGTTAATATCCGTCCCGAACCCGCGGTCCCTCATGGCCGGCGGGTTCTGTTATGAGAACAACCGCCCGTTCAACGCCGCAACGGTCTCTGAATGATTGAAGTCCTCAACGTCACCAAACGCTACGGCGAATTGACTGCGATCGATCGCGTGTCTTTTCGGGTTGAAAAGGGTGAAGTCTTGGCCTTTCTTGGACCCAACGGCGCGGGCAAGACGACGACCATGCGTATCTTGACCTGCTTTATGCCGGCGACAGAGGGCACTGCCCGCGTCGCAGGATTCGATTGCTTCGACCAGCCTCAAGAAGTAAAGCGGCGTGTCGGATATCTGCCCGAGACGCCGCCGCTCTACCAGGAGTTGACCGTCACCGAGTACTTAACTTTTACGGGTCGCCTCAAGGGCATGAGCGCCAAAGATTTGCGAAACGGGTTGGACCGCGTCGTCGAACGACTCTCGATTGGGGACGTGAGGCATCGTCTCATTGCCAATCTTTCGCGCGGCTACAAGCAACGCGTGGGACTCGCGCAGGCGCTGCTGCACGATCCTCCCGTACTGATCTTGGATGAGCCGACCGTCGGTCTCGACCCCAAACAGATTATCGAAATTCGCGACCTCATCAAAAGTCTGGCGGGATCACATACGGTCATTCTCAGTACGCACATTCTTCCGGAAGCGACGGCGGTCTGCCAGCGCGTCGTTATTATCAGCGGCGGGAGAATCGTCGCGGAAGATACACCGGACCGCCTGTCCGCGCGACTGCGCCGATCGGAAAAAATCAGCGTGACGGTCAAACATCCCACCGCCGACATGGCGGCTCAGTTGCGTGCGCTGACTGGAATTGTCGGCGTATTCGAACAGGATCACGGCACCTTTCTGTTGGAATCGGAACTGGGCCGCGACATCCGCGACGACATTGCTCGTCTGATCGTAGGACAAGGCTGGGGCTTGCTGGAATTACGAACGATTGCCATGACGCTCGAAGATGTCTTTCTTCGACTCACGCAACATGAAGAAGGGCTGGAAGCCGCATTGGCGTCGGAAGGTGCCACGACATGACCCCCGTGCATGCCCTGGTGGCCAAGGAACTCCGCTCCTATTTTGTCTCGCCGGTGGTCTACGTGGTCGGTGCGGTCTTCCTGATGATCTTCGGGGTTCTCTCATACCTCGCGGTCGTGAATGCCGGTGCGCAAGCCATCCGGCTGATGCAGATGCAAGGCGCTGCAGCGCAACTCAATCTGAACGACCTGGTCTTTCGGCCCACGTTTTACAGCATGGCCTTGATCGTCTTGCTGATCCTCCCTCTTCTCACTATGCGGCTCGTGGCGGAAGAGCGAAAATTACGCACGTTCGAATTGTTGATGACGTCGCCCATCAAGCTGCATGAAATCATCATCGCCAAATTCCTAAGCGTCTACCTGGTCTATTTGGGGCTCTTGGCGTTGACGGGCCTCGTTCCTCTGATCCTGTCAATCTTCAGCAGTTTTGATTGGAACTCGGTCTTCACCGGCTATCTAGCGATGGCGCTCCTCGGCGCGCTGTTCCTCGCTACCGGTGTACTCGCCTCGTCGATGACGGAAAATCAGATCGTGGCCGCCTTTCTCAGCTTCGGGTTGTTGATCCTCGTCTGGCTTCTCGGTGCGTTCGGGGGCATCATCGGCGATACGCCTCTCGGCAACACCTTTTCATACGTATCGTTCATCGAACATTACGATCGCCTCGTTCGCGGATTGGTAGAGGCCAAGGACTTGATGTATTACGCCTCTGGGATTGTCCTGATGCTGTTTTTGGCGCATCGGGTGGTGGAGAGCCAGCGGTGGAAGTAAGAAGAAGGGTATGGCTAGTCCGGCCTCCGTGCTCGCGCATCACGCACGCTCTGAAGGTGATCCCTCCATGCGCGCAATGGACTACTCCCACTACTCCTTTCGAGTGTGAGAGTGGAAGAGGGGAAGAGAAAGTTCAATGAAGCGGTTCATTCCAGGGCTTGGGGTAATAGGGGTGATTCTCGGAATTGGGGGACTGGTTGCGTACAGTCTCGATCCGGGGAAGATGTGGCTGGTGACCGTGCTGGAGAGCCTGGCTCTTGTCTGTCTGGTGGTGTTCTTTGTCACGCACTACGAGACGGTGAAGGCGTTCTCCACGCGCCGCTCCACGCGATTGGGAGTGAACAGCATCGTCATGGTGGTCATGTTTATCGGCATCCTGGCCATTGCGAATTTTCTGGTCGCGCGCCATTCGACGCGGTGGGATTTTTCTGAAACCGGCCATTTCACGTTGGCGCCCCAGACGTTTCAAGTGCTGCGCGGGTTGACGCAGGACGTAAAGTTCACGGTCTTCACGCAGGAACGCAGTCCCTTGTTCGCCACCTATCGCGATCTGTTGGACAGCTACAAGCAGGCCAGCGACAAAATCAAAGTCGAGTTTGTCGATCCGGAGCGCAAGCCCGGTGCGGCGAGGCAATATGGCATCACGCGCATGGATACGGCTGTGGTCGAGAGCGGGGAGCAGTCGACCCGCGTGACCGCCGCATCTGAGGTCGAACTTACGGGCGCGGTGATTCGCCTTTCAAAGACGACGAAAAAACGTATTCTCTTTTTGGAAGGCCACGGGGAGCACGGCTTGCTCGATCCCGAGCGTGGGGGCTATGCTCTGATGAAAGAAGCGCTCACGAAACAGGGATACGACACCGCCACGGTCTCTCTCCTGCAAGAAGGCGCGGTTCCTGAAAACACCGCCGTGCTCGTCCTGGGCGGACCACAACGCCCCGTGACACACGATGAGCAGGAGCGCATCGGCCGCTTTGTCGCTGGAGGGGGGCACGTCCTCATCATGGTGGATCCGGATACGCGCTCGGACCTCGATCCCTTGCTGAAACAGTGGGGCATTGAACTCGGCAAAGGCGTGTTGGTCGATTTACAGGACCGTATTGCGCAAGGCGATCTCACGGCATTGCTGGTGCGCACGTTCACGGAACATGAAATCACACAGGATCTGACGGCTGCCGTGCTGTTCCCTGCAGCCCGTCATCTCGTCTTCCGCGACGATCAGGCCAAAGACTGGGACAATGTTCCGCTGGCTCGCACCTCGGCGCGGAGTTGGGCGGAGACGGATATCAAAGGCAAGGTCGTGAGTTTTAGCGCGCAAGAAGATGTGCAAGGTCCGTTGCCGCTGGCTTTTGCCGTGACACCGAAAAAAGCCGCCGAGCCCGGCAAGCCGCGTTCCGCGGTCGTCGTGATCGGCAACTCTTCTTTCGCCACCAATGGCTATATCAATTTCCCCGGCAACACCGATTTTCTCCTCCATACCCTCGGATGGTTGGCAGAGGAGCGCGATCTCATTTCCATCACCCCGAAGGAACCCGCGTTCCGTCCTTTCATCCCCAATCCCGCGCAGGAGCGCGCACTGCTCTATATTCAAGTCCTGCTCCTTCCCTCGCTGACATTTCTCTTCGGGATGAGTATTTGGCGAAGGCGCCGTCGCCTCTGACAGAATGCTGACCACGCGCTTTATCGTCCGACGCAGCTTCGAAACTCTTCTGATGCGCATGGAAAGTCCCTCGTAGACCGATGACACGCTATCTGATCACTATCGCAATGGCCATACTCCTGGCTGGACTCGGTGCCTACGTCTATTGGATAGAGTTGCCCACCGAGCGAACCAAAACCGAAACCGAAACGACAAAGAGAAAGCTCCTCCCGATCGAACAACAAGAAATCACCGGCCTCACCGTCCATTCCGAAAGCGGTGATGTGGCGCTGGCTGCAAAAGACGGGAGTTGGCGTATTATCGCTCCGCTTCAAGTAGAGGCCGATACCCGGGTCGTGCAGTCGATGTTGCGGGCCTTGGCCTTGGGAAAAATCACGCGGGTCGTCGAAGAGCAAGCCACGGCGCTCGCCCCGTTTGGTTTGGAAAAGCCGTCCATGAGCGTCACCGTGCTCGCGGGCTCTCGGCAAGAGACGGTGTCCATCGGCGACAGCGGCCCGATCTCGTCGACGCTCTATGCGATGCGAGCCTCCGATAAGAAAATCTTGTTGACCGACCTGGCCACGAAAGATTTCTTAAACAAGACGCTGCTTACATTTCGAAAGAAAGAAATCCTCCCGGTGGATTCCAGCCAGGTGGAACGCGTGCGGCTGAGTTATCCAAAAACAGAAATTGTGCTGTATCGAGGGGCGGAGAAGGAGAAGAAGAAATGGTCCATCCGCTATCCGATCGAAGCCTCCGCCGACCAAGCGGAGGTGCGCACGCTTCTCATGAAGCTGGATGACTTGAAGGCCTTGGCCTTTGTCGATCCGGGTCCGCAGCACGATGAACAGTCAAAACGACTCACGAAACCATCCATCAAACTCATGGTGTATGCGGGCGGCGCCGATCACACCATCAAACTCTATCAACCCGATCCGGCCAGCGGAGAAGCCTTTGCCGTGACGACTCCGGACGCGCCGATCTATCGCATCAATCCGACGATCGTGAAAGATCTCACAAGAGAATTGTTCACGCTGCAAGATAAACGTCTCTTGGGGATGGACGGCGATGACATCGCCATGCTGGAAGTCAAAACACGCGAGACCCACTATACGTTGATTCGGCAAAACAACGTGTGGGTCCTGGAAGACGCGCCGACAAAAACGCTGGATCAGGAAAAGGTCGCGCTCTTTGTCAGCCGCGTCGTCGATCTCCCCGCAGAAATTCGGATCGTCAAGCAAGCCGGGCCACTGGCGCCGTATGGATTAACCTCTCCGACCGCAGAGTTCCTGGCGACGGGAAAAGACGGCAAGGCGATGGGGCGTGTGGTGCTTGGTATGAGGACTGGGGGACTGGTGTATGCCATGGGACGAGGACTCACCGGCGTCTTTCAAGCGCGATCGGATCTGCTCACGCAAATTCCGTCTAAACAAGACTTGGAAAAAGTACCTGAAGGTACGTAGGATAGGGGCCGATTGTGGTGCCCCGTTGTTTTCCCTATAGTATCAGCGCTAATCAAGGAGGACCGTATGAATATTCGTTCAGCTCTTATTCTCTCCCTTTTACTAGCCGGGCTCGGAGCCGCGGGCTGTGAGACGACGGAAGAAACCAGGCCGGTCAATACTCCGGCGGTGAAGCAACCATCGTCATCGACGATCCGAGACCGATCGGCAGCTCCGGCGACTCCTCCGATGAGCAGAGAGACTCAACCTGCTCCAGCGACAAAAGAGATGCCTTCCCAGCCGATGGTCAAAGACAAGCCTCTCATGAAGAGCGAACCGTCCCTCTCAGCCATCGGAGTCGATCCACTGCAAACCTGCCTGGCAGGAGCTTCGAAGGGCGTGACAGAGGGCCAACGTGATCTGGCTGAAGAGACGTGCCAACGCGACTATGGCAAAGCCGACTCGCGCGCCGTCGCGTCGGGAACGCAGGGTGATACCTTGCAAGGTTGCACCACGCGCATTCCAAAAGACGCCACCGCCGGACAGCGGATGGTCGCCGAAGAAAGCTGCCGACGTGACGAGGAAGTCCGGAAGGGCTTCTGAAGCTCTGTCCTCGAAGATGTAACTGACGTCAGTATCCCGAGCTGATCCGGTGTCGCTACGAGCCGGGTCAGCTCAGCCTCTAGACTTCCTCTCCCCCGTTCGATATCGTAATCCGCATGCCCCCGTAGCTCAGTCGGATAGAGCAGCGGTTTCCTAAACCGTTTGTCGCACGTTCAATTCGTGTCGGGGGCACCAAATATCAAGCAGTTGCAGCGACGACGGGTACTACTAATTCGACTGGTGTTATGACAGTGTTAGTTTGAAAGTAGGCTTAGCTTCGAAGCCGCGTTCAACAAATCTCTTTCCTCGATCGCGTTGTACCGCTTCCACATTTTCTCGGACTTGTAACCCCGAGTTCGTTAATGTGCATCAGCATTGTAACAGTGGTCTACCGGACACCGTAAAAGGACCGGTTAGCATAGGCACTGTTTTAAGCGTAATTATCAACCCATCGGCAGGTTACTTCTAGGGACGGGCTTGCTCCTATTTGTAGTTTTTTATACCGACACGGAGAATCCTTGCTGCGAAAATTCGGACTGATTCACATAAATATCTTACTTAGCGCGGTTCATGGAGTGGTTTAATCTTGAAGCCGAGGAGCTGGTCGATGTCTTCCTGACCTCTGACGACGCAGACGCCCTCGTCCTACTGCAACATTCCATAGAAGTTTCCTTGAGCCGAGCGTACGAGCTGGAGCCGACGCCTGCTGGCCTTTTCGCAACGATCAACATGATGCAGCGAAGCCAACCATTTCGGTAAAACAGACTTGTTACCGCACTGCAACTTAAGCTTACCTTGACCTGTCTGCCTACTACGCTCGCGGTTTTAAGGACGATATCTTCTTTGAGGGGATAGTGTACCTAACTGCTGATCCTCTATCGGAACCATGACTGAAATCGCTCCGCCTATATCGCCTTCCTTAAAGCCTTCTTTTTCATAACCAGAGATGTCGATCTGCCCTTTTGGCTGACCATGGCAAGTTAAGCATTGCTTGTTGTAGAACAGTGGCAATAAGATTCGCAGACCCTGATCTCCAATCTGTTGCTCCACGATGTGATCACCAACTCTCGGATGACTCTTTTGCATCACAATTAACGCTGCGAGCTCCTTCTCATCCGGTGTATTGTTGGGATTCCTCGGAGCAGCGGTGGGTGGACCGATCTGTCGCAACGTTATTCCGGTATCCTTCGAAAATGCCTCGGCTACTCCGGTTGCGAATGTAGCAGGGATGAAGCCTTTGAAGCCAATGCATTTTTTTATTGATGAGCGCCTCGGCTTCATGTACTGACCTTTGCATGAAGAAGGCGAGCCTTAGCAACAGGACTTTGCCTCGCTCGGGCATTTGAGCGGGTGCAAGCTTGCGTAAGTCATGGCCAGTCCTGGCGAGAAACTCCTTACGCAGGCGCTCCTCAAACACCTCTATGGAAAACCCTTTGTCTTCTATTCTGGGATTGTTGATGGCAGACTGAGCGCGACCAACGACAATCCTTCCGGAATCGAGTAGAACTGCTAGTAGTCTTGCCGTTTCAGTTAGTTCGGCCTTCTCCTCTGCGGGAATGTCTCGTTTCGCTACTATAGTATTTTCGACCTCACCCGTTGGCGTACTATCAACCGACTCACGAACGTCTTGGTGGGAAGGTATTTGCTCAAGAGGTTTGGCATTGGGATGGATCTCTGGCCCAGACTTCTCTTCCAAGGCAGCCTTGGGAGTTTCAGTTGATAAGGGTGGGGACTGATTACTCAGTTCTTGTGAAGAGGAATCTTTTTCACTTATTGCACTTGCGATTCCTTTGATAGATGGCGACCAAATATCGTAAGGCACGACAAGGATCAATATGGCGATAAGTGAACGAATGTCTTTTCCACAGTACAGCCTTGTACAAGACATTGCCTGCCCCCTTTCTTCATATTAAGGAAGATGAACATTGAATAAAGTGGCTGTAAGCCAGTTGAAGGGAAATGAGGGGTGCTCTTCCGTATGCCCACGTCGTCGTGCCATCGTCGGGTCCTCCTTCGGTGAAGAAGACCACGTCGCGAGCCCTGTCCTCAAGCCACCGCTGGCCTATTTTTCGGGTTTTGGGTCAAACTCATGCATCGTATGCTTAGTCTTCTACCCATCTTCGCCTGATATCTCTTTTACTTCTCGATCTTTTCTCGCCTCTGAAAGTACATCCCATCAATCCAAGGATTTCTGCTGACTAACCTTTCCCATAACAAAAGACTTTCCACTTGCATTGACGCTTTTTAACCTGGTGATAGACTGATCCTCAACTGCTCGTTCTTTGGTTCGAGCCGCATGAAATTGGGGGCTGTAGTTATGAAACGACTCATCGTCTTTGCGGCATTCGTCGTGATCGGGATCGTGGTGGGCTACAGTGATGCCATTCCCATGGAAACTGAAATCCTCATGGCGATTTTTACCATGAGCGGGGTTGTGGTGATCATGCTGATGGAACACCGCAAAGACGTTCGTTTTCCGGTTCTTATGCGCACGGTGTTTGCCTATAGTGACTCAGGAACCGGCGAAGGAGTGACTGAAAATGTGTCTATGGACGGATGCAAGATCAAAAGTACTACCACGGTCGAGTCGGGTGCCGTGTTGCGACTTCAACTCTATCCGCCGGCTGAAGCGCCTCAGATCGAGATCCAACGGGCGGTAGTCGGATGGACGAGGGAAGGACAGTTTGGAGTTCACTTCAGCGAGATGGGGCGTGAAAACAAAGAAAAGCTTCGGCACCTTCTAAATGTCTTATAAGACCTCCTCCTAAGCATCCCTCTTAAACCACACCTAGCCTACCGTCTTAAGACGTTCCAACTTTTAAAATCCCGGCAATGAGGTGAACACCTGCTATCAGAAGCGGGCGCGAGCACTATCTAATCATCGGGCCATCATCCGTACTGCGCGACGATTCATCCGTGGATGCTTCACTTTTAATGCTTAATTCCCGATCGTGTGGGTCTTTCGCCATCCGATCCACTTCCCCTAACCTTTCCATGTTCACTTCGTTGGCGTTTGTGAAGCCCTGCAGGACATGCGAATCCTCGGATGCCGCGGCGAGGGACAGCGATTGTTCGACGGTGAGACTAGGCCGACCAGCATCATTCGTAAATTCGCCCCCTGAGGGATATCCAGGATGTTTGGGAAGGAGCGCCGGATTGGACGAAACTAGGGCGGGAATCGCCAGAAAACTACACACGAGCGCGAGTGTCATGAGCGGTTTCATACGTAACTCCTTTCCGGTCATGTTCATTCAAATGATCGAGACAAAGAGAGCAAGGATTGATGTGGTCCCTTCTGAAGGCAGCTCAGAAATGAGACAATCAGCGAAACCATCAAACGAGAAACAACCATCCGTTTCTCATCCCTCCTCCGAAGCCTAAAATGAACGGTGCCGGCAGTACATACACAGGAATGATGATTTGATGATATCCATTCGGGTGAGGCGAGAGCGAAAGCTCAGCAAGGGAAGTTTTGTCGGAGTCACGACGAGTAAGCGATCGGACGATTCAGCTAGGAGGAATGAGGAAGGCAGACCATTCAGGCTCCTTGAATTTGATGGCCTCGAGCCCTCCCCGCACACATTGCGCTTCTTTTTCGAGGTCGCTTAGCTTCAATTCTCGACCGACGACGACATCTTGACATCCAGCTCGCAGAATTTCGTCGGAGTCAGACTTTTCCAATTCACGGCCCCTTCCGCAATCTCCGTATCGGAATAGCCTAAACTTTTCGAGAATGCCTGGTTCACGTAGCGAATCATGCCTCCGGCGTCATGGACAATAATACCGAAATACCGATGAGACTCGATCACAGGATTCGGTCGCGATCACTGTTTTCTCAGCGGTGTTGAGCAGATTGGCGTAAGGGGAGTTGTTCTTCAAACTTCATGAATGAAAGGCCCTCGTCTATCCCTGTTTTTTACACTCAGCGTGCAGACAAGAGCAGGTCTGTACAGACCCAGATTTGTGTTGGGCTTCGCACTCATGACTGCAATAGGAACTCTGGCCCGAGGCGAGACAGGTACAGTCCGCATGGCCACATTTCTTTGGATAGTCGATGGTGATCTGTGGATGAGAATTGGTCACAGTTACCGATGGGATGAGCTCTTCGATTTGGACTTTTTATTCACCACCTGCCCACCACTATAGATCAATTTGTTTTCGGAGTGCATCAGAAGATTTTCGTTGACCGATCGATAGTGAGCACTTCGCTATCTTCCTACCGTTACTTTTCCTTTCATCCATCTATGTAAATAAGCCCCTCACAGTGGATTCCTGACGCCGCTGATAGGCAATCCGTGCGTCGTATGTTTTTCTTATCCACCATCTGCAAGCGGAGGCTCCTTGGTTACCGCCGGTGATGCTCGGAATCCAACCGCTTCAAGCAACGTGGATACAAAACCCCGAACCATCAACGCTGGTTCTGCTTCTTTCGGGTTTAGCGGGACCGGGATGGCTCACCAAAAAGCGGCGGAGTAGATGACGTTGAATATTCAGGGGAGTTCATCCTATCCTCATGGGATCGCTGGTCGGTTGCCAGATCGACAATCAATCTCCGCAGGTCGTACACGTACACGTATGGGCTTGCCCAAAACGACTTCCAGCCCAGGCGGCCTTCGAACGAGTCGTCTCCTCATTCCCACCGCCCTCATCCTGATAGCCGGCATTGTCGTTGCGCAAGTGGCCATTCCGATCGGATGGGCGTTAGCAGGCCTCTATGTTATGCCGGTCACCTTGGTGGCTTTATGGACGTCTTCCCGCCAACCCTTTCCGGTCGTATGGATCACGATGATCTGCACCATCCTCAGCACCCTGGTCTTCTTCGGATCACCCTTTTGGGATAATAAAACCACGCTCGCGATGGCCTTTGTTCTTCCCATCGGATCGATGTGGTTGATCGCCTTCCTCTCCGTCCTGCGAAAATGGTTGGAGCATACTGCAAAGGCACGATCCAAACTTCAAACTCTATGCCCCTTGTGTGAACAGATTCACAGCGATGGGGAAGCAGTATCGATAAAACAATACGCCCAAGGGCGACCCGGCTCATTTGTTCGCATCAGTGTCTGCTTCCAGTGCGCCGGTAAGGAAGGTTGAATGGAGATGGCAAGTATGGAGACGGCAATAGGCCTTCAAGGTCTTGAGGTCTATTGCTACAAGAGAATCAGAAAATTGCCGATACGGCGGCCACCCCATGGGTTGTAAGTTGCTGCTTACGTTTGAGAAAGGGGGAAATATGCCGAATTTCGTGTCACGCGCCCTGCTATTAATTGTTGAAGCCGTGGATCGCCCGCGTGCCCCTTCCACGTCTACTGAAAGGACCTTGCCCGAAGATCCAAACTCCTCAACGCCTCCATTAATTGGTTCCTTTCCAACGCCTAGCGCAAATCCTGTTTAGCGATTAAGTTCCATAAACAGTGAAGACCGCCAAAGCGGTCTTCACCGAGGCAGTATGGAAGGATACACCGCAGAAGGGGTAACCCAATCTACTTGATAATTATCCTACCGCTGAGAAAGACCGATCTTGTACTGACAGGCAGGGTGAGGGGCCGTCTCAACAACCATTCACCCTTGGGAAGTTGCATGGAAGCCCTGACGGGGTGAAGCTGCCATGTCCGCGGGTGAAGTAATACAGGCGACGTCGTAAAACGCCAGCGCAAATAGTTTGATAGCCGCAGCCATTTCATCATCATCTGTTCATACCATCCGCAGACCATACACGCGCCCCCACAGTGCGCATGGGTAAGCGAGGTCAACAATCACGACACCCGGCTGTTGGCTGGATAGTTCTTTGGCAAGTACTTGAGCAAGAGGGCCTGGCGAATCAGTTGCGCCACATTTCTGACTTCCAAACGCCGCATCAGATTGAACCGGTGGACTTCCACCGTCTGCACGCTAATCTGCAGTTGATCCGCAATTTCCCGGCTGGTGTGTCCTTGAGTGATCAGGTGCAGGATCTGCTTTTGACGAGGCGTGAGCGCCGGCGCCGCAGGCGTCTTGCCTTTCCCCGGTCGTTTCTCCATTAATCGATACATAGTAGGCCTCCCGGTTGTGTGCAATAGAGTATTTCAGTAGTTCCTACAGCGAGCAACATTCATACCGGTTTTTAAGCTATTGATTTTAAATACGTACGTTTACCAGGTGACCTATAGGTGTAAATTTATACGGCGTAGTCTGTGTGAGCGAAATGGGATCGCCAATTTTAAATGCGTTGATTTTAGGTAATTACGTTAGAGGGTGGGATAGGACGAAGCTTTGAGCGTGTCAAGGCGCCCGGACGTGGCCCCCTTACCTACAGCAAAGGCATTAAGTCACCGTCAGTCACTCCTGGTTCCTGGTCCTGACTCGGACGATCCGGGGACGTTTGCGGACGAGGATTACTTCAGATATTCCAAAAATGCAGTAGCCAGGGTGAGATAGATCGTGATACCGGAAATATCGTTGGCTGTCGTGACGAAGGGACCGGCGGCCACCGCTGGATCCACGCCCACACGCTTCAGCATGATCGGCATGATAGTGGCCATGCTGGTCGATGCGAGAAAGGCGATAATCAAGGAGGCGCCGACCACCATTCCGAGAAACCATTGGCCATGCCAAAGCCAGCCGGCTCCGGTTAACAGCAATCCGCAGGCTAGTCCAAGCAATAGGCCGATGCGCACTTCACGAAAAAACACTTTCCACATATCTCCCAACTCAATGCCGCCGGTAGCCAGGCCTCGGATGATGAGCGTTGAGGATTGCAGTCCTACATTCCCGCCCATGGCGGCAATGACCGGGATAAAACTCACGATAGCCACGACTTCCTGAATAGTAAAACGGAAGAACCAGAGTATTGCGCCGGACAAGAGGCTGCCGACCAGATTGGTGAACAGCCATGGAAGCCGGGAGCGTGCCGCATCGACGCTGGAGGCCCGCAACAGCGCGTCGCCCTCGGCAGCACCAGCCATTTTCAGCATGTCTTCGGTGGCTTCTTCTCGAATCACATCGACCACGTCGTCAACCGTAATGATACCGACCAGCGTATTATCTTTTTCGACGACGGGAATCGCCAGGAGGTTGTACCTTGCCACCTGCCGAGAGACTTCCTCCTGATCCGTATCGACCGCGACACTGATCACGTCGCGCGTCATGATATGTTTCAAGGGAGTGACGGGCGGCACGGTGAGTAACTGGCGCAACGACAACACGCCGACGAGATGTTCTTCCCGATCCGTCACATAAATATAAAAGACCATCTCGGCGTCGGTTGCATGCTGTAATCGCCGAATGGCTTCTTGCGCCGTGGTATCCTCCGGAAGGGACAAGAATTCCGTCGTCATGATACCGCCGGCCGTGTCCTTAGGATATTTCAGGATTTCCTCGACTTCCGAGGAGTCCTCCGTCCGCATGCGGGTCAGAATTTCTTTGGCCTGCTCCTCCGACAGGAGGCCAAGCAAGTAGGCTACATCGTCTTTGCCGAGGTCTTTTAATAGCATCGCCACATCGGCAGGCGGCATATCGGCAAGCACTTGCGGGACATCGGCGGGGTCCATTTCACTCAACACGGTTCCCCGGAGTGCTTCTCCACGCACCAGTTCGAAGATTGTTCGTT
>Ga0070675_100002629_pt1 | contig 13499 bp, 11 predicted proteins | sample KBSM43metaG_FD_65343 | JGI IMG/M metagenome (GOLD analysis project Ga0070675, IMG submission 65343) | Miscanthus rhizosphere microbial communities from Kellogg Biological Station, Michigan, USA - KBS M4-3 metaG | ecosystem: Host-associated > Plants > Roots > Rhizosphere > Soil ...
AGGGTCCGTAATATCTTTTGGCAGGAATGACTTCTCCGTTTATCAGACCCAGGAACCAGCTTCCTTTGAATTCAGTCGCGCCTTCGGTGTTGAGCCCTTCCTGCTGTCGATACCGTTTTATACCGGACTTTTTCGTGGAACTGCTGATGTACGGGTCGGAACTGAACACTGTTATGGCAGCGATTTTGTGTCTTGTGGCGATATCACGCTCACGAGCCCCGGCTTCGCGATGCCTGCCAATTGGCCGATCAACACTCCATTCGTGGCGGCTGTGCCGTTCACGGCGACCGGCCAGCTGCTCGTCGGGGGCAACCAGTACGACATAGTCGGCCAAGGCACGGTTACGGGAACCAGGTGTCTGACTCCCTGCGGCGCTCTCTTGCTGCTTTCACGCCTTGAATACACCTTTTCAGTTGGCGAGCCGCCATCACTCGTGTTGATGCTCGTGTCCACCATTGCAATCGGGATTGCGTCCCTCTCACAGAAGTGGTTACCCGTGAAGTCTTCACATGAGTGAATGAATTCTTAACCGCCTTCCATCGGTCCTCTCTTAATGATGATCTACTCTGTCGATTTCCTGGACAAGCAGACGCAAGGCTTCTCTTCTGGAGAGGGCGCGAAGCAGGGCCTGCGGGTAAAGAGGCTCAAGCCCACCAAGTGACGAGGATTTCCCTCGAGTGGAATCCTGTTGATCATGACCGCGGCTATCGCGCTGATCTGGGCGAATTCACCCTGGCGAACGTCGTATGCCGAGCTGTGGCACGCCCCCATGGGGTTTACTTTCGGAGGCCACGCGTTTCATCGAGATCTTCATTCTGGATCAACGACGGTTTGATGAGGATCTTCTTCTTCGTTGTAGGTCTGGAAATTCGCAGTGAAGTCCACGCACGCTTCAGCGATCCGTCTCAAGCTTAATGTGAACAGCGCCACGCGCTTCAATCTCGCCTGTATCCTGGTTGTACTCGGCCTCGTCGGCGCGCAGAGTCATATCTTTCGTTCGGATCTCCACGCTTCCCTTTAGTTGGATTATGTTCATTGCAGGCGCTTGGCGTTGGATTGCGGTTGCCGCCAGACCTATATTGGGTCCCTCCGGCGTAGTGATCATTATATGCTTCAGTTCTGCGCTCGGACTAACTTGCGTCGCGCTTGATACAGCGATTGTGCCAATGAGCACCAAAACGACCAGAATTGCCCGCTTCATCTTTGATACCTCGGCGCCATTATAGCCCGAGTAATTTCAAAGGCCCCACTGCCGGAACGGCAGAGCATACTTCCGAACGTCGGCGCCTAGAAAATGGCGCAGTTCGGCAACCATCGACACCATTTCTACTTGCCGGGCATTGCTTAAACCGCCTATTCTCCAGGCAACGTTACCTGGCTCGTCGATGCATCTGACACGGAAGTCCTGAGCGAAAGAAATCGAGGCCTCGTTTTTCGTTGGCGCCATACGCGCAACGGATGGGAAGTCATTCTTGGATGGGACAAGTCCATACGTGCCAGACGATGCCGTACCATGTGTAGCGGACTTTTCCCGAACAAAGGGGGAGTCTTATGAACATCTCTCGAACAACCCACACAAACCGTTTTTCGCGTTACCGATTGCCCCCCAAGTCATGCCCTCGAGTTTTACGCACGGCTTGGGTGCGGAACGTAGTCGCGGTGGCTATCGCGTTGACGGCGGTGTGTACGACTCTTCTGGTGGCTCAGAATACAACCCCGTACAAGGCGCCGAGAACGGCGGACGGCAAACCGAATCTCAACGGCATCTGGCAGGCATTCGGCGATGCGAACTGGGATATCGAGCCGCACGCTGCCGCGGCGCCTGCGATTGCTGTGACGGGCGCGATCGGAGCGACACCTCCGGGAATGGGCATTGTGGAAGGTGGAACGATTCCCTACCTGCCTCAGGCGGCGGCCAAAAAAGCTGAAAACTACAAGAACCGTCAGACGCTGGATCCCGAGGCGAAGTGCTATCTGCCCGGAGTGCCCCGCGCAACGTACATGCCGCAGCCCTTACAGATGGTTCAGAGCGAGAAAACAATTCTGATGGCCTACCAATATGCGGGCGCCGTCCGGACCATCTACATGGAAAATCCCGGTCCAGCGCCGGCCGACTCCTGGATGGGATGGTCGGTGGGCCGCTGGGAAGGCGAAACTCTGGTTGTGGATGTGACGAGTCTTAACGATCAGACGTGGTTCGATCGTGCCGGAAATTTCCACAGCGACGCGCTGCACGTTATCGAGCGGTACACGCGCACGGGCCCGGACCATCTGCTCTATGAAGCGACCATCGAAGATCCCAAGACATTTTCGCGTCCGTGGAAAATCAGCATGAGCTTGTATCGACGAGTTGAAAAGGATGCGCAGCTAATGGAATTCAAGTGCGTCGAGTTTTCGGAGGAGCTGCTCTATGGCCACCTTCGGAAGCCTGTCGCCAGGTGAGACGAGAATGGAGGTTCCTATGACCTTACGAGGCATCGTCCTGACCGCGGTTCTGGCAGCGATCGCGTTCGCACCGGCAGCATCCGTTCCTGTCGTTGCGCAAAGCGTCGCGCAAAAGGCGTGGACAGCTCCGAGGACTCCCGATGGCAAACCGGACCTGCAGGGAATCTGGAGCTACGCGACGATTACTCCCGTGGAGCGACCCGCGGAATTTGCAGGAAAGGAGTTCATGACCGAACAGGAAGCGGTAGCCTACGAGAAACGCCTCCTGCAGGAAAACAACAGGGATCGCCGCGACGGCACAGCCGCGGAGGACGTAGGGCGCGCCTACAACGACTTCTGGTGGGATCGCGGAACCAAAGTCGTTTCCACGCGCCGAACGTCGCTTGTTGTGGACCCACCCGATGGCAAAATCCCACCGCTGACTCAGGAAGCTCAACGCCGCGCTGCAGATCGCGCCGCAGCGAGGCGAAACAGCGGCCGTGGACCCTACGACGGCCCGGAAGACCGGCCGCTGGGAGAGCGCTGCATTATGTTTGGCAGTGGCGGCGTTCCCATGCTGCCGGGCGCCTACAACAACAATGTCCAGGTTGTGCAGACTCCGGATCAGGTCGCCCTCGTCAGCGAGATGATTCACGACGCGCGCGTCGTTCCGGTCTCTGGTGTTGACGCGCGGCCCCCTCTTCCGAAGAACATCCGGCAGTACCGTGGAGATTCGCGCGGCCACTGGGAAGGCGACACGCTCGTCGTCGTGACGACGAACTTCACCGACAAGACCAACTTCAGAGGCTCGAGCGAGAACATGCGGCTGACCGAAAGATTCACCCGCGTATCTGAAGATACGCTTCTTTACAGATTCACGGTCGAGGATCCATCATCGTTCGCGCGGCCCTGGACCGTTGAGATCCCGATGTGGAAGAACCACGAACTGATGTACGAGTATGCCTGCCACGAGGGCAACTCGAGTATCGCCGGCGTTCTCTCCGGAGCTCGTGCTGAAGAAAAGGCGGCAGCCGGGGCAAGAACGCCCGGGACGCCCCGGTAGTCATTTACTAAGGAGGATCCCATGCGCGGACCTACAGGAATTGCTCTAACGATTGCGGCGGTGCTGATCTTCGCCGCGATGCCTTTGTGGTCGCATCATGCATTCACTGCGGAGTTCGATGCGAACAAGCCAGTGAAGCTCCGGGGCGTCGTGACGAAGGTGGAGCTCATCAATCCACATTCGTGGATTCACATCGACGTCAAAGAGCCGGACGGCAAAGTCGTCAGTTGGGCGATCGAGGGCGGAACCCCGAATACGTTGTTCCGGATGGGAATCACGAAGGATTCCTTGCCCGCAGGGACAGAGCTGCTCATCGATGGCTACCAGGCCAAGGACGGATCGCACAGGGCCAACGGACGCGATATCACACTGCCTGACGGTAAGAAGGTGTTTATCGGAGGATCTTCCGTCGGGGCGCCGACACAATAAGGAGAGAACTCTCGCCTCCGGAGCCCACTTGACATCCGCACTGTGGACGTAACGCGCAGTCGTGTTTGTGATGTGCGCCGCGCTGGTGCTGGAGAGCTTGCCGATTCTATAGCGGCATCATGAACAACATGCGGAACTATTTCGAGCGACACACACCACCGGATATGTCTGCCGGCAGTCACCGTTCTCGTCTACGCGTCGGCCTCGTCGTAATTGCGGCGATGGCCGCCCTCGCGGCCGGCTACGTTGCAGCGCAGGCTCAGCGTCAGGGAACCGGCGCACCGATCACGATCCAGAAGCAGGGTTCCTTTTCGATCGGTGGCAAGGTTTTGGGCGATCCGGACGCGCGATCGCTGCACTGCGATCACGGCTATGTGGATTACCAGATTCCGGTGAATCCACGCCGCATTAACCTCGTGATGTGGCACAGCGCAGCCGCGACAGCGTGGCTGAATCGCTGGGATGGCGGCGAAGGCTATCAGAGCATCTTCTTGCGGCGCGGCTATCCCGTCTACATCTGGGACGGCCCTCAGGTCGGCCGCGCCAACTGGGGCTGCACGGAACATACCTACGAGCCGGGCATCGGCCGGGACCAGCAAAACTTCATCGCATGGCGATTCGGCGCGCAGTACCCGAACTGGTTCGACGGCGTGCAGTTCCCGACGAAAAACGCCGAGGCCTGGAACCAGGCGTCACGAGCACGCTACCTTGAGTTCGACACCGTCGAGAATGCGCAGATGCAGTCGGATGCCGCGGCGAAGTTGCTGGATAAGATCGGGCCAAGCGTCGCGCTCACCAATTCCGCCGGTGGCATGCGCGCGATATTGACGGCACTCAAGACGAACAATATGGCCGCCATTGTGATGTACGAGAATGTTGGCTACGTCTATCCGCAGGGTGAAGGCCCTGGAGGACCGGTGGGCGGATTCGGTCCCATCGAAGTGCCGCTCGAGGAGTTCAAGAAACTGACGAAGGTCCCGATGCAAATGGTCTGGGGCGACAATACCGACAAGTCGGCGAACTCTACGAACTACGTCAAGCTGTCGAAGCTTTTCGCCGAGAAGATCAACAAGTACGGCGGCAAGGCGCAGGTGCTGATGTTGCCCGACGCCGGCCTCAAGGGCAACACACATATCCCTTTTGCCGACATGAACAACGTCGCCGTTGCGGATCTGCTGTCGAAGTTCCTCGCGGAAAACGGACTGGACAAGCGCTAGCAAAAATCGGGGCCAGGCACGGTGAGGAATTAGGGGACGGACTACTCAACCCCAAACTCGCAATACAAAGTTTGGGGGTTGAGTAGTCCGTCCCCTAATTCCCCGTGCCTGGCCCCGATTTTTATTAGTTCTTTCCTTCACCAACAACGTTCACGAAACCGAACATCCAATCATTGAGACTGTGAGTCCGGTTTATGCAGATAACCAGATACCGGCCGGTTTTCAGGAACTGGTATGTGATCAGCTGACCGTTTGATGCAGGGCCGGCCGGGATCGTACCGCCATTGAGGAACTGCATTCCGCCCGCAGACATGAGCCTGCCCGGTACATACCACAGGCGGTTGTCCGGATGGGCGTTGGTCACATTAGGTGATGCAACAATGACGACATCACCGTGGCCGTCAGACACGACATGCGCAAGATTGGCGTTCGGGCTCAAATTACACTGGTGGAGTGTCGGATTTGAGATGGTACTGGGATCGTCACCCGGACAAAGCAACTGTCCAATCTCATTGCGGGTCGTGTCCTTGCTGACCTCGTAGATCGCCAGGCCGTGGCCGCCCCCGTGAATCTGAAAAGTGACTTCGCCATTTCTGGTAACCGTCGTTTCCTCGGGCGTGAGGTGGTGGAGAAGGTAGGCACACGGGTCGGTCGGCCCACCGATTGTCCCGGTTTGCAGGCACGGCGGCGGGCCTATCGGCGCCAAAGCCAGCACACCGAAATCGACAGATGCCGTAGGAACACCGGCTCGTCCATGAGTCAGATCGCCCTTTTGAGCCCAGGCTACAAGGGATGAAATCGCAACAACAACGAACACGATCAGAAAAACAGCTGCAACTCTTGCTTTCATTTGTTCCTCCATTTCGGACTTTGGTTGAACCTGGTGTTGTCTGCGTGTCGGTTCAGGGGCGATTCATGATGCTAGTCGCCACTCTATGCGCGCTTTATGGATACGTACAGTGCAGTCCTCAATGATGCGCACTGTGTACGCCTGCGGGATGGAAGGACAAACCATCACGACAAAAGGAGTCGTTGATGGCCCTCTGACGTCACGTCCGGTATCAAGAGACTGGCTCGTGGTGAAACTTGCGGCGAGTGTATCGTTTCCCCACCGAAAATAGCAAACGTTGGGGCTTCACACCCTCTCATTGCGGTGGCAGGGTCCGCCAGTTTCCCCAGCCCTACGCGGGCACTCGTGAGTTACCATCCTGAATCCATTAAGGAGGCGACCCCATGGCGAGCTTTGAAACCAATCACAATTTTCGAAACTGGGCCGGGACTCTGAGTTTCAAGCCGGACCGCTTTAGCCAGCCCGAGGACGAGGCGGAAGTCGTCAACCTCGTCAAAGACGCCGCGGCTACAGGAGGTCGCATCCGCACGACGGGTGCCGGTCATTCCTGGGCTGACTTCGTAGTGACGGATAAGACTCTTCTCCAATTAGACAAGCTCAACAAGGCGTTGATAGCCGACGTCCTGAAGAATCAATTCACGGTCCAGGCCGGGGTGCGTCTGAAGGACCTCATCGAAATGCTCGCACTGGATGGGCTGGCATTGCGCAACATCGGATCGATCACGGAACAATCCATCGCAGGTGCTATTTCGACCGGGACACATGGCACAGGCGTTCGTTTCCAGAACCTTTCCACGTCGATTATAGGAATGCGCCTGGTAACGGGTACCGGCGATGTTCTGAACATTACGGAGAACGACACGGATCTGCTTAACGCGGCGCGCGTCAGCATCGGCGCGCTTGGCATTGTGACGCAGGTCACGATTCAATGCGTTCCCCTGTACGATCTCGAGAACACAACTTATTTCTGCAAGTTCAACGACGTGATCGACAAGCTCGATGTTCTCAATCAGGAGAATCATCGATTCCTGGTGTGGTGGCTGGTAGCGCCATTCGGCCCGAAGGATAATGTAATTGTCGTGACAATGAATCCGCCCGGCACGCCGCCCGGTCTGCTTGGCCAGGCGGGAACACCCGCCAGCCCGGGTTCCGACGGCGCGTTGCCCATGGATACGAACGACATTCTGAATGTTCTTTCGAAACTGTTCCCCACGAAAACCTTCACTAAATTCCTCACGCGGAAGGGGCGATGGGACAAAATGATTACGATTCCCCTGCTTCCCGTGTTTCACCGCGAGTTTGAGTATGCGATTCCTGCAGAGAAGGCGCCCGAAGCGCTGCGCGGACTCCGGACAATCTTCGAGGAAGGAGACATCGCGACCACCTTGCCCGTCGAAGTTCGTTTTGTGGCGAAGGACCAGAGCCTCCTCAGCCCGGCTCGCGGCCGCGATGTTTGCTACATCGGCGTCAGTACGCAGCCGAATGCGCACGAGGTCTTCAGCCGCGTCGAACCGCTGATGAAGGATCTTGGCGGACGGCCGCATTGGGGAAAATGCTTCTCGTTGCGCCGCAGCGAAGTTGAAGCGATGTATCCCGATTCGCTCGACAAGTTCCGCACCCTTCGAAAGCAACTCGATCCCAAAGGAGTATTTTCAAATTCAATGATCCGGCAATACTTTGATTGAGTGGAGTGACAATGGCTTACGAATTTGATCCCGCTGTATTCCAGCGCCGCAGAAAGCGTTTTCTCAAACAAATGGAGGACGGCGTTGCGCTGATTCCATCGGCGCCCGAGTTCATCCGCAACGGAGATGTTCACTATGACTACCGGCAGCATAGCGACTTTTTCTATCTGACCGGCTTTGAAGAGCCGGGCTCGCTGCTCGTGTTGGGCAAGGGCAATGTGAAGGATGAGTTCGTGCTGTTCGTCCCCCGACGCGACAAGGTCATGGAGATCTGGAATGGACGGCGCGCCGGGCCCGAAGGCGCCAAAGCCCAATACGGCGCGGACGCGGCATACACAACGGAAGAGATCGATGCGAAGGTTCCCGAGTACCTTCGCGACCAAACGCGCGCGTACTGGCATTTTGGTGAAAGCGCCGCGCAGGACGCGCGTTTTACGAACTGGCTGAATCAAGTCCGGCAGATGAAACGCGCAGGTTATAACGCGCCGCTGGAAATCCTGGACCCCAGTAGCATTTTGAGCGAACTGCGCCTGATCAAGAACAACGACGACCTCCGTTATTTGCGTGAGAGCTGCGCGATCGCGGCCGAGGGCCATAACCACGGGATGAGCCGGACACGTCCGGGAATGCACGAATTCGAAGTCCAGGCGGAGATCGAATACGTCTTCCGCAAGCGAGGCTGTCACCGCAACGGTTACGGAAGCATCGTCGCCGGCGGCGACAACGCGAACATCCTGCACTACCACGAGAACAACGCCGCGCTTGAGGACGGCGATCTGTTGCTCGTCGATGCCGGTTGCGAATACGGCTACTACTCTGCCGACATCACACGCGTGTGGCCTGTGAACGGCAAATTCAGTGAACCCCAGGCCGAGGTCTACAACTGGGTGCTCAAGGCGCAAAAGGCAGCCATCGACATGTGCAAGCCCGGTGTCGGTTTTCGCGAGGTCCACAACAAAGCTGTCGAAGTGCTGACCGAGGGCATGGTGGACATGGGCTTGCTCAAAGGCGAGCCCTCGGAAATCATCGCCACGCAAAAACAATGGGAAGACGATGTTCAGGCGAAGCGAAAGGATCCCGCCAAAGACAAAGCTCCCAGGACATATCGCGAGTTCTACATGCACAACACAAGCCACTGGCTCGGCATGGACGTGCATGACGTCGGGGATTACCGTCACGGCGACAAGTGGGTGAAGCTTCAGCCCGGCTGCGTTCTCACGGTTGAACCCGGACTCTACATTGCCCGCGATCGGAAGGATGTCCCCGGTCGTTTTCGCGGCATCGGCATCCGCATCGAAGACGATGTTCTCGTCACTAACGGCAAGCCTGAGGTATTGACACGCGCGTGCGTCAAGGGTGTTCAGGAGATCGAAGCGTTAATGGCGGAAGCTCGCTCGGTCTGATGCTTGACTGTTAAAACCTGTTTACGGATCTCGCGGCCTCGTGACGTTTTTCCAGTCGATGAGCCGAATGTAAGCTTCGTTGACAAGCGCCGTGGGCTGGAGCAAATACCCGGCGCGCGCTTCCTTCCGCTCTCCCGCCAAGATTTCAGCGTTCCGGCAAAGCATGGAGGCCGATCAGTCAAGCAATAATCTCCCGCAAACCGCACACTACGTCCCAGAAGGAGGATGTAATGAGCACAATTACCAAAGAAACACAGTCCATCAATGAGTCCAAAGAGCTTAAGACGAGCGCTCGTTCGGAAGCGCTTGCCCAACGCATCGAAGAAGGCGCGGAGGGCCTGGCTGCATTTGTCGAGGATCTTTCCGAAGCGGAATGGAGCATCCCGGTTTCGCCGACGGACACTCGTAGCGTCGGAGTTGTCGTACACCATGTTGCTGCGGTCTATCCCATTGAAATTGACCTGGCCAAGGCGATTGCGCGCGGAACACCCGTTGCCGAAGTGACCTGGGAAGTCGTTGCCGGGCTGAATGCCCAGCATGCCGCGGACCAGGCATCAGCGACGAAGACGGCCGCCCTTGAACTCCTGAAGCAGAACAGCCGCGCAGCTGCTGCCGCGGTACGACAGTTTACAGATGAGCAACTGGACGCTGCGGCGCCGTTTGGTTTGAGCTACGGCGCGCCCGTTACTGCTCAATTCGTGATCGAGGATCATGCGCTGCGCCACAGCTGGCATCACCTGGCGCGGATTCGCAAAGCGCTGGGACGTTGAACATGGGACTGGGGCAGAGCAAAAGGAATGCCTGCCTCCATCCCCCTAATTGGTTCGTGCGGCATGGGCGATAGCCAGGACCGCCTGGTCGTGATGGACACTCTGCTTGCCGATCAAGGAGCATGGAAACAGCTGCCGGCTACAGGCGATCGCTTGAATCATGATTCAATTTGTACCTGAACAGTTTCTCGCATTCCCGCTTCAGGAAGCCGCCCACGACAGGAATCGGATGGTTGCCCTTCTCGAACACGAACTCGCACGGAATCAGACAAGCCCGCCACTTGTAGTATTCCCCGCCGTGTTTCCGGCCGTAGGCATCGATGTTTTCCTGCGAAACGCCGTAGACCACGGCCCCGATCTTGACCCAGACGGCCGCCCCGGCGCACATCGCGCACGGCTCATGCGTCGTGTAGAGCACGAAGTCCGGCAGGTAGCGGCCATAGCCGCTGGAGACATACTTCAGGGTTTCCAGTTCGACGTGCTTGATGCTCGATCCGGACGTTTTCACTCGGTTTCCAGCATTGGCGATCACGACCTCCCGCCCATGCGCCACCCGGGTGATGACGGCGCCTATCGGGTAGTCGCCGCGATCGCCGGCAAGTCTCGCCTCGGCGATCGCCAGCTCCATGAACTTCTTCTTCGGCTTGTAGGATGAGGGAATCATGGGAAAGCGATTATATCAATCGCTCCCCGCATCTCACGGCCGACGCGCGACGATGCCGGCAGTGCCTGCTGATCCCCGCCGTCACTTCGCTTGAGTGTCCCCATGGCCAGGATCGTCGGGAGAGGAATTTTGGTCGCCTGCTAATTCCTTCAGCGCGGCGGGGGGAACGGCTCCAGGCTGGTTTCCTCGACTTCGAAGTCAATCGCCTGGGCGGCGACGCCGTATTTGTCATGCCGGTTATTGTCCTGGACGATAACCTGAAGAACGTAACTACCGGGTGTCAGCTTCAATGAGGGAACGCGAGCGGCGACACCCAGCCGTGCGGAATCCAGCTTTACGTTTCCCTGATCCATGTTCTGGGCGTTGCTTTCGTACACCTGCTGGCCATTGCGGAACAAACGGATGCGGGAATCGAGCTGCGTCTTCTTGTTGGCATCCGTGCGCGCGTTCAGGACCTGGTACGCATAGACCAGGTTGGCGCCGGGAGTGAAAACCCGCCGGGCGGGCGATCCCGGTTGCGGTGCTCTCAGACTCTGTTCCGGCTCTCCTGCCTTTTGTGTTTCTTCGGTTAGCACGATCCCGGAAAGCGTCAGGCGGCCGTTCTTGAAATCGGGGACATTCACAAACTGCATCGCGCTGCCCGTGCGCTGGGTCGCCGTGTCACGCAACGCGGCGCGCAACTGGTACGCGCCGGGCTTCTTGACCGGAACTTCCAAACCGTAGACAAAGCCGCTCTTCAAGAGTCCGGCGTAGACCTCTTTGGTCACATCAAGCTTTGCGGTGCGCGACATGGTGTCTACGGGCTGTCCCTCGGCGTCAAAGGTAACCGCGACAATATCGACTTCGGCCGCTCTCCGGCCTTCCGGGCTCTCCTTGAAAGTCACGTCTCGTGCATCAAAGTAAAGCATCGCTGTGATGGAGGCAGCCTGCTTGAGAGACGGATAAACCAGGCCCGTGAGGCGGACCCGCACGTCGTCGCTGGCGAAAGGAGAGGTCAGGGCCTTGGTGAGTTGGCCGCGGCGCGCCTCTGGCTCCGTCAGGTTCTGAGTATCGGGCCTGCCGAAGAAACCGGACCGCGAGCGCACCGTCAGCCCCGGGCGTTTAACGCGGACTTTGAGGTTGTGGAATGCCGACTGTTGATTCGTTTCGAAAGTCGAGAGATCCGGCTGATATCCGAGGATGTAGTAACCGTCTCCGTCGTCCACAACGGTCCGAAACGCTGCGGCAAGATCGTTCGTGCTGGGAGCGAACAACCCTCCGGTTCTTCGAGTCAACTCCACCATGCCGTCACGCGAGGCGATCAACTGATCGTTGCGCTGGTTGGCTCGGTCAGCCATCGGGGGTACTGGAGAGGCTTTGGCCCGCTCTTGCTCGGCCCGGTTCTGCTCCTCGGCTGTGAGCTGGGTTCCCTCGGGCGGGGGGCCATTCGCTGCGGTGTTGTCTCTGTCTTCTGCCGTCAACCACGGGGAGGTGACGCCGCGGGGATCGACGGCGTGAATCACGACGGAAGACCGGTTGGCTTCGTCCGCCACACGACGCATGTAGGTCTCACTTGTCCGGTTAACGAGGCTCCTCGTCGGCACAACCGTTCCTTCCAGAAAAGTGAATCGCATGTCCTCGGTGAACAGGATCAGGCTCTTGCGGCCCGGAAGGTCGCGAAGGCCACGGATGACCTCTCGGATCGAAGCGAGGCTGCCGGTAAGGTAGGCGAGCGTGACTTCGTCGTCAAATTGGCGGGTGTCGAGCACTCCGTCCGTGGGCAACTGGGCTTGCAACGGTGCGAAGCTCGACGTGCCCACGCGGCCGGGAACATACTGGATCTGATAGATCGCGGCCCGCAGCGTTGGGCTGTCCATGCTAAACCGTTGCAGGGAGCCCATTCCCGATCGAGTGCGCACGATTGCCACCAGATCACCGGGCAGCATCTGCGTATCGACCCACTTCTTCAACGCATCCCGCACTCGAACAGCGCTGTCGAACGAAAGCGCAAGGTCGTCCACAACGATCGCGATCGTCCGTTGTATCTGGTCGGCTGTCAGCGACTTTATGAATGGGGGCAGTGGTACGCCGGAATTACCGGTTCGCGGGCTGACGGATATCGCAGTGGTGGCTGCGGGGCGCCGTGCGGCGAGGTTAATGAAGTCAAAACTTGTGATCTTCTGGGGCTGCCCATCCTGAAGCAATTCGAAGTCTTCAACCTTAAGGTCGGTGACGGGCTTGCCTAGGGCATCGGTTACCACAGCATCCACCTGCACCAAATTGACGTCGATCCGAATGACGGCGTTTGGGGCAGGGGCCTGCTGAGCCCGCGACTGCAAGAGGAGAGCGCAAACGAGGCCGGCAACCAGTGGGATCCTGATCGAGCGAAACTCTCTCATAACACGCGAGAACCTCCGTAAAATTACTGCGTCTCAGAACGGACGTCAATCGAAGCCAGACGGTCTTCGTCACTTCGAGCATATTTATGGGTGTCGCCGCCGGTTCGTGGTGGCGGCGAGTTATCGATGTGATGAACAATTTGTTCCCGTTGAGAAGAGTCATGCGGTAGTTGCCTCAAATCTCTTGACAAACCATACGAGCGAGACAAAACATCCCGCATAACCACGTTTTGAGGCCAAAGAGGAGGTGCGCCCATGATTGTTGTCGGCCTTATGCTGACGCTTATGACAGTCGCTCAGGCGGAACCGGTGACGTTCACGAAAGACGTTGCTCCGATCCTGCAGCGGTCGTGTCAGAACTGCCACCGGCCGGGCGCAATCGCTCCGATGTCGCTTCTGACCTACGACGACGTCAGACCCTGGGCTCGGGCAATCAAGGAAAAAGTCTCGAAGCGGCAAATGCCGCCGTGGTACATCGATCGCAACATCGGCATCTCGGCCTTCAAAGACGATCCGTCACTCTCCGACCGTGAAATCGCCACCATCAGTCAGTGGGTCGATGCCGGTGCGCCGCGGGGTAATCCGACGGACATGCCCCCGCCTCGCCAGTTCAGCG
>Ga0070675_100002634_pt1 | contig 13483 bp, 14 predicted proteins | sample KBSM43metaG_FD_65343 | JGI IMG/M metagenome (GOLD analysis project Ga0070675, IMG submission 65343) | Miscanthus rhizosphere microbial communities from Kellogg Biological Station, Michigan, USA - KBS M4-3 metaG | ecosystem: Host-associated > Plants > Roots > Rhizosphere > Soil ...
CGTGCCGCCTGATCCGTCGCGGACATCTGCCGCGGTCGACTGATATGTCCGTGGTAGATGGTGGAAAGGTTCCATCTTGGCCGTCACGGGGCCGTGGCGAAAGGCCGGCGAGGATCTCCGCCAGATGGTCACCAGGTGACCGTTCGTGCGGCTCGCGCCCCATCGATGCATAAGGATGCAGTGAAACCTTCGACCAACCCGCCGAATGGTCGTGTTGCGCACATCTGGCAGGGATGATGCCTGGTCCGGGTCCGGGCCGCCTCTAGGTCCGCGGCGTTCCTGACCGCTCGGCATCGATCGCCTCGGCCTCGGCGCGGAACCCGGGGATGCCCTTCGCAGCAACGCCCTCGAGCTCGACGAACAACGGCTCGTCGAGCGTCGTGAAGTTGAAGCAGGACTTGCCCTGGCGTCGCTTCGCGAGCCCCGGCGAGATGCTTGCGCTGAGCTCGGCCGATGCATACACCGGCATCAGGTAGAAGCTGACATAGCGCTTGCCGACGCGCGTTCCCGCCACGTAGCCCCAAGGCTTGCCTTCGAGCCCGGGCACCTCCAGCGTCACGCCCGCTGGATCGTCGCGGGTGATGACGTACTCGGATCCGTATGGCAATAGGATCTCGCGCAGACGCGAATGGACCGCCGCGAAGTCCGCCATCGCCGAGCTCCCCTCAGTACGCCGCCAGCTTGCGGATCGCCGCCTCGATCTTTTCGGGGCTCACCATGAACCAGTCCTCGAGCGCGTGGTTGTACGGCACTCCCGGGACGTCCGGCCCGGCGATTCGCGTCACGGGCCCGTCGAGATAGTCGAACGCCTCCTCGGCCACGAGTGCTGCGACTTCCGCCCCGTACCCGCCGAACCGGTTGTCCTCATAGACGATCAGGCACTTCCCGGTCTTGCGAACCGACTCGAGCACGGTCTCGTTGTCGAGCGGCCGGAGCGTGCGGAGATCGACCACCTCGACGCTGATGCCGTCTTCCGCGACGCGGTCGGCAGCCTCGAGCGCGTAATGCGCCATCAGCCCGTAGGCGAACACCGAGATCTGCGTCCCGGGATGGGTGACCGCCGCCTTCCCCAGCGGGATCGTGTAGTCGGTGTCGGGGACGTCGCCGCGCACCGAGCGGTACATCTTCTTGTGCTCGAAGAACAGCACGGGATCGTCGTTGCGGATCGACGAGCGCAACAATCCCCGCGCGTCGTACGGCGTCGACGGTATGACCACCTTCAGCCCCGGCACGTGCGTGAAGAAGGCCTCGACGCTCTGCGAGTGATACAGGGCTCCGTGGACGCCGCCGCCATACGGCGCCCGGACGACCATCGGCACGCCGTAACCGTTGTTCGAGCGGTAGCGCATCCGCGCCGCCTCGGACACCAGCTGGTTGAACGCCGGGAAGATGAAGTCGGCGAACTGGATCTCGGCGACCGGCCGCAGGCCGTTCACGGCCGCGCCGATCGACGCCCCCACGATCATCGACTCGGTCAGCGGCGTATCGATCACCCGGTCGTCGCCGAACTCGGCCCACAACCCGTCCGTCGCCAGGAAGACACCACCCTTCTTGCCGACGTCCTCGCCGAGCACGATCACCGAGTCGTCGCGCCGCATCTCGTCGGCGAGCGTTTCGCGGATCGACTCGATGAAGGTCTTGGTCGCCATCAGTCGACGTCCTCGACGTAGACGTACCGCGTCGCCGTTGACGGATCAGGATCGGCCTGCGCCTCCGCGTAGTCCGTCGCCTCGTCGACGATGCTCTTGATCTCAGCTGTGAGCTTCTCCTCGACGCCGTCGGTCAGGACGCCCGCCTCTCGCAGCTGCATCCGGAACCCGGGGACGCAATCCCGGGCGCGCTCGTCCGCAAGCTCCTCCTCGGAACGGTATTTCGTCTGCTGGTCGTCGGATGAGTGGGCTGTCAGTCGATGGACCTTCGCCTCGATGAGGGTCGGCCCCTCTCCGGCGCGCGCCCGATCGATCGCGTCGCGTGAAGCGACGTAGCACGCCAGCACATCGTTGCCGTCGACCACGATCCCGGGCATCCCGTAGCCCGCCGCTCGATCGGCGACGCTCGAACCGGCAACCTGGCGCGCCAGCGGGACGCTGATCGCGTAGCCGTTGTTCTCGACCACGAAGATGAACGGCAGCTTGTGGATCGCGGCGAAGTTGAGTCCTTCGTGGACGTCGCCCTGATTGCTGCTCCCCTCGCCCATCGTCGTCATCGCGACCTGGCCGGTCTTTCGGATCTTGGCCGCGAGGGCGATCCCGACCGCGTGGAGCAACTGGGTCGCCACCGGCGACGACACCGAGACGAGGTTGTGCTCGTGCGAACCGTAGTGGCCGGGCATCTGCCGACCGCCGGATGAGGGGTCATTGGCGGTCGCGTATTGCGCGGTCAGGATGTCCCGCGGACTCATCCCGAACGTGAGGCACGTCGCGATCGAGCGATAGAAGGGGGCGATCCAGTCGTGGCCCTTCGTGAGCGGCCACGTGATCCCGACCTGGGCGCCCTCATGACCCTGCCCCGAGATCACGAATGGGATGCGCCCAGCGCGGTTCAACACCCACATCCGCTCGTCCAGGGCTCGGGCCAAAGCGACGAGCCGGTACATCGCGACGAGGTCCTCGTCGGTCAGGCCGACGCTGGTGGCGAGGCTCGAGTCGGTCGACTTCGTCACCGCCATCATTCGATCAGAAGTTGATCGAGCGTCCGTCGACGGCCATCGCCGCTTCGCCGATCACCTCGGAGAGCGTCGGATGGGCGTGTGTCGCCTGCCCGATCTCCCATGGCGTCGCGTCGAGCAGGAAGGCGAGTGACGCTTCGGCGATCAGATCCGTCGCGTGCGGGCCGACGACATGGACACCGAGCGTGTCCTGGGTCTCGGCGTTCGAGATGACCTTGGCGAAGCCCTCGTACTCGCCACCGATGATCGCCTTGGCGATCGCCTGGAACGGGACCTTGCCGACCTTGTAGGGCGTCCCGGCGGCCTTGACCTGCTCCTCGGTCCTTCCGATCGACGCGACCTCCGGCCGGCAGTAAGTGGCGCGGGGCTGCGCGTCGTAGTCCATCTCGTGTACGTCCGACTCGCCTGCGATCGTGTGCGCCGCGGTGATGCCCTCGTGCGCGGCGACGTGGGCGAGCCACAGGCCGCCGACGATGTCACCGATCGCGTACACGTGCGGCTCCTTCGTCCGCATGTGACCATTCACCTTGATCACTCCGCGGTCGGTCTCGACCTTGGTCGTCTCGAGCCCGATGTCCTCGATGTTCGCGGCGCGGCCGGTCGCGACGAGCATCATCTCGGCGCGCAGCTCTGACTGCTCCTTGCCCTCCGGCCCGACCATCACGCAGATGCCGTCCTTCTCTTTCGAGACGGCTTTCGCGTCGAACCGGGCGTTCGTCATGACCGTGATGCCACGCTTCTCGAAGCTGCGCTGGACGACCTTGCTGACTTCGAGATCCTCGAGCGGCACGATGTTCGGGAGGTACTCGAGCACGGTCACCTTGACCCCGACGTCGTGATACATGCTCGCGAACTCGACCCCGACGGCGCCGGCCCCGACGATGACGATGTCCTTGGGGAGGGTCGACATCTTCAGGACGTCGTCGCTCGTCACGATGCGGGTCCCATCCGGCTCGAGGCCCGGCAAGGACTTGACCCGCGAGCCCGTCGCGAGGATCACGTCCGTGGCCTGGAGGATGCGCTCGCCGCCCTTGCCGGGCGTGCCGTCCTCGCCGGGCTGGCTGACGCGGATCTTGTTCGGCCCGTCGAGGCGGCCGCGACCCTCGACCCACGTCACCTTGTTCTTCGTGATCAGCGACTTCACGCCGGTCCACATGCGCTTGACGACGGCATCGCGTCGGGCGGCGAACTGGGCGTAGTCGATCTCAGGCTCACCGGGCAGGTTCAGCCCGAAGTCCTTGGCATGCCGGACACGGTCGGCGAATGCAGCCGACTCGAGCAGGGCCTTGGTCGGGATGCACCCGCGATGCAGGCATGTGCCGCCGATCTTGTCCTCATCGACGAGGGCGACCTTCAGCCCGAGCTGGGCCGCACGGAACGCGGCCGTGTAGCCGCCTGTGCCGGCGCCGAGGACCACGAGGTCGAAGTCATTGGAGGAGCCGACAGCCATCGTCCAGAGAGTACGCGCGGCGTCGTAAGAGGCGCAAACGGCTTGGGTGTTCCGCCGTACCTCTCCATCGTGGCCTGAGCCGCGCCCGGTGCTAGACTCGGGCTCCTCGAGCCCTCGCAACCGAAGCTGGAGCATCCGTGGGACCGGATCTCGCGCGAACGGTCGGCCTCATGCTCATCGCCTATCTGGCGGGCTCGATCCCCGTCGGTGTGATCGTGGCTCGGCTGGTCGGCGGGCCGGACCTCCGCTCGATCGGTTCCGGTCGGACGGGCGGCACGAACGCCATCCGCGCGCTCGGTCGCAAGTGGGCCGCGGTCGTCGTCCTGGGCGACCTGCTCAAGGGCGCGCTCCCGGTCCTGCTCGCTCGCTACGTCACGGGTGACCCGCTGGTCGAGGTCCTGTGCGGCATCTCCGCGGTCGCGGGCGCGATCTGGAGCGTCTTCGTGGGCTTCCGCTCGGGTCGCGGGGTGGGTACCGGAGTCGGGACGATGCTGGTCATCCAGCCGATCGCCGTGCTCCTGTCGGCGCCGGTCTTCGTGGTCGTGATCCTGCTGACCCGGTATGTCTCGCTGGGATCGCTCCTTGGCAGCGCCGCGATGTTCCCGGCGATGCTGCTGGTCCTGATGGTCGTTCCGGATACGCCGCTCCCGTACGTGATCTACTCGGCGGTCGGGACGGCCCTCATCTGGCTGGCGCACGCCGACAACATCGAGCGGCTCCTCAAGGGCGAGGAGCGCAAGTTCGATCTCGCGCTGCTCGGCGGGAAGCACCCGACCGAAAGCTGATCAGGAATCGATCGACCCGGGTCGGCTGACGACCCGGGTCGGGGATCACGCTGGTTCGGCGGGCCGTTCGTCGGCCCGCGCCGAGAGGATGGGCCTAGGCGCCGCGGATGCTGCGGAAGCAGTCGCTGCAGTAGACGGGCTTGCCGCTCGTCGGGCGGAACGGAACCTGGGCCTCGCGGCCGCAGTTCGAGCAGGTGGCCGTGAACATCTCGCGGGGGCCGCGATCGCGGTAGCCACCGCCACCACCACCACCGCCGTACCCGCCAGTGCCGCCGGCCGAATAGCCGCCGCCGGCGCCGTAGCTGCCGTAGGACGACCCGCCGCCCGAGTCGGCGTTACGCGCGGCCTTGCGGCTCGCGCGACACGATGCACATCGGCGTGGTTCCGTGAACCCCCGCTGTGCATAGAAGTCCTGCTCGGACGCCGTGAACACGAATTCCTGTCCACAGTCCGCACAGGTCAGATTCTTATCGCTGTACAAAGAACGAAACTCCTCTCGGTAGCCGGCGCGATCCCATCGGGTTTTCTCGCGTCAGCCGTGAGAGGAGTCCGAGTGCGTCGAGCTACGTTCTGGCCACGGCCGCGCCATGGCGTTTACCGGCGGGATGGTACGCGCTAGAGGTGGGGTTGTACAGCCCCGACTTTCGGCGCGTAGCCGCGCCACGCCTTGGGCGGAACACCGTATTCGCGAGCGGCTGAATCCAGGTATGCGTCCCGCTCTCGCTCGCAGTCGATGGGCGTCCAACCGAGCTCGCGGCTCATGAGCTCGGCGACGCGCGAGGCGACCGCTTCCCGGTGCTCGCCGAGCTCCGGACTGAGCCTCAGGCGCCGGGACAGGACGTCGTCGACCGAGAGCGCCAGTTCATGGCGGACGGCCCACGCGACCTCCGCCTCAAGGAATGGCCGACCTGGCACGAGCGGCCGAAGCAGATCCAGCTCCGCTCCGAGTGCGGCGATCGCCGGGGCCTCCGTCCCGTGTCGGGCTGTGAGGCGAGTCGCGGCTTCGGGGTGTGCGTCCGCGATCGAGTCGATCGTCGCGAGCTCGCCGGCGATGCGCAGGCGGGCCGCCTCGTCCGCTGCGCCGACGACCCGCAGATCCGCGGTCCCGCTCGGCCGCGATCGGGCCGCCACTCGACCGAGAGCGGCGTCCATCACGTCGCGGGCCATCACGCGGTAGGTCGTGTACTTGCCGCCGGCGACGCGCACGACACCGTTCGGCTCGGCGGTGACGCGGTGCTCGCGGGACGCCTTGACCGTCGAACCGCCAGACGGCGCGATGAGCGGTCGCAGCCCGGCATACGTTCCGACCACGTCGGCTCGCGTCAGGTTCACGTCGAGCGTCGCGTTCACGGTCGCGAGCAACTCGTCGACCTCCAGCGCACTCGCGGCGACGTGGTCGGGCGGTCCCTCGTACGGCGCGTCGGTGGTGCCGATGAGCCAATGGTCGGGCCACGGGATGAAGAAGACGGCCTTGCCGGGAACACGGATCGTGAGCCCGGCACTCGCCGGGATCCGGTCCCGTTCGACGACGAGATGGGCGCCGCGGCTGGGCAGGATCCGCATCGACGGGCTTGCGAACGGGTGACCGGGCTCCGCCGCCCAGACGCCCGTCGCGTCAACGATCGATCGTGTCCGGATCTCGAGGTCTCCGCCCTGGAGGAGATCGGTCGCGGTGACGACCCGCATCGGACCGGTCGAGGCATCGGCGCGCAGACCCGTCGCTCGCACGCGGGTGACCGCGACGGGTGCCGCCTCGGAGGCGAGCGCTGTTCGCAACACGGACAGCGCGAAACGGGCGTCATCCTCGACGCCATCGTGATACAGCAACCCTCCGCGGAGGCCCTGGCGGCGCAACGATGGCCAGATCTCCAGCGACCCCTGCACGCTCAGCCGGCGATGCCAGCCGCCGTCGTGGCGGGCGCCGAGGATGTCGTACAGGGTCAGACCGGCGTCATAGAACGCTTTGTGCAGGAACGGGATGCCGTAGACCGGGAACAGCTGCGGGTCGAGGCTGACGAGATGCGGTGCGTTACGCAGCAGACGTCGCCGCTCCGCGAGTGCCTCGCGGACGAGCGGCAGGTGGACCTGCTCGAGGTAGCGCAGGCCACCGTGGATGAGACGGGACGACCGCGACGAGGTCCCGACCGCGATGTCGTCCTGCTCGATGAGCGCGGCGGTCAACCCACGAGAAGCTGCGTCGAGCAGCGCCCCAGAGCCGACCACGCCACCGCCGATGATCAGGACGTCCCAGGCCGTATCGACGAGCCGGGCGAGATCGGTCGAGCGTCTCGCGAGCGGGGTCGACACGGATGTCGACATGGGTGCGAGCGCGGTCATCGGTCGGTGTCAGAGGGTCGTTCGTCGACCATCGCGCGGCCGCGGGAGATCCGCCACAGGACCCATGCCGTGCCGACGATCAGGACGCCGATCAGGACCGGGCCGTGGAAGATCGCGCGCTGGAGATCGTCGGGGAGGAAACCCGTGAGCAGCGCAGCGCCGAGCACCACGATGACGACGCTCGCGGCGACGAGAGCGACCTGAGGCCAGCCGGGTTGCGGCCGGGGCGTGGGCTCAGCCACGGTCCGCTTCGGCCGGGATGCCGATCGGGGCGACGAGGATGCGTCCTGCGTATGCCGCCCCACGCCGGGTGAGGAGACCCGTCTTCGGCCGATGGAAGGTCACGGTCAGGTCGGCGGCCACTGCCGGATCGGACGGCTCACCGCTGGACAGGTCGATCGCCGTGGGCGTGTCGACGGCCACGACCGGGATACCGGCACGGTGCGCGCGGTCGATCACGTCGACCGCCGTCCGGATGGGTTCCCGGAGCGGGCCATGTACGCCGGATCCGAGGAGCGCGTCGACGATGACCGCCGCCTTGTCGATCCCCTGGCTGAACACGGCCACGTCGCGCGCGACCGGCGCGTGGACCTTGACGATGCCGCGGTCGTTCGCGATGCGATCCCAGTTCCTGGCCGCGGTCGCGCCCTCGGGGCGTGCTTCAGTGGCGACGACCGCCACGACGACCTTCCCACCGTTGAGTGCGAGCCGCCGGGCCGCGACATATCCATCCCCGCCGTTGTTGCCAGGGCCGGTGAGGATCACGATCGGACCCTTCCCCCAGCGCTCGGTGTCGGTCGCGAGCGCCTTCACGGCCGCCGCGACCGCCGTCCCGGCGTGCTCCATGAGACGTTCCTCGCTCACCCCGAGCGCCTGCGCGCGTCGATCGGCCCCGCGCATCTGTTCCGCGCCGATGGCCGGCAGGGTCGCTCGATCCGCCCAGCGATGGCGCAGCCCGCGCAGGTCGAGCTCGAAGAGCGTGGGATCGTCGGCAGGCAGCCGTGCGGTCCCGGTCCCGCTCGGCGCCGGGCTGGTCTTCATGGCCCCTCAAGGGTAGCCGACCGACGTGCCGGGCTCAGGCGAGCGCGAGTCTCGCGTGGATCGCGCTGGCGGACCTATGTCCGATCTCGACCATCCCCTCGCTCGCAAGCGCCTCCGTGGCCGCATGGACGCGTTCGAGGGTGTGCCCGCCGATCGGGCCATCGAGGGCGACCCAGTCCTCGGCTCGGGCCTCGCGCAGACGGTCGAGGATGCGGCCGCGAAGCCAGCGGGAAGTAGTCGGGAAAGGTGGCATGGGCGTCGCTCTAACGACCGTTGCGTGGGGCTCGTCGAGCGGGTATCGGCAGAACGGGCGAGCCGGACAGACATCGCAGCGTGGATCCCGCGGACGGCAGACGGTCGCGCCCAGGTCCATGACGGCGTGGGTCCATGTCGCAGGATCGATCGCGCTGGCTCCCGCGTCGGCGGCCGCCCGGGTGGCTGCATCGCGGATACCGGTCGTGCCGCCGATGACGCGACCGAGCACTCGGCGGACGTTGACATCGACGGCGCCCACGCCCTGCCCGAAGGCGATGGCAGCGACCGCGCGTGCGGTATATGGACCGACGCCCGGCAGCCGCTCGAGCTCGTCGATCGAGTCAGGGACCCGGCCGTCGTACTCGTCGCGGATCGTCCGAGCGGCACGCCACAGGGCGAGCGCTCGCCGGTCGTAGCCGAGCCCCTGCCACTCTCGAAGGACGTCGGCGGGTGTGGCCTGGGCGAGCGCGTCGATGGTCGGGAAGCGCGTCATGAACCGTTCCCAGTAGGCGGCGGCCCGCTCGGCCTGCGTCTGCTGCGCCATCGCCTCCGAGACGAGGACCGCGTATGGATCAGCGCTGCGGCGGAACGCGAGATCGCGTCCATTTTCGCGGTACCAGTCGACGAGCACGACCGCGAGATCGGCGGCGGCGCGCTCTGGCTCGTGCCGTGGTCTGGCGCTCACGGTGCGCAGGATAGTGGCGGTGATGTCTCGATGACCGATAGGTAAGCGAGCCCGCGTACGATGACGGCAACGCCGCGAGGAGATCGTCGCCATGGCCATCGCTGTCCACCGATTCACGGGCTTCCGCCCCGAAGCGATCGACTTCCTCGCCGAGCTCGCCCAGAACAACGACCGCTCGTGGTTCCAGCCACGCAAGGCGGAATACGAGGAACTCCTCAAGGAGCCGATGGAAGCGTTCGTCGGCGCGCTGGCAGATGCATTCGACGAGCGCGGGGTTCCGCTCCAGGCGGATCCGAAGCGGTCGATCTTCCGGATCTACCGCGATACCCGGTTCGCCAAGGACAAGTCGCCGTACAAGACCCACCTCGGCGCCTCATTCCCGTGGGTCGCCGACATGGCTCCGGACAGCGAGATCTCCCATACCGAGCACGCGAATGGTGCGTATTTCCACCTCCAGCCCGGCAACAACTACGCCGGCGGCGGGATGTGGCAGGCGACCAAGCCGCGATTGGACGCATTCCGAGATGCGATCGTCGACGACGAGGGCCGGGTCCGAGCTGCCCTCGAAGATCCGGCCTTCATCGCCGAGTTCGGTGGGGTCGAGAGCCACGAGACGCTCAAGCGGGTCCCCTCCGGCTACCCACCGGACCATCCGATGGCGGAGATGTTCCGGTACAAGGACCTCGTGTTCGGCCGGCGGTTGTCGGACGACGAGGTGTACTCGCCCGATCTGCCGAGGATCCTCGCCGAGGCCTACGCCACGGCGACCCCGGTGTTCCGCTTCCTCTCCACGCTGGACAGCTGAGGGTGCGTTTCGGCGCGGCGTTCTGGATCCAGCGCACTGACTGGCCCGATCTGCGCGACGCCTGCCTCGCGGCCGAGCGCGCGGGCTGGGACACGATCTGGCTCGACGACCACCTGCTGTCCGATGAGGCTTCACCGGACGACCCCAAGCTCGAGGGGTGGGCATCGCTCCATGCGGTCGCGTCGGTCACGTCGCGAGCGAGGCTCGGGCTGCTCGTCTCGTCGACGACGTTCCGCAATCCGGGCGTCATCGCGAAGCTGGCGACGACCCTCGATCACGTCTCGGGCGGGCGGGCCGTGCTCGGGCTGGGCGGTGGCTGGTTCGACCGGGAACACGAGGCCTTCGGCATCGACTTCGGGTCGGGTTTCGGTGAGCGTCTCGACCGGCTGGATGAGGCGACCATGCTGATCCGGCGGCTTCTCGACGGCGAGCGCGTCACCCACCAGGGCCGCTTCTTCGAGATGAGCGACGCGCTTTGCGAGCCACGACCCGTGCAGCCGCGGCTGCCCATCCTGATCGGTGGCTCCGGCAAGACCAAGACACTTCGCACGACGGCCCGCTATGCCGACGTCTGGAACGCCTACGGCTCCCCGGAACGCTTCCAGGAGCTCGGGGCGGTGCTCGAGGGACGGTGCGGCGAGGTGGGGCGTGACCCGGCCGCGATCGAGCGCACCGTCACGACGCACACGGTCCTTCGGGACACACCCGGGGCGGCGATGGAGATCTGGCAGGAGACCGCCAGGGTCCATGATCTTGAAGGCAAGCTCGGGTCAGATGGGTCCGACCGCGGCCTGACGTTCGGTGGCCCACCTGCCGACTTCGTGGACCTGGTCCACAGGTATCAGGAAGCGGGCCTCGACGAGATCATCGTCGTCTTCCGCAACCCGTTCGACCTCGAGACGATGGAGCGGATCGGCGAGGTGAAGGCGGGGCTGCAGGGCTAGCCCGCGCCGAGCTCCTCGGCGGTGGTCCTTGCCCAGAGCTCGTGCGACAGCAGCTCGGCCACGACGGAGGCGACGATCCCCCGCTCGAACGGTCCTTCGGATAGTGGCAGCTCGATCGTGAGCGCCGCGCCATCGATCGGCGAACCGACGACGACCGTCTCCCCGCCACGCCGCCGGATCGTATCGACGACTTCTGCGTCGGCCGCGGAGCCACTGAACAACAGGGCTCGGTGGCCGGGAAGCGCGAGATACACCGCCGTATGAAGCCAGTCCGCCGTGTCATGCGGCACCGCGGGCTGCCGCGGCGCCTCGCGGAGCATCAGGGCGGCCTGGTGCACGAGCGCTGAATCGGCGTCGTCGCCGAGCACGTCGACCGCCATCCGGCCCTCGAACAGATCGACCGCCGCGGGGAGCCACGCCCCGGCGCCACCCATCACGCTCTCCAGTCGCGCGAGGGCCGGCCGTAACGATCCGACTGCCCAGTCCGGGTCAGCCCAGCGGCGAAGGAGCATCGCGCAGACCCCGAGCGTGGCGCGGAACGTGCGCGTCGCGATCCCGGCTCCCTCGGCTCCGGCGAGCAGCGGCAGCACGTGATCGGCATCGCGAGCGAGTGCCGACGCGGGCTCGTTCGTCACGGCGATCACGCGCCCGCCGCTCACCCGGTACCGGGCGGCCGCCTCGACCGTCTCACGCGTCCGCCCCGATGCCGAGATCGCGACGAGGACCTGGGCGGCCGCGGGTGGCGTCGGCGCGGCAGACGAGGCGAGCTCCGACCACGCCGGGATCCCCAGGCGACGAGCCTCGGATGACGCCGTCAGCGCCGCGTACCGGGAACTGCCGAGACCGGTGAACGCGACGCCCGCCGGCCGATCGCCGATCCTCGAGAGCGGGCCGTCGTCGGCGGCATACCCGTCGAGCAACGCGCCCAACGCCTCCGGCCCGCCGGCGGTGTCGTCACGAAGCTGCTCGACGCGATCGCTTGTCATGCGACCGCCCGCTCCTCGAACAAGGCTCGCATCCCTTCGACCGGCGCGTACATCCACGCCGGAAGATACGTGGCTGCGTAGACGAACTCGTACAGCTCCTTGTCGACCTCGAAGGCATGGAGCAGGTCGGGGTCGATGTCGGCCCAGACACGCCGCTCGAGCAGCCCGGCCCGATACGACTCCAGGAACCGCTCGCGTCCCCTCGTGATCCAACCGTCGAGATCGAGGCCGACGTGCGTCAGCGGCCCGCCGTTGGCGGCTTCGGCTCGGCGACTGGCACTCCGCGCGACATGGTCGAGGGATCGGAGCATCGACGCGACGTCCCGCAGCGCTGGGCGATGCGCCCGCCGGGCCTCGGGAGGGCTGAGCGGCTCGCCCTCGAAGTCGACGATCCGGAACCCGTCCTGGGCGATCAGCACCTGACCCAGGTGGTAGTCACCGTGGGCGCGGATGACCTCGGGTGCCGTCGGCAGCGCGTCGATCACGCTGATCGACTCGGCGATCCGCGATGCGAGCTCGCGTAGCAACGCGGCTGCTTCGCCGGTCGCCACATCGAGGGCAGCGCCAAGATGCCGATGCGCCGCGACGGCCCATTCGCGAACCTCGTCCCGCGTCGCCTCGCGGGGTGCCATCTCGCGGATCTCATGCGCGTCCTGGACCGCGGCGTGCAGCCCGGCGGTCAGCGTGCCGAGGTCCGCCACGATCTCGGTGGCGTACTCGAGACTCACCTCGCCTGGCGACGTCAGCCAGGCGACGAGCATGCCGGCGATCGACTCGAAGGCGTCGGCGCCGTCGGCGACGAACTCCTCGAGCATCGCGATGGTCGTCGGCTCGCCGCGCTGGAGGACGACCTCGGCATAGCCACACAGCCGGGGCACCGCCGGGAACTCGGCCTCCTCGCTGAGGAAGGCCGTCATCTCCAGGTCCGGGTTGAGTCCCGGCTGGAGCCGGCGATACACCTTGAGCAACAGGGCCTCGCCAAGGACCACCGAGGTGTGCGACTGGTCGGCGCCGAGGTCGCGTTCCGCGCCCGGGCCGCCGGGGGCGAGGTCCGCGAGCGCACGTGCGGGGCGGCAGACGAGCGCCGCGGTCGGCGGCACCTTCGGGTCCGGGCGCGCCGGCAGCGACGGGACGGTCCTGCCTTCCAACATGGCGACCGTGACGGCGCCCCAGGCACCGTCGCCTGGGATGGCCGCGCGCAACGGCGTGGCGGTCAACGCCATGGTGTAGACCTGCCGGGACCTGTCGTCGAGCGTTATGGTCGTCAGGGCGAGCACATGCGGGGCGACCTCGTCGATGACGAACGCCTCATCGAGCTCGATGCCGCTGATGGCCGGGCCCTTCGCGCCGAACCAGCGCGCCTCGGCGATGGCCCGGTGATCAAGCGCCGAGATCGCTGCGGCGACCTCGGCGCGCGTCGGAGCGGCGACCTCAGGTCCCCGAATTGATCATCACGTGCTTGACGAACGTGTAGTCCTCGAGGGCGTACTTGCTGCCGTCCTTGCCCCAGCCGGTCTGCTTGACGCC
>Ga0070675_100002637_pt1 | contig 13478 bp, 12 predicted proteins | sample KBSM43metaG_FD_65343 | JGI IMG/M metagenome (GOLD analysis project Ga0070675, IMG submission 65343) | Miscanthus rhizosphere microbial communities from Kellogg Biological Station, Michigan, USA - KBS M4-3 metaG | ecosystem: Host-associated > Plants > Roots > Rhizosphere > Soil ...
GCGCCACGCTGTGACCTCTTAGCAACTGCAATAGCCCTGTGCTCGAATCGGCCATCGGGTCGGCTTGAGCGGCGAAGGCTGCGCGCGGTAGGATTCGTGATGGCTCCCTTCCGCGCGCGCTTGGTCGTTTCGTTCGTTGCTTCCTTCGTCGCTTCTTTCATGATCCCCGCCCACGCGGCGGAGTTCATCCCGAACCCCAGCTTCGTCCCGAAGGCCGACACCTACATCTGCCCGAATTCGCCGGGCGGTGCGGTGGAGTGCTACCTCGAAGCCGTTGCACACCTCTACACGATGTGCCGCAACGTGAAGAGCATCGAGATCATCGAATGGGGCTACGAGAAGTCCACCGAGGGGACGAACGGCGCCAAGTCCGAGTACTGCATCGACAAGCACCGGCTGTCGATGGTGCGCCCCTACCAGGCGGCGCTCAAAGAAGCGACACCCAATCCGGCCGCCGTCGACGGCCTGCGCGGGCTCCAGGAACTCTGGCTCAAGTCGTTGGCCGAGCTCAAATGGAATCCCGGCGAGACGGACGACGAGTACAAGGCGCGAGTGACGAAGCCCTACGAAGTCTTCACCGAGCGCGCAACTGCGGTACGGGCCGTGATGGTGGCAGCCAAGGAGAAAGCGCCGCCGACCGCCGACAAAGGCAAGAAGAGCAAACCCGCGACGCCGCCGCCGAAGTCCAAGAGCGCCACCTGAGCCCCGCCGCACTCTCCGTCGCGGCCGCCGATGCCGGTGCGCGCGTTTCCGATCGCGAGCTCGACGCGATCCTGGGCGAGGACGGTCTTCTCGCCGGTGCGCTTCCGGGCTTTCGCTTCCGTCCGCAACAACTCGCGATGGCGCACGCCGTCGCGGACGCGATCGAGCGTCGCACCGCGCTGATCGCCGAAGCCGGCACGGGAACGGGCAAGACGTTCGCGTATCTCGTGCCCGCTCTCCTGTACGGCGGCAAGGTGATCGTCTCCACCGGCACGAAGACGCTGCAGGACCAGCTCTTCCAGCGCGACCTGCCGCTCGTGCGCGACGCGCTCAAGGCACCGGTCACGCTCGCGCTGCTCAAGGGCCGCGCGAACTACGTGTGCCACCACCATCTCGCGCGCACGGAGGCGGACGGGCGACTCTACTCGCGCGACGATGCGCGGCACCTGCCGAAGATCGTTTCCTTCGCGCGCACCTCCGCCACCGGCGATCGCGGCGAGCTCGCCGACGTTCCGGAGTACGCCTCGATCTGGCCGCTCGTCACGTCGACGCGCGACAACTGCCTTGGCGCCGAATGCGCTTTCCATGGCGACTGCTTCGTGCTGAAGGCGCGCAAGGCCGCGCTCGAGGCGGACGTCGTCGTCGTCAACCATCATCTGTTCTTCGCCGACGTGATGCTGCGCGACGAAGGGCTGGCGGAGCTCCTGCCCGCGTGCAACACGCTGGTCCTCGACGAAGCGCACCAGCTTCCCGATACGGCGACGCTCTTCTTCGGCGAGGAGTTGACGTCGGGTCAGCTCGCCGAGCTCTCACGCGATGCGGAGGTGGCCGCGCGCGCCGGCGCCCGCGAAGTCGCCGAGCTTCCCGAGGCCTCCGCGGGCATCGCGCCCGCTACGCGCAAGCTGCGGCTTGCGCTCGGCGACACGCCGGCCAAGATCACCCAGCGCGTTGCCGCCGGGAAAGAGGGCTTCAGCGCCGCGCTGGACGAGCTCACCGCCGCGCTCGACCGGCTCGCCACCGAGCTCGGTCTTTTCGCCGAGCGCAGCGAGGACATCGCCAACTGCGCCGAGCGCGCACGCTTGGCCGCCGCACAGCTCGCGCGCTGGCGCGCGGGCTTGGCCGAGGATGCCGACCAGGCCGACGCGGGCGCCACGCCGTGGATCCGCTGGGTCGATATCACGCAGACCGGCTGGCAGCTTCAGGCGTCGCCGCTGTCGATCGCCGATGTGTTCGGCCATCGCGTCGCCGAGTCGGGCCGCGCGTGGATCTTCACGTCGGCGACGCTCGCCGTGGGCAAGGATTTTTCGCTCTATCAACGCGAGCTGGGCCTGGCCGACGCCACCACGGGCAGCTGGGAATCTCCGTTCAATTACGCGGAGCAGGCACTGCTCTACGTCCCCCGCGATCTGCCGCAACCCAATTCGCGCGAGCACACCGAAGCGGTCGTCGCCACCGCGCTGCCCGTGCTCCGCGCGAGCGGCGGCCGCGCGTTCCTGCTGTTCACGACGCTGCGCGCGCTAAACATTGCGCGCGAGTCGTTGGCGGCAGCGCTCAAGCGCGAAGGGCTGGATTGGCCGCTCCTCGTGCAAGGCGAAGGCTCGCGCAGCGAGCTGCTCGCGCGTTTCCGCGAGCTCGGCAATGCGATCCTGCTCGGCAGCGCGAGCTTCCGCGAAGGCGTCGACGTCCCGGGCGCAGCGCTCTCGGTGGTGATCCTCGACAAGCTGCCGTTCGCGCCACCCGACGACCCGCTGCTGGCGGCGCGTCTCGAGCGCCTGCGCGCCGAAGGCGGCAATCCGTTTTTCGACTACCAGCTGCCGCAGGCGGCGATCGCGTTAAAGCAGGGAGCGGGGCGGCTGATACGTACGGAGACCGATCGCGGCGTGCTGATGATTTGCGATCCCCGTCTCACCGACAAGCCGTACGGCCGGCGCATCTGGCAGAGCCTCCCGCCGATGCGGCGCACGCGCGACCTCAAGGACGTCGAGGCGTTTTTCGCCGACGGCGAAAAAATGGGGTCAGAGACGATTTCCTGACGTTACGATTTTGTCGTAACGAAGGTTCACGGAAATCGTCTCCGACCCTATTTTTTCACCAGAACTTCCACCAGGGCTTCGGCGGCGCCGCGGCGAGATAGGGGCTTTCGGGGAATGTGCGCTTGAGCACTGCGAGGGAGTCGTCGCGCAGCTGCGTGAGGCCGAGCTTGTCGTAGCTCTTCGCGAGCACGTCTAGGGCCGCCTCGTTCGCTTGCGTTTGCGGGTAGCCGACGATCGCCGCCTGCGCGCGGTTGATCGCGGCGACGTAGGCGCCGCGATTGTAGTAGTAGCGCGCGACGTTCACTTCGTACTTGCCGAGCGCGTTCGTGAGATACAGCATGCGGTCGGTCGCATCTCCCGCGTAGCGGCTCTCCGGAAACTTGGCGACGAGCTCCTTGAACGCGGCGAACGACTCCTTCATCCCCTTCGGCTCGCGCTCGGCGAGGTCGAGCTCGTACACGTAGCCCAAAATCCCCTGGTCCTCGCGGAAGTTGACGAGCCCCTTCAGGTAGTAGGCGTAGTCGACGTTCGGATTATTGGGAAAGGTGCGGATGAAGCGATCGCACGCGGCGATCGCCGCGGCGGTCTCCCCGGCCCGATAGTTGGCATAACCGAGTTCGAGGATCGCCTGCTGCGCGTGGCGCCCATAGGGAAAACGGGCTTCCAGCGTCTCGAAGAGCTTGACCGACCGCGTATAATTTCCGTCGATCAGCGCTTCGTGCGCGAGCTTGTAGAGCTGCTCGGCGTTGAGGTTCGTCGTTTCGTCGACGACGTCGGGCAGCAGGCCGCAGCCGGCGAACGCGGCCAGCGCGAGGCACGCGATGATTTTGCGAACCGCGTTGCAAAATGCGTTGGCGGACGCGCGCGCCGGGGCAACCAGACCCTCGGCGAAATGCGGGACGACCGGCGAGCTCGAACCTGACATGCCTGAAAACCGCTCCTGAACAAGACGTCGATTATAGCCGACGCACTTCTCACGTCGCCGCCCAGCGTGCCCACCCGGCCCCCTGCTGTCCACGCCGCACCACCCGCCGTTGCGCCGAGCGCCGCCGACGCCGATGTCGCGGCTACCCGCACCCACGCGTTCACGCTTCCGCCCGATGCGGCCGGCCAGCGGTTCGACGTCGCGCTGGCCCGCGCCCTGCCGCAATTCTCGCGCGCGCGACTCCGCGCATGGATCGACGCCGGTCGCGTCACCGAGGACGGCCGCACGGCGTTGCCGACGCGAAAGGTACGCGGCGGAGAAGCGGTCGTCGTGCACGCAACGGTGTCGCCACAAGAAACCGACCTTGTCCCCGAGGCGATCGCTATTGCCGTCGTCTTCGAGGATGAAGCGCTGCTTGTCATCGACAAGCCGGCGGGCCTGGTGGTTCACCCCGGCGCGGGCAACTGGGCAGGAACGCTCGCCAACGCGCTGCTCCATCGGGTTCCGCAGCTTGCCACTGTGCCGCGTGCCGGCATCGTCCATCGCCTGGACAAGGACACGAGCGGGCTCATGGTCGTCGCGAAGACGCTGAGCTCGCATACGGCACTCGTGCGCCAGTTGCAGGCGCGAAGCGTGACCCGCGAGTACCTCGCGCTCGCGAGCGGCGATCTCGCGCGCGGCGACACGGTCGACGCACCGATCGGCCGCCATCCGACGCGGCGCACGACGATGGCCGTGGTCGCCACGGGCAAGCCGGCACGCACCCACTTCGCGGTGCTGGAGCGTTTCGGCAACGCGACGCTGCTCCGTTGCCGGCTGGAGACGGGTCGGACTCACCAGATCCGCGTTCATCTCGCCTCGCTCGGCCATCCGCTGGTCGGCGATCCCGCGTACGGCCGCAAAGGACCCGTCCCGTTCGGGCGACAGGCGCTGCATGCCGCGCGCCTCGCGCTCGAGCACCCCGTCAGCGGACGCACGCTGGCGTGGGAGTCGCCGCTGCCGGACGATTTCGCCGCGCTGCTTGCGTCGCTGCGCGGCAACTCGCGATGAAGAAATCCCCCGCCTCGACGAGGCTTCGCGAGGCGATTGCCGCCGCCGGACTCGACTGGATCGTTCCCGACTGGGACGCACCCGGCGACGTCTGCGCGCTTTCGACGACGCGAAACGGCGGCGTGAGCGGCGGCAATCGCGCCACGTTGAATCTGGGCCGCAGCGTCGGCGACGATGTCGATGCCGTCGCGGAAAATCGACGGCGGCTCGGGAAGTTTTTGCCCGCGCCGCCCGTGTGGCTCCATCAAACGCACGGGATTGACGTGGCGACGCTCATGGCGGCGACCACCGCTGAGCCCGCGCCTCGCGCCGATGCGGCCGTCACGCGTGAGCGCGGCGTGGTATGCGCGGTCTCGACGGCCGATTGCCTTCCGGTTCTGTTCGCCGACCGGCGCGGGAGCGCCGTCGGCGTCGCCCACGCCGGCTGGCGCGGGCTCTCCTCGGGCGTGCTCGAAGCCACGATCAAAGGGATGGGCCACCTCGGCAGCGATCCCGCGGATCTCGTCGCCTGGCTCGGGCCCGCGATCGGGCCCGCGCGCTTCGAGGTCGGCGCCGACGTTCGGGACCGCTTCTGCGACGGCGACAGCGACGCGCAGTCCTGGTTCACGCCGCACGTCCCGGGCAAGTGGCTCGCCGACCTTTATGGGCTCGCGCGTATGCGCCTGTCGCGCAGCGGAGTGAGGGACGTGAGCGGCGGCGGCCATTGCACGCACGCCGACGCAGCGCGATTCTTTTCCTATCGGCGCGAGCGGGACACGGGACGGATGGTCACCGCTGTCTGGCGGGCGGTCGACTGACGCTGCATCAACCTTCCTGCAATCGCCGTCGACCTTCCGCCACGAGTGCCTTGAAGAGCTCCGGCTCGTCCCAGGGAATGTCGACGCGCGCCTCGCGCAGCCAGCGGCTTCCGACGTCTCGGATCCACTCCGAAGGGAAGTGCGCGCGCAGATGCATTTCGCCATCGGCGAGCTCGGCGCGGCTCGTCGGCGGTACCCCATGCATCGCTGAATAGAGCGCTGCGGCAATGTCGACGTCGAAGCCCGATCCGATGTGGCTGCCGTGCGACATCCGCCGATTGAGCTCCAGCAGGACGGGTTCGCCTGTCGCTTCGCGCACGATGAACTCGGGCGAGAAGATGCCGGTAAGTCCGAAGCCGCGCGCGAGACGGGCCGTGAGGTCGTGCATCGCCTTCGAGCGGAAGTAACGCGTCGCTGTTGTCGGTCCCATCGGCTCGCCTTCGAGCTTTTCGCACGCGAACCCCGCCAGCAGCTCGCCCTGCCAGGCGGCGGCGACGTAGAAATGAATCCTTCCTCGCTCGTGCGCCTGCAGGACCACGCTGCCCACAGCTGAATCTCCGAAGTCGAGACCGGCGGGTCGCAGCAGGCTCGTGATGGCGGCCGCGAGCTCGTCCCGGTTCTGACAGATCGCGACGCCATCGCCGGCCGTCGACTGCCCGCGCTTGACCACTAGCGGGAAGCCGTGCGCGGCAACGAAAGGCTCCGCCTCGTCGAGGCTCGAGACCACGCGATGCGCAGGTACGGGAACACCCATCGCCGCGGCCGCCGCCGAGACCTGCGTCTTGTCGATGCTCGTCCGATAGAACTCGGGATCGCCGAGCGAGTCGGCGACGAGCTTCTGCAACTGGACCTTGAGCTCCGCCTGCATGTCCTGCGGAGGCGCGACGGCGAGCAGCATCAGCAATCGCAGCGCCGTGTCGTCGCAGGGCAGCACGAGGCGCGGCGCGGTCGCCTTGACGGTCGCGGCGAACGCGTGCACCCATTCCCGCGATGTCGCGTTGTGCGGAAGGAACCCGATACGACTCACGAAGGCGCTCTTCTCGGCGAGCGAGCCCTTCGGGATCAGCACGGATACGTCGAAGCCCGCGCGCGCCAGGACGCGAGGCATGCGCGCTGCACCAAGCCATTGGGTCGCCGTGGCGACCAGCAACACGGAAGTTCCCACCGCGGTGAGGATAGCGATCGCTCTGGACGCACGCAAGGTGATTTGCCTCGAGCGATGCGTATAATCGGCGCCCTTCGAGTGGCGAAGCATCGCTCGCCGCGCGAGACCTTTCTCACCGCCCGCCTTGACTACTCTGATGCAGATCGTCGTCGCCGCGCTTTCGGGCGGCGTATTCGCGACCGTCGCGGCCGCGGGCACGCTCGTGCTTCGTCGCGCCTGGATCTCGCGGATCGTGTCGTTTGCCGTCGGTGCGCTCCTCGGCGCCGTCTTTCTCGAGCTCTTGCCGCACGCGCTCGAGACCGGCAATACGTCAACCGTCATGGCGACGGTGCTCGCGGGTCTCCTCGCCTTCTTCGCGCTGGAAAAGCTCGTCCTGTGGCGGCACGCGCACGGTCACGATGAGCACGAGGACGAGGCCGACGAGTCGGAGCACGAGCATGCGCTCCATGCGCACGGCGTCGACCAGGGGCGGTCGGGGCTCATGATCCTGATCGGCACCAGCGTCCACAACTTCTGCGACGGCGTCGTCATCGCCGCGTCGTTCCTCGCCGGGACGTCGCTGGGTGTCGCGACCACGGTAGCGATCGTGGCGCACGCCGTTCCCCAGCAGGTCGGCGACTTCGCGGTGCTCGTTCATTCCGGCTATGCGCGAAGCCGCGCCCTGCTCTACAACGTGACGGTGGGCCTCGCGACGCTCGTCGGGGCGCTGGCAGGCTACTTCGCGCTGGCGAAAATGGAGCAGGCGCTGCCGATCGCGCTCGCCGTCGCGGCGTCCAGCCTGCTGTACGTCGCCGTCGCCGACCTCATCCCCAGCCTGCACCGCCGTCCCGAGCCGCTGGAGACCGCGAAGCAGCTGCTGCTGATCTTCCTCGGCATCAGCGTGATCGGCCTTGCGCACGCGGGACTCGAGCGGTGACCGTGCCGCAGCGCGGACCCGCGACAAGCGCGCGAGTGCGGTAACCTTAGCGCCTGCTCACCATTCCTGAACTCATGTCGCAATCGCACGCTCCGGCCACACCCAACGACCTCATCGCGCGCTGGCAAGCGATCGGCAGCGAATGGTCGAACTGGTATGCGAAGGCCGCGGCCCTGGTGAGCGGCGGCGCGGCAACGGCACCCTTTGGCGCGGGCCTCGCGGCAGCGAACGCGTTGCCGACGTTCGACCCGCAGCACCTCGCCGAGCTCAACGTCAAGTATCAGCAGCGATGGCAGGAGCTCTGGACAGCCGCGATTGCGGCGCTGGGCACCGATCCGCAGGCGCCGCGCGGCGTGCCCGAAGTCGCGCATCCCGCGGCGGGCGATCGCCGTTTCGCCGCGCCCGAATGGCAGCAGCTCCCGTATTTCTCGCTCATCAAGCAAGGGTATCTCCTCTTCGGCGAATACCTGGCCGAGCTCGCGACGCTCGCCGCGCTTCCCGAGCCTGAAAAGCGGCGGCTCGCGTTTGTCACGAAGCAGTACATCGACGCGCTCGCGCCGACGAATTTCGTGGCGACCAACCCGGAGGCGCTGAAGCGCGCGCTCTCCACCGAGGGCGCGAGCCTGATGCAGGGGCTCGCCAATCTCGCCGCCGATGCGCAACGCGGGCGCATCTCGATGAGCGACGAGGCGGCGTTCAAGGTCGGGGTGAACCTCGCCGTGACGCCCGGCAGCGTCGTCTTCCGCAACGAGCTGATCGAGCTTCTGCAATACGCGCCGACAACGGAGCGCGTCTACCGCCGCCCGCTCGTCATCGTCCCTCCCTGCATCAACAAGTACTACGTGCTCGATCTGCAGGCCGAGAATTCGTTCGTGCGCTGGGCCGTGGGAGAAGGCCACACGGTGTTCATGATCTCGTGGCGCAACATACCGCCGGAGCTCGGCCGGATCACCTGGGACGACTATCTCGAACAGGGCGTGCGCCCCGCCCTCGCCGTCGCGCGGGCGATCAGCGGCGAGAACGTGAGCGCGCTCGGTTTCTGCGTCGGCGGAACGATCCTCGCGTCGTATCTCGCGGTCGCGGCCGCACGCAACGAGCGTCCCGTCGCGAGCCTCACGCTCCTCACCACGATGCTCGACTTCACCGACCCCGGCGAAATCGGCATCTACGTCACGCCCGAAGCGATCGCGGCGCGGGAACCGGCGCTCCGCGGTGGCCAGCGCGTGCGCGGCAGCGAGCTCGCCGGTGCGTTCGCGAGCTTGCGCGCGAACGAGCTCGTCTGGAACTACGTCGTCAACAATTACCTCAAGGGCGAGACGCCGCCGGCGTTCGATCTCCTGTACTGGAACGGCGATTCGACGAACCTGCCGGGTCCCATGTACGTCGAGTACATCCGGAACATGTACCTCGACAACAACCTCTGCAAGAGCGGCGCGCTGACGATGTCCGGCCAGAAGATCGATCTCGCGCATCTCGGCATGCCGGCGTACGTCTACGCTTCGCGGGAAGATCACATCGTGCCCTGGCGATCGGCGTATGCGTCGACTCACCTCCTGGGAGGGGACATGACGTTCGTCCTGGGAGCGTCGGGACACATCGCCGGCGTCGTGAATCCGCCCGCGAAAAAGCGGCGCAACTACTGGACAAACCCTGACCTTCCCCCGAATCCCGACGAGTGGCTCACCCATGCGAAGTCGCATCCGGGGAGCTGGTGGCCGCACTGGAGTGCCTGGCTCGCGCAGCACGCGGGAACGCGTCGCGCCGCACCGGGCGAGATCGGCAGCGCGGCCCTGCCGCCGCTCGAGGCCGCCCCCGGGCGCTACGTGCGGGAGTCACCGGGGTAGAACCGCCTGCGCACGTAGCGGCGCCTCTTGTTAACATGCCGCGTCCGGCCGGAAGACCGCCGCGGCCGCCAGTCGACGGAAATAAGCGACGCAAGTCCCCACCAGAGAGGAGAAAGAAATGGCCATGAACGTTCCGCGAGTTGCGCTCGTCACCGGAGGAATGGGTGGCCTGGGCGAAGCGATCTGCATCAAGCTCGCCGCGCTCGGTTACAAGGTCGTCACCACGTACTCGCCCGGCAACACGCGCGCGAAGGAGTGGCTCGACAGCATGAACAAGATGGGCTACGGCTTCCGCGCCTACGCTTGCGACGTCGCCGACTGGGAGTCCTGCGTCGCCTGCTCGGCGCAAGTCGCGACGGAGGTGGGCCCGATCGACGTGCTCGTCAACAACGCGGGGATCACGCGCGACACGACGTTCAAGAAGATGGACCGCGCCGCCTGGGACGCCGTGATGCACACGAACCTCGATTCGTGCTTCAACATGACGAAGCAGGTCTGCGACGGCATGGTCGACCGCGGCTGGGGCCGGATCATCAATATCTCATCGGTGAACGGCCAGAAAGGCGCGTTCGGCCAGACCAACTATTCGGCGGCCAAGGCCGGGATGCACGGGTTCACGAAGGCGCTCGCGCTCGAAGTCGCGCGCAAGGGCGTCACCGTCAACACCATCTCGCCGGGCTATATCGGGACGAAGATGGTGATGGCGATCCCGAAGGAAGTGCTCGACTCCAAGATCGTGCCGCAGATTCCGATGGGGCGCCTCGGCAAGCCGGAAGAAGTCGCGGGCCTCGTCGCGTACCTGTCGAGCGAGGAAGCCGCATTCGTGACCGGAGCCAACATCGCCATCAACGGCGGCCAGCACATGTTCTGACATGGCGGATCGAACCGCGTTCTTTGGTCGTTTCGGCAACGGCGCGCGCGCCGGGCTCGTCCGCAGCGCGCTGATCGCCTGTGGAGTCGCGCTCGCGCTCGTCGCGGGGGCGGCGAGTGCGCAGGAGGCCTTCCCCTCGAAGCCGATATCGCTCGTCGTCCCGTTTCCGCCCGGAGGCGTCGCCGACATCGTCGCGCGGCCTGTCGCCGATGCGATGAGCCGCTTCCTGAACTCGCCGGTGGTCATCGAGAACAAGGCCGGTGCGGGCGGCGGCATCGGCATGGGCTTCGTGGCGAAGGCGAAGCCCGATGGCTACACGCTCCTCCTCGCGCTGTCGTCGATCTCGATCATTCCCGAGGCCGACAAGGTGACGGGGCGCGCGCCGATGTACCAGCTCGACCAGTTCGTGCCGATCGCCCGCTTCACCGCCGATCCGACGGTGCTCGCGGTACGTGCCGAGAGCCCGTGGAAAACGGTGCAGGAATTCATCGCCGATGCGAAGAAGCGTCCGGGCGCGATCACGTACGGATCGTCGGGCAACTACGGAACGATGCACGTTCCGATGGAGATGCTCGCCGCGAGCGCCGACGTCAAACTGCTGCACGTTCCCTACACCGGCGGCGGACCCGCGGTCGTGGCGCTCCTGGGCGGCAACGTCGACGCGCTGTCGACGGGACCTTCGACCGTGATCCAGCACGTCAAGGCGGGTAAGGTGCGCGTGCTGGCAACGTGGGGCGACAAGCGACTCGGGGCGATGCCCGATGTGCCGACGCTGATCGAAGCGGGATTCAACACGACGTTCTTCCAGTGGGCCGCGCTGTTCGCCCCGGCGGGCACGCCGGAGGCAGTGCTGGCCAAGCTCCGGGAGGCTTCGCGCGCCGCTGCCGCCGATCCCCGATTCGTGAGTGCGATGGCGACGGTCGAGACGCCGATCCAGTACCTCGATGCCCCGGAGCTCGCGCGCTTCTGGGCCGCGGACGCGCAGAAGCTCGGCGAGGCCGTTCGGCGGATCGGCAAGGTCGAGTAGCGAAGGTCGAGTAGCTATCTGCGAACTGTAGGCGCGGCGGGAGGGCTTGCCTCCGGGCTTCGTCGCCGCGATTCGTCCGGTAGGGGGTTCCGCTCGCGACTGCGAGCCGCGGCTCCAAGGCGCCCGGAGGCAAGCCCTCCCACCGCGCCTCGACGCATCGGTCTCCTGCGGCGAACATCAAACGCGCATGGGTTCCGCCGAAGAGTCCGGTTGCGATTCTTCATATTGGCACGACGCGTCAAGGCGGGATGGCAGGCGTGACGGCGGGCGCCTTGGAGCCGCGGACCGCAGTCGCGAGCGGTACGCGCCACAGCACGAATCGCGGCGACGAAGCCCGACGGCACGCCTGCCGTCCCGCCTACGCGAACCGCCTTCGCGAGCCGCCTTTGCGAACCGCTGTGCGCGGCGCCGGGCAAAAAAAATGCCCCGCAGGTTTGCCCTGCGGGGCGAGGCTGTATCTCTCAGGAGGAGGAGAAAGATACAGGTCTTGCCTGAAACTTTAGGCGGCCTTGCGACCCTTCGCAGCCGTCTTGACGGCGTTGGCGGCATTGGCTTGAGCGGCGCGGACGCTGGCGTCAGCGAGGCTCACGACTTGCTTCGTCGCACGGTGAAACTGGTCGAACGCGGCGGTCGAGGCAGCGAACGTCGTCTTGAACGCGTTAACCGCGGATTCCGAGCCGGCCGGCGCATTCTTGCTGGCCTTCTCGACCCAGGCGGCGGTGTCCTTCGTGTACGCCGACCACACTTCCTCGGCGAGCGCGCTGAACTGCGCTTGCGCTTGCGACGAGATTTCGTAGAGGCTGCGCGTGTACGCGGTGGCCGTCTCGACGCCCGTCTCGGCGTACTTGGTGCGGAGCACGAGCAGGTCTTGCACATCCTTGACCGAGGCAGCGGCCTTGGCGCCTTCGACGCCCGTCGCCAGGACCATCTTGGCGGCGTTCATGTTGAGGGTCATAAGCTTCTCGGCGTTCTCGATCGCGAGCGAAGCGATCTTCGAGGCCTGCGTGACATTGGACTTGCTGAAATCGGCGAACTGCTCGGTGGCTGAGTACATGGCTTCCTCTTAGTCGTCGGTTGGCGGCCGCCATCTGGCGACCCGTTCACTGCAAATTCCTGGGTGCCCGCCCTGCCTCACGTCCACCCGGTTTTTCTTTCTGGGGGACTAGCATTGCTGCACCGCACAAAACCAATTGTAGGGACGGCCAAACGCGAAGTCAAGCACTTTTTTGTGCATCGCACCAATCCCCTGTTCCGAGCGGGGGTCGGCAATCCAAACATCAAAAAAATCAGGCGGTTATAATGCCGGCCTTGCCCCCCGGAGTGCGCCATGACCGAAGCACCGCGCATCATCAAGAAGTACCCCAACCGTCGGCTCTACGACACGGCGAACAGCGGCTACATCACGCTCGCCGACGTGAAGCAGATGGTGCTCGACGACCTTCGGTTTCAAGTCATCGACGCCAAGTCGGGAGACGACCTGACGCGCACCATCCTCTTGCAGATCATCCTGGAGGAGGAAGCCGGCGGCATGCCCATGTTCAGCTCCGAAATGCTGGCGCAGATGATCCGCTTCTACGGCAGCGCGCAGCAGACGATCATGGGCCAGTACATCGAGCAGAACGTCCATGCGTTCCTCGCGATCCAGAAGAAGCTTCAGGACCAGGCGAAGCAGATCTACGGCGACAAGATGATGATCACGCCCGACCTCTGGAAGCAGTTCATGCAGATGCAGGCGCCCGCCATGCAAGGGATGCTCGGCAACTACCTCGAGCAGAGCGCGAAGCTCTTCATGGACATGCAGCAGCGGATGCAGGACCAGACGCGCGGGATCTTCGCGGCGTTTCCCTTTCCGAATTTCAGTGCGACGCAGCAAACCCCGCCCGAAGACGAAAAGAAGCGCTGACAAGCTGAAGCGGCGCAGCAACCGGTCGTCACGTGTGCGCAATATTGCGCCGCGACAGCGCCCGTCCCGAGCGCCGATGACGCGGCGCAATCCGCAACGCGAGCCGCTCGGCGAAAGCGATATCGCATGACCCAGCACCGACGCGATCCGACGTCCGCTTCGCCTGAGCCGCGCTCGCGCAAAGGCAAAGCCGATGACCGGCGCGCGCCGCGCGTGGGCTTCGTCTCGCTCGGCTGCCCGAAGGC
>Ga0070675_100002644_pt1 | contig 13459 bp, 11 predicted proteins | sample KBSM43metaG_FD_65343 | JGI IMG/M metagenome (GOLD analysis project Ga0070675, IMG submission 65343) | Miscanthus rhizosphere microbial communities from Kellogg Biological Station, Michigan, USA - KBS M4-3 metaG | ecosystem: Host-associated > Plants > Roots > Rhizosphere > Soil ...
TCTAAAGACCCGCAACTACGTTACGAAGGCTCGCGCAGTTGGAACGGCCGGCTCTTCACCACGCCGAGCACCAGCGACGACAGCGTGTAGCGGCTGGGCTCCGCGCCGCGCAGGATCGCCCGCAGCGCGGGCGCGTCATAGTATTGCAGGTTCCGCCCCACCGCATACATCAGCAGGCGCTCGGCGACGGTGCCGGCAAACTGCTCGGGATGGCGCAACAGCTCGCGCTTCAGCCCGGCAACGCCATCGAATTTCGTGCCGTCGGGGAAGACGCCGGTGGCATCGATGGTCTGGCCGCCGTCGGTGTCGCGCCAGCGCCCCACCGCGTCGAAGTGCTCCATGGCGAAGCCGATCGGATCCATCCGGGCATGGCAGCTCGCGCAGGACGGATTGGCGCGGTGCTTGGTCATCGCCTCGCGCATGGTCAGCAGCTCGCCGGGTGCCGCGCCTTTGGTTTCGAGCGCAGGAATATTGGCCGGCGGCGGCGGCGGCGCCGCCGACAGCAGGTTCTCGAGCACCCACTTGCCGCGCAGCACGGGCGACGTGCGCGTGGAGTACGACGTGATGGTCAGCACGCTGCCGTGGCCCAGCAGGCCGCCGCGCGGACTGCCCTCGGGCAGCGTGACGCGGCGGAAGTAGCTGCCGCGGACGTTAGGGATGCCGTAGTGCTTCGCCAGCCGCTCGTTCAGGAACGTGTAGTTGGCGGTCAAGAGGTCGATCACACTGCGGTTCTCGCGGAAGACACTGTCCACGAACAGCTCGGTCTCGCGCTCCATCGCCGCGCGCAGCGTCTCGTCGAAGTCCTGGAAGAGCACCTCGTCGGGCAGCTTGGCCTCGATGTCGCGCAGGTAGAGCCACTGCGCCGCGAAGTTGGTGACCAGCGCCGACGAGCGGCTGTCCGCCAGCATGCGCCGCACCTGCTGCTCGAGCACGGCGGGCTCCTTGAGCCGGCCCGCGATCGCGGCGTCGAGCAGCTCGTCGTCGGGAATGCTGCTCCAGAGAAAGAACGACAAGCGCGAGGCCAGCTCGAGATCGGAGATCGGATATGGTCCACCCGCAGGCGTGGGTAGGGCCGGGTCTGTAGACCCGGCCGACCAGGGCCGCTCAATCCTGAACAGGAACTGCGAGCTGACCAGCATGCGCTCGAGCGCCTTCTGGATCCCGAGGTCGAAGCTGCCGGCGGCCCGTCCCTGCTGAAAGAACGGCAGCAGGTCGCGCAGGTCGACGTCGCCGACCGGCCGGCGGTAGGCACGCTTCGCCAGCGACGACAGGATGCGCGTAGCGCACGCAATCTCTTCGGGCGACGCGGCCTCGTCGCGCCGAAGCCCGGAGGGCGAAGGCGGCTTGCAGATGAAGATACGGCGGCGGCTCGGCGAATCACCCGGCGTGCTGGCACCGTGCGGCCCGCTGATCGTCACCGCGGCGATGGCCGGCTGCGTGCCGCGGCTGCGGGTGCGCGGCCGGAGCACCGCCTCGTCGCGCGCCTCAGTGCGCTGCACGAACGCCACGCCGACGAGCCGCGGCCCGGCCTTGATCGACAGCGGGAACTCGAGGCGCGGTTCCGGCGCGCCGCCACCCCGCCCGCCACGACCGCCGCGGCCGGCCGGCGCACCACCGACCGGCTCCAGCTTCACGCGCTCGCCGTCGACCGTGATCTCGAGCTGGTGCTGCTCCCGCGGGGCGCCACCAGCCAGCTCCACCTTCACCGTGTAGGTGCCGTCCACCGGAAAGTCGCTCTTGACCGCCAGCCCGCCGCGCGTGCCGAACGGCAGATCGTCCACGCGTTCGTCCTGCGGATGCTCGGGATCGAGCGGGTGGATGTTCACCAGCACCGGCAGCGTGGTGTCGCCAATCGCCACGCGGCTGATCTTCTGCGCCGCGTCGAGATAGCGCTCCATGGCGCTCGGCGAGACAAACAGCAGGTCGGCAATCGTGTCGAAGCCGCTGCTGATGTTGTCGGCCGGCAGCAGATAGTCGATGCTCAGCTCTTTCGGCAGATCGCCCAGGGCGAGCAGGTCGCGCACGGCGTTGCGATACTCGGTGCGGCTCAGACGATGTGCCAGCGGCAGCGTGCCCACCCGCGGTCGCGCCGCCGCCGCGCGGTCGAGCGCGGATTCGATCGCCGACGCGACCGAGTCGTAGGTGGCCTCGTCGGGTCGCGGGGCGCCGGCCGGCGGCATGGCGCTCGTCCGCAGCTTCTTGACGATCTTCTCCCACGCGTCGGCGTGATCACCGGCGACCGTCAGCTGCGCCGGGTCGATGACGAATCCCGCCGTCTTCAAGCGCTCGTTGTGGCAGGTGACGCAGTAGCGCGAGAGTGCGGCGCCCGGGTCGAGCGCCCCCGGCCCCCGTACGGCTCCTCGCGCGGCGGTTGTCTGCGCCTGCGGCCTTGCCGCGAGCGCGAGCGCGACCGCCAGTCCAATCCAGCCGAGCCAGACAGTTCTGGGCATCAATCCGGCTGTAAGATACACCCGCCCCGGAGGGACTGATGCATCTGGCCTCGCGCCTCGCCGTCCTGTGCAGCCTGGGCGGGTTGCTGGTGGGAACGGCCGCCGCAGCGCAATCACCCGCCGCACTCATCGACGCCACCAAGCGTCAAGACGTCGCGGCCGTGCGCGCCCAGCTCGCCAAACGAGTGGACGTGAACGGGCAGGCCGCCGACGGGTCGACGGCGCTGCACTGGGCCACCCAGGGTAACAACCCACAGCTCGTCGATCTGCTGGTGCGCGCCGGCGCCAACGCCAAGGCAGCCACGCGCTACAACGTGCCGGCGCTCTATTTCGCAGCGCTGAACGGCAACGCGCAGGTGATGGAGCGACTGCTGGCCGCCGGCGCCGACGCGAACGCCACGGCGTACCAGGGCCAGACCATGCTGATGACAGCGGCACTGTCGGGACGCCCGGACGCCGTGCGGCTGCTGCTGCAGCGCGGCGCCAAGGTGGACGCGGTCGAACCGTATCGCGGGCAGACCGCGCTCATGTGGGCGGCCTCGGAAGGGAACACCGAGGCGGCGGCGGTGCTGCTCGAAGCCGGGGCAACTGTCTCGGCCAAGTCCACCGGCGGGTTCACGCCGCTCCTCTTCGCCGTCCGCAACGCGCACCTCGACACCGCGGAGCTGCTGCTGAAGCACGGCGCCGGCGTGAACGACGCCGCGCCCGATGGCTCTAGCGCGCTCGGCATGGCCGTCGTGAACGCCTACTACGAAGTGGCGTCGATGCTGCTCGACCACGGCGCCAACCCGAATCCTTCCGATCCACGCGGCTCGCCGCTCCACACCGTCGCGTGGCTCCGCAAGCCGGGCGCCGACGGCGCCGCCGGCGTCGGCAACACGCCACAGGGCACGCCGCAACAGACCGGCAGCGTGACGCCGCTGCAGCTGGCGAAGAAGCTGCTCGAAAAGGGCGCCAACCCCAACATCCGCGTCGAGTGGAAGGAGCCGACGTTCTCCAAGGAAGGGGGCACCGCCCGCAACCCGCCGAACGTGAAGCTCGGACGTCACCTTCTGAGCTATATCGGCGCCACGCCGTTTTACGTCGCGGCCAAGAACGGCGACGCGCCGCTGATGCGGCTGCTCGCCGACCACGGCGCCAACCCGACCACGACCACGAAGGCCGGAATCACGCCGCTGATGGTCGCGTCGGGTCTCGACTACTGGGAAGGCGAGAGCCCGGGTCCGTTCACCGGCGTCACCGAGGCCGAACGCCTCGACGCGGTGAAGCTGGCGATCGAACTGGGGAACGACGTCAACGCCCACGCCAACTTCGGCGGCTACCGGATGGACGGCGAGGTCGACTACACGCTGCTCTACTATCCGCACAACATCGACGAACTGCTCGAGCTCGGCGTGGGCGACCCGCGCTGGAGCGGCAGCACGCCGCTCATCGGCGCCGTGGTGTCGGGCCAGCCGTCGATCGTGCAGTACCTGCTGGACCACGGCGCCCGCCCGGACGAGGGCACGGTGCTGGGATGGACGCCGCTGCGCGTCGCGCAGGGCGTGTTCTTCGCCAACGCCAAGAAGGAGTTCCCCGCGGCCGAAGCGCTCCTGAAGAAGGCGCTGGTCGCAGCCCCGGCACAGGCGTCTGCGCCAGCCGCGCAAGCGCCGGCGGCAGGGGGCGTCATCTACGTCGATCGGGACAAGACCGCCGAGATCGTGGCCAAGGGCGGCGCCCTCGCGGCCGGCTCCGACTACCGGGCCAACGTCGGACGCCGGACAGCGCCAGGCCAGGTAGAAGTGCACGACAAGGAAACCGACGTGATCTACGTCATGGACGGTGAGGCGACCTTCGTCACCGGCGGCAGGATGATCGGCGGCAAGGTCACGGGCCCGAATCAGTGGCTCGGGACGTCGATCGAGGGCGGCGAGACGCGCCAGTTGAAGAAGGGCGACTTCATCGTCGTCCCGGCGGGCACTCCTCACTGGTTCAAAGAAGTACCGCAGTCGGTCAACTACTACTTCGTCAAGGTCGTCAAACCGTAAAGGCTCCCGGCTCCCGCCTGAACATTGCGCAACCATGAGGTTGCATCTCGCGGCGCGGTTGATCTACATTAAGCAACCAGGAGGTTGCACAATGCAGACGACGGGGACCGATCGCATCGAAAAGGCCGCGGTGCTGCGCGCGCCGCGCAGCCGCGTGTGGCGCGCCCTCTCGGACGTGCGGGAGTTCAGCGCCTGGTTCCTGACCAACTTCGAGGGTGAGTTCGCCGAAGGCGCCATTGTCCGCGGCCGGCCCACCAATCCCGGCTACGAACATCTGACCATCGAAATCCGGATCGAGCGCATGGAGCCGGAGCGCCGTTTCTCGTTCAGGTGGCATCCGTACGAGGTGGACCTGTCGAAGAACTCGTCAGCCGAGCCGACGACGCTCGTAGAGTTCACGCTCGAGGACGTGCCGGAAGGCACCAGGCTCACCGTGGTCGAGTCGGGGTTCGACGCCCTGCCTGCGGGGCGGCGCTTCGAGGCGTTCCGCGAGAACGAGAGCGGATGGATCGAACAGATGCAGAACATCACGCGGTATGTCGAGAGCGCGTAGCGCGGCGGCCGCGCGGCTGCAGGAGTCGGCGCCGGTCTTCGCCGCGCTCGGCGACCCGACCCGGCTTCGTCTGGTCGCCCGTCTCTGCGCCGACGGGCCGCTCTCGATCACCCGCCTGAGCGAGGACGTGGACGTCACGCGCCAGGCGGTCACCAAGCACCTCGTGGCGCTGGCGGACGCCGGGCTCGCTCGCCGGCGGCGCGAGGGGCGTGAGCAGATCTGGGAGCTCGAGACGCGGCGGCTCGCGCGGGCGCGCCAGACTCTCGACGCGATCTCCGGCCAGTGGGACTCGGCGATCGCGCGCCTGCGCGCGTTCGTGGAGACCGAACCGTAGGGGCTTACGCCGACGCGATGCCGGCGCGAGCGCGGCGGCTTCGTGGACCGGCGACCGGAGGATTGGGCTGCGGCAGCGTTGGATCCTCCCGGAACACCTCGGCGAGCTGCTCGCGCAGCCACCGGCTGCGCGCCTCGTTGTCGAAGCGCCGGTGCCAGTGGAACTTCAGGTCGAAGGTCGGCGCCTCGAAGGGCGGCGGCACGCCGACGAGCGACGGCGACATGCACGCGAAGTGCAACGCCACCGAATGCGGAATGGTGGCGATCAGGTTCGAGCGCGACACCAGGAACGGCACGCTCAGGAAGTGCGGCGACAGCAGCGCGACGTTGCGCTTGATGCGCCGACGCTCCAGAAACCGCTCGAGCACTTCCTGGCTGCGCCCCTCGGCGCGCACCACCAGGTGCTCGGCGGCGCTGAAGGCGGCCAGCGTCATCGGCTGCGAGCGCAGCGGATGATCGGCGCGCATCACGATCGACCAGTGCTGCGTGGACACGCGGCGCTGGCGCACCGTCTTGAGCGACAGCGCCGGGAAGAACCCGACGGCCAGGTCCACCTCGCCCTTTTCGAGCTCGTGCGCGAGCTGCGCCGTCGGCACCGTCACCGAGCGGATGCTGCAGTGCGGCGCGCGGGCGCGCAGCGCCGTCATCACGCGCGGCAGGAACGCCATCTCGCCCACGTCCGACAGCGCCAGCGTCCACGTACGGGTGCTCGACGCGGCGTCGAACGACTCGCCGCGGAGCAGATCCTCCTGAAGCCGGCCCAGGAGCGGCCGCGCCAGCTTCACGATGGCGTGCGCGCGCGGCGTCGGCGTCACGCCGCTGGGGACGCGGATGAACAGCGGATCGTCGAAGGCGATGCGCATCCGCTTCAGCGCCATGCTCACCGCCGGCTGGCTCATCCCGAGCAGGCGCGCGGCACGGCTGACGCTCAGCTCGTCGTACAAGGCAAACGCGATCGGCAGCAGATTGAGGTCTGGGCTCTTCATCGGCGAGGCGGGATCAGTGCCCGATATGAATCTGGCCGCTACGGCTGGCCAGGCGTACCGTGGGGCCGCCACCGCCCACCGTGCCCGACACGCGTTCCTTGGCGGCGAAACCATCCACGGCGATGGTGAGGCGAACGGAGCTGGAGTGGCTCGTCGCCTCGAGCGTGAATTTGGCGGACGGCGCGAAGGCGGCTTCGATGACGCTGGATCCCGTCGTCACGTCCCAGCCGGCGGTTGGGGCGCCACCGAGCTCGACGCGGCCGGACTGGGTGCGCACCATCGTGCGGCCCGACAGCCCCTCGAGCTGGATGGCGCTCGATCCGGTTTCAACATCTGCGGAACCGGCCCCCGCGAATGACGCGCGCACGGCGCCGCTCTGCGTGCGGGCCTCGAGCGGACCGCTGAGCGCGCGCAGCGTGATGGAGCTGCTCTGCGTGACGACTCGCAAGCCGCCGGCGGCTCGATCGACATGCACGTCGCCGGAGCCGGTCTTCACCTCGGTCTTACCCTCGAGGCGGCTGAGGGTGACGGCCGACGACTGAGTGGTGACCGTGACTGGCGCTTTGACGCCGTCGACGGTGACCGCGCCCGAGTCGGTGCCGATGATGATCGTCGTGTCCGGCGGAACCCGCACCTGGTAGGCCACCGTCAGCGCCCGCAGCTCGTCGTCGTTCGCCGGCGGGCGCAGGCGGACGAGGTTGCCGGCCACCTCGATGGGCGGGTGATCGGCCACGCGCCGCGCGAGCACGAGCGGGTCGCCCGCTCCGGTGAACCCTGCCGACACACGAACCGTGACGCTGCCGTCGACGCGGATCTGCCGCGCCTCGTGGATCGTCACATCGATGCGGCCGCGAATGGTGGTGACATCGAGCGTCGCGCCCGGCATGACGTCGATGGCGCGTTCGAACGGCAGGCGCTGGGCCACCGCAGGAGATACGGCCGCGGCCGACAAGGCGATGGAGAGCACGGCGAGACAAAGACGGGGTGAAAGCACGCCACAGTCTAGTCCCCGGGCGGGGGTCTGGGGAGTATCATCCGGCACACATGCGCGCTCTCGAACCGCATGCCGCGGTGGTCCGCATCACGCATTGGATCAATGCCGCCAGCTTTGCCGCGCTGCTCGTCAGCGGGGTGGCCATCCTGCTGGCGCATCCGCGCCTCTACTGGGGCGAAACCGGCGCGTTCGGTACGCCGTCCCTGATCGATTTGCCGCTGCCGCTCGTGCTCACGGGCCAGTCGGGGTGGGGCCGATCTCTGCACTTCCTCTCCGCCTGGGTGTGCGTGCTGGTGGGCGGCGCCTATGTCGCGGCGGGGTTGCGCTCGGGTCACCTGCGCCGGGATCTGGTGCCCGTGGCGGCCGACCTGCGCCGGGCGGCCGGACACGTGCGGCCGCGGCGGCCCGGCGGCGATGACGATCTGGCCTACAACCCGGCTCAGCGGCTCGCGTACTTCGCCGTCGTGGCCGTGCTCTTCCCGGCCATGATCTGGACCGGTCTCGCGATGTCGCCTGCGGTCACCGCCGTGGTGCCGTTCCTCGTCACCGTTCTCGGCGGCCAGCAATCGGCGCGGACGATTCACTTCGCAGTGGCGTGCGCGCTGGTGCTCTTTCTCGCCGGCCACGTGGCGATGGTGGCGCTCTCGGGGTTCCGCGTCCGCATGCGCGGCATGATCACGGGACGGCGCGCGATGAGCCCCGGACGCGCATGATCTCCCGTCGCCGCCTCCTCACCGCCGGCCTCACCGCGGCAGCGGGCGCATCGGGGCTCGCCATGGCCGCGCGGCTCGCAGCACGCTACGGTCTCGTCCCACCGGATCACGGCGGCCTCTATGGCGCCGGCGAGACGATCACCTACGCCGCACACCGGCTGCTCACCCTGCATCAGCCGCTGGCACGCGAATTCGATCGCAGTCAGATCTCGCGCGTCGCTCCGGTCAACGGCGGCCCGCCCGAGAGCGACGACTATCAGCGACTCCTGCGGCGGAACTTCGCCGAGTGGCGTCTCGAAGTGGACGGCCTGGTCGCGCGCCCGTCGTCGTTCAGTCTCGACGAGTTGAAGCGGATGCCGCAGCGATCACACATCACGCACCAGGCGTGCGAAGAAGGCTGGTCGTTCATCGCCGAGTGGACCGGCGTGCCGCTGTCGGACATCCTGGCCCGCGCCGGCCTGAGCCCGCGCGCGAAGTACGTCGTGCTCTACCCGTTCGACGATTTCTGGGACAGCATCGATCTGGCCGACGCGCTGCACCCACAGACGCTGGTCACCTACGGCATGAACGGGCGCGAGCTGCCCGCCGGCCACGGGGCGCCGGTCCGCCTGCGCGTCACGCGGCAACTCGGTTACAAGAGCGTGAAGTATCTGTCCCGCCTGACCGCGGTCGAGACGCTGGCCGACGTGGGCGACGGTCAGGGCGCAGGCGCGGTGGCCTACGGCTACTCCTGGTACGCGGGGATTTGAAGAACCTTGTGGGCGTAGGGGCTTAGGGCTTAAGGCTGATCACAAGCCGCCCCTCTCTGCCCTCTCCGCCCACTCTGCCTACTCCGCCCGCTACTCCCCCTTCATGATCGCCGCCGGGTCGACGCGCGTCGCGCGCCATGCGGGAATCGCGGTCGAGAGCGCGGCGGTCACGGCGAGCACGGCAATCACCGCGGCGAAGGTCGGCGGGTCGAGCGGCTGCACGCCAAAGAGCACTGTGTCGAGGACGCGCGACAGCAGCGCGGCCAGCACCAGACCGATCGCCGCACCAGCCGCCACGACGCCGGCGGCGTTACCGAGGACGAGCTGCAGCATGTCTGTCCGCGTCGCGCCAAGCGCGAGACGCACGCCGAACTCGCGAACCCGCTGCTGAATGGAATAGGCCATGACGCCGAACACGCCGACCATCGCGAGCACGAGCGCCAGCCCCGCCAGCGTCACCACGGCGACGGCACGAAAGCGGTGGCGCGACGTGGCGACGTGCGCGACATCCTCGAGGGTCATCACGTCCGCGACGTTCACCAGCTGCGCGGTGTCCACCCGCCCGATCGCGGCGCGAATCGACGGAGCGAGCGCTTCGGCGGTTCCCGCCGCGGGCCGCGCCAGCAGGAAGATGTCGTCGATCGCGTCCTGCGCGATCGGCACGTAGACCTGGAGCAGATCCTCGGTTTCGTCTGGTCGTGCCTTGACCTGGCGTGCCACGCCCACGACCTGGCGAATCTGCGGATCCCCCGAGTCGGACGTCTGGAGCAGCACCCGCGCGCCGATCGGCGAGCGCCCGCGCAGGAACCGCTGTACGAACGCCTCGTTGACGATGCACACTTGCGTCGACTGCGGGCCGTCGCGGTTCGTGAACGCACGGCCGTCCACGATCGGCAGGTCGACGGTCTGGAAGTACGCCGGGCTCACGATCTGGTAGTCCGCCGACGGACGCTGGCGCGGATTGACGGGCGGGTCGCCCACGATCTCGAACGGCACGTCACCGACCTCGGACGTGCCGAGCGGCAACGTGCTCGCCCAGGCGACACTGTGCACGGCGGGGTCCTTGCGCGCCTCGCGCTCGATGTTGTCGAAGAACCGCTGCAGCGAGCCGGGCTCGCGATACTCCGACGCCAGCGGATCCACCATCATCGTCAGCACGCGATCGGCACGGTAGCCGCGGTCCATCTGTTCGAGCGCGAGCAACGTGCGCAGGAGCAGCCCGGCGCCAAACAGCAGCACGACTGCCGTCGCCACCTCGCCGACTACGAGCAGCGTCCGCAGGTGCCCGCCGCGACTGGTGGCGCCGCGGCCATCCGACGCCATCGCGTGCGACGACGAAAGGCCGGTGGCCTGCCACGCCGGCGCGAGACCGAAGACGAGGCCAACCGCGATCGCCGCCATGGCGCAGAACGCCGCGACGCGTGTGTCGAACTCCAGCGTCACCGCGCTCGGCAGCAGGCCATCGGGCATGACGGACGGCGCCACCTCGAGGATCAGCGCGCCGACGAGCGCGCCGAGCGCGCCGCCGATGACGGAGAGAATCACGCTCTCGGTGAGGAGCTGCCGCAACACGCGGCGGCGGCCGGCGCCGAGCGCCGAGCGGATGGCGAGCTCGCGCGAGCGCACCGTCGCGCGCGCCAGGAGCAGGTTCGCGACGTTGGCGCAGCAGATCAGCAGCACCAGCCCGACGACACCAAGGAACAGCATCGCCGTCAGCCGGACCTCGCTGCCGACCAGCGCGACGCGAATCGGTTCGACGATGACCCCACGCCCGGCGTTGGTTTGCGGCAGCTCCTGCGCGAGCTGTGCCGCCACGCGCGACAAGTCTTCGGCGGCGGCCGTGATCGACACGCCAGGCTTCATCCGCCCGACGGCCTGGAGGAAATACGCCGTGCGCATCTGGGGGATTCGAGGCGGGCTGACGAGCGCCCAGATACTGGTGCGCCCGAACGCCTGAAACGACATCGGCACGACGCCCACGATGGTGTACGGCTGGCCGTCGAAGCGGATCTTCCGCCCGATCACCGTGGGGTCGGCGTTGAAACGCGCGCGCCAGAACGCCTCGTTCATCACCACGGCCCGGGCCTGCCCCCCTGGATCGTCGTCGGCCGGCGTGAAGGTGCGGCCGGCAATCGCCGGCACGCCGAGCACGTCGAAGAAGCCGGAGGTGACCCACTGGCGCGCCACGCTCTCGGCGCTGGTGCCAACGCCGCTCATGACCATCGCGCCGACGCCGCCGACGTAGGCCCCGAAGGCATCGAAGGCGCGCGACCGCTCGAGCCAGTCGGCAATGTTGGCCGGGGCGGCTGGCGTGCGCGCCGCCGCGGGATCGCGCTCCCACACCTGGACCAGGCGGTCGGGCTCGCCCAGCGAAAGGGGACGCAGCAGGGCCGCGTCCACGAGCGCGAAAATGGCGCCGTTGGCGCCGATGCCGAGCGCCAGCGTCAGCGCCGCAATGACGGTGAAGGCGGGCGCGCCCCGCAGCTGGCGCAGGCCGAACAGGGCGTCCGAACGGAAATCCTCGAACCATTGCGTCAGGCGCATGTGTCCATCGCTCCTGGGCGGGTCTGGGGCAAGACCGATACCAGACCGGAGACGAACTTCCGCCCGAAAACGTTCGCTCTCAGCGGGGGCTGTCCGCTGGCGGGATACGGTGTCCGGCGCCGGACGCTGGTCGGGCGGGTCTAAAGACCCGCCCCTACGTACGTAGAGGCGGACCTTCAGGTCCGCCTATTCGAGCGTCTTGGCTACCCGGATCGTCAAGTAGTTGCGCCCGCGCGTCTGCGGCGGATAGGGCGCCGGTCGGGTTCGTGGCAGTCCTCGATCCACTCGAACGCGTTGCCATGCAAACCGCGCGACAGTGTCTGGCACACCGGCTTAACGCCGGTTCGCTATTCATCGCGCGCGATTATGGTCGAGACGGGAAGGCGTGTCCGGTGAAAAGCTACGCAAAACGCCCGCCCGAAGGGCGGGCAATCAGATAGGAGAACGATTGACGACGCGAAGCGTCGTCAATTGGCGGAGTCGCCGTTGGGTGAGCCGCCCCCACGCTCCGTCGCCTGCGCGTTGCGCCGCCACATCCAGCCCGCGGCACCCAGGAGCGCCAGGCTCACGGCGCCGCCTCGCACGAGCTGCCATGCCGTGAGGCGCGGCTCCTGCGAGGAGGCCAGGAGTTCCTTATAGGTTGTGACGGTCTCGCGACGCTCGCCGTCGATCTCGGCCTCGGCGGGCTGGCGCTGGCGGGCTCGGCGTTCCGAGGCCGGCACCCACCGCTTGATGAAGGCGAACGATTCCGACGCGCACAGCGGACAGTGCGGCTCCTCGTGGATCTCGTCGCAGTCGAGGCAGAGCCGAGCGTTGCGCAACTGCATACCTAAGTGTACGAGAGATCCGTCCGGCAAAGCCCAACAGGGGCCTTGGGCCACGGGCCTTCGGCCTTGGCCGCGTGAGGCTGATCAGTTCACCAAGGCGAGCTGCAGCCCGCCGCCGTCGTGCAGCAGCATCGGGGATGCATAGAAGTTTCGTCCGTGCCACGTCACCGACCGGCCGATGACGATGCCCAGGGCGGCGCCGAAGATCACGTCGCTGGCATAGTGGCGGTTGTCATGCAGCCGCGACATCGCCACGTAGGACGCGACGGCATACGTCGGAATCGCCGCCTTGTACCCGAGGTGCTGCTGCAGCACCGTCGCGGCCGCGAAGGTCAGCGTAGCGTGACCTGATGGAAACGAGTACGTATTGCTTTGTTGGCCGTCAGTCTGGACAGGCCGGTCGCGACGCACCGCAATCTTCAACCCTTCAACCACGGCCTCGGCAAGAATCGTCGCCTCGATCTCGTCCATCCCGAGGTGTTGCAGCCGTGGCATCTTCTTGGTCCGGCCGATCAGATAGGCGGTGAACGAGCTCCCCAGAATGACCGGCGTCGAGCCGATGATGTGACCGGGTGTCCATAACGCGTCGGTGGTGCTGTTCACGAAGTGGGCGTTGATGTCGTTGTCCACCGGATGCACCGCCAGCGCCAGCGCCCCACCGCCAGCCAGCCAGTAGACGCTGTTCCATCTCGGCATGTGCTTCACGTCGTCGCCGAGGTTGTGCCCGAGGGCGGAGAAGAAACCGCGAGTGGGCTTGGCGGCCTCTTCGGCAACCGCGACCGGAGGATCCTGTGGCGCCACCGGCTGGGCGGTTGGCGGTGGCGGATCCTGTGCCTGTGCGTTCACAGGCACAACGAACGACACAGCGGCCAGCATCACGGCGAGGGCGAGGACGCGCATACCCGCAGTGTGACCGTCGTTCGATGAACATCCGATGAATCCTCAGCGCGGCAGCCTCACGGTAAAGCGGCTACCGCCGGGTCCGCTCGCCTCGAGCGTCAACGAGCCCCGATGAGCTTCGGCAATCCAGCGAGCCAGCGGCAGTCCCAGCCCGGCTCCGTCCGAGCCCTGGTGCAGCCGGACGAACCTCTCGAAGATCCGCTCGCGGTCGGCGGTCGGGATGCCCGCCCCCTCATCCTCGACGGCAATCACGACGGCGTCGCCCTTCGACGCGATCGTGGTGCGAACCGTTCCTCCGGGCGGCGTATGGCGGATCGCGTTGTCGAGCAGATTGAGCAGCATCTGGCGCAACAGTTCCTCGTCGGCGAACAGCTGCACGTCGA